>Ga0315339_1000886_pt1 | contig 31126 bp, 30 predicted proteins | sample ASW17metaG_FD_204514 | JGI IMG/M metagenome (GOLD analysis project Ga0315339, IMG submission 204514) | Ammonia-oxidizing marine archaeal communities from Pacific Ocean, United States - ASW #17 | ecosystem: Environmental > Aquatic > Marine > Oceanic | place: USA: California | collected 2016-12-05 | reverse complement strand
ATCGCTGCATCAGAGTTTCCTCCATTGTGCAAGATTCCCCACTGCTGCCTCCCGTAGGAGTTTGGGCCGTGTCTCAGTCCCAATGTGGCTGATCATCCTCTCAAATCAGCTATTGATCATTGTCTTGGTGGGCCATTACCCCGCCAACAAACTAATCAAGTGCGGGCTCATCCAATGGTGCATAAAGCTTTCTCCGTAAAGACTTATCCGGTATTAGCACAAGTTTCCTCGTGTTATTCCAGGCCAAAGGGTAGATACCCACATGTTACTCACCCGTCTGCCACTAAGTATTGCTACTTCGTTCGACTTGCATGTGTAAGGCGTGCCGCCAGCGTACGTTCTGAGCCATGATCAAACTCTCAAGTTTAAAAACGGCGCACACTAGCTTCATATAAATTAGGTTTAAATAATTTATACTTATTGAAGTGTGTACGACAAATTTTGGTAACCTTAACCGTCCACACTTCTCTTCTTAAAATTTTAACTTTTTAAATAGCTAATTGGGTTTAAAACGCCCAATAATCCTCAATAATCTATTGAGTAAACAATAATTTTACTGAGAAAGTGTGATGCTTATAGGCTAAATTAAAAGGAAATCAAGCGTTTAAGCTATTAAAAAAATACCAAAAAAATAAGCAAAATTAGGGTTTTTTTTGATTTTTTTATCTGACTAAAATATGATTGATCACCAAATATGAAAAAAAATATTTCAAGATTTATACAATTTACAAAACAAAATTTTGAAATCACTTTATTAGTTTTCTCTCTTATACTGCTTATATCCTTAACTCATTCCTATAATTCTCTAAAAAATGCAAAAAAACAAAATGTTTATAATATTATAGAAAATATTTACTTTAAAAAAACACTAAATTTTTATTTTGATAATCTGTCACCAAAATATCAAAATATAAATCATAAAATTACCCAAGGAGAAACTTTAGATAAGATTCTTTTTAACTATAAAGTCACAAAAAAAGAAATAAAAATTATTAAAAAAGAATTAGCTAAAAAAAATAATATTCAAAACTTAAAAATAGGTCTAACTATTGAGTTTACAATTGACAAATCTAACGAAAAGATAATCAAATTTATTTTTCCATTATCAAGAACAAAAAAAATTCAGCTAGTAAAAATTACAAATAAAGATTTGTTTAAATCAAAGGAAATAATTAAAAATTTAAATAAAAAAATTATTCTTAAAGAGGGTATAATTTCACAAAGTTTATATAAAAGTGCAATTGATTTGGATATCAAACCTAATATAATTGTTGAATTTGCAAGAATTTATGGATTTGAAGTAGATTTTCAAAGAGACATTAGAAAAAATGATATTTATCAAATCGTATATGAAGTTTACGAAGATGAGGAAGGTAATATTTATGAAAGTGGTAATATATTATATGCAAATTTAATACTAAGTGGTCAGCCAAATCAATTATACTATTTTGATCAAAAAAATAACGAGGGACATTTTGATATTAATGGAAAAAGTATTCAAAAAGCTTTAATGAAAACTCCAATTAATGGTGCAAGACTTTCTTCAAGTTTTGGTATGAGAAAACATCCAATTTCTGGTTTTAATAAAATGCATAGAGGAACAGATTTTGCGGCACCTATGAATACACCAATAATGGCATCTGGAAATGGAGTAATTACAAAAGCAAAGTGGTGTGGTGGTGGTGGTAATTGTATAAAAATAAAACACAACTCAAAATATTCAACTGTATACGCACACATGTCAAAATTTGCTAATGGAATAAAATCTGGTGTAAGAGTCAAGCAGGGTAGAATTATTGGATATGTTGGATCAACCGGAATATCTACTGGACCACATCTTCATTACGAAGTAATTGTAAATGGTAAAAAAGTTAACTCACAAAAATTAAAATTGCCTTCAGGAAAAATACTATTAGGGAAAAATAGAAAATTATTTGAAATAAGTAGAATAAAGACTGATGTTTTGATTTCTGAACTTGTAATTAGTCAGCCTTAACTTTTAATGGTCGGTTTATCTTCTGTTGTATTGTTTGTTTTTAAAACTTCAGTTATTTTATTTTTTGAATCTGGCTCATGAATTTTAGGCACTTTACTAACTTCTTGTTCTCTTAATATTCGCATAAAATGATCCGCATGTTGGAAGTAGTTTTCAGATAATATTCTATCTCCGTGTGATAATGCTTCTCTAGCTAAATCACTATATTTTTCAATTAATTTTGAAGCATTCTGGTTATTTCTACCTGACATTCCTCTTTGAAAATTTGAATTTGGAGAAAAATTTGAACTAAACTTTTGTTCTGAATCATTTCTTTTAAAGCTTCTGTCATTACTTCTAAACCTGTGTCTCCTATTATTACTGCCTCTAAATGTATTATTATTTCTAAATGTTTTCATTTTTTATAAAATTTTACTTTTAATATTCTATTTTATTTTAACTTTTAAATTTTAGTGCTTACTATGCATCGATAATTTTTACCATAATCTTTTAAAATTTTGTTAATATAAAACTTATTTTCTTTTAATATTTCTTTAACTTTATTTTTTTGATTAAAACCAATCTCTAAAACAAATTTTCCATTTTTCTTAATTAGAAATGAAGTTTTTTCTATAACTTTTCTAATCTTTGAAAAACCATCTAATCCACCATTTAATGCTAACCTAGGTTCAAAGTTATAAATATTTTTATCCAAATATTTTAATTTTAATAACTCAATATAAGGAGGATTAGAAACAACAATATCATATTTTCCAATATTAAAATTGTCAACATCTGAATTAAAAAATTTAATTCTATTAGTCAGGTGTAACATTTTTGCATTATATTTGCTTATATTTATACTATTTCTGGATACATCTATTCCTGTTCCATAAAAATTTGGACGTTCTTTTAGTAAGGATAGTAAAATACACCCAGAACCTGTTCCAATATCAAGTATATGTAATTGAGATTTTTGAATAGCAATTTTTAATACTTGCTCAACTATAATTTCTGTATCTGGCCTTGGTATTAAAACATTTTGATCTATATAAAAAGTTTCTTTCCAAAATTCTTTTTTATTTATTAAATATGCTACTGGTTCACCCTTTTTTCTTCTGTCAATTAAACCATTAAAACTATTTAAATATTCATTCTTTAAATTCTCTTTTAAATTTAAAATAATATATTTTTTATCTTTATTTATCGTTTGAGAAAGAAGTACTTGGCTATCTAGATAAGGATTTTTTATATTGCATTTTTTTAAAATACTTATTGCTTCGTTTAATGTATTTTCAATATTCATCTTTAGTTTAAGTTGCTTAATTTTTCTTCCTGAGCCTGTAGAGTAAGACTTTCAACCATTTCATCAAAAACCTCACCTTCTAAAAATTCTTCAAGCTTATGTAGTGTAAGATTAATACGATGATCTGTTACTCTACCTTGTGGAAAATTATATGTTCTAATTCGTTCTGATCTATCTCCTGTGCCTATTTTACTTTTTCTATCCTTTGATCTTTCATTTTCTATTCTTGATCTTTCTAATTCGTAAAGTCTTGATCTTAAAATTTTCATACCTTTTGCTTTATTTTTATGTTGAGATTTTTCATCTTGCTGAGATACAGATAGTCCAGTTGGAATATGGGTAATTCTTACAGCACTATCAGTTGTATTAACTGACTGCCCACCCGGACCTCCAGATCTAAAAACGTCAATACGTAAATCTGAATCATTAATTTTTAAATCCACCTCTTCAGCCTCTGGCAAAACAGCAACCGTTGCTGCAGAAGTGTGCACTCTACCCTGGGTTTCTGTATCTGGAACTCTCTGCACACGGTGTACTCCACTTTCGTATTTTAATGTCGAATAAATATTTTTACCTTTAATAGATGCAATCACCTCTTTTAATCCCCCAGCTTCACTTTTTGATATATTTATTAATTCTAATTCCCATTTTTTTTTATTACTTACTTTTTCATACATTTTAAAAAGATCTGCAGCAAATAGACTTGCTTCGAGTCCACCAGTACCTGCTCTAATTTCAATAATTGCATTTTTTTTATCTGCATCATCTTTTGGTAATAAAAATAATTTCAATTTTTTTTCATTTATATTATTTTGTATTTTTAGTTCTTCTAGTTCTTTCAATGCCATTGTTTTAAACTCATTTTCACTATTTGGATCATTTAATATTTTTTCTAGTTCATCTTTTTCTTTGGTATATAAATTATATTTTTTTGCATCTCCAATAATGTCATTAAGATCAGAATATTCTTTTGATTTTTCAGCGAATAATTTTTTATCAATTTCTCCAGAGGATAATTCTTTTTCTAATAAAGAATGCTTTAGTATTAAATCTTCTATAGTTTTTAGTGGAATCATTATAATTTTTTATCTAATTCAGCTGCTTTCTCTTCAACTATGCTAACAACTTTTGAAATTATATCTTCTGTTAGCACTTTTTCGCTTTGAATTCCTGATAAATAAAGCATATTACTGCCTTTCCCACCCCCAGTTATACCAATATCTGTCATAGCTGCCTCTCCAGGTCCATTAACAACGCATCCAATAATAGATAGAGTAATTGGTGTTTTTATATGTGAAAGTTTTTCTTCAAGAGTTTTAACTGTTTCGATTACTTTAAATGCTTGTCTAGCACATGATGGGCAGGATATAATTTTTACACCTCTATTTCTTAAATTAAGTGACTTTAATATTTCATTACCAATTTTAATTTCTTTTACTGGGTCATCTGATAATGAAACTCTAATTGTATCTCCAATTCCATCCATCAAGAGTGATCCTAAGCCAATAGATGACTTAATACTTCCCGAAACAAAACCGCCAGCTTCTGTAATACCTAGGTGTAAAGGATAATCTGAAACTTTTGACAACTGACGATAAGCTGCTATTGATAAAAAAACATCTGAAGATTTAACACTAATTTTAAAATTAAAAAAGTCTTGATCTTCTAAAATTTTTATATTTCTTAATGCGCTCTCAACTAAAGCTTCTGGGCAAGGTTCTTTATGCTTTTCAAGAATATCCTTCTCCAGAGAACCTGCATTAACTCCTACTCTTATTGAACACCCATTGTTTTTAGCAGCACTTAAAACTTCATGAATTTTCAACTTGTTTCCTATATTTCCAGGGTTAATTCTTAAACATTTTGCTCCATTCTCTGCAGCTTCTATTGCTCGCTTATAATGAAAATGAATATCTGCAATTATAGGAACCGAAACATGTCTTATAATTTTCTTCAAAGCTAACGTAGAATCTTTATCGGGACATGAAACCCTCACTAAATCAGCACCCTCTTCATAAATATCATTTATTTGTTTAATGGTTGCCTGAACATTTGTGGTCAAAGTATTTGTCATAGATTGAACTGAAATTGGATTATCTCCACCTATTTTGACATTTCCAACACTAATAACTTTTGTTTTTTTCCGTTTAATATCTCTAAAAGGTCTTAAGCTCATTATTTAATCCAATTTAAATTCTTTATGAAGAGCAGCGATAGCTTTTTTTACTAATCTATTTAAAATTAAAACTGAAATTTTAATTTCAGAAGTTGAAATAACCATTATATTTATTTTCTTTTTAGATAATGCCTGAAACATTCTATATGTGATTCCTGGAGTAGTAATCATTCCGACTCCAACAATAGATACTTTTGATACATTATTATCATAAGTTAATTTTCTATAAGAAATTTTTTTATTTTTCTTTATTAACTTTTCAGTTTTTTTTACATCTTCAGATTTAATTGTAAAAGTGATATCCGTTTCTTTTCCATTTAAGGATATATTTTGAACAACCATGTCAACATTGATTTGATTAAGTGATAACGGTTTAAAAATAGAAGCTGCTACACCTGGTCGATCTCTAACTCCTATAATTGTTACTTTAGACTCATTTTTAGTTGATGTAATACCAGTTATAACTTGATCACTAAAAGCTTTTTTAGAATTTGTTATTAAAGTTCCTTTTTTTTTTATAAATGATGACTTAACATTAATATCAATATTATTTAATTTTGCATCTTGTACAGATACAGGCTGCATAACTTTAGCACCAAGAGATGCCATTTCAAGCATAGCATCATAAGAAATTTTTTTTATTTTTTTTGCTTTTGAATAATTCTTTGGATCTGTAGTATAAATTCCATCTACATCAGTATAAATTATACATTCTTCTGCACTAAAAAATTTAGCCAACATTATTGCAGAAGCATCAGACCCTCCTCTTCCTAATGTGGTAATTCTATTGTTAGTGTTAATTCCCTGAAAGCCAGTAACAATTGGAATTCCATCAGAATTAATAAATTTTAAAATATTTTTTTTATTTATTTTACTAATTCTAGCTCCACTATGAGGTCCATTGGTTATAATAGGAATTTGCCAAGACAACCATGATCTGGATTTAAATCCTAAATGATTTAATCTCCCTGCAATTAAAGAACACGCTATCTGCTCTCCTGATGCCAACAAAGCGTCATACTCGGCACTATCAAAATTATTACTAATTTTTTTTGATTTACTTATTAAATCATTAGTCACCCCTGACATTGCAGAAGAAACCACTATAACTTTGAACTTTTTTTTATAAGTAGCTATTATTTTTGCAACTTTCTTAATTTTTTCTAAACCACCTACAGAAGTTCCACCGAACTTTAATACAACAATTTTCATTGATAAATTTATAATTAAATCTAAATTTTATTGATAAAATACATCTTAATTGTTATGTCCACAAGCTATCAATTATGAATACAATAAATAAAAAAGAAATTGAAAAATTTTCCAAAATTGCCTCCGAATGGTGGAACCCAAACGGAAAATTCAAACCTTTACACAGATTTAACCCCATAAGGATTAAATATATAAAAGAAAATATAATAAAAAACTTTAAGCTAAATCTCTCAGAACACTCTTTAAAAAAAGTTAATATTCTGGATATTGGGTGCGGTGGAGGCCTACTAACAGAACCAATGAGCAGATTAGGAGCAAATGTAGTTGGTATAGATGCTTCTAAAAAAAATATTGATGTGGCAAAATTTCATGCAAAAAAAAATAAACTCAAAATAAATTATATATGTGCTTCACCCGAATCTTTAAAAATTAAGAAAAAATTTGATGTAATTTTAAATATGGAAATTGTTGAACATGTAGATGATGTAAATTTTTTTATTAAAAAAAGTTCAGATTTATTAAAAAAAAATGGTTTAATGTTTGTTGCTACATTAAATAAAACTTTAAAGTCATACTTATTTGCAATTGTGGGTGCTGAATATATTTTAAAATGGCTCCCAATAGGCACTCATGAATGGGAAAAATTTTTAACACCTGATGATTTGATAAAAATAAGTAAAAATAATAATTTAAAACTAGAGAAGTTAGATGGAATAAATTTTAATCTATTTACTGATAAATGGAAATTAACTTCTGATGTTTCTGTAAATTATATAGCTAAATTTAAAAAAAATTAGTTTTCCTTTTCATTAACCCAAGGTATGATTTCAGTTTCTATACCTTCTTCTTTTAAATCTTTAACTTCTTTTGGTGTAGCTTTCCCATAAATACCTTTAGATTTTTTTTTATCATTATAATGCATAGATCGAGCTTCATAAGAAAAATTTTCACCCACATATTCAAAATTATTTTGAATAAATTTTTGATATTCTTTTAATTTATTTTTTACTTTTATAAATCTTTCTTTTTTTGAAGAATCAGATTTATTTTTTTTAATATTTAAAATAGAAGGAGACATTAAACTTTTTTCAACATTTAAAGAATTACAATTTTGACAATTAATAAGTTTTAATCTTTTTAATTTTTCATAATCTGTTGAAGATGCAAACCAACTATCAAATAAATTTTGACAGTTTTTACATATTAATTTATATTTAATCATAATTTATAAGTAGAAATTAATTTTACTTTTTCAACCTTAAACTAACTTCTATAGTCTGCATTAATTTCAATATATTTCTTGGTTAAATCCATTGTATATGCAACAAAATTTTTTTTTCCCATATAAAGATCTATAATTATATCAATTTTTTTTTCCTCCCTCATATATACTCCTGCGTCATCTTCATTGTATGTCTCTAATAACTGACCTTTTTCTATAATTTTAATTGGTCCAAGTTTGATTGACAGTTTATTTAGGTTTATATTTATATTTGCTTTACCTATTGCCATAATAATTCTTCCCCAATTTGGGTCTTGTCCTGCTATTGCAGTTTTAACTAAAGATGAATTTGCAATTGAAAAAGCAATTTTTTTTGCATCTTCTTGAGTCTTTGAACCATTAACACTAATCGTTATAAATTTTGAAGCACCCTCTCCATCTGCTGCTATTCTCTTAGCTAGATTTAAAAGTACTTCATGTAAAGAATTATCAAAATCTTTTATTTTTGGATCACTAATATTTTTAATGACTGAGTTTTTTACTTTACCAGTAGAAAATATTGAAACCATATCGTTTGTACTTGTGTCTCCATCACAACTTATTGCGTTAAAAGTTGTTTCAATGTTTTTTTTAATTAATTTATGCAAAATAGTTGATGATAGGTTTGCATCTGTAAAAATATAACCCAAGGTAGTTGCCATATTTGGAAAAATCATTCCAGATCCTTTAGCAACTCCATAAATTTTAATATTAGAATTTCCAATTTTGCACTCTTCCATTGCTAGCTTAGGCGTTGAATCAGTTGTCATAATTCCCATTGCTGCCTTCATCCATATATATTTATTCTGGGTATATTTTATCCTTTTAATTAAATCTGGAACACTGTTTTTTATTTTTTCACTTGGATAGCTTTCTCCAATTGTCCCTGTACATCCAAAAAGAATTTGATTTGGTTTAATTTTTTCAGGATTTTCTTCGTCTTGTTTTTGTTTCGTTGATAACTGTAGAGATAACTCGTCAGCTATTTCTTTTAAACCTTGGTAACCTTTTTTACCAGTAAAAGCATTTGCATTTCTCGTGTTAACAAGTAAAGCAGATATCTTTTTGTTTTTTATATTTAAGTTCCATTTAATATTTTCAGATACTATTTTAGACTGTGTGTAAACTGATGCATAATTAGCTTTTTCTCTAAAGTAAAACATAACCAAATCATCTCTTGAATTACCATAAAGATTTGCACTTGCGGTAGAAATTGACATACCTTCAATATGATCTAAATCTTGAAAGTCTCTCATTTTCGACTTTTTATTTTGAGAATTTAAAAAATTGTCTAAGTTTATTGCCATACTATTTAAATAAGTTATTTAATACCTATATTAAAAGTTATATTTAAAATATATATCAAAAATTGAAAAATTAGATGCTAAATCCTATAAATTTTATATCAAAATTCATTAAATCAAGTAATCAAAAAGAACTTGACAGGATTCAAAAAATCGTAAACCAAGTTAATGACCATGAAGCTAAGATAGCTAAACTTATTGATAGCGAATTCCCAAAAAAAACAGATGAATTAAGAGAAAGTATTAAAAATGATACAAAAATTGATCAATTATTACCAGAGGCATTTGCATTAGTTAGAGAGGCGTCAAAAAGAATAAGAGGTGAAAGACACTATGATGTTCAGATAATTGGGGGAATCGTTCTTCACGAAGGAAAAATTGCTGAGATGAAAACTGGGGAAGGTAAAACTTTAGCAATTACACTTGCGGCTTATTTAAATGCCCTAACTGAAAAAGGAGTACATGTTGTAACTGTAAATGATTATCTTGCAAAAAGAGATTGTCAAGAAATGGGTAAGATTTATAAATTTCTTGGATTAACCTCAGGATACATAAACAACGATCAAAATGATGATGAAAGAAAAAAAAATTATAGTTGTGATATCACTTATGCTACCAATAGTGAGCTAGGATTTGATTACTTAAGAGATAATATGAAATTTTCTCCAGAGCAAATGGTACAAGGAGAACATCACTTTTCTATTGTAGACGAAATAGATTCTTGCTTAATCGATGAAGCAAGAACACCTCTTGTAATTTCAGGAGCCGCTGAAGATAAAACAGATCAATATTCAGCCATAAATAAATTAGTAAAACAATTAAATAATGACGATTATGAAATTGATGAAAAAGATAAAAATATTTTACTTACAAACAAAGGTATTGATAATGTTGAAAAAATTTTTTCAAATGCAGGTGTTTTAAAAAATAATAATTTATATGATCCAGAAAACTTAGACAAAGTACATCATATAAATCAAGCATTAAGGGCCAATCATTTGTTTGAAAAAGGAAAAGACTACATTGTTAAAGAAGGTTCTTTAAAAATAATTGATGAATTAACAGGGAGAATTCTTGAAGGAAGAAGATATGGAGATGGTCTACACCAAGCTCTTGAGGCTAAAGAAAAAATTGATATTCAAGTAGAAAATCAAACACTTGCTTCAATTACTTACCAGAACTATTTTAAACTCTATAATAAGATATCTGGATGTACAGGAACTGCGTCTACAGAAGCTGAAGAGTTTTATGAGATTTATAATTTGCCAGTAGTGACTATTCCAACTAATAAAAAAATGATTAGAAAAGATTGGAATGATCAAATTTTTAGAACTGAAACTGAAAAAAATAATGCAATTGTATCAAAAGTTTTAGAATGTAAAAAAAATGAACAACCAATTTTAATTTTTACATCAAGCATAAATAAATCTGAACATTACTCAAAACTTCTTAATGATAAAAAAATCAATCACATAATTTTAAATGCAAAAAATCATGAAAAGGAAGCTGAAATAATAGCTAACGCTGGAAAAAAAAGTTCAGTAATTATAACAACTAGTATATCTGGAAGAGGCGTGGATATTCAACTTGGTGGAAAAAAAGGCATAGTGCCAGAAAATGAATTAAAAATAGAAAAAAATAAAATCAAATCTTTAGGAGGTCTTTTTGTTATAGGAACAGAAAGAATGGAATCTAGACGAGTTGACAACCAGGCTAGAGGAAGGTCCGGTCGTCAAGGAGATGAGGGTAATTCAATTTTTTATGTAAGTCTTGATGATGATCTAATGAGAATTTTTGGGTCAGAATCTATGAATAATATTCTTGAAAAACTAGGTTTAAAAGATGGTGAAAGTATTGATCACCCATGGATTAATAAAGCTTTGGAGCGCGCACAACAAAAAGTTGAAGCAAGAAATTTTGATATAAGAAAAACTTTATTAAAATTTGATAATGTATTAAATGATCAAAGGCATGTAATTTTTTCACAGAGAAATAATATTATAAATACTAAAGAAATATTCAATTATTCTGATGATTTTCTATCAGAAATTATTCAAATATTATTAAATTTGAAAGAAAAATACTTAGCCAATCCAAAACACAATGAACTTAATAACCGGCTAAAATCCATAGCAGGTAAAAATTTTAATGAAATAGAAATTCAAAATTTGATAGAATCAAAAAATGAAGAATTTAAAAAAAAAATTATAGAAAAATTTAAAGAAAAAAGAAATGAAAGAATTAAATACTTGGGTGAAGAGCAGGCACAAGAAATTGAAAAAAGAATATTTTTACAAACAATAGATTTGGGTTGGAAGTCACATATACAGTATCTTGAACAATTAAGACAAGTTATAGGTTTAAGATCTTATGGTCAAAGAGATCCATTGATTGAATATAAAAAAGAAGCTTATGATCTATTTGAAAACCTATTAAATAAAATAAAAACTGATTTAATAAGAATATTAATAAACTTAACAATTGTAGAAAAACCAATTAAAGAACCAGAAAATAAATTTGAACCAAACAAAATAGACCCAAAATATATTGGAAAAAAAATTGGCCGAAATGAACCTTGTTTTTGTGGTTCTAATAAAAAATATAAATATTGCTGTGGTGCATTATAATAAATAATAAAGACTAAATATTACAATTAATATAACAGTCGCTGATATAGTTATATTTTTATTTTTAATAATTTTAACTTTTATAGAGTTTACAAAGCTTGGTTTCATGCTTAAAGTTCCTGTATCTACAGATTGATGCATAAATCCTTGTAATCTTCCTATGGATAAAAATTTATTTTTTCTATGACTTACTATTTCTTCTCTACTCATTGAGTTAAATTCATTTAGATTATTTTTAATAGAGTTTCTGATATTCTCTAAAATTAAATCTTTATCTCTCTGTGCACCACCAATTGGTTCTTTTATAATCTCATCAATTATTTTTAAATTTAATAAATCTTTTGCAGTAAGTTTCATTGCTTTAGCAGCTTCTAAGGTTTTTTTTGGATCTCTCCATAATATCGTTGCACACCCCTCTACAGAAATTACTGAATAAATTGCATTTTCAAGCATCAAAACTTTATTAGAAGACGCAAGTGCAATAGCACCTCCAGATCCACCTTCGCCTATAATTATGGATATTGTTGGAATCTTTAGTTCCATAGAGCACTCAATTGATTTTGCGATAGCTTCAGCCTGTCCTCTTTCTTCAGCACCAACTCCTGGATAAGCCCCTGGAGTATCAATAAATAGTATTATAGGAATATTAAATTTGTCTGCTAATTTCATTAAGCGAATTGTTTTTCTATATCCTTCTGGCTTCATCATTCCAAAATTTCTATAAATTCTAGAATCTAAATCATCTCCCTTCTCTTGGCCAATAACTAAAACTGGAATTCCATTAAATCTTGCAAAACCTGTTAATACTGATTTATCTTCTCCATAAAACCTATCTCCAGACAGAGGAGTAAATTCTTCAAATAAGTTTTTTATAAAATATTCAGATTTAGGGCGATCTTCATGTCTAGCAACAAGAACGGTTTGCAATGGATCAAGGTTTGAATAAACTTCATTTAGCTTATTATCTATTTCTGATTGAATTTTAGATATTTTGTTTGTGTCTATCTCTGACAAACCCTCTTGGTTATAAGGGTCTTTTAATTTATCCAATTCTGTTTCTAAATCTTTAATATCTGTTTCAAAATTAAGGTAATTTTTCATTTCGATAATTTTATTATTAATTAGTATCAAAAAAAGTCAATAAAATGTTTAAATATTTATTAATTGACATGGCAATATTAACCTTTAAACCATATGTATCGGGAGAAACTACTTTATTGTAGAGCCGAAGGAGCAACCACCCCAGAAACTCTCAGGCAAAAGGACCGGTGAAGCATACACTCTGGAAAGAGATTTATAATCTCGCCGAAGGAGCAAAACTCTCAGGCAAAAATACAGATGGGGCTAAAAGAGTGCTATGAAAGAAAAATATATAAAAATAAATAATCTCTCCGTCTCAAGCAAATTACTAAATTTTGTAAATAACGAATTGCTTAAAGATACAAAAATATCTCCAGAAAATTTTTGGCTAGGATTTGATAAAGCTGTTCATGCGCTAGCACCAAAAAATAAAGAATTAATAACAATAAGAGAAAATTTACAAAAAAAAATAGATGAATGGCACATTAAAAATAAAGGTAATCAAATTAATTTAGAAGAATATAAAAAATTTTTAAAAGAAATTGGTTATTTAAAAGAAGTTGGAACCGATTTTAAGATTAATACAAAAAATGTAGATGAAGAAATAGCTAAAATAGCTGGACCTCAATTAGTAGTTCCTATTATGAATGAAAGATATGCGCTTAATGCAGCTAATGCAAGATGGATGAGTTTATACGACAGCCTATATGGAACTGATGTAATTGCTGAAACAAAAGGAGCAGTACTGGGAAAAACATATAACCCAATAAGGGGGCAAAAAGTAATAGAATATGGTCGTAACTTTCTAGATAAAAATGTACCGCTTGAAAAAGGAAGTTGGAAAGATATTTCAGGAATTCCAGAGATTAATAATAATCAATTAAATTTAAAATTAAAAAATCCTGACCAATTTATTGGCTATGTTAAAAAATCAGATTATTTATCCTCACTTTTATTAATAAATAATAATCTTCATATAGATATCATTTTTGACATGAATGATTCACTTGAAATTCATAATCCTGATGGCAATCAAGATAGTGCTGCAATACATGACATTATTTTAGAGTCTGCTGTTTCAACAATTTGTGACAATGAAGATAGTGTTGCTGCAGTTGATGCAGAAGATAAAGTTATTTGTTACCGTAATTGGCTTGGATTAATGAAGGGTAATTTAAAATCTACATTTGAAAAAAATGGTAAAACTTATAAACGTAAATTAAATCCAGATCGAAATTATATTTCTAAGGATGGAAAAGAAATAAAATTACACGGTAGAAGCTTGCTTTTGATAAGAAATGTTGGTCACCTAATGACTAATCCTGCAATAACTTTAAAAGACGGCTCTGAAATACCAGAAGGAATTATGGATGCATTTATAACTTCTGCTGCTTGCCTTCATGATTTAAATAAAAAAGATAATTCTAGATCTGGCTCTATTTATATTGTTAAACCAAAAATGCATGGACCTGACGAAACTGCATTTACAGACTTAATTTTCACTATGGTTGAAGAAGTTTTAAATTTAGAAAAGTATACCTGTAAGATTGGTATTATGGACGAAGAAAGAAGAACTTCTTCAAACTTAAAAGAATGTATTAGAACACTTAAAAATAGAGTATTTTTTATTAACACAGGGTTCTTAGATAGAACTGGTGATGAAATGCATACCTCAATGGAAGCTGGTCCTATGATTAAAAAAGGAGATATGAAATCCTCTAAATGGATTGGCGCATATGAAAATAATAATGTTGATATTGGTCTTAAATGTGGGTTTTCAGGTAAAGCTCAAATTGGCAAAGGAATGTGGGCAATGCCAGATAAAATGGCAGACATGATGGAACAAAAAATTGGTCATTTAAAAGCTGGAGCAAATTGTGCATGGGTACCTTCGCCTACAGCTGCTGCTCTTCATGCCCTTCATTATCATGAAATAGATATTTTTAAAAAACAGCAAGAATTACAAAAAAGAGATTCTGCGAAACTAGATGATCTTTTATCAATTCCAGTAGCGGACAGACCTAATTGGTCTATTGAAGAAATTAATTCAGAAATTTCAAATTCTTCACAAACACTTTTAGGATATGTAGTTAGATGGATTGATCAAGGTGTAGGCTGCTCAAAAGTACCTGATATTAATAATATTGGTTTAATGGAAGATAGAGCTACTTTAAGAATTTCTTCTCAACATATTGCGAATTGGATTTATCATGGAATCTGTACAAAAAAACAAGTTTTGGAAATTATGAAAAAAATGGCAAAAATAGTTGATGAACAAAATAAAAGTGAAAAATCATATCAAAATATGTCACCAAATTTTTATAAATCAGTTGCTTTTAAAGCTGCTTGTGAATTAGTTTTTCATGGAAGAACCCAGCCCTCAGGATACACAGAGCCTCTTTTACATCTAAATAGATTAATTAAGAAAAATTAATCAGAGCTAGCCTTTATCCCAGTTCTATTTTTAAAAGCAGAAAATAAGGTTCCATCATCAAGACTCTCAATTTCACCACCAACTGGCAGACCTTGAGCTAGTTTTGAAACTTTTACTTTTGTTTCTTTAAGACTATTCTGAATATAATAAGCGGTTGTTTGACCTTCCACTGTTGCACTAGTTGCAATAATTACCTCTTCTATCGATTCTTTTTTTACCCTTTCGACTAATGAGTTGATTAACAAATCTTCTTTTCTCTTGCCATTAGAAGAAGATAAAGTTCCTCCTAAAATATGAAAATATCCTTTGTATATACTTGAATTTTCAATACTCCATTGATCTGCAATATTTTCAACAACACAAATCTTATTAAATTTTTCTCCTTTTATTTCACAGTTATTGCATCCGATTAAGTTAGATTTTAAAGTTCCACATGTATTGCATCTTGATACATTCTTATAAACTTGAGCTAGGCTATTTGCCATAGGTTTCATCAATTCATCCCTGCTATTTATTAATTTAAGTACTATTCTCCTAGAAGATTTATGTCCTAAGCCAGGCAACCTTGAAATTAATTTTACTAGTTCTTCAATCTCATTTATTTTTTGCATTAAATCAATTTGGATATTTAAATTTTAAATCCTGGAATTCCAAACCCTCCTGTTACCTTGGCAATTTCTTCAGATGTTTTAGATTTTAATAATGCTTTTGCATTATTGTGAGCAGCAAGAATAAGATCCTCAATAATTGATTTTTCCTCTTTAATTATTTCTTTTGAAAGTTCTATCTTAATCATTTCTCCGTCACCATTAAGTATAACTTTCACTGAATTTCCACCAGATAGCCCTTCAACTCTAATATCTTTTAGTTTCGCTTGGCTCAATTTCATTTGAGCCTCAAGTTCTTTGGCTTTATCAAGAATTTTACTAAAATCAGTCATTACTTTTTACTTTCATCAAGCTCCACATCTATTAATTCCGCATCATCAAAATATTTTAAAAAAATTTTATAAACTTCACTTTTTTCTAAATCTTTTAACCTTTTTTTTCTAAAAATTTTTGTTTCTTCTTTAATTGACAAATTACCACTGTTTTTAGACAGTAATATAATCCATCTATTATTTGTCCATTCATATAATTTAGATGATAAATCTTTAATAAATTGTTTATCAAAATTTTCATTAAATGAAATTTCAATTTTTTGGTTTTCAAAATTTATTAGATTAACATTTGTTTCTAACTCATATTTTAGTTTAATTTCTTTTTTTTTATTACATAATTCAATTAAATCATTAAAAGTTTTGATTTCAATCTTTAATTTATTGTTTAAAATTGACTTATCATTTTGTTTTTTTTCTTGAAATACATTTTTGATTTGACCAATAGTTTGATTTTTAACATTAAGTAAATCTTCTTCATTTTTTTTATTTTCAATTGTGTCAGAAGTACTTTGTTTTATATTAGTTTCTATTTTTTTTTCATTTACTAATAATTCAGATAAATTTGGAATCTCTTTTATATGAATCAATCTAATAAGAAACATTTCAATTGACAAGTTTTGATTCGACACAATATCAATTTCATTTAATGTGTTGATAGAGAATTGCCAAAATAACAATAAAGTTTCATTTGTAATATGACTGGCTATTTCTTTAATCTTATTAAATTCTTCATCATTTAGAGAAAAATTTGTTCCATTCATTTCTAAAGATGAAATATTTTTAAAATAATATAATAGTTCTAAAAAATCGTTTAGAAATATTTTTGGCTCAACCCCCTGATCATAAATATACCTATAAATTTTTAATACTTCTTTTTCTTTACCCTTAAATATAGCTTCGAATAACTCTATCAAATTAGATTTATCAAAATAACCAAAAATTTTTTGTGCTTTTTTTAAATTAAGTTCTGTTCCCTGGTCTTGACTTACAAGCGCTCTGTCTAATAAAGAAAGCGCATCTCTTACTGAGCCTTCTGAAATTTTAACAATAAGCTTAAGCGCTTCATCTGTTGCTTTTCCTTTTTCTTTTTCTGTAATTTTTTTAATAAATGTTAATAATTCTAAAGATTTAATTCTTGAAAGATCAAATCTTTGACACCTTGAAACTACTGTGATGGGTATTTTTTTAATTTCTGTTGTTGCAAATATAAACTTTAAATATTCTGGAGGCTCTTCAAGAGTTTTCAATAAAGCATTAAAAGCTTGTTTGCTTAGCATGTGAACTTCATCAATTATAAATATTTTATACTTTGAGGAAGTAGGTCCATATCTTGAAAATTCTATTAAATCTCTAACATCATCTACTCCAGTTTTACTGGCAGCATCCATTTCAAGAACATCGATATGATTTGAATTAATAATTGCACTACAATTTTCACAGAAATCTTCTTTACAAAATTTATCTATTCCCTTTAAACAATTCAGAGATTTTGCAACTATTCTTGCTATAGTAGTTTTTCCTATTCCCCTAATGCCTGTGAACAGGTATGCATTTGGTATTTTATTCGCTTTTATTGAGTTGGAAATCGTCTCAGCAATAATATCTTGCCCAATTAAATCATCAAATATCTGAGGTCTATATTTTAAAGCTAAAACTTTTGTATTTTTATTCATGATATCAAAGGAGACTAGAACCTAAATAACTGTCTCTACGATTGCTTCCGTTAAGATCTGGTCGGGTTCAAGCAGCATTTACCTCTAGCCTCCATTCGTATTATAACAGTAATGAATTCTAATCCACAACAAAAGTATCTGAATTTTATTTTTCTCTAAATTTATCTGCTGAATACACGCCTAAGATGTGCATGTCATTACAGTGAAGTCCAAGTTCTTCTAAAGATTTTTGAACTCTTTTTTCTTCTATATGTCCATCTAGATCACAAATAAAAAAGTAAGATGTAAATGAATTTTTTTCAGGATAGCTTTGAAGCTTTGTTAAATTTACACCATTAATAGCAAATCCTCCAAGTGATTGATACAAGGCAGCAGGTTTACTTTTTAATTTAAATAAAAATGAAGTTATATATTTTCCTTTTCCAAGTTCAGGTTGCAAGATTTTTTTTCCCATAAATAAAAATCGAGTTGCGTTTCCTTTTTCATCTTCAATATTAGGAATAAGCACTTCTAAATCATAAATTTTAGCACTAAGCTTTGATGCGATGGCAGCCTCAGTTTTATTTTGATTTTTAGAGATTGCTAGCGCTGATCCCGCCGTATCTGCTCTAACATTTTCTATAATTTTATTTTTTTTATAAATAACGAGCATTGACTTAAGGCTTGCTGATGGGAAAAAACGTTTTTAATGTCAGATAGTTTTGAACCTGGTATACTTAATAAATTATGTTCAATTTTATGAAAATGTTCAGCATATATATTTAATCTATATTTAAAAATTAAATATTCGATTCCAATATTACCAGTTATTCTATTTGATTCTGGTATTATAATATTTACTTGATCATCTTTTTCTGCCTTAATAAAACATTCATTAAAAGTTTTACAAGATATTATTTCTGCATCTGGATAAATCTCTAAAGCCGCCAAATGTGAGTAAGCTCCTGGAAATCCTTGATAAAGTATTTTCATTTTATGATTTATATTCCATAATTTTTTTTATGGCCAGATAATCTTCCTCTGTATCAACGCCAATAGGCGAGGTTTTTGCTAATGCAACATTAATTTTTAAATTATTATCCAATGCTCTTAATTGTTCTAATTTACTTTTAACTTCATTTTTTGTTTGCTTTAAATTTATAAATTTTTCTAAAATTTTTACCTTATATGCATAAATTCCAATATGATGATAAATATTTTTATCGCTTTTAGATAAATCTTTTCTTTTAAAATTTAATGCTAATGGAAAATTACTATCACTTAATTTTTCTTCAGTAATTACTTTGACAACATTTTCATTATTAAAAATCGAATTATTTTTAATTTCTGCTGACAATGTTCCAATATCTGAATTATTTTTAATCATTAAGTTATTTAAATTAATAATATCATTTTCATTTATTCCAGGCTCATCTCCTTGTAAGTTTAAAATATATTTTACATCATCAACATCTAATTTTTTAAATGCTTCAAAAATTCTATCTGTTCCTGTTTTGTGATTTTTGCTAGTTAAAATTGCTTCACCTCCATTTTTTTTAACTTCATGTAAAATTTCTAGATCTTCAGTACAAACTACTACTTTCCCTATTTTAGTTTTTTTTGCCTTATTAACAACGTGTGAAATAATTGGTAAATTATTAATCTTTAAAAGTGGTTTACCAGGTAATCGAGATGCTGACATTCTTGTTGGTATTAAAATTAATGTTTTTGACATTATAAAAAATTATTTAGCTTATGCGTCTGTTAGACGCAAAATATTTACTTAAAAAATTAAGTAATTTTCAAATTATTATGTTATATGTCCAGAAAATAATTAATAAAATGGATTCATTTGAGATAAATAAAGTAATTGCAGCTATTTTAATCACTGTTTTAGTGATCTTTGGTATTGGAAAAATATCTAACATAATTTTTACTGTAAAAAAACCAGACATTGCAGGTTATAAAGTGGAAGTTAAAATTGATAATACTACAGCATCTCAAGCAAGTGCAGAAAATCAAATTGACATATCAGCCTTATTGGCTTTGGGAGATATTAAACATGGTGCAAAAGTTTTTAAAAAATGTGCTGCTTGCCATAGTGTGAATTTAGATGGTAAAAATAAAATTGGTCCTAAATTATGGGGAGTAACTTTTAGGCCAGTTGGATCGATAGCTGATTATAAATATTCAAAAGCTTTAGCGACTTATGGTAGCGAATGGGATTGGGAGCAGTTAAATGGTTTTTTAATTAAACCATCAAAATGGATAAAAGGAAATAAAATGGGATTTGCTGGACTTAAAAATGAAAAAGATAGAGCTTCTGTAATTTTATATCTAAATGAAAATAGCGATAGCCCCAAACCGCTACCTTAATTTATTAAAACAGTATAATAAAATACTTTTTTGTACATAAACCCTATTAAGTGCTTGTTGCCAGACTTTTGATTGTTTTCCTAAAAAAATATCATTTGAAACTTCAAGTCCTCGGGGCAAGCAATGAAGAAAAATTGCATCTTTTTTTGCACAATTCATGACTTTTGAATTAACTTGAAAATTTTTAAAATCTTTAATTTTTTTAATTTTATTAACTTTATCATTCATTGATATAACCTTATCGGTAAATACCACATCTGCATTAGTTGCTGCTTCTTTTGAGTTATTAAATATTTTAATTTTACATTTATTTTTTTTTGCCCAATTCAATAATGATTTGTTTGGTTTATATTTTTTTGGACATCCAATGTTTAAATTAAATGAAAATTTAACTGAAGCTTCTATTAAACTATTGATAACATTATTATTAGGATCGCCAATCCAGCAAATTTTTAATTTTGAAATAGATCTTTTTTTTATCTCTTCAATTGTAAAAATATCTGACAATACTTGAGTTGGATGCGAAGATGGACTTAGTCCGTTAATAATTGGAATATTTAAATATTTTTTAAATTTATTCATTTTTTTATCATTATCAGTTCTAAGCATAAATGCATTTCCATAAGTTGACAAAATTTTAGCAGTATCTGCTAAAGATTCTCTTCCCTTTTTTAAGTGTAATTCATCTGGTCTCAAAGTTAATGCTCCTCCACCTAGTTGTTTAATTGCAAGATAAAAACTTAGCCTTGTTCTCAAACTTGATTTTTCAAACATTTGAATTAATAATTTTCCCTTTAGTGGATTGTCTTTATCTATATCTAAAGTATTAAAGTTTTTTCTTTTTTTTTTTCTTTTTTTAGCATCTAAAATTATCTTCTTAAGGTCTAATACGGAAACATCTTTAATGTTTGTAAAATGTTTCATTAAACTTTATATTCCTTACAAACTTTTTTTATAATTTTAATTGCTAAATCAATTTCTTTTTTTTTAACTGTTAAAGGTGGTAATAATCTTATTATATTTTCACTCGCTCTAATTGTTAATAGTTTGTTATCCATCAATTTTTCAATAAATTTTGTTTGATTGTAAAAAAGTTGCAAACCTATTAATAATCCAACGCCTCTCACTTCTTTGATAATCTTTGGAAATTCATTTTGAATTTTCTTAAGCTCAGAATAAAAATATTTAGAAATTTTCTGAACATTTTTAAGAAATCCCTTTTTAAATATTACGTCTAAAACAGCGTTGCCAACACTCATTGCTAGTGGATTACCACCAAAAGTAGACCCATGTGTTCCAGCAACCATTCCAGCAGCTACTTTTTTTGTCATTAAAACAGCACCTAAGGGGAATCCACCACCAATTCCTTTCGCTATTGTCACAATGTCTGGTTTTATTTTTGAGTATTCATAAGCAAAAAATTTTCCAGATCTTCCTATTCCACACTGAACTTCATCTAATATTAGTAAAATTTTTTTTTTATCACATATTTTTCTCAAATCTCTAAGACACCAACTAGGAATAACTTTAACTCCTCCTTCTCCCATAATAGTTTCAATCATTATTGCTGCTGTTTTGTTTGTTATAGATTTTTTTAAAGATTTATGATCACCATATTCAAAGTGATCAAATCCTTCAACTTTTGGAGCAAATCCTTCTATCATTTTTTTCGATCCACTAGCATAAATTGCAGCTAAAGTTCTTCCATGAAAAGAATTTTTTATACAAAGAATTCGATTTTTTTTAGATTGACCAATTGAATAAAAATATCTTCTAGCAACTTTTATGGCTACCTCTATTGCTTCAGTTCCACTATTTTGAAATATGATAGAATCTGCAAAAGTTTTTTGTGTTAATCTTTTAGCTAACTTCTCACCTTCTGGTATTATAAAAGCATTTGATACATGCCATACCTTTTTTGCCTGCTTATTTATTGCTCTTATTAAATTAGAATTTGTATGACCAAGAGAATTTACTGCAATCCCCTGTACAAAATCTAAATATTTTTTTCCATTTACCGAATAAAGAAAACTACCCTTGCCTTTTTTAAATGCAATTTTTCTTCTATTATAATTTTTTGCTAAAGAACTCATATTTCTTATGATTTTATTTTATAACCTATTTTATAAAGATGATAAGCCAATAACCACATAATCACTGCAAGGATTGTTAAGTAAATTATTCCAAAACTTACTGATCCATCAGACACACCTAAAAATCCATATCTGAATCCATCAATCATATAAAAAAATGGGTTTATATGACTTATTGATTGAAAAAAATCTGGTAATCTTTCTATAGAATAAAAAACACCAGAAAGAAAACTTAAGGGAGTAATAATAAAATTTGTTACTGTTGCAGTGTGATCAAATTTTTCAGCCCAAAGACCCGTCACAAAACCTAGAGATCCCAGGATAAATGAATTCAAAAATGCAAAAATAAAAATATAAAAAAAACTATAAATATGAATTTCAATTATTAATGAAAATACAATGATTGATATAATTGCAATAAGCAAACTTCTTGTGACTGCTGCTAATATTATTGCAAATGTTATCTCTACTGCATTTAAGGGAGCAAATAACATATCCACAATATTACCCTGAATTTTTGAGATCATTAAAGAAGAAACTGAATGACTAAATGATTGTGCCACTATACTCATAGCAATTAAACCTGGAGCTAAAAAATTTATAAAAGAATATCCCAAAACTTGACCTTTATCTTCTCCTAAAGCTAACGTAAGCACAGACAAAAATAATAAGCTTGATACTAGTGGTGAAAGTAAAGTTTGAGCCCAGACAACAAAAAATCTTTGGCATTCCTTAAACCACAAATTTTTAAAGCCTATCCAATTTATTAAGCCAAACCTTCTAACTCCAATTTGGTATTTTTTTTGAATTTCAACCATGAGTAAATATTCATAGCGTTTTTTTTTATTATTTGTTAAAAAAACGATAATTTAACTTGCCTTTTTTATTTAATTGTGTGTACCTGCATATAGTTATAAAATAAAATATAAACACTAGATATAGTAACTATGAGCTGGACAGAGCAAAAAATTGAAAAACTCAAAGAATTATGGGGGAAAGGCAACACTGCAAGTCAAATTGCAGAGATAATCGGTGGCATGAGTAGAAATGCAGTAATTGGAAAAGCTCACAGGTTGAATCTGTCAGTAAAAATGAAAACTAAAAATTCTGCTACTAACTTTAATAATCAAAAAGCAAATAACAGTTTTCAACCTTCATCAAGAAAAATAAGAAAAAGTAAATTTAAGTCTCTTCTTATAGAAAATGATTTTGAACCTGAAAACCCAAAACAACTTGAAGAGCTTGATGAAAATACTTGCAAATGGCCGTCGGGTCACCCTAACGAAAACTCATTTTATTTCTGCGGCAGAACTTCATTAAAAGATTTTTCCTATTGTAAACTACATTTATTGTACGCTTTTCAACCGAAAAATAAAAAAGAAGATGTCATCAATAAAGATGATGAGATTCCAAAATTTATAGAAAAAAAAATAAAATCAGCCTAAAATTTATTTTAAATTATTTAATTATAATATATTTTAATCAAAGCAATATTTTAGATTTATTTATTTTACTAACTTAACTTTTATCTTAAATTTTTTTATTTATTATTTGTGTTGCTAAAATAATTATAAATAAAAAACCAGTATTATAAAAAAATATACTATGTATATAAAAATTTTATAAATTTATAATTTATATTTATCTTGAGAAAATTGGCCAGCCTCTTTCCACATATAGCAATATTTTTTTATCTCTAACTCAAAATTTGAGAAAGCTGGAATATTTAAATCAAAATTAGTTTTAAATTTTCCAGATTTAATATTATCATATCTTAATAATCTTAACTGATCTTTAGTAATTAATGGTTTTGGAAATAATTGAAAAAAAGAAGCTGTAGCATTAGCTAACAATAACGGCATTGGTAATAATAATCTTTTTTTTTCTATTAATTTTAAAAGTTTTTGTAAAATTTCTTTCAATGTAATTGTCTCATTGCCAATACATTCTATTTTTTCTGATTTTATATTTTGAAAAATAACCTGATAAATTATTTCAGTTAAATCAGAACAGTAAATAGGCATAAATTTTGTTTTACCATTATAGTACAAAGGAAAAATAGGAAGTCTATTAAGAAGTGTCATAAAATTTGTAGTAAATGAATCATCTACAGAATAAATTATACTAGGTTTTAAAATTACAGAATTCTTAAAATTTTTTTCAATGTTAATTTCACCATTTAATTTACTTTGTGCATAAAAAGAATCTTTTGCTTGTTCAATCCCTAGCGCTGAAAGATGTATAAATTGATCAATTTTATATTCTTGACAAAGGTTTGCTAAAAAAGAAGGAAATTTTTCATGAATATTTTTAAAGCTGTTAATTTTATTTTTTTCATACAAGATTCCAATTAAATTAATACAGATGTCAGCATTCTTTAATAATTCTCTAATTTTTCCTTCGTCAAATATACTACTTTCAATAATATCAATATAGCCTGGATTAGCTTGAGTTTTTAAAACATAGCCTTTTTGATGAAGGTTTCTGGTTACTGCGGTTACTTTGTAATTGCTTTTAGTTAACTTTCGAATCAAATTTCTGCCAATATGCCCACTAGCGCCAAAAATTAGACAATTTTTTGGTTTCATATATAAACAATTAGTTATGAATATTGAAATTAAACTTCACAAAGATGATCTACCAGAAGATTTAGATTTAGGCAACTCAGTAGCTATAGATGGTGAATTTATGGGACTAAACGTAAAAAGAGATCCTCTATGTCTCATTCAAATTTCTACTGGTAATTCAGACGCACACATAGTTCAATTTAATAGAAAAACTTATAACGCTCCTAATTTAATTAAATTGCTTTCTAATAAAAGAATTACCAAAATATTTCATTTTGCACGAGCAGACATGGCACACATTAAACATTATTTGAAAATAGATGTTGAGAATGTAAGATGTACTAAATTAAGTAGTCGATTAGCGCGCACATTTTCAGATCGTCATGGATTAAAAGATTTAATTAAAGAAATTATTGGTGTTGATATAAGCAAACAACAGCAAAGTTCAGATTTTGGTGGTGAGCTAACAAAAGCTCAATTAAAATATTGTGCCAATGATGTAATATATTTACACAAAATACATGAGGAACTTAATAAAATTCTTATAAGAGAAAACAGAGAAAATTTATACAAGGATTGTTTAAAATTTTTAAAAACTAGAGTTGATCTTGATTTAGCTTTATTTAAAGATGATATCTGGTCCCATTAAATGAAAAAAGAAAATTACAAAAAAATCGCTAAAAATGTAATTGACCTTGAAATACAAGCTTTAAAAAAATTAAAAAATTCACTTAATAATTCATTTAACCAAGCTGTAGATTTAATTGCAAAGTGCCAATCAAAGATAATTTTATGTGGAGTAGGTAAAAGTGGTCTTATTGCATCAAAAATTGCAGCTACACTATCTTCTGTAGGCAGTCCAGCTTTTGCATTATCTGCTAGCGATTGCTCTCATGGAGATCTAGGTAGCATATCAAAAAAGGATATTCTTATTTTAATAAGTTATTCTGGAGAAACTCAAGAATTAAAAAATATTATTCAATATGCTAATAGAAATAAAATTAAGTTAATTGGAATTGTTTCTAAAAAAAATTCAATTCTTTATAAAGCTTCTGATATAAAATTATTTATTCCCCAAGTTAATGAGGCGGGTCTAGGTATTGTTCCAACCTCAAGCACTATTACACAACTTAGTATTGGAGATGCATTAGCTGTAGCATCCATGAATAAAAAAAGGTTTAATAAGTTTGATTTTAAAAAATTTCATCCTTCAGGTAGTTTAGGTATCAAATTAAAAACTGTTGAAGATTTAATGATAACAGGAAAAAAGATTCCTTTTGTTAATGAAAATACAAAAATGAATAAAGCTTTAAAAATTATTTCACAAAAAAAACTTGGTGTATTAATTGTAAGAAATAAAAAAAAAAAAACTATCGGTATTATTACTGATGGACAAATTAGAAGAGCTGGACAAAAAAATAAAAATTTACAGAGTTTAATAGTAAAGAATGTTATGACATCTAACCCTATAACTGTTGTTTCAGATATGCTGGCAGCTAAAGCTCTGTCATTAATGAATACAAAAAAAATAACCAGTCTCTGTGTAAATAGTAAAAAAACAAGGAGTAAAACAATTGGTATAATTCATATTCATAATATTTTAGAGGCGAATGTTCAATAGATGCAAAAAAAAATATATATCCAAATTTTATTATTTACTATTGTATTTATTTTAATTGGCTCAACATTTTATTTTTACATATTTGATGATGGTAAGATAAAAAATAAAATTGAAAGTTTTGATGCTAAAAAAATTTCTATAGATGATAAATCCTATAATACTATTGAAAATTTAAGTTATTCTTCTAAAGATAATTTTGGTAATGAATTTAAAATAAATGCTAAACGAGGACATATAAGCACTGATAATGAAAACATAATACATATGTCAGATGTAAATGCCACTATATATATGAAAAATTCAGAACCAATTTATATTAAAGCAGATTTTGCAGATTATAATAGTAGAAATTATGATACATTTTTTAAAGAAAATATTTTATTAACTCACCTAGATCATCAAATTACAGGTGAAAAATTAAGTTTGTTATTTAAAACAAATTCAGTAACAATGTCTGATAACTTGATTTATAAAAATATTGATACGGTACTTAATGCAGACAGATTTGAAATGGATTTAATAACAAAAGACTCTAAAATCTTAATGAACAAAAAATCTGAAAAAATTAAAATTGTAGTAAAAAAATAATGGGAATTATAAAAAAATTTAGAATAAAATCATTTAAACAGCAAAAGCCTTTAGTTTCTTTAAAAAAAATATCATTATCATTTGGAAAAAGACAAATACTTGATGACATTTCATTTAATATTAATCGAGGAGAAATACTTGGAATGTTAGGCCCGAATGGTGTTGGTAAATCTACTATATTTAATTTAATAACTGGTTTAATTAAACCAGATTATGGTTCTTTAATTTTTAATAATATAAACGCTACAAATTACCCAATTTATTTAAGAACAACAAAATTTCAAATTGGCTATGTTCCTCAACACGGTGGATACTTTCATGATTTAACATTGGTGGATAATTTAAAAGCTATAGCAGAAATTTTAATTAAAGATAAAAAAGAAAGAAATCAAAAAATTGATGGATTAATTTCAAAATTTGAGCTTGATGCTGTTCGAGATGTTAAAGCTAGATTTTTATCAGGTGGTCAAAGAAAAAAACTTGTTATAGCTATTGCTCTTTTAGGTAATCCTAAAGTACTATTGTTAGATGAATGTTTTGCTGCACTAGATGTATTAACAATAAAAATGTTACAACAAATAATAGTCAACCTTCAAACTGAAAGTAATATTGGTATTTGCATATGTGATCATCAAGCAAGAGATCTTTTATCTTGTGTTGATATTGCAATAGTACTTTCAAATGGTAAAATTATTGCAAACGGAACACCATCACAGTTGATTAATGATACAAATGCTAAAACAGCGTATTTTGGTGATTCATTTAAATATAATTGATTAAAAGTAAAATGGTAAAGCCTATTTATTTTACTAATAAAATAAAAAATTTTGATAAAAAAATTTTTGTTAATGGGGATAAAAGTCTGTCAATTAGATGGGCCTTGATGGCATCTTTGGCTTTAGGAAAATCAAGAGCACACAATTTATTAATGTCTGAAGATGTATTAAGTACTATAAAAATTTTAAAAAAACTTGGAATAAAAGTTGAATCTAACAAAAAATATTACGAAATAACCGGCAATGGTTTAAATAGTTATCTTTATAAAAAAAATTTGACAATTAATGCTGGTAATTCTGGAACCTTAGGAAGACTTATTCTGGCTCTTTTAATTTGTTCTCCAAAAAAAATAAAATTAATTGGAGATAAAAGTTTGTCAAAAAGAGATTTTTCTAGAATAATTCATCCATTAAAAGAGTTTGGTGTAAATTTTTATCCAAAAAACAGAACTACTCTACCAATATCAATTAAAGGAACAAATCTGATAAGGCCAATAAAATATTTTGAAAATAAAGGCTCTGCACAATGCAAAAGTAGTGTGATGTTAGCAGCATTAAATGCTCCAGGTAAAACCTTTATTAAGGCTAAAAAATCAAGAGATCATACAGAAATACTTTTTAAGAATCTTAAAATTCCAATTAAAATAAAAAAGACTAAAAATTATGATTATATTGAAATAGAAGGGAAAAAAAACTTTAAATCATTTAATTATAATATTCCTGGAGATATAAGCTCAAGTGCTTTTTTTATAGTTTTAACTTTACTTTCTCAAAATTCAAAATTAATTATTAAAAATGTAAATATTAACGCATCTAGAACTGGTATAATATTAATACTGAATAGAATGGGTGCAAAAATTATTTTTAAAAATAAAAAAATTTATAAAGGGGAACAAATTGCTGATATATATGTAAAAAGTATAAAATTATTAAAAGCAATAAATTGCCCAACTAAACTTAATACCCGTGCTATAGATGAATTTTTAATTATTTTTCTTGTGGCTGCAAAAGCTAAAGGTGTTTCATATTTTAAAAACTTAGAAGAATTAAATCATAAAGAAAGTAAAAGATTAAATTGGGGATCTAAAATTTTAAACATGATTGGTATTAAAACAAAGCTTACTAATCATTCAATAAAAATCTATGGGAATCCTAATTTAGATTTATATAAAAATTATGAAATTAAAAATTATTTAAAAGATCATAGAATAATGGCAATGACAACAGTTGCAGCTTTAACTCTGGGTGGAAAATGGAAAATTCATGATCCTGATTCAATCAATACATCTTTTCCTTCATTCTTAAAAATTATTAAAAGTCTTGGAGGAAAAATAAATTGATAAAATTAAAAAAAAATATCAAAGTAGCTATTGACTCTCCTGCTGCTGCAGGTGCAGGTACACAAGCTAGATTAATTTCAGCACACTACAATCTAATGTATTTAGATACTGGTAAAATTTATCGACTAATAGGGATGATAAAACTTAAAAAACCAAAAAAATTTGGCTATTCATTTATTAAAAATGAAATTAAAAATTTAAAAATCAAAAAGCTTCAAGACAAAAGTTTATTGTCAGATGAAGTTGGAACATATGCCTCAATAATTGCTAAAGATAAGAAAATCAGAAATATAGTACACAACTTTCAGGTTAATTGTGCCTACAACCCTCCCAAAAAATATAATGGCTCATGCCTAGATGGTCGAGACATAACGTATAAAATTATTCCAGATGCAGATTTTAAATTCTTTATTACAGCAAATATTAAAACAAGAGCAAAAAGAAGACACTTGGAACTAAAAAGATTAAATAAAAAAATAAGCTTTAATGAAGTGTTAAAAAGCTTAAAAAAACGAGATAAAAGTGACTATAATAGAAAAAATTCGCCACTCACTAAAAAATTTTCGATGTTGATTAATAGCGAAAATTTAACTAAAAGAGCATGCTTTTTAAAAATTAAAAAAATAATGGATAAAAAACTAAAATATTAATGGAAATCTATAACCAATTAGAAACAACCGCGTCTAAAGAATTTGAACAACTACTTAATAGTCAGCTCTCAAAAACTAAAATCACTGAAGGTAAAATTATTGAAGGTAAAATTACCAAAATAAGTGATAAATTTGTTTTTTTATTTATTGAAGGTTTAAAATCAGAACCAGTGTTAGATATAAACGAATTAAAAACCATAGGCATGGTTGACAAAATTAAATTAGGAGAAAAAATTTCAGTACTTTTAGAACGTATAGAGGATAAAAATGGAGAAGTTTTGGTATCTGCCTCAAAGGCACAAAAAATTGCTGGTTGGGATAAATTAGTTGAAGCTTATGAAAAAGAAGAACCAATAAATATTAGAATAATTAGCAAATGCAAAGGTGGTGTAATTGCTGAACACATTGAAACCAAAAGTTTAACATTCATGCCAGGATCACAGATAAGTGATAAACCACTAAAAGACTTGTCTCATTTAATGGGAGTTCCATTTAAGGCTGCAATAATAAAATTAGATCGTGTTCGAGGTAACTGCTGTACTTCACGAAGAGCAATAATTTCTTCAAACAAAAAAGTAGACAAAGCAAAAATAATTGAAAAATATAAAGTCGGCGATATAATTAAAGGTGCAATTGTAAAAGGTTATAGTTCATTTGGTTGTTTCTTTGACGCTAACTCTGAACTAGATGTTTTGGTTCATTTACAAGAAATATCATACTCAAGAGTTAATCACCCAGAAGAGATTTTTAATATTGGAGAGAAACATGATTTACTTGTTATCACGGTTGATAAAGAAAAGTTGCAAGTTGGATGTTCAATAAAAAAATTGTCACAAGATCCTTTTGAGCATATTTCTAACTATGAGCTAAACAAAAAGTATAAAGTTAAAGTAGTTAAGATAATGGATTTTGGAGCATTCTGTGAATTAGAACCTGGATTAAGCACTCTTTTACATACAAGTGAACTAAGTTGGACTAAAAAAACTTCATCTGCAAAAAAAATGTTTAAAGTAGGTGATGAAATAGACTGTATAATTACTGAAATTGATAAAGAAAAAAGAAGAGTTGCTATATCACATAGATTAACTCAAGAAAATCCATTTGATAAAATTGAAAAAAACTATCCAATTGGAAGTACGGTCGAAGGA
>Ga0315339_1000885_pt1 | contig 31133 bp, 28 predicted proteins | sample ASW17metaG_FD_204514 | JGI IMG/M metagenome (GOLD analysis project Ga0315339, IMG submission 204514) | Ammonia-oxidizing marine archaeal communities from Pacific Ocean, United States - ASW #17 | ecosystem: Environmental > Aquatic > Marine > Oceanic | place: USA: California | collected 2016-12-05 | reverse complement strand
TGAAGGTGCACGAGTTGGAGTAGGCACACTTACTGAAGGAACATCAGCATAATACTCTCTAATAGACTCAACATTTTTTTCTTCCCAAATATGATGTGTAATTTGTAATATAAAATCAGGTAAATCTTTAAATTTACTATCAAAACCTTTCATGCAATTTCCTATATGCTATTTTTTTTGCCTTATTAGAAAAAGACTTCCTTGTTCATCGCTTATTTGCTTAACGCTTCTTATAGAATTTTTCGGAGCAGAAAAAGTATCTCGCGGTCCAATATTTACTTTTTGATCATTACAGGTAACTTCCCATTCTCCCTCTAAACAAAGAAATACTTCTGATATATCTAATTCATATGGATGAATATGTGCACTCTTTCCTTTTAATAAAGATAAACCAAATCCTGTTTGATGAGAAATATGTGGTGTAAATATTTTTTGATGAAGATTTAGCTCATCCAAATAATTAATTATAGAATTAGAGTTATAATGCTCATCATCTTCAATATATTTTTGAGAATCAGAAGTTCTAATAACAAACTTTTCAATTTCTTCTGAGGTATAATGATCAAATTGATTTAACTCATTTTCTAGAAGAGGATCTAGAGTTTTTTTTCCATCAGGAATGTCTTGCTTGTCTAAATCAATCAGTGAATTATCATTTAGAAGAACCATGCCCGTATCTTTTGCTTCTTTAATAATTTTTGGAGTCCAGGTAATAACACCTGGGTCATTTTCTCCTAACACAACAAACATTAATGCTTCACTATCACTAACATTTTGAAAACCTCTAAACATATTTGTTGGAAATGAAGCTACGTCTCCTTTATGAAGAATAACTTCTCCTTCTTTACCGTCTGTACCCCAATAAAAACGCCATGAACCTGAAAAAATTAAAAACACCTCGGCTGTTGTATGGCTATGTAAACCAGAGCCGTTCATTGAAGCTGCACTAACAGCACCAATATTAAATCCATGAGCCTCAGCTATTTTAACATTTTGTTTAGCATCTTCACTAACACCCGGGCCAACAATAGAATAATTTGATCGATCTTGATGACCTTTTAATTTTCCCTCGACAAAGGGAATCTTACTTGGGATTAAATCTTCAAATTTAGCTAGACGTGTTAGTATATCTATTGACATTTTTTTATAATAATATTCTATTCATTTTTTTTGAATACTATTCAAATTATTGAATAAATCAATTGATTAATTTTAAAGAATTGTGAGTAAGTATTGAGGATAAATGAAATGAAAATTGAAAACTTTACAACAGGTATTCCATCCGATCCAAATCTAAAATCTATATATCTTGATCCAAAAGATAATATTAAAAACAAAAAACATGTTCGTAAACTATTAAAAAATATTGCAGAGTCATCTCTAACTACTCTTACAAAAAATCTAAATAATGCTTACCATCAAGATGCCGAACTCAAAGTATTTCATCCTGTTAATGACCTCAAAGGAATTGATGAAATTCAAGAAAAATTATGGGGACCTCTCTTACATTCATTTCCAGATTTGGAGAGAAGAGATAATTTAATTATAGGAGGCAATTTCCAAAACAAAATATTTGTTTCTACGGTTGGACATTTAACAGGAACTTTTACAAATCCGTGGTTTAATGTTCCAGCTTCTAACAAAACTATTCACTTGAGAATATGTGAAGCGCATCAATTAAAAGAAAATAAAATTATTCAATCACATGTACTAATTGATATGATGGATTTTGTCCGACAAGCAGGCTTTTGGCCTATTAACTCTTCATTAGGAATTGAAGAAATGTGGCCTGGTCCCATCATTGGGAACGGTACCTCTTTTGAAAATTTAGATGATAAATTATCAGCATCATCTTTAGAACAAGGTTTAACGATGCAACGTAGTTTAAACATTAAACCTGAAACAGAACCAGGTGCTACTGATCAAATGATTAGAGAAAAATTAATTAATCATCCTCAAAAAGAATACTGGCATCCAAAAATGATGTGGTATGGTCCTTGTGGTATTGGAACAGCGAGAGGATTAAAAGGCTTTGTCGATCATCACCAATTACCATTTCGCAAAACATTTAAAGAAAGAAATTATTGGAAAATTGGTCACTATGTAGAATTAGGAGATGGTCCATATTCAATGACCGCAGGCTGGCATAGTATTGATGCAATTCACGGAGAGAAAGATTGGTTAGGATATGAGGCGACAAAAAAGTCAGTTACAATGCGTGTTATGGACTTTTATCTACATGATAAAGGTCTTATAAGGGAGAATTGGGTGCCGATAGATATTATACATATCTTAAAGCAAATCGACATTGATGTTTTAAAATTAATTAAGGAAAGATAAATGACAATAAAGTATATTAAAAAAGCTGATAAAACTGCTTCATCTGACGAAGTAGAGACTCGTCAGCGTGTTCAAGATATTTTAAAAGACATTGAGTCTGGTCGAGATGATAGTATTAAAGAAATATCTCGTAAATTTGATAAATATGAAGGTGATATCATTATCTCACAAGAAAAAATTGATGAAATAATTAAAAATTTAGATCAAAAAATAAAAGATGATATTCAATTCTCTTATGACCGTGTTCGCACATTTGCTGAGCATCAATTAAAACATCTTAATAATAATTTTGAAGTAGAATTGTCACCAGGTCTCTTTGCAGGACAAAAATTAATTCCAGTTCACTCAGTTGGATGTTACATTCCTGGAGGAAGATACAATAATATTGCCTCAGCAGTAATGAGTATCACAACTGCAAAAGTTGCAGGGGTTAAAAATGTAATTGCCGCTAGTCCTCCAAAAGATGAAAATGGAGCTAATCCTATTATTATTTATACCGCTAACTTATGTGGTGCAGATGTAATTATGAATATTGGAGGAATTGGAGCAATTGGTGCTTTTGCTTATGGATGTTTTGGTAATCCTGAAGTTGATATGATTGTTGGACCAGGAAATCAGTATGTAGCCGAAGCAAAAAGATTATTATTTGGTAAAGTTGGAATAGATTTATTTGCAGGACCAACAGAAATTGGTATCATTGCAGATCACACTGCTGATCAAGAAATAATTGCCTCTGATTTAGTAGGTCAAGCAGAACATGGACCTAATTCTCCTGCTTGGCTGTACACAACCGATCAATCATTATGTGATTATGTGATAAAACGTGTTCCAGAATTAATTGCGGATCTTCCTGAAACATCGCGAGATAATGCAGATGCAGCATGGCGTGATTACGGTGAAGTAATTTTATGTGATACGAATGAAGAGTTGTGTGAAATAAGTGATCAGTATGCTCCTGAGCATTTAGAAGTGCAAGCAGAAAGTTTAGATTGGTGGTTAGAAAAATTAAAAAACTATGGTTCATTATTTTTAGGAGAAGAAACAACAGTTGCCTACGGTGATAAATGCTCAGGTACTAATCATATTCTTCCAACAAAAGGTGCTGCTAAATATACGGGTGGTTTATTTGTAGGAAAGTTTATTAAAACAGTTACCTTCCAACGCATGACCAAAGAATCAAATAAAGAAGTTGGTGCAGCTGCAGCTAGAATTTCTCGTTTAGAGGGAATGGAAGCACACGCACGAACAGGTGATGCTCGTTTGCGTAAATACGGATTTCAGAACTAGATTACTTTTCGTCTAAGTCACCTTTAAGGCGCATTTCTTTTCGAATGTTTGTTGCTGAAATTTTATGAATCTCAGCTCCTAAATCGTGTTCTGTAAATGAATACCCCACCCCTCTGCCATAAGAGATATCGACAATATTAGGGACTTTAATTACTATATATTCTTTGCCTTCTTCAAAATCGTGAGGAGCTAAACCTTTAATAATATTTTTTTTTACTTCTTCAAATTGAAAAGGATTATCTGATTGCCCATCAACTCCTGCATCTGCGCCGCCAACATCTCTATACATAATACAAACTTGTCCTGTTTTTGTTAAAGCTCTTTTAAATAATTCTGTATGCCCATCATGCCATGGTTGCCATCTCCCTAACATTTCAGCAGTAGGTTTTTTCCAATCAAACATTTTTAATTTTTTCTGCTAATTGTTTTATTTCTTCATCGCTTAAAAAACTATTTACATGTTCATCTGCATTTGTTGGTTTTTCAAACATTTTTGTTGTATCATCAAATTTCTTACTGGTCGAAAGAGAATCAACATCAAAAGGTAGATTATTTATTTCATTTAATTGATTTAATTTTGCAGAAACAACTCGACCTTCTTTAATTGTATCAATCCAAATAAGAAAATCTGCATCAAAAGCGATTCTAGCTTTTTCAGTGGGTGCGACAAAATCACAAACAACCCACCGTCCATTTCCTTTTTCAAAATCTGCAAATGTTTTCATTCTATTTGCTTGTCTCATTCTACCCTCTGGTTCAAAATCCCAGTCATTTGCGTATTTTCGAACGAAATCTGCATTATACCAAGCACAATTATTTATATGCTTTACTAATCTTTCTGACAGCCAAGTTTTTCCTGATCCAGGTAATCCACAAACTAAAATTTTCATAAACTAATATGTTATTAAGTATTTATTTCTGACATGCAATAAATGTTTATTTTTGTCAAAAAAAACTTTAAAGGACTATAAAAATCAGTTTTTAAACACCTGTAAAATATATTTTTTAAGGAGAAACTTAAATGATAACTACCAATCCTTTTGCTGAATTATCAAAAAATATTCCTTCAATTTCAATGCAGCTATTTGTTATTGCAATGATTGTTTTGGTTATAATTGGAACATTTATGGATATTTTACACAAAAAAAATGTAAAATATTTTTTCCAAAATGCTAAAAAAGCTAAAAAACAAGCAAAAAGAACGCTTGAATCAGGAGAAAAAATATCAGTAATATTCAAGACAATTGGCAGTGATATAATTACAACCGCTGAATTAGGTGCAGGAAAGAGAAGAGTTGCTCATTTACTTGGCATGTATGGTACTATTTTATTTTGGATTTCTTCAACTATAATGATCTTTTGTTATTCTACCTCTAATTCGATTACTCCCTCATACCTTCCTTTTCTTTGGCACTTAGGTGCTTTAATGACTTGCCTTGGTGGTTATTGGTTTTGGTTTTTTCTAAGAGTGGATGTTCTTGCTGAAGCTTACCCTTGGTACAGACTTATTCAAGCTGACTTGTTTGTTTTGTCTCTTGTTATCACTGCAAGCTTAGGATTAATTTGGTCTTTTCTTCAATCATTTAATATTAATGGATGGGATACATTATTTCTAGCTTTATTTGGTTTATCAAATTTAGTTTTATTTGGAGGAGTTTACTGGTCTAAGTTTGCTCATATGTTTTATAAGCCAGGTGCTGCAATTCAAAAAAATTTAGCAGAAGCTGATGGATCACGTGACAATCTTCCTCTTCCCTCAGATAAACCAAAACAATTTGGTTTAGGAATTAAACGTGAATCACCAAAACATTATTAAGAATTCTATGAAAAGAATTATTAACTCAACAAAAAGGAGAAAATAAAATGTCAACTTTTGTATATATGACTAAATGCGATGGATGTGGTCACTGCGTTGATATTTGCCCTTCTGATATAATGCATATCGATAAAATAACACGGCGAGCTGTAAATATTGAACCGAATATGTGTTGGGAATGTTATTCTTGCGTAAAGGCATGTCCTAATGAAGCTATTGATGTTCGCGGATATGCTGATTTCGCTCCAATGGGTCATAGTGTTCGAGTTCTTCGAGATGAAGAAAGAGGAACTATTTCTTGGAAAATTAAATTCCGTAATGGCACAGAAAAAAATTTTGAATCCCCTATTACTACTAAACCATGGGGAGAGTTTATTCCTAATTTAGCTGAAAAAGAATTACCTACTGAAGATGAAATAAATTCAGAACTTCTATATTTAGAACCAAATGGTCTTAATATAGATACAGGTCTTCCTAAAATGAAAAAAATGAAATTTAAACAAGGGGTTTATTACTAATGGCTAAAATTAAAACGATTTACGAAGATTGTGACATTCTAGTTGTTGGTGGGGGGATGGCAGGCACTGGTGCAACTTTTGAAGCTAGGCATTGGGGGCGAGATTTAAAAATTGTTTGTGTTGAAAAAGCTAATATTGATCGAAGTGGTGCTGTTGCTCAAGGGCTATATGCAATAAATTGTTATATGGGTATGCAGTGGGGTGAAAATCAACCTGAGGATCACGTTCGCTATGCACGTAATGATTTAATGGGAATTGTTCGTGAAGATCTTGGTTATGATATGGCGCGCCACGTAGACTCATCTGTTCATATGTTTGATGAGTGGGGACTACCTATGATGCGTAATGAAAAAACAGGTAGATATCTACGTGAAGGTAAGTGGCAAATCATGATACACGGAGAAAGTTACAAACCTATTGTTGCGGAAGCAGCAAAAAAATCAGCGGATAAAATTTATAATAGAATTATGATTACCCATCTTTTAATGGATGAGAGTAAAGACAATCGAGTTGGTGGGGCAGTTGGATTTAATATGAGAACTGGGAACTTTCATGTGTTTCGTGCCAAAGCAGTTATAGTAGCTGCTGGAGGAGCTTCACATATTTTTAAACCTCGAGCTGTAGGAGAAGGTATGGGAAGAACTTGGTATGCACCTTGGAGTAATGGTTCTGCTTATGCATTACCGATAGCTGTTGGTGCAAAAATGACTCAAATGGAAAATCGTATTGTTCTTACAAGATTTAAAGATGGTTATGGTCCTGTTGGAGCTTATTTTCTTCATCTCAAAACATATACTCAAAATGCTAATGGTGAAAACTACGAAGAAAAATGGTATGATCAAACAAAAGAGTTAGTTGGGGAATATATAGATCATACACCAGTTCCAACGTGCTTGCGAAATCATGCATTTATTGAAGAAGTAAAAGCTGGAAGAGGACCAATTCAAATGGTTACTACAGAAGCCTTTCAAGACCCTCATTTAGAGGAAATTGGATGGGAAAATTTTCTAGGAATGACTATTGGTCAAGCAGTTGTGTGGGCGTCACAGGATATTGATCCAAAATATACTAACCCAGAACTAACAACATCAGAACCATATGTTATGGGATCACATGCAACGTGTTCAGGTGCTTGGGTAAGTGGACCAGAAGATCTATCACCACCTGAATATTTTTGGGGTTATAATAGAATGCTTACAGTAGATGGTCTGTTTGGAGCGGGAGATACTGTTGGTGGTAGTGCCCATAAATTTTCTTCAGGTTCATTTACTGAAGGTCGTTTAGCTGCAAAGGCTGCAGTAAAATATATTGAAGATCTTAAAAGAGAAGAAATTAATGTTTCTGATAAACAATGTGAAGATTTTAAAGAGATTATATACAAACCTCTAGAAAATTACACTATTGGACAAAATGAAATAACAGGAGGAACTGTTTCACCAAGTTATATTCTGCCTCTACAAGGATTACAAAGATTACAAAAAATAATGGATGAATATGTTGGCGGTGTTGGTGTTAACTATATGACAAATGATAATTTACTTAAAAGAGGATTAGAATTATTAGAGATATTGCAAGAAGATCTCGAACATATTGGAGCAGAAGATTATCATCAATTAATGCGTGCATGGGAATTAAAACATCGTGCCTTAACTTCTCAATGTGTTACTGAACATACACTCTTCCGTGAAGAAACTCGCTGGCCTGGATACTACTATAGAGGCGATCATATGAAATTAGATGATGAAAACTGGCATTGCTTAACAGTTTCTCGTCGAGATCCAGAAACCGGTAAATTCACATTGGAGAAAGCCCCTCTTTATCATATAGTTGATGAAAAAGAAGATAATGAATCTGCTTAAAAAATCAGATGAGGAAATATTAGAGATTGCTAATCCCTTATGGGATGATCTTGTAAAAAATTCTAACAAAAAAGATTATTTTGAGTTTGTAAAAGATTTCTCTGCTAAGATGCTTTTTGGAGCAAATGAAATAGAAATAGGAAAACAGTGGGCTAATAATAAATTGCTTACAAGTTTATCAAAGGATAGAGCATTCTTAGGTTGCTTAAGAAGAAATGATTTTGTTACTGTTTTATTTAAACAAAAAAGTAATGAAGTGCCTGGTGATTTTTTAGGACGCTTAGTGCTTGGCATCGAAGACAATGAAGTAAAAATATTTGGAGCAACTATTTTTTAATTATCTAATTTACAAGAAGCTATAAAATAAGGATTAAAAATATTTTCTTTTGTATTATAAACTATATCATTGTTTTCAATACTTTTAATACTGCCACCCGCCTCAGTTAATATTATATGCCCTGCTGCAATATCCCACTCACTCGTTGGTCCAAAACGTGGATAAAGATCTGCATTGCCATCAGCAATATGACAAAATTTTAACGAACTTCCCTTCTTCACAAGTTCATAATCCTGAACATTGTCCTTTACCCATTGATCAAAATCTTCATTAGAATGAGAACGACTTCCAATAACCAATAAATGATCAGATTTATTTTTTTCATTAACTTGAATTTTATTAGACTCATCTAGAGAATGTAAAAAATCAGAACAGTTATTTTTATAAGAGCCAAAGTTTTCTGAGGCGTAATATAGAATAGATAAAGCAGGTACAAAAATCACACCAAGAATAGGTTTATTATTTTTAATCAGAGCAATATTGACTGTAAATTCATCATTTTTTTTTATAAACTCTTTTGTTCCATCGAGGGGGTCTATTAACCAATAAGCATTCCATTCTTTTCTTTTATTCCAATCTACTAATGTTTCTTCACTTAAAAATGGAATATTATTATCTATACCCTTCAATTCTTCAATAATAATTTTGTTTGATGCTAAATCAGCTTTTGTAAGCGGGGATTCATCATCTTTAATAAATATTTCATTATTATTACTAAAATAATATTCTAAAATTTTCTTGCCTGCTTTTATAGAAATATTACATATTTTTAAAATCAATACTAAATCTTGATTAATTTTCATAATTTATCTATTCAATTGTAATTAAAGGATCTCCAATTTGATTTTCATTAATCTTAACACCTAATCCATTATTATCTGAAGCTTGCATTTTACCATTTACTCTTTGCGGCGATCCTTTCGTGTAAGTAATAGAATTATAACTGTTAAAATCTGTTGAGGAAAATCTATACTTAATTGGAGTACTATGTGCTAAATGAGCAATTGCAGAAGTTGCTATATCTCCTCCCCATGAATCTTCAATTGTCATTGGAATTTTACACTCAATACATAAATCTCTTAATAACTTACTTTTAGTAAGACCTCCTAGTTTACTAATCTTAATATTAATTAAATCCATAGCTTTATCATTATAAGCTATTAGGAAATTATTTATTGAGTCAATATTTTCGTCAAGGATAAATGGATTATTTGTTTTTCTTCTTATTTGTAAGCATTCTTCATATGATACGCATGGCTGTTCATAATATACATCTAAATGCTGTGTTTGATTAATAACTCTAAGTGCATCATGCATTAACCAACCAGTATTAGCATCAGCAACTAATATATCATTAGGTTGTAAAATTGATCTGACTTGAATAATTCTTTCAATATCTTCTGAGGGATTACCCCCAACTTTTAACTGAAATTTAGTATATCCTTCTTCTTTATATTGTTTTACTTTTTGAACCATCAATGAGGGGTCTTCTTGAGATATTGCTCGATAAAGAGCTATATATTCACCAAATTTTCCTCCTAAAAGTTTCCAAACCGGCACATTAAAAACTTTTCCCATTAGATCCCAACATGCCATATCAATTGGAGATTTAACGTATGGATGACCTTTTAAATTTTTATCCATTATATTATTTATATTTATAATATCTGTTGGATCTAAACCTAATAAGCTCTTACCAATTTCCTTTATGCCACTTCTCACTCCTCTAGCATAAGCAGGTAAATAAGTAGAACCTAATGTACACACCTCACCAAAACCAAAAATATTTGAATCAGTTTCTAGTTTTACTATAGTGTTATCAAACTCTTTTACTTCACTGTTATGAGACCATTTATATGAACTCTCTTTTAAAGGGAGGGCAAGTTTATAAACTTTTATTTTTGTTATTTTCATTAAAAGATAAAATTGTTAAATTAAATTATTCGCAAATTTCTATCAAATTTTGTTAAAGATTCACATGAATCATTAGTAATTAAAACATCATCTTCAATTCTAACACCTAAATTATTTACTTTATATAGACCAGGCTCTATAGTTATAATCATTCCTTTTTCTAATTTTTCATAATTCTTTCTCATTACATAAGGATCTTCATGAACATCCATTCCCAAACCATGGCCTGTTTTATGAACAACAAATTCTTTATATTCTGATTGTTCCAATACATTCAAAACTTGATCATCTAATTCATGCATCGTTAATCCTGGTTTAGATATTCTTCTGCCATGTATATTTGCATCCAAAACTACATTATATAATTTTTTTTCTTCATCAGATGCATGATCAATAAAAAAAGTTCGCGTAATATCTGAATGATATCCATTAACTGTTGCACCAAAATCAAATAACAAACTATCACCTTTCTTAATCATATAATCATTTCTTGAGTGACCATGACATAAAGCAGAATTTGAACCTGCTAAAACTAATGCATCAAAAGCTATTGCATCTGCACCATTTTCCAATAACTGTTGCATCAAAAAATTTTTAATTTGCATTTCTGTTAAGCCTTCTGATACAAATTTTACAGTATTTTCAAGTGACTTTTCTGCTATCTCTATTGCTTTAGTTAAATTTTTAATTTCATACTCCTCTTTAAGCAATCTAATTCTACTAATAATCTTATGACAATTTTTAATAGTAATATCTTTTGATACATTTTGAATAGCTTGCATTTCAAATGCTCTCATTAGCTGCCCTTCTATTCCTAAAGTAAATTTCTTACCTAATAATTTAAAAGCTTTATCAAAAGCTTTTTGATAACCATCATTATCTTGCCATTCTATGATTTCAGCATCAAATTTTAGATTAATGAAATTACTAACTTCTAAAACAGGAAGGATTACTATAGGTTTATATATTTTAGAGATAATAAGAATAAGAGGTCTCTCCATTAAAAAAAATTGACCGCCGGTTAAGTATTGAAAATTTGAACCTGGAACTAAAGCAATTGCATCTAATTGGTTATCATCATCGCTCAATATTGAAATTATTTTATTAATCATTTTAATCTATTTTTCATTTTTAGTTGATGAATTAAGCAAAAAGGGATCAAGTAAATAATTATATGTTCAATTTTCTTAATATCATTTTTTGTATAATGATTTTCATTATGTAAGATGTTTATGGTACCTATTGGTTTGTTTTTAAATAAAATTAATAGATTCATAAGAGATCCACAATTAAGGGAAAAAATCGTATCATAATCAAAATATATTTTTTTTATTTCATTTTTAGTTTTACATAAAAAATGATTTTTATTTTTTAAAACTTTTTTTGCCCATATGTTTTTAGGTAATGGCTTCTGGCCAAGCAAGGGGTAAATTTTTTCATTGTTTGAATAAATCCTCTCTACATATTTTATTGTTTTATCAATAACGGTAAAAGTAACTAGTTTATGTCCAATAGTTTTTTTTATATATTTATCAATCTTTTTAAAAAACAACTTATCATCATCTTTTTGCAAACTTTTTATTAAATTATTTTTGATCATCTTTGGAATAATTTAATTATTATTTCTTAATTTTTCAGTAAGTTCATTATCAACTTTCATACCTGGAGTTACAATGACATTATAATCATCTTTTGCTTTATTAATGCTTATATATTTATTTTTTACATCATTTAATACATCGCTAATATTTCTCTCTTTAGCTTTTTCGAAACCTCCTCCACCACCAGTATAAGTTGTGATTTTAGTGCCAGCTTTTATTTGCATGCCATTTGCTTTAAGTTTATTTTCTTTATTGCCTTCAGAATGAATAATTTCTACATTTGGCCCCTTTCCATTTTCACCACCAAATAATCCCCAAGCTGTAGTTTTTGATCTTTCAAACCATAAAGAAACAAAACCATCGCCATTAATAGTATATTCCCTATATAAACCACATCCGCCTCGAAATTTTCCAGCTCCTCCAGAATCTGTTCTGAAACCATAATTAAAAATCGACACTGGATATTTATTTTCATAAACTTCGATTGGTAAATCTTTAAAACCACCATTAACATTATTGATCAATCCGCTTGCACCATCATTTCCTTCAAATGCTCCCCACCCACCACAAGTTGGCTCTACAGCTAAAAAAGGAGAGTTATTTCTTGGATCTAATCCTCCTATAAATATTACCATTGAATCTCCGTAATGTGCTGCGGCAGATAATTCTTTAGTTGATTTAGACAAAGCTTTTACAAACGCATCTATTAAAAGACCAAGACTAGAGAAGTACCACTGGCATGCTGCTGGTAACTCTGCTTTAAATATAGATCCTTCTGGAGCAAAAACATCCAATGTTTTAAATGTTCCTCCATCTACAGGTCTTTTAGGATTGATTAGTAATTTAAATGCAACACGACAAGCTGAAATTGTTTGAGCAAAACCACAATTTACTGGTCCCAATGCCTGCGGTGAAGAACCTTCAAGATCAATTTTTATATTATCTTCTTTGACAATTACCTTCATGCAAATTTTAATAGGATCGCTACCTAATCCATCATCATCTAAATATCCCTCTGCATAATATTCTCCATCATCAATATTTTTAACAGCTTGTCTTTCCAATTCTTCAGATTGTTTAAATATTTCATCTCTTGCTGCATGAATTAAATCAAGACCAAATCTATCTATTACTGACTTAAATCTTTTTTCTCCTGTTTTTCCTGCAGCAATTTGAGCATTCATATCCCCCTCTAATGAATAACCAAATCGTCCATTTATTTTTAAAAACTCAATAATTTCTTTCTTAGGTTCATTATTTTCATAAAGTTTAGTAGTAGGCCACCTGAATCCCTCTTGATAAATATTTGTAGAGTCCATTGATCCGCCTGGATCTTTACCTCCTACATCTAACCAATGAGCACGACTTGCTGAAAATCCTACTAATTTGTTTTGCCAAAAAATGGGAGCAAATATTGTTATGTCATTAAGATGCGTTCCAGTAAAATAAGAATCATTTACAAAATAAATATCTCCTTCTTTAAAATAATCCCATCCGCGCATCTTGGCTGTTTCTTTTACACATATTTCCAAATTACCTAAAAACAATGGGAGTCCGGAAGACTGGCCTAACACATTTCCTTTTTCATCCAATAATGCTACCACACAATCTTTTCCTTCATAAATAATTGGCGTATAAGCACTTCTAATTAAAGCTGCATTCATATCTTGAGCTATAGAAACAAAAGTATTTCTTATTATTTCTGTGCTAATAGGATCAACTTTTTTCATTTCTTTTCCTTGATTATTATTAAATTACCGAACTCATCTTTTTCTAAAATATAATGAGGAGGAATCACTGTTGTAGCTGTTTCTTCTTCTACTATTAAAGGTCCATTAATCTTTTTATTTGATTGAATATTCGATCTATTTAAAATTTCTGTATTAAATTTCTTATTATTAAAAGTAATATTTCTTGAAGAATTTTGGACGACATTTGAATCTTTTTCAGTTTTTAATGAATTAGATTTGTTAATTTTTCCCTCTGCTATTAATCTTAAATTTATAAATTCTAAAGGTCCTTCAGGAGTGGAGTGTCCAAATTGTTTTTTATAAGTTCCATGGAAATCATGATTAATTTTATCTAAATCTATAGATTTATCAATTTCAACATTAACATAGTATTCCTGTCCTATATACCTCATATCAGCAGTTAAACTATAAGACATATCTTCAATTTTAACATTTTCAATTGCTAAAAGTTCAGTTGCTTCTGTTTTTAATTTATTAAAACTATTTTGTATTTTTTCTTTCTGCAAACTTGCAAAAGAGTTATAAAAATTTACAGTAAGATCTCTTCTAATATCAGTTTGCAACATTCCCCAAGCTGAAAACGTACCAGGGTCATTAGGCACTATTATTTCTTCAATTTCTAATTCTTCAGCTAACCATGCAGCATGCATAGAGCCTGCTCCACCAAAAGCAACTAGTGCAAATTCTCTTGGATCTATCCCTTTTTTTACTGTAATTGTTCTTATCGCATCAGCCATTTTTGCATTTATTATAGATAATATACCTTCAGCTAGCTCTGCTGGAGAAATGAAAAGCTCTTTGGATATTTTTAAAAGGGAATTTTCTGAAGCTTTTGTATTTAGATTCATCCACCCTCCTAATTTAGACTCTGAACCTAGGCGACCTAAATAAAGATTTGCATCAGTAACTGTGGGTTCTTTTCCTCCTTTATTATAACAAGCAGGACCAGGATTTGCTCCAGCACTCTTTGGTCCAACTCTAAGAGAATTATTTTCTAACCAAGCAATGGAACCTCCACCTGCTCCAATAGTATGTATATCAACAAGTGGAATTAATAACGGGATGTGTTCTTGCTCAGTTTCATTTGTTAAAGAAGGTTTGCCATCAATTATCAAACTCATATCAAAAGAGGTTCCTCCCATATCAACACAAATTAAATTTGGTCTATTAATTTTTTTAGATAATGCACTACCGCCTATAGTTCCGCCCACAGGACCTGATAGCAAAGTTTTAACTGGTTGTTCAATTGCTGTTTTTGCTCGAATAACACCACCATTTGATTGCATAATATAAAGTGGATCCTTATAACCTTCATTATAAAGTTGAGACTCAAGAGATTTCAAATATCTATTTGTTATTGGACCAATATAACTGTTCATCACTGCAGTAGATGCTCTTTCATATTCACGCCACTCTCTTGCTAATTCGTGAGATAAAGAAATTTCTACATCATCATTTACATTTTCTTTAATTATTTTTTTCGCTTCAATTTCATGTGCAGGATTCACATAAGAATGTAAAAAACAAATTGCTACAGCTTGAATCTTTTCCTTATTTATTTTTTCAATGATTTTATTTAAGTCGCTATGATCAATTTTTTTTATTATTTCTCCATTCCATTGAATTCTTTCTTTAACTTCTAACACATCTTCTCTTGGCACTAATGGTTTTGGCTTTTTATACTGCACATTGTACAATTCTTTTCTATCACCTCTAGCTATTGTATAGGTGTCACTAATACCTCCTGTCATCAACAATAATACTCTAGATCCTTTTCGCTCTAAAAAAGCATTTAAACCGACAGTGGTTCCATGAACGACAAAATCTATATCTTCAATATTTAAATTTTCTTTTAAAGCAGTTAAGACAGCATTAGCTGGATTCTCAGGTGTAGATAAAACTTTAATTGTCGAAATTTGTTGTACCTCTTTATTTTCAACAACAATATCGGTAAAAGTACCTCCTATATCTGCAGAAATTCTATATTTACCCATATTAAAAAAAATTTTGCCTTATTGACATTCCCTATTTGCCTTATTGACATTCCCTAGTGGTAACGCTACCATCATAGCAATTTTATTGCAAACAAAATTTATAGAAAGGGAGGTACTATGAAAAAAATTTTACACACATTTTTCATTTTATTTATAATTATATTCCCACAAAGTGTGTTTGGTGCAGATTTAAAAATAGCGTTTTTTGCTTCATCAAGTGAAAATGGTTATAATCAAGCAACTTGGGAAGGTGTCAAAGATGCAGCTGCAAAAGCTGGTGGCGTTGATGTGTCTATTTTTAATGGAGAATTTAATGCAACACTACAATATGGCCAGATTGAAGACATAATTGCTTCACAAGAATTTGATGGTTTTGTTGTTGTGCCAAACGATGCCGTTGGTATTGCTGGAGCAATTGAACAAGCAATTGCAGCAGGTATTAAAGTCGCAACAAGTCTTTTTCCTATAGGACCAGACTTAACAACTTTAGAACCACAAGTTGAAGGTTTGACTGCTACAGCTGCAGGATCACCTGTTTATGGAGCAACTCTTCAAGCAAATGCGGTTGTTGATTATTGCAAAGATAAAAATCCATGCAACACAATTATTATGATTGGTCAAAAAATTTATCCATTTGATAAATTGAGATATGATACTTTTTTGGATATTCTTGGAAAAGAATCAAATGTTAAAATTGTAGCAACTGTTGAGGGGAATTATAGCCCTGATGTTTCGCTAACAGGAATGACGGATGCTCTTCAAGCAGCAAAAGATGTTCATGTAGTTTTATCTAATGCTGATCAACATCTCCTTGGTGCTGAGATTGCTTTAGCTGATGCAGGTTATATTGTTGCTGATTTATATTTGATGGGTGGAGGCGCTGCTGAGGTAGCAATTGATGCGATTAATGCTGGTGAGTGGGATGCTACGTTTATAGGAGTACCATATTCTGAAGGATATTTAGCAGCAGAAGCTGTTATAAAAGCACTTAGAGGAGAAACAGTTAATCCTGTTATTGATATAACCAAAAGAGAAATTGGAGGTATCGATCCTATCATTACTAAAGAAGTATTAGATGCTAATCCAAACTGGAAACCTGAATGGGGTGGATAAGATCTTATTATAAAATATTATATTAAATTTATTTATGTCCAAGGAGTCTATTAATAATAAAAATATAGACTCCTTTTTTAATATTAATCTTAAAAAGATCTACAAAACATTTGCTGGAACAGAAGCTCTTAACAACATAAATATAGAATTTAACTCAGGTGAAATTCATGGTCTAGTTGGTCAAAATGGGGCTGGAAAATCTACTTTAGGAAAAATTATTGGCGGCACTCACAATCTTTCGTCAGGAGAATTTTTAATTAATAAAAAAAATATAAGTAAATGGAATCCAAAATTAGCCTTAGATTCTGGCATCGCTATGATACACCAAGAGTTAGCACTTGTGCCTGAAATGACTATATTTGACAATATATTCTTAGGTATCGAAAAAAAAAAATTTGGTATTTTGAAGACTAAAGATCTAGAATTATTTAATGATTTAGAAAAAAATATTGGATTTGGATTAAACCCTAATACAAAAGTATCTTCTTTAAGAATAGCTGATCAACAAAAAGTGGAAATAATGAGGGCTTTGGCTAGAGATGCTAAAGTGATTATTATGGATGAGCCAACCTCTTCTCTAACTAATGATGAGGTTGAAAGATTACATCAACTAATGATCAAATTACAAAAACAGAATTATTTAATAATATATGTTTCTCATTTTTTAGAATCTATACTTTCTGTCTGCAATAAAGTTACTATTTTAAGAGATGGTAAATTAATTCGTACAAGCAATATTAATAATGAAAATAAAACTTCATTAGTTGAAGCAATGTTAGGTAAATCTGCCGAAGTAACATATCCAAAAAAAAATAATACAATAATTAAAAAACCAAAAAAAATCATAGACATAACTAATTTAAAAACAGAAACTGGTGTTAATGATGTATCAATTAATATTAAAGAAGGTGAAATAGTTGGGCTGTTAGGATTGGTAGGAAGTGGAAGAACTGAAACACTTAGAGCAATTTTTGGAGCAGATAACATTGCTGATGGAAAAATTATTTTTTTAAATGAAGATATTAAAATAAAAAATCCTAAAAATGCAATTAAAAAAGGTATCGTAATGATACCAGAGGATAGAAGAAAGCTGGGATTGGTATTTAGTCAAAATACAAAATCAAATATTACAATTACAAATATAGAAAAAATAAGTAAATTTAGCATTTTAAATACAAATAAAGAAATAGAGTTGGTTAAAAATTTAATAGATGAAATTGATATTAAGCCCAATACCCCTGAAGGAAATATTTCATATTATTCAGGGGGTAATCAGCAAAAAGTTCTATTTGCTAAATGGATTTTTAACTCACCTAAGTTAATTTTACTTGATGAGCCAACTAGAGGTGTTGATATTGGTGCAAAAAGAAAAATTTATGAATTAATTAATAAACTTGCTGAAAGTGGTGTTGGGGTTTTATTAGTTTCATCTGAATTAGAAGAAGTAATGGGCTTAGCAGATAGAGCATATTTAATTAAAAATGGACGAACTTATGAGGAAATAATACCGAAAAATACTTTATTAGACGATGTATTGTTTTCACTTTTTGATTCGACAAAAAATAATGAGGTAAAAAATGAATATTGATTATATTTTAAATTTTTTAAGAAATTATGCTGTTCTGATTTTAATTGTTCTTTTGATGATTGTTTTAACCTTATCAAGTAACGCATTTTTAACACCTAGAAATTTATTAAATATATTAAATCAAAATGCTCCATTAGCAATAATAGCATGTGCTTTAACTATGGTAATTATTGTTGGAGGATTTGATTTATCAACTGCTTCTATTTTTGCCGTAGCAAGTGTATCTGCTGCCTGGATAGCTATAAATATAAATCCATATATAGCCTTAGCCACAGCACCATTCATTGGAATTACCTTGGGTTATGTTAATGGAATTATTATTACCTCATTAAAAGTACATTCTTTTTTATCAACGATAGCAACAAGTCTAGTTTTTAGAGGCTTGGCTATATTAATTACAGGAGGATTTTTAATTCCTGTGAGAATGAAAGAATTTACATGGTTAGGAAGAGAAAAAATATTTGAAATTCATGTTGCGGTATTTGTATTAATATTTTTTATAATTTTAAGCACATTTATTTTAAACCGCACTACTATAGGAAGATATATATTTGCTATAGGCGGCAATGAAGACGCTGCAACCTTATCAGGTATAAAAGTTAATTGGATCAAAATTTTTGCTTTTTCTTTTTGTGGTTTTGCTGCAGGAATTGGAGGAGCCATTCAGGTATCTAGAATTTCAATGGGAACTTCACAAGCAGGATTAGGAATGGAATTACAAGCTATTGCTGCTGTTATTCTTGGAGGCACTAGTATTTACGGGGGTTCTGGTGCTGTGTGGAGATCTGTTGCAGGTGTTATGCTATTAGCATTAATAAACAATGGTTTTAATATACTCAATGCAGATCCTTTTTATAAAGATCTTACAACTGGTATAATTATAATAGCTGCTGTAGCCTTAACTTCAGGTAAAAAATAATAATTCAATAATTCTTTTATGATTAAAAAAAAACCAACCATAATTGAAGTTGCTAAATTAGCAAAAGTAGGAACAACATCCGTTAGTCGATATTTTCAAGATAATAAATTAGTTTCATTAAAACTACAAAAAAGAATATTAAATGCTTCAAATAAACTATCCTATTTTCCAAGTCCAATAGCTTCAAGCTTAGCATCACGAAGGACTAAAATAATACCAGTTTATATACCAGTGCTTCGTTATGCAGTAATCCATTTTATGAGAGGAATAGAAAAAGTACTACATAATTCAGGATATCAAACTTTAATAAGTACCAACGATAAAAATTTAATTAGTGAAGAAAAGATTATTAATAATTTATTAGGTTGGAATCCTTCAGGATTAATAATTATAGGTAAAATTTCTTCCAATAGTATTATAAAAAAAATAAGAGATGCAAAAATTCCTGTCGTAGAAACAGCTTCAGAAAAACCTATTGATTTATCTGTAGGAATAAATCACAGAAAAGTGGGAATAAAAATGGCAAAGTTTATAGTTAAGAAAAAATATAAACATATTTCTTTTATTGGAAATGATCTGACAAACAAACAACTTCATACTTCGCAAATTTATTCTGGCTTTAAAAAAGAATTATTAAAAAATAAAATAAGTATTAAAACCTTAATTAACTTTTCTGAAAAAGAAAAAGTTGAGTTGTATTATGGAGGCAAAAGTATTGGGTCTGAAGCAATAAAAAGAATTATAAAAAAAAATAAAAAAACTGATATTGCAGTTTTTGCAGATGATATAATTGCACTAGATGCTCATATTTACTGTCAAAAAATAAAAATTAAAGTTCCAAAAAAATTATCATTAGCAACTTTTGGAACAACTTTTTCAGAAATTAAAGAAGTTTCCCCCTCTTTTACATCTATTGATATGGATTTATTAAAAGTTGGAGAAAAATGTGGGGAAATAATTTTAAAAAAAATTAACAATAAGAAAATAAAAAAAATTAATGAAATAGATTATTTTTTTGTTGAGGGTGGAACTACTAAGCAGTAAGATATTTTCAAGAAATGTACATGAAAAATATTTTTGATATTATTGAAAAATCTAAATTAGATATTGTAAGTGAATCTATTGAAAAAGCACATGGTCTTCCCAACGAATGTTATATTAATGGTGAATATACAAAGATTGAAAGAAAAAAAATATTTGAAGATAAATGGGTTGTTATAGGAACTGCAAGTTCTGTTCCAGAACCTGGGGATGCTAAACCTTTTGATCTACTTGGTATCCCTTTGATCATTCTACGTGATAAAAAAAATAAAATTCGAGTCTTTCATAATGTATGTAGTCACAGAGGTTATAAACTTTTACAAAAACCTTGTAGTTTAAAAAATATTCTTCGCTGTCCTTATCATTCTTGGTCTTACGATTTTACAGGCAAGCTAGTTACAACACCTCATTTAGGGGGAATGAATAAACATGAAAATGAACAATTTGATAAAACTAAAAGCAATCTTAAAGAAGTGCGCTGTTCCGTTTGGTTAGATCTCATTATGGTAAATATTTCTAATAATGAAGTATCATTTGAGGAATATATTCAACCTTTGGAAGATCGTTGGTCAGAATTTTGGACAAAAGAAGATCAAAAATTAATTCATCATGCAAATGATTATGGATATTTTTTATTAGAAGCTAAATGTAATTGGAAATTTGCTATAGAAAATTACTGCGAGAGTTATCATCTTCCTTGGGTACACCCGGGTTTAAATGCTTATTCAAAAATTGATGATCATTATCATATTCAAGGACTACCTAATCGTTTTGCTGGGCAAGGGACATTAGTTTATAATCCACGTTTTGAAGGCGAAATAGAATTTCCAAAATTTCCTGGATGGTCAAAAGAAAAAGAACCATATGCTGAATATGTAGCTTTATTTCCAAATGTAATGCTAGGAATTCATAAAGATCATTATTATGCTTACTGGTTAGAGCCAGTAAGTCATAATTATACTAAAGAACACATGGAAATTTATTATGTTGGTGAAGAAGCTGCTACTTCAGAAAAATATAAAGATCTTCGACGTCAAAATTATGAACAATGGCAAAGTATTCAATCTGAAGATCTAATGATTATTGAAGGTATGCAAGAAGGTAGAAATTCTCCGATCTATAATGGAGGAAATTTTTCACCTGTGATGGACAATCCTACTCATCATTTTAATAAATGGGTAGCGACAAATTTAGTAGATAATTAATATCAACTTCGCATTTTGAAACCACTGGGATCATAAAGTGGCTCATCAATAACAGTGGCAGAATAAAATTTTCCATTAATTTCTATTTCTACTTTTGTATCTTTTTTTGCTATTTTAGTTGGTAAATATCCCATAGCCATACTTTTTTGAATATGATGTGCATATCCACCGGATGTAACATATCCAATACATTTATCTCCCTGCATAATTGCTTCATCATTAATCACATCTATATCCAATGTATCAACAACCATCACAGATAATTTTTTTTCGGGTCCTTTTTCTTTTTCTATAAGACTTGCCTTTTTTCCAATAAAATCTTTTTGCCAATTAATAAATTTATCTAGTCCAGATTCTAAAGCAGTAAAATCTGGTCTGTAATCAAGTCCCCAAGCCCCCCAGTTTTTTTCTAATCGCATTGACATTAAAGCTCTGGCACCATAAAATTTCATATCCAAGTCTTTGCCTTGTCTTTCTATTTCTTCAAATAACTTTAAATGAAAATGCGGGGCTGTATATATTTCAAAACCTAGTTCTCCAGTAAAAGATAATCTATTTAATATACAAGGCACTCCTGCAACAAAGGTTTCTCTAATATCTCGAAACTTAAAGAAATTATTAGATACGTTTTCACGGCAAATTCTTGATAATAATTCTCGTGATTTAGGACCGGAAATTGCTACTCCGTGCCATTCATCAGAACAATTTTTAAATTGAACATCTTCTTTTGGTAAAAAATTTTCAAACCAACGTCGATGTGATTCTTGAAGAGCTCCTGAACCAAAAAGCATAAATTTTTCTTCATGTATACAGGCAACAGTTAGATCGCCTAATAATTTTCCATGAGGACTTAAGAGTGGAGATAAAGATATTCTTCCTGCTTTTGGAATTTTACCTGCTAAAATTTTATCAAGATAAATTCTTGCACCTTTACCTATAATCAGATGTTTAGAAAAATTAGCAACTTCAGAACAACCAACTCCATTACGGACAGCTTCAACTTCTTTTGCAACATAATCATGTGCTCTTGAACGCTTGAAAGTAGGCTCTTCATGAGCATCATCTTTGTTATTAGCAAACCACAGAGCATGTTCTAGACCAAAACTATCCCCCATCACAGCACCTCGTTTAATTAAACGATCATATAAAGATGTTGTTTTTTGTTTTCTTCCTTTTGGCAATGTTTCATTGGGAAATGTCATAATAAAACGGCGCTCATAATTTTCAGATGATTTTATGGTTCCGTATTCCGGTGAAGCATAATTTCCAAAACGTGCCACATCCATTGCCCACACATCAATGGAAGGTTCCCCATCAATAATCCATTCAGCAATTGATTTTCCAACTCCTCCAGCCTGACAAAAGCCAGCCATAATTGCAACAGCTACCCAATAATTTTTTTTCCCTGGAACAGGCCCTATTAAGGGGTTGCCATCAGGACCAAAAGTAAAAGGTCCATTGATAATATTTTTTATTCCTGCTCTTTCTAAGGCAGGGATACGTTTAAATCCTATCGCTAATCGATCTTGAATATTTTCTAGTTTTGCATCCAATAGTTCATGACCAAAATTTAATGGCGTTCCTTTCACTTGCCAAGGAGTGGATTTAGCTTCGTAGGTGCCAAGCAACATCCCCTTTCCTTCCTGTCGAAAATAAATATTTCCATCAAAATCTGTTGATAGGGGCAAGCGTTGTCCTTTTTCCAGTGCTTCTATTTCTGGAATTGATTCTGTAATTAAATAATGATGTTCCATAGGTTGAATAGGAAAATGAACACCAGCTAATTGTCCCACTTCACGTGCCCATAATCCTGCTGCATTAATAATTATTTCTGCATGGATATTTCCTTTTTCGGTAATCACATTCCACGATCCATCTGGTCTTTGGTTAGTCTCTAATACAGGCGTATGTGTATAATATTTTCCACCATGCACTTTTGCAGATTTTGCATACGCATATGTTACACCTGAAGGATCAACTTCAGCATCAATTGGATCCCAGAGGGCTGCAATGTAATGCTTTGGATCTATTAAGGGATTTTTTTTTGCAACTTCTTCTAAAGAAATAAATTCTTGATCTAAGCCCATGTAACGAGCCTTTGATCGCTCTCGTTTAAGATAATCATGCCACGCTTCATTAGATGCCAAATAAAATCCACCATGTTGTTTCATTCCAATAGAATGACCAGATGTTTCCTCAATCTCTTTATACAAATTAATCGTATAGGCCATAAGTCTAGAAATATTGGGATCTGAAGAAATAACATGTACACTGCCAGCAGCATGCCAAGAAGAGCCCGATGTTAACTCATTGCGCTCTAGTAAAATACAATCCTTTAATCCAAACTTGGCAAGGTGAAATAATATTGAACACCCAACAACCCCGCCTCCTATGATAATAACCTTAGCTTGTGTTTCCATACAACCTAAAACTTTTTAGCATAATCTGTATTTACTTTTTTGAGTAAAGGATCATTTCCGTGAGCTTGATGTTTGCTCATATCAGGATAATATTTATAAGAAATCGGTTTTCTTCCAAGTGCTACTGCCATTTCCCGCACGTGATGGGGCTCTGCACCACAACAAATCCCAATGAAATTAATATTTTGATCAGCACAACTTTTTGCAAATTCAGCCATTTCAAATCTGTTGCAATATAAATTATCTAGCGCCACGGGAAAAGCGTTACCACCTGGGATACAATTACAATTAGGATCAGTTTGATTTAAAAAACCCGGTTCTTTCTCAGTTGTACGGTAAGGAACAGGCAATCCCGCTACATGGCAGCTTACTTTTTCTCTAATTTTTTTTAGATGTTTCATCGTCATATCCGGACCTCGAAAACAGTTCATTCCGACAACATCCGCACCTAAATCTTCTAGTGTTTTACAAGCATCTTCAGGTGTGTGTCCATCACGCATCATACCATTTTCAGGAATTGATAAGTTTGAAACAGCAACCATACCCGCATCTTTAATAACTTTAAGTGCAATTTTTGCCTCTTCTAACCAAACAATTGTTTCTGCAATAACAAAATCAACACCAGCTTCCTTTGCCCATTGAACTTGTTCTTCAAACATTTTACGACATTCCTCAACAGTAGATTTATCATCAGGATCATACACACACGTGTTGCCCACATTTCCAGCAATCATTAAATCTAAATCAGGAAATTCATTGGCGGCATCTCTTGCAATTTTTAATGCATTTTTTTGTAATGCCTCTAGCTTGTCTTCTTTGCCAAGAATTTTTAATTTCTCTCTATGACCGTAATATGTAAAAGCTTGAACAACATCCGAACCTGATCGGATAAATTCACGGTGTAATTGTGTTACAACTTCAGGATGCTCTAAAACTACTTCAGGAACAAAAGCACCTGCTTGAAGATAGCCTCTTCTTTCCATAGCAAACAAATAACCTTCTGCACAAATAACTGGTCCTTGATCTAATCTTTTTACTAAATCTTTATTCATATAATTTTTCCTAATTATATTTCTAGTAATCATATTTTTATTGAACTGAAAATAGTTTTCTCTAAACTTCATTAATCAATTTATGGATAAGAAGGAAACTGATAGTAAAATACCAATTTACAAACTTACATCTAAAGAAAAAGTTTTAGATTATTATGATAAGTGGGCCAATAAAGCCCAGTTTAATCAAGATATGATTGATTGGAATTATACTGCCCCCTCAAATACAGTTCATCTTTTGAATCAACATATTAAGAACAAAAATGCAATAATTTTAGATGCAGGATGTGGAACAGGACTAGCAGGAATAGAATTAAAAAATAAAGGATATGTTAATATTCACGGTGTTGATTTCTCACAAAGAATGTTGGATCTTATTCCAAATGATATTTATCAAACAACTGAACTTATTGATCTAAATCATCCTCTGAAGTTTGAAAATGATACTTTTGATGCGATTACTTGTGTGGGAACTTTTACCTATGGTCATGTTAAGGCGCATGCTCTTTATGAATTTATACGTATTGTTAAAAAACAAGGTTTAATTTGTTTTACAATTAATGAAGGTATTTATAAAGAATACAAATTCGATAAAATGATGGATGAATTATCAAAAAATAATTTATGGAAAATCATAGAATTTGCAAAATCAAGCTATATTGTAAATAAGGATATTGAAGCATGGCTTTGTATTGCTAAAAAAATATAACTTTCTATTAAATTTAAAATTTTATTTATTTTTTGATTTATTCAAATTTTTTTTAAATTCATTAAGTGTTTTTCCTGCAGCCATATTATGTTTAGTTAAAACATGCTGAATAGCTACTAAGCATTATCACGTAATTTTTCCATTTCACGAATTGTTTTCTCTTTTGCTTGAGATTCCGTTCCCTCTGTTAAAACATGTAATAAAGGCAAAACTGTATCAACTGCTTCTCTAATCCATTTTTCCATTTTAGGATCAAGATCTGAGACTACAACATTAATATCCGCATAAAGTGCGCGGACAGTCTAACCTCCTCCAATAACTCTTTTTCTAAAAAGCCTAAAGTTTTAACTTGTTTCATACACAAACCCTTCAAAAATTAAATTTGACCAAGAGGATGGTTAGTTAATAACTCTAATCCATTTTTAGTAATTAAATACTGATCTTCAAGTTTAACCCCTTCTTTTTCTCCTACTTCTCCAATATAACTTTCAACACAAATCACCATATTTTCTTCAAACGCACCGCCAAAATCCCCGTTACTATAATCTTTATTTGGATAGGCAATAAAAGGCCACTCATCACTCATACCAACACCATGTATTTGACAAGGATAGTGATTATCAAAACAATTATCAGGGAGTTGCCAAGCTTTATCTGCAAATTCTCTAAAAGTTACTCCAGGTTTAATAAGTTGTTCATTATATTTTACATTTTCAAATGCCAAATTATGAATTTTTTTTTGGTATTCATTTAACTTTCCTCCCTCAACAAATGTTCTTGAAATATCAGCACAATATCCATACGGACCAATCATATCAGTATCAAAAGCAACCAAATCTCCCTTTTCGATAATTCTATTACTGCATTCTTGAAACCAAGGATTTGTTTTTGATCCTGAATTAAGTAATCTGGTTTCAAACCATTCGCCTCCATTTTCAATATTACTTTTGTGAAGATACGACCATAATTCTTCCTCGGTCATGCCTGCTTGTAGATTTTCATACATCAGAGAAATAGCATTTTCTGCTGTCTTTACTGATGCTTTAATACACACTATTTCATCTTCTGATTTAATAGATCTCGCAGTTTCTAAATATTTTTGAGCATTAATTAAATTATAATTATAGTGATCTTTTAGAGCATTAATTCCTGCTGGATCACAGACATCAATAGCAAGATTTTTATTTTCAGCACTGTATTTTTTCATTAATTCATTTATAGTTTGAGACCATTCAAGTGCTTTTTGATAAACATTATTACCCCAAGAAAAATAATCCCAGCTTATAACTTCTCTTACTTCATCTATTGTGCAATTATTCTCGTATATATGTTCACATTTTGGATATTCAAATAATACTACAGGCCCGCTTGCAGGAATAAAAACATAACGTGTCATTAAATGAAAAGAAAACACAGCCATATTTCTTGTGTCAGTAGCGTAACGTATATTTATAGGATCAAACAAAATACAAGCCCCTATATCATTTTGTAATAATTGATCTCTTACCCTCTTTAATCGATACATACGCATACGATCAAAATTGATTTGATCCTCATAAAGTCTTGGTTTAAATTTGTTTTTTGAAACATAATTTTTTTGATCAAATTTAGGGCCAATTTTTCTTTCAATATTTTTTGAACCAAATAAATTAAAATTCATGTTATAATAATACATAAAATATTTAATTAGACAAATGTCCAATCATGAAAATAGTTTATCTGATTAAAGGTATGATAAAAAAATACCAACTTTAGTTGCTAAAATCTATCAATTAATAAATAATAAAACAGTTCAAGAAGGTTTTTTATAAAAAAATTTACTGGAAAGCTTGTACTTGTAGATCAAAGTAATAGTGTTTAATTAGATATTAAGAAAAAAATTTATACAATTAGAGGTTTTTATGGATGAAGAATTATTTAAAAAAGGTTTAGAAAAAAGAAAATCAACATTAGGTTCAAAATATGTTGAAAAAAATTTATCAAAAGCTGATGACTTTACTCTTCCATTTCAAAAAGCAATGACAGAATGGTGCTGGGGTTTTGGATGGGGCGATGAAACAATAGATGTTAAAACTAGATCAATGATGAATTTATCAATGATTGGTGCTTTAGGAAAAATGACAGAATGGGAATTACACTGCAAAGGGGCAATTAATAATGGTGTAACTAAAGAAGAAATTCGTGCAATTATACATGTTATAGGTATTTATTGTGGTATTCCGCAAGCCCTTGAATGTTTTCGAGCTGCTAGAAAAATTCTAGAAGAAAATGGAATGCTGTGAAAGCTCTTGTCTATACAGACAAAGAAACTCTTACCTATAGGGATGAGTTTGATGCTATTGCTAAAGAAGGAGAAACATTAATTAAAGTTTCTGCTACAGGTATTTGTGGGTCAGATATGCATGCTTATCATGGTCATGATGACAGACGTCTACCTCCTTTAATCTTAGGACATGAAATTAGTGGCATTAATCAAAATAATGATCAAGCTGTTGTAATCAATCCTCTTGTTAACTGCGGATCATGCCAAGAATGTAATACTGGTCGTGAACACCTATGTCAAAGTAGAGGATTATTAGGAATGACAAAACCTATCAACCGACCGGGAGGATTTGCGGACTTTGTAGCTGTTCCTAATAAAAATATTTTTACTATATCTTCTGAAAATGATCTTAATTCTTTGTCTCTTACTGAACCAACAGCTGTAGCTTACCATGCAATTAAAATTGCAGAACAATCTAGTTTTATAAATATCCAAAAAAGTAAAATCTTAATTATTGGTGGTGGTGGTATTGGTTTGTTATTAGCTCTTATTCTTCAAGCAAAAGATTCCCGAGATATAACTATTATAGATACGAATGCTAAAAGATTAGATGTTTGTAAAAAAGCATCGAATTGCAATATTGCTCACCCTGATGACTCAAATATTTTAGATAATTATTATGATATTGTTTTTGATGCCGTTGGTTTTGCTATCACACGTCAAAAGTCTATTCAAACTGTCAAACAAGGCGGTGTTATTATCCATATTGGACTTAGCCAGGCAGCAGGAGAATTTGATTTTAGAAAAACAACTCTTCAAGAAGTAACGTTGATAGGAACATATGGTTATACCAATGAAGACTTTAAATTATCTTTAGATATGTTAATTCAAAAAAAACTTGGGGATTTATCTTGGTTAGATTATCGTTCGTTAAAAGATGGTGCTAATGCTTTTAGAGAAATACATGATGGAATAACCTCATCACCAAAGATAATTTTACTACCTTAATGTTAATTAAATAATATAATTAATTTTTTTAAAAGAAACTATGTTAAAATTATTTACTTAAAAATATAATATAACACAGCCTTATATAACATAAAATAATAATAAGAGCATACCAATACCAATTTGGACATAAAGTTAAAAAAAATTAGTTTAACTATTATCGAATTTAAGAAAATTCTAAAGAATAAATTAATAAGCTATTAACATCAAAATAAGTATAATGAAAAAATATTAAATTAAATTAAATTAAAAAAGAAATATAAAAACAATATACTAAAAGAAAACAAACACCTGTCTTAAATCCAATTTTTCTTCTGATTCTCATTAAAAAAACAAACAATAAAGTTAGAATTAAAACAAAGCATGCATCATAAATAATACTGGAAAAATCAAAATCGATTGAAAGCTCATCAATTTTAAATTTACGTTCTAAAACACTAGGAATTTCTAAATTAGCAAATAGAGAAGAAACACCTAAAACACCAAAAATGTTATATATATTGGAGCCCAATATATTACCAATGGCAAAATCAGTTTGCTTCTTTATTGCTGCTACGATTCCTGTAGCTAATTCAGGAAGAGATGTGCCAATAGCTATAATCGTTATTCCAATTACTGTTTCAGATAAGCCAAAATTTTTTGCAATATCAGTTGCTCCACTAATAAACAATTTTGAACCATAAATAACAGCAAATATCCCAACTACAACTAATACTAATGATAGCCATAAAGACATTGATTTATCAAGTTCCCCTTGATAATCAGCCTTATCTTTCATTAAAATAGAAACTAAAAAAATAAATAAACAAAAAAGCATTAATAAACCTTCAAGCCATGTAATTACTCCTTTGTAACAAAAATAAATGAAAATCACTGAAGAAATAATCGCTACAAAATCAGAAATATTTTTACTTACTAAATAGCCTAATTTATGAACAAGAGAAAAAGAAGAGTCAGTTGAAGATTTTATTTCAACAATAGGATGTATTAAAGAAACAACTCCGATTATTAATAATATATTAGCAATATTAGATCCAATTACATTCCCAATAACAATATCCTTAAAACCTAAATTAATAGATTGAAGAGATGCTGCAAGTTCAGGTAGGCTTGTCCCTCCTGCAACTATAACAACACCTATTATAAAAGGTGATACTTTTAAAATATGTGCTAAATTAACCGAACCTTTAATTAAAATTTCAGCTCCTAAAATTAAACCTAAAAAACCTACAATTAAATAAATATACTCTATCATCAACTACCGTAAATATAGTGTGGAAGCCATAAAGCAATTTGTGGAAAAATAACTATTAAAATTAAACCAATTACTTGCAGAACCATAAACTGCATCATACCTATATAAATATCTTTTAAATCCCACTCAGGAACAACACCTTTTAAAAAATAAGCAGAGAGCGCCACGGGGGGCGACAACCATGCAGTCTGAAGATTAACTGCCACAAGAATTGCAAACCAAATAAGATTAAAACCAAGACCTTCGATTAAAGGTAAAATAATAGGGACAACAATTAAAACAATAGGAACCCATTCCAAAGGCCATCCTAGTAAAAATATCATTCCCATAACAATGGCTAAAATTAAATATCTATTAACTTCAAGGCCTAATAAAAAGTCAGTGATCATTGTAGGCGTTCCTAAACGAGCAAAAACTGATCCAAAAAAATTAGATGCTGCAACAAGAAGCATAATTAAAGCAGTAATCTCAAGTGTTTTAATTAAACCATCTTTTAATTTTTCTAATGTTAATTTTCGATAAGCTAGTGCTAACAAAATAGATCCAAGAGCACCGCACCCTGCAGCTTCTGTTGGAGTAGCTAAACCTAATAAAATACTTCCAAGAGCAGAAAAAACTAATAATGAAGGTGGGACAAGTCCCATAAAAAATTCATACAGAACAACCTTTATATCTTTTTCTCTATCTTCCTCAGGTACAACTGGTCCTAAGGAAGGATCTAAATAACATCGAATTGTTGTGTAACCAGCATAGAGAACAGCTAACATAATTCCAGGTATAATTGCAGCTGCAAACAAATCAGTTACAGGTATTTCCATTATAGGGCCCATAACAACTAGCATAATACTTGGAGGAATTAAGATACCTAATGTGCCTCCAGCCGTAATAGTACCAGCAGCTAATCTTACATCATAACCAGATCTATTCATTGATTTTGCAGCCATAATTCCAAGAATTGTGACTGATGCTCCTACAATTCCTGTTGCTGCTGCAAAAATTATTGAAACAAATAAAACTGCATAAAATAAAGAACCGCGTACTCTTGATAACATCATTTGAACGGATGAGAATAATCTTTCCATCAGTCCTGCCTGTTCCATCATGATACCCATAAAAACAAAGAGCGGTACGGCGGCTAATGTT
>Ga0315339_1000884_pt1 | contig 31160 bp, 25 predicted proteins | sample ASW17metaG_FD_204514 | JGI IMG/M metagenome (GOLD analysis project Ga0315339, IMG submission 204514) | Ammonia-oxidizing marine archaeal communities from Pacific Ocean, United States - ASW #17 | ecosystem: Environmental > Aquatic > Marine > Oceanic | place: USA: California | collected 2016-12-05 | reverse complement strand
CTTCCACTTCTTTTTCGCCAAGGCGAGCTCCCAGTAAAGGCATTCCAAATCCACTTTGACCTTCAATTAGTCGTGGAAAAGGGAACCCAAAAGCACCTCCTGAAGTTTGATCATTTGGAGTCGGGTTGTTAATAATAAATTCTGAATGCCGAACTTCTGGTATATAAACAAGTTCCAATGCAACATCATTTGATATGTCTACGTTAATTGCTACCGTCCAAGCTGGTATTCTAATTTCATCGGTATCGGCCAAAAGAGTTCTTTGACGCAAATCTTGTGCATTGAGAATATCTAAGAGCCTAAGACCATCTGCCTGTCCCCACCCTCTTTGGAATTTACCTATTTTTATAGAAGCCGAACCATCATCGTTCGTAAACCTTATTGATAACTCACGAAGAATTTCATCATCAAAATCATCTAAAAGCTCATTCTCTTTTCCTGACGCTCCGAACGGGTCTGGAAATAAATATGTTCCGTCACTTGAAGTTGACATACTAAATCGGTCCAAAAAGGCACTCTGCGGAGATGTGAAGTTCTGCATTGCTGGTGCCCTAAACTCACCGTCATCTAAATCGTAAAACCTATCCCCTCTCAGCCAAACATCACCAATAACTGTAACATTATTATTAGGAGACCACTCAGCCTGCAATTCTAATAGAAACTGTGAAGGTCCCTGCCCGTTAGATGAATCATCAAGTCTATCAATATAAGCACCTGTACCTACCTTTATGCGACCTCCAAACCAAAAGTCTTCCGCATAAGCAGGCGCTACAAAAAGCAAAGTTGCCAAGCAGACCAAGGCTAGGGTGATAAATTTATTTAACCTACTAGTAGTTTCTATAAATAGTTTTGAAGTTGTGTAATTCATTTGAGTTTCCTCCTTTTTGGTAATTTTATATTCGTCAATTTTTGATAAATCTTTATCGAATTCTTAATGGTCATTTAGAGCCCCCTGTTTCAATGGTATTGGCGTTCTTTCCTGTCTTGGCGGGTCGTGGATAGAGGCCTAGAGTAGGGACAATAGCGGGGTCGTGTGAAAGATGCTCATCCAATCTGGAATTCCAAATTCTAACCAAACGATAAAAGGGAACATTCGGGTAAAGATGATGCACAAGGTGATAGTTTTGATACATCATCAATGGTGAAAGTAGCCATTCCATGCCCTCACGAATGCTAGTGGATCTGTAAACATCTTCCTTTTCACTTATCTCATTTGGAACGTGAGGCAGGTAGACAAAAATAAACGAAATAAAGAAAAATGAAATGCGCTGCGGAATTATCCAAAACATGAGTAATTCCATTAAATAGCCATTGATGATTAACCAGGGCCACACAACTAAGGTTGCAAGAAACATTATTATGACGCTTCGTGTTTCCGATTTTGGGCGATCTTTCCAATACCCTAAATAATGCCACCCGTATATTAGATCTATAAAAGGCCATTTAAGCGGAAGTAGCCACGCAGGCCCACTTTGCACATCGTGATCAGCCTCATCTCCTTCACCATTCGCATTGCGGTGATGGCGAAAATGGATGAAACGCATTAATTCAAATGCTACAAGTGAAGAGAAGTATAAGAATGTAATACGGCCAACCCAAAGATTGAGTTGTTTACTCTTCCCAACAGAAGAATGAATAGCATCATGCATAGGTGAAAATAAGAAGTATCCTGCCGTTCCATTTATCAAGCAGGCCGCTAAATAAGAAATATGTCCGTAAATTGCTGCCCAAGTTGCTCCGAACATAAACCCGGCACATATAAAAAATAAAATAATTGTAGGCCATGCAAATTCAGGCTCATGACTAAGGGAATTAAATAGGTCTTTATTATTAATCAAGTCATTACTATCCATAGCTTGCTCCTTCCATTAGGTAATTTTCGTATTTAATTCGTAAGGGTTTTTTATCGATCTTGCCGGTTGCAGTCAGTGGCATTTCATCGATGAATACAACATCATCCGGTAATTGCCATTTTGCATGCTCACTACTAATGATATCTAGTATGCTGGTTTTGCTAGGATCACAACCCTCTTTCTTGACTACAATTAATAGAGGTCTTTCTTCCCATTTCACATGCTTAACACCAAGACAGGCCGCAATTTGCACTTCAGGATGCCCAACAGCAGTATTTTCAATATCAACTGAGGAAATCCATTCGCCACCTGATTTGATAATATCTTTAGCCCGATCGGTAATTTGCATAAATCCGTAGTTATCAATGGTTGCCACATCACCTGTGTCAAACCAGCCTTCGCTATCAAGAGCGCTCTCTTTTGCCCTATAATAACGTTCTACAACCCTAGGGCCACGTACCATCAATTTACCAAATGCTATGCCATCATGTGGCAGAGAATTACCTTCGTCATCTATGATTTTCATCTCCAACCCAAAAGCTGGGCGCCCTTGTTTGCATCGTATTTTCATTCGCTGCTCAAAATTTAACTTATCCATAAAGGGCAGAGAACAATTAAACGTGCCAACTCCCATCTCTGTCATTCCCCATCCATGGAGCACATCCACATCATATCTAGTCTCAAAGCCCTTGATCATGGACTGTGGAACTGCAGAGCCTCCAATATAGACATCATTCATGCTAGGAATTTCCAGACTGTTGTCGTCCAAATGGTCGATTAAGATGGTCATAATAGTTGGAACACCACAGGTTTTGTTGCAATTCTCAGTCTGTATAAGGTCGTAAAGACTTTTACCGTCCATGTGCGGGCCTGGCAAAACCAACTTGCCACCAACCATGGGAACACTATAAGGCAGCCCCCAACCATTAACATGGAACATTGGGACAATTAATAAGAAGGAATCTCTGGCGCACAGATTAAACATATCTCCATGGGCGGTTACCATGGCATGATTAATGTTAGATCCGTGTGAATAGAGTACACCCTTAGGATTGCCCGTCGTACCCGACGTGTAACACAAAGAGGATGCTGTATCCTCCCTTAACAAGGGCCAAATGAAATCACTGCCTTCCGTCTCTAATAATTCCTCATAACAATAAACTGGTATCCCAATCTTGTGCATATCATCTGTCATATGCTTTTTGTCCGTCATTACAATTAGGCCTTCGAGCAACGGCAGTTTGTCTAGGACGTTGGCGATTACAGGAACAAAACTGCTATCAACAAATATAAAACGATTTTTGGCATGATTGACAATGTATTCGATTTGATCAGGGAAAAGACGTGGATTGAGTGTATGGTAAATTGCGCCAATGCCGCTCAGCCCATACCAGCATTCCATATGGCGCCAAGTATTCCATGCCATAGTTCCTATACGATCCCCAGCTTTTACGTCCAGACGTATCAAAGCATTAGCGAGTTGTGAGGTTCTATCGTAAAGCTTGGCATATCCAATACGATGGATCCCACCCTCTACTGAATTTGTGACCACTTCCACATCAGCATGCCATAATGCAGCATGTTGCAAGACATTAATCACATTAAACTGCTTTTTTTGCATCAATCCTGGGATCTCTGCCGATACTGTTCCCATCAAATTAAATCACCCTATTTTTGATATTAACTCTTTCTTTTATTAACTCTATCTTTTATTATATCTTTATGCAACAACTATTACATAATTACTCAATACAATTATATAATTACTCAATATAATATATTTGAATTTTATGAAATCACATTTATATAAGCATCTAGTTTTAGTTTTTTTAGTTGCAAGCACTATTATAGCTACGATGGTGTGGGCCTTTGATGGAGATCTAAGTCAATCAAAATCTGAACTAAAGGTATCTCAGTCAAATATTTCTCATCATAAAGACGATCGAATTCGTTTTGTTCCGGACAACTTTTATAGCGTCAATTTTGTGGACAAGTCTCATGGATGGGCGGCTGGGTATTACGGTACTATTTTAAAAACAATGGATGGCGGAAGAAATTGGACCCATATCTCCCTGCCAAACACTGACCTAATTCGGCGCATTCAATTTTTAGACAAAGATTATGGGTGGCTGGTAACTCATCGTGGTCATATTATGAGTAGCAATGATGGCGGGACCACTTGGAAAATTCGTTATTCAGAAGAAAACCAGATCAATTTACGAAATATTAAATTTTTAAACGAAAGTATAGGTTGGGTTGTTGGGCATGAAGGAACTATTTTATATACAAATGACGGCGGTGAAACTTGGACTAATCAATCCTTGAGTAATTTTACAGGTCGTGACTTACCTCGAATAAATGGTTTAACTATTTTAAATGAAACCCGAGCCATTTTGGCTGGAGAATTTGGCGTAATTGCTGAAACTATAAATGCTGGTAAAACTTGGACGATTATCTCTTCACCTAACATCAAAGCCACATTCACTGAGATTGAACAAATTGGCAATTCAATAATTGCTGTGGGGCTCGATGGTGTTGTAGCACAAATTCACTCCAATAAAAATAATATACTTGCCTTGTCTGATGGAAGAGAACAAGCACGAATTGAGCTCTTAAATTCAGGCGTAAAAAAGCATTTCTTTGATATTGTAGCTAATGAGAACGGCGAGGGCATTGTGGTTGGTCTTGCAAATATCCTTACGATTAAAAATGGGAACAAATTGAACAAAATTGAAATAAACCTCCCAGATCAGGATTATTTGTATTTCATGGGTGCTACACCTATTTCGGAATCAAAATATGTACTGGTAGGAGCTCGTGGATTGGTTGTTACCCTTGATACGGTAACTAAAGAAATTATTGGGTTAGTCAAATGGTAACTCTAAGAATTTATATTTTTAATAATACTTTTAATAACTACACTTTTATAAATAGGTGTATATATGGTTAAAACAATTGCTAATGCAGTCATTCAATATCGGGCAATTATACTGATTATTGCTATCGTTATTACCTCAATAGCAGGTTATTTTGCTATCACAGGAGTAACGCTTCGAGCATCGTTGAATGAGATGCTGCCTTCGCAGCATGAAAATGTAATATTGTATAAAGAATTCAGCGATAAATTTGGTGGCGTAAACACTGTTCTCGTCATGGTAGAAAATAAAAACGGAACAGTTTACGACAAAGAGTTTTTGGAAAAATATAAAAAGATTTCAGATACTTTTTACTTTCATCATGCAAATCGCAAAGCGCTATTTGAAGCGGTCAATCTTAGGAAAACCCGTGCTGCCTCAGGCGCTCAAGGCCAAATCCTTGTTAATCCAATAATGTGGCCCAATCTTCCTAAGACAGATGCTGAAATGGAGCAATTTAGGTTGCTAATACGCGGGCAATTTAATGGATATTTAATTTCATTGGATGAAAAATCTTTAATGATCGCTGCAGAATTTAAGGATGATGTAGATTCGGCTGCTTTGGTAGATTTTGTTGAAAACATACGTACTGAATATGAAGATGGTACCGTAAAATTATCGATTGTTGGTCGACCTATTTTACTGGGTGAAGTGAAACAAGAACTACCCAAAATGATCTCTATTTTTGCTGTTTCAGTTCTAGTTATCTCGCTCTTTCTCTATTTATTTTTTCGTACTTGGGTTGGCGTAGTAGTACCGATGATCGTTGCTTTCTCAGTAACAGTTTTTGGGTTTGGTGTAATTGGTTTTACTGGTTATAACATGGATCCATTATTGCTGTTATTGCCATTTTTTGTATTTGCCACCGTATTGTCACATTCTGTTCAATTTGTCTCTCGAGTATTTGATGAATTAACTGAAGGACACGACATGAAAGAAGCTGTGAGAATAGGATTGAAGCGGTTATTATTTCCAAGTACGGCTGCAGTAATAACCTCTGCAGCAGGCTTCACTGTCTTGGCGCTTGTTGCAATTCCTTCCATTCAGTCGTTAGCCATTATATGTACAATTTGGTTGTTAACTCTAACTCCAGGAATTATTTTTGCGGCTGCTTTTATGAGTTTCTTAAAAAAACCCATAAAATATAAAACTACACTTCCTTTTCAATCATTTTTAGCTACGGTTTTTGGTGAGAAAATGTCTCGCAATGTTTTCTTGCCCAGCTTTATTATCTTATTATTTAGCGGTTTCTTCATCTCCCAAAATTTAAAAATCGGCGATGCTGTGGGAAGCCCTATTTTATGGTCTGATTCACGCTATAACAAAGACGTTGGTTCTATAAATTCAAACTATGACCGAATTGGAACAGATGTTTTACAGGCATATTTTTCGGGTGATGAAGAAATCATGCTTAACCCTGATCTTTATCATCAGTCAGAGGCGTTTGATAGATATATTTACGAACGAGTATTACCAGCAACTCCAGCCTCTAGTCTGACCCCTATAATAAAAAATATTAATATGGTGCTATGGGAAGGTGATCCCTCTTATCAATTTCTTCCTGATACTACGGCTGAAGTTGGCTTCAATATTTATATGTTTAGATCTAACGGTGAACCGGGCGACTTTGCTGCATATACTAATCCGGAGTGGAATATAGGTAAAATGTCTATATTCACCTCTGAACATAGTTCAGAAACCGTCAATGAATTGATGAAATTTGGGAATGAATTTATTGACAATTATAACTTTAAAGAAGGTGAGCCTGTCATCCAATTTGCCGGAGGACAAATTGGACTTATTAAAGCAACCAACGATGAGATTGAGTTAAAAGAAAACCGACTATTAATCGCGATTATGATTATTATTATATTCAATCTTATTTGGCTTTACAGATCTGTAAAATTGGGTCTTATAATTATTTTTGTTTTAGCTACATCGCATTACATGACCATGAGTGTTATGACACTCCTTGATATTGGGATGAACCTTAATACACTTCCCCTTGCTGCCTTAGGATTAGGGCGTGGCGTTGACTACAGTATTTATATGGCAGATCGTATACGTGATGAAATGCAACGTGGCCTTGATTTTTCCGGAGCTGCAATGCGTGCTTTTAATACCTCCGGTATCGCAATTATTGTTACGGCAATGACAATGATATTACCTCTCTTGTCATGGAATTTTCTATCACCGATTCGTTTTCAAGCAGAAATGGGTCTGCTTTTAGCCATCATATTAGGTTTTAACATGTTAGGAGCCATCACCATCGTTCCAGCTGCAATCAAAATTCTTAAACCGAAAGGCTTTAATTTTGATAGAGATACATCAACATCATGAAACGGTTCCTAACTTATATTGTAAATTTTATCTCAGTAAGTCTCTTCAAATTGTAACTACCTAGATATTTTTTACCTAGTTCATGATATAAGTTGATTTGAGACTTTGATAATTATTAACTGCTTCTGGGCCTAACTCGCGCCCTATTCCGCTTCCTTTGACACCACCAAAAGGCGCTCCGATAGATGGCACATAACCATTAACTCCAACGGTTCCACAATTAACTTGATTAGCTACGTTTAGGGCATGCTCGCTATCAGCGCTCCAAACGGACCCTCCAAGACCAAATTCAGAATCATTAGCCAAAGAGATTGCTTCATCCTCGTCTTCATAAGGAATAATGGAAAGTACAGGACCAAATATTTCTTCCCTGGAAATAACAGCATCATTGGTAACATCAGTAAACACTGTTGGCTCAACAAACCAACCTTGCGGAGTATTTTTGGGACGCCCACCGCCTGCTATAAGCTTGGCTTCCGTTTTTCCTGTGACAATATAAGCCTCAACGCGTTCACGCTGGGACTTTGAAGCCATAGGACCCATTTGAGTTTCAGGATCCATAGCATCGCCAATAATCATTGAGGATGCTAGATTAGCAACTGCTTCAGATATTTTCTGATATTGATTCTTTGGCGCCAATATTCGTGTTCCATTGAAACAAGTTTGTCCATTATTGAGCAGACAAGCCATTGGAACGCCCTCAATGAACATATCAATATCTGCATCTTCAAGTACAATAGCAGCCGATTTTCCACCCAGCTCTAAAGTTACAGGTCTTAACAAACTACCACAAGTTTCCGCAATCAAACGACCAGCCGCTGATGATCCTGTAAAGGCAACCTTGTCAACGTCTGGATGAGATACAAGATATGCACCAACATCACGATCAGCCGCAACCCAATTCAGGACACCTGCCGGAACACCCGCCTCAAGAGCAGCTTCAGCCAGAATATAACTATCCAAAACTGTTCCTGGAGAGGGCTTGATAACAAGAGTGCAGCCAGCAGCCATCGCAGGAGCAATTTTACTCATGGCTAGTGTCACGGGGAAATTAAAGGGGACAATTGCAGCCACTACGCCTAACGCAACTTTTTTGACCTGTGTTTCCTTGCCCATTTGTGACGGGCGTATATCCAAGGCCATTTCCATATTTTTTGCCTCTGCAGCATAATACTGCAATAAGCCAGCAGAATATTCAGCTTCGAATGCGGTACTCAGCCCGATCGGCATCCCATTTTGCGTACTGACCGTCTGAGCTAACTCATCACTACGTTTCGCAAGAGCAGCAAGAAAACGCTCCATTATTTCAGCACGGTCACTAGGTCTACTATTAGCCCATTCTCCTTGCTCAAAAGCATCTCGCGCTGCTGAAACAGCAGCATCTATATCTGCATTAGCTCCTTCGGGTGCTGTTGCTACGAGCTCACCCGTCGATGCATTCATTACTTTAAACGTTCGAGTGGATGATGGAGATACCCATTCATTTCCAATAAAAAACTTGTCTCTGCTTTCCATTTGTTTCCTCCTTTTCTTTGATTTGTTATACAACTCTTAATTATAAAAAATCTTCTTGTGATAATTAGGCACAATCATAGGAAGCATTTAAATTTACATTCGAACAATGGCTTTAATTGTTTTACCATTTTCTGAATCCTCGATCGCTTGATTAATATGTTCAAAATCGTAGAACTTAATTAAACGGTCAAAAGGGAACCTGCCCTCTTCAAAATAGCTGATTAGCTTAGGGATCATTGTGTCAGGATATGCAGATCCCTCAACAATTCCTATCAACTTTCTTCCCCCTGTGAAAAAATGCAATTCATTAATCGTGACCTCAAAATCTGGTGGGCAAGCACCAAGGATTCCGCAGCTCCCCCGCGGGGCCAAACATAATACGGCATCACGAATTACGTCCGGTATTCCTGTTGTATCTAGAGCGACAGCTACTCCATGAATAGTAAGTTCAATTATTTTTTCAACTAAGTTAGTTGTTTTGTTTGGATTAAAAGCATGCGTTGCTCCAAGTTCGCGAGCCATCTCTAAACGATCATCATTTAGATCAATAGCAATAATTGTGGAGGCTCCTTGTATTTTGGCAGCCATTACCGACGACAACCCAACGGACCCAGTACCAAAAACTAAAAAAGAGGACCCTTCTTTTACTGGCAGAGCATTTATGACAGCTCCTGCACCAGTCAGGATGCCACAACCAAGTGGACCTAATAAACTTAAGTCAACTGTTAGAGGCACTTTAATTACATTTAATTCACGACAAATAGAAAAAGTAGCAAATGATGATTGCCCAAAAAAGTTGCTATGTACCGGGCTGTTGTTCATTGACAATGCAGTGGTACCATCTTCTCTTGTCGCACCGAAGTTACGTGGCATAAATTCATAACAATAAGCAGGTTCTTTTTCGCTACAACTCTCGCAAGAACCACATGAATTGAAAGACATAACAACATGATCGCCTGGTTTTACTTTCGAAACTTTGGAGCCAATTTTTTCCACAACACCTGCCCCTTCATGACCAAGGATTACTGGTATAGGGACGGGAAGCATACCAGCCTGTACAACTAGATCAGTATGACAAACTCCAGAAGCAACGACACGAACTAGGATTTCATCATCTCTCGGCTCCTCAATATCCAATTCCATCAAGGATAACGGTTTTCCGATTTCAGTGACAACTGCAGCAAGGGTTTTCATTCTATTAGATCTCTATTTTAATATTAGCTTATTACCTTATTAGCTTATTATATGTTTTGTCAATAACTATTATATGTTTATACTATTATTATTATATAAATACATATTTACTATTAATTTTTTTGTTGGTTTTTTAATAATAATATTAGACTTAATTAACAGAATTCTTGCATTACTGTTTATAAAGGTCTATAAAGCATCTGGTTATTTACTATGTTTATAATTTTTTATCTGACAAAATTATCCAAATGGTATTGTTTTCTTGATCTATCTTGGCTTTGTAGAATGCATGAAAAGTACTATTCAAATAAAGTTTAAGTAATAAAATAATTGTATGAATAAAAATTTGAGACTTCCACCAAAAGAACGTCAAAAACTCTTAGAAAAATTCATAGTTAGTGCTGTTGCTCAACGTGGAATTTCAAGAGTAACTCACTCACATGTTGCCGTATTAGCAGACGTTTCAGTTTCAACCGTCCATTTTTATTTTAAACGACGCGAAGACCTAGTTTTTGCAGCAATTAAACAAGTGGAAGATTTTCTCATTGAGATTTTTACTCTAAACCTTGGACAAAATTCTGTTGTAGGCGCCATGACCGATCTGGCTGCAGCTTTTGTTCAAGAAGGCTTTGATAACCCTGAATTGATTCAGGTGTGGCTGGATTGGAGTGCGGGCATTAATCAAAGTGTATGGAGAGACTATCAAGATTTACTTAAAGATCTTCACGAAAGAGTTCGTAAAGTTCTTGCAAGAGGTAAAAGAGAAGGTATTTTACCCAAGGATTTTAATACTATGGCTGCAACAAGACTCTATATAGGGTCTGGACATACATTACAATTAATGATATTTGACGGGGCCAGCAAAAAAGACTTAGTTATATTTCAGAAAAATATGTTGCGTGCTATTTTTCACTCAGGTGACCCTATCCCAAATATCTAGACAAAGAAGTAAAGCTTATAATCTCATGGTAACTAAGCAAGTGCTGAATTATGATGGGTTAAGACAAATAAAAAATCCGTCTGACTTCGTTTTATTAAATCTAGCTAGCTACTTCTTTCCAAACAAAAAACTTCGTTACAATAATAAAACTTAGAATTATCCATATACCAACTCCTAGAGTTGTTGTATTCAAAGCTAACAAAGAAGTTCCATCATTTGCAATATCACGCAAACCAGTAGCAATGACGCTTAAGGGAAGAGCATGAGCAAGTGGTTGTATAAGTTCAGGCATAGAACTAATTGGAAAAAAAACACCTGATAATATTAATTGAGGAAAAATAAATACACTAACCAAAGGCCTAATAGCTTCTTGAGTTTTTGCGATACTTCCTAAACAAAATCCTAGACAAAGAAAAATAACTGTACCAAGTATAACCATGCCGTAGAGTGAGAAGAAACTACCTACGATTTGTATATCTAAAAGAGCAATTGCAAGACCAAGAACAACCGAGATTTGCATTAGAACAATTGCCATACGAGCTAGAACAATTGAAAAAATAAAATCTTTTGGTTGAATGGGTGTCACAAAAAGTCTTTTTAAAATTCCTCGGCGTCTATATTCAACTATATTAAAACCGCTACCAGCGATACTTAAGTTCATCAACATGAAAGCCAATAGTCCCGGAAGTAAGAAATCAATATAACGTTGAGGTCTTGCTTTAACATCTTCAATCTTAAGACTAAACATGGGTTCAGCATTTCTTAGCTCTCGCTCGATAGAAAGTAAACTTGTGTTAAGAGCTTCTTTAATAGCACCCAATTGTCTTACTTGTGAAGCATCCAATAACAGCCTTAATTCAGATGTCTTTTCAAGATAATCAAAGTTTTCAGGTATAACGATAATAGCGGTTTGATCACCCAAGAATAACTGTTCTTTAAGATCAGATTCATCTCCTTCTGTAATATTGAAGAGCGGATCACCTATAACTAGTTCAGAGAAGTTCTTAGATATGGTAGTGTTGGAATTATTTACTAGACCTATATTTATGGGATCTGGGTCTCCTCCTGAGTATAGAAAAGCGCCTATAAAAACTAGAGGAAAAAAGAGACTAAACATGATTGATTGACGGTCTCTTAAGAAGATCTTTAGAAATACTTTTGCTAAATGGAGTTGTAAACTTGTAAACATCTTAATCCTTAAGTTTATGCCCTGTAAGAGTAAGGAATACATCTTCTATATTTCCATGTAAAGATTCTTGAAGAGGTTCTGAAGCATATTTCTGAATTAAGTCATAAGGAGTATCCTCTGCAATTATTTTACCTTTATCCATAATGGCGATACGGTTACATAAGTTTTCTGCCTCCTCCATGTTATGAGTAGTTAGTACTATAGTCATACCTGAAGTATTAAGTTCTTTTACTAGGTTCCAGAGATTACGCTTTGCCTGTGGGTCTAAACCTGTAGTAGGTTCATCTAAAAATAGAATCTTAGGATTATTAACAAGAGCACACGCAATTGAAAAGCGTTGTTTTTGTCCACCAGAAAGCTCTTCAGGCTTAGCCTTTAATTTATCTAAAAGATCAACTTTTTTTAATAAACCTTCAGGATCTATTTCTTGAGAATAAAGCTTACCAAAAAGAATTAGTAATTCTGTTAGATCAAGTCTGTCAAAATATTCATTGGCTTGAAGTTGAACCCCAATAATTTCTTTGACCTTAAACGCATTACTACTTACATCCAGACCATTGATTAAAGCAGAGCCACTATCAATATCATTAAGGCCTTCAAGCATTTCAAGTGTTGTAGTTTTGCCTGCTCCATTCGGACCAAGAATTCCATAAACCTCACCAACTTTTATGTTAAAAGTAATCCCATCAACTGCATTGAACGATGCTTTTTTATTTCCTGGTTGAGGGTAAGATTTGAGAAGATTTTTTACTTCAATAATGTTCATAAAAATATTTTTTCATAATCATCTACTCGAATAGTTATTTCATGTAACTAAGCATCATCTTATCAAATAGTCTGTCAGGAAGAACTTTTTTCATAAAAAGCATCATTCCAGCCGAGTTACCAATTGCATAACGGGTTTTGGGTTTAGCTGACATACATGCTGTTAAAATAGTATCGGCTATAACAGAGGGCTCTGAACCTTGGCCATCAAATTTTTCTAGCATGGCTATATGCTTATTGGCTAGATTTCCATAGACCGTATGCCCAGATATTTTGAGCATGTTTTCACGAGCAATGCCACCCCACTCTGTTTTAATAGCACCCGGTTGAATTACCACAACATCAATATTAAATTGCTGTAACTCCATTCTTAAAGAATCACTTAAACCTTCGACCGCGAATTTCGTTGCATGATACCAACATCCATGAGGCTCACCTAGCTTACCTCCTATAGAAGATACGTTAATGATCTTACCTCTTTTTCTTTCGCGCATGTTCGGGAGAACAAGTTGAGTTAGCCTAGCCAAACCAAAGACATTAACTTCAAATTGATACCTAGCCTCTTCCATGGGAACATCTTCTAATGAACCATATGAGCCGTAACCAGCATTATTAACCAAAGCATCTATTCTATCTTCTTTTGATAGGATCTTAGCAACGCACTCTGTCACGGATTCTTCAGTAGTGACATCCAACTTCATTGTGTGGACGCCCTTTGCCTCCAATGCTTCCATTTTATCTATACGTCTAGCGCCAGCATAAACTTTCCAGCCAGCATCACAAAGTGTTTGGGCAGTAGCTTCACCAATACCTGACGAAGCACCTGTAACAAGCACAACTTTCTTGTAATTCATTCTGTTCTCCTTTCAAACCAATTATTAAACATCTATATATGGCATAGTTAATCTAAATTCTTTATTCTGTAAGGGTTTCACTCCTGAGAGATATTAGTAATACAAATATCTGCTAGCTCCTTACCATGAGTATTTTGTAAAAAGTGACTAGCTTCCTGAATCGGACTGAATGTGGCATTCATTTGATCAGCCCATTGTCGCCCCCAGGTCTCTGTAAATACTTCGTCTGAGCAACCCCAGATAAAATGTACTGGCTTTTGCCAGTTCAACAACGTCTTATAGAAATATGTCTGGGCTGCACTATTACCACCATCATAGTTATCAAAACAAAGTGATAGTGGAAAACGACGCATTCCGTTGTAAGCTTCATCTGGCATATCTTTAATGGGCGCAAAGAATCCAGTGTACATATTAAGAGCTTCACCACTGAGATTAGGTACTTCACCAGAAGCCGCACTATCTATAGAGACCAAACCCGCAACAGCAAGAATAAGTAGACTCATATTGGGCTTCTCATGATGAAATTGACCACCTACGTGCCAGCTCTGATTCCAGTCACGTAAGGCAGGAGAATACTCATATTCAGGGTGGTGTAACCAGGTATTCATGATAGTTAAGCGAGAAAATCTTTCAGGCATGAAGACCGCCTGAGCAAGACCAATAGGACCACCCCAATCCTGACAAAGGAGTGTTATGTTTTTAAGATTCAGTTTCGTTATTAAGCTAGTCAGAGTCTCAGTATGCCTAGCAATGGTATACCAGTTTGGGTCAGTGGGTTTGTCGGATCGTCCAAAGCCCAAGTAATCAGGAGCGATACATCTATAACCCGACTCAAGCAAGGTAGGAATGACGTCTCGGTAGAGGTAGGCCCAAGTGGGCATGCCATGAAGCAGTAACATGACGGGAGCATCTTTTGGTCCTTCATCTATGTAATGCATACGCATGTCTTTCCATTCATGGTAGTTGGGTTTGTAATGAAAATCTTCTAGATCACAAAAGTTTTTATCGGGTGTTCTTAGAAAATCTGTCATTTAAAGCCTTCTTGAGAAATTAGCAATACTCATTGCTGTTTCATCACTTATTTCTATACAACCCAAGAATATTTCAGTTCCATGTATGCTTCCCATAACTTGACGACATTGTGCATCTACATTAGCTTCTCTTAGTAATCTGTAGAAATTAATACCTTCATCTCTTAGAGGATCGCATTCATTAACAATAATATAAGTTGGAGGCAGCCCTTTCACATCATCCACTGTGCAAAACCCAGGCCACGCAAGGGGGTTCTTGTTATTAAATTCTTCAACCCCATAAACTAAGGCTCCATGAGAAACACCGTGTTCACTGTGAAGACTTAATAAGATTCCTTCGTTTTCTTCAGAAGAAGGATTTTCTGGTAAAGGCCATTGACCTGCAATGTATGGGCAAAGAGGATATAGACCTGTTATTAAATTTAAAGCGCCTTCTTGCTTAAGACGAAGTCCAGTAGCAATGGTTAAATTTCCTCCACCACTTTCACCTGCAATGATAATCTTACTAGAATCAATATTGAGTTCATTACTATGACTATGTACCCATTTAATTCCTGAAACACAGTCGTTTAAGCCCGCCGGGTAAGTAGCTATTTCAGGTGCAGATGAAGCCCATCTTGCATTTCTAAAATCTACCATTGCCACTGCAACACCTTGCCTTGCTATACAGCGTCCCCATGCTGCATAAAGTTCATCAAAACAAGAGCTTATTTCCATTCCTCCTCCATGAATATAGTAAACGCAAGGAAGAGCTTCATTCGTATCAGGCCTAATATATTGAATTTTTATCGTGTTGCCGTCTGGATTAGATTTAAATTCTTTTTTAGAGGTTATAAGGCCTGTGCTTGGAATAATATCTTTGTAATGATCAGAATTATTAATGATTGTCATTATTGCTTTTCCTGCCATAGAATCATCAGTTTTTTCGAATTCCATTATTTCTTCACGAGACTTAAATCCAGATGGTTGCACTGAATCAAAATCTAGTTGCCCAAACACATCTTTTATCCTCTTATCTATCCTTTTATCATTTAAAATTTTATTAGTCATAAGCCTCTCCTTTTTCTAACTCAACCATATCACATAACTCTGCTAACCTTCGAAATTGTCTAGAGGAAATGAAGATGGGACAGAACATTAGCTTATAGTCTCTAGATCTTCTGAATCTTTAGAGAACTTTGTAGGATTTGTATCAGATCATATTTTGGCTATCTAAGATTTTAAACTATGATGAATGAAAGATTTAAGGAACAATCATGATGAAAAAACTACTCTTACTCTGTGGACTTTTGATAGCGACTAATGGTTGGTCAGAAGATGATAGTGGAAACAAAGAATTCTTATCTTTTTTAGATAATGAATGGAAATATAGATTAAGCCAGAGTCCTGTCTATGCTACTGCTATGGGTATTAAAGGCTACGAAACTGAATGGAGAGATAATTCATTAGAAGCTGTTCAAAATAGAGTAGCCCATACAGAAGATACTTTAAAAAAGCTTAAAAACTTCAATGCTGAAAACCTATCTGAATCAAATCAATTAAATCTAAGGCTATTTTCCCAGTTGACCGCTATTAATTTGGAGATCAGTAATTACAATAGACACTTATTACCTTTCAGTCATAGAGGGGGTGTCCAACTGGCACATGAAGATGCAGAAGTTATCCCGTTGAAATCTTTTGATGATTTCTCTTTTTGGATTCAAAGGCTTAAAAAACTAGATTCAAGAATTAATCAAACTATCACTTTAGCTGAAATAGGTATAGAAAAAGGCTACAAACCTCCTAGGGTACTGATGGACCGAGTTTACAGGCAAATAGCCCTACAGAGTCAAAGTAGCGTCTTGAATAGCCCTTTCTACAAGATTTTCATAGACTTGCCAGATTCAATTTCTAATAAAGATCAAATCATTCTTCGACGAGAAGCCAAAAAGGTAATAAAAGAAACAGTGATACCTTCTTATGTGTTACTAGAAAAATTTTTTAATAAAGAATACTTGAGACAATCTAGAGATACCGTTGGTTTGTATGATATTCCAGATGGCAGAAAATTTTATGAGGTACTAGCAAAATCGTTCACCACCACAACACTTTCTCCGAAAGAAATTCATCAAATGGGGTTGGATGAAGTGAGAAGAATCAGAGGAGAAATGGAAACCGTCATTAAAGAACTAGAATTTAAAGGCTCTTTTAAAGATTTCTTAACATTTCTCAGAGAAGACGAAAGATTTTATTACAAAACTTCAGAAGAACTGTTTGAAGGTTATCTTGCGGTTTCAAAAAGAATTGATCCTGAATTGGTAAAACTATTTGGTAATCTCCCTAGAACACCCTATGGCTTAAGAGCTATTCCTGAAGAATCTGCTCCAGATACAACCACAGCTTATTATATGTCTCCTTCTCCAGATGGATTAAGACCAGGTTATTATTATGTAAACCTGTATAAGCCAGAAACTAGACCAAAATTTGAGATGGAAGTTCTTTCTGTGCATGAGGCTGTGCCAGGTCACCATTTACAAATTTCTTTAGCTATGGAAATGGAAGAAATGCCTATGTTTAGAAGGGTCAGTCCCTACACTGCTTTTGTTGAGGGATGGGGTTTGTACAGCGAAAGTTTAGGTTACGATTTAGGGTTATACAAAGATCCATACTCTAAGTTTGGTCAACTAACCTATGACATGTGGAGAGCAGTAAGGTTGGTTGTAGACACTGGGATGCATTACTTCGAATGGGACAGACAAAAGGCCATCGATTTCTTTTTAGATAATGCGGGCAAATCAGAACTAGATATTGTAAACGAGATTGATAGATACATAGTTATGCCAGGTCAAGCCTTGGCATATAAAATTGGTCAAATGAAATTCTTAAGTTTGAAAGAAAAAGCCAGAACAGAGATAGGTAAGAATTTTGATATAAGAGGTTTTCATGATGTCATTTTAAGTCATGGAGCCCTCCCCTTGAATGAATTAGATTCCATTATCGAAGCTTATATACAAGAGCATATAGAGTAATAGCCTTTTCTTTATTGCCTATTTCTTCTCCAAGTCCAAGGGGGAATTGCATCACTTGAAGACCATACACCTAATTGATTTGTTTGAGCCAGCGCTTGATCTTTATAAAAAGATTTATCCGTGACATAAGCATCATAAACCCAAGCCATGCCATTGGAGACCATTATCCTATTGATGTCTTTACCTTTTACATAAATTCTTGCAAGGTCTCTTTTATAACGATCTTGTCCTGAAATATCTGCATCTATCAATTTAGCTTTTAATAATTCTTTTAAAAATGCGGTTGATTCTGTACCAATGGGTTGATCTCTTTCCGGTGCATCTATTTCAAGCAGTCTCATTTTATGAATTTTACCTTTATAGGAGGCATACACTGTATCTCCATCCACTACTTTCGTTACAGACATATCTTTAAGATATTCTCCTGAAACACCTCCAGCAAAGAGCAATATAAGGGATAGGACTAAAGAGAGTTTCATTGTTCAATATGAATCAAAATTTCACTAATAATTCTCTCTGACTTATCAACAAATAACCAGTGATCTGCTTCTAACTCAATATTAGTGTAAGGACCTTTCATAAACTCAGCCATCCTATCTACAGCTACCCTGCCCACAGAGGGATCTTGATTTCCCCACAGAAAAAGAGTGGATGTCTTTACTTCAAGGCTGTCAATACTATCTAGATTAGAAAGACCATTATCACCCAAAGCCCGATACCAGTTTAATGCTGAGGTCAATGCTCCTGGTTCACTGAATACATTAATATATTCTTTCATCTTTTCTTCTGACATGCCCTCAAATAATGTCTTAAGAAGACTGAAGTTATTAAAGCTGAAGACAGCTTCTGGCAGCCAAGGAGTTTGAAAAAAAGTAACGTAACTGCTTCTTTCCTGTTGATCAGTGTCATCTAGTAACGCCGCACTAAAAGCTGCGGGATGAGGAAATGATAAAGCAGTCCAACTGGTTATCCTTGAAGGATTAGATAACACAACTGACCAACCTACAACAGCACCCCAATCATGACCTATTAGATGAAATTCTTCTGCACCTATAGTATCTGCTACTTCAAACACATCATTGGTAAGCTTAGAAATTATGTAGGAATCTAGTGTTTCGGGTCGAGCAAGTGGACTATATCCGCGCTGATCAAATGCGACCACGCGATAGCCAGCCTCTTCAAGTGGTTCAATCAGATCAACCCACATAGCAGAAGTCACAGGGAATCCATGTAAAAGAATTACTACTTTCTTAGAAAGGTCCCCATTAAATCCAGCTATTCGTGCTCTAAAAGTCATATCTCCTACACTAATGTTAACTATACCGTTATCTATATTAGGACTGAATTTCGGTAGGTCTTTTGTAGCATTAGTGTGAGAAAAATTTGAATCCATTGACTTCTTTGAACCTGCTACAAGAATGAGTAACAGCAAGATTAACAAAAGAAAAACTCCTAGAAATAGATATTTAAAAATTCTTAAAGTCATAATTTCTTCATAGTTCTCTTCTTATTAATCTAATTCAACTATACCACTATTCCAACTTAGCCTTGAACTGGTAATAGATGAAGCTAATACAACCTAGCTTAAACCAACATGTTTTAATTAGATTTAACTGGAGAACAATTTCCTATTTCCCAATCTTGAGGATCACAATCATAAATAATCCTACCATGATCTTTAATTAAAAAATCTAGAATTTGATGAGAATGGACACCAAAACCAAGTGAGGCATCATCTTGTAATTCACTTATTGGAATAGTGTAACTTGTCCAATCTTTGGGAGCTCTCCAACCTGGTGGGGGCACTAACTGACTTCTTACTCCAGAAATTGGGTGTAACGCTCTCCATCTACGAACTTTTTCTGCTAATATTTTCACTAAATTTGGATGTTGTCTCGCAACATTGTTGTACTCATTTGGATCTTCATTAATATTAAAAAGTTTGTTTTCAACATTTATTTCTAACAAAGATGAAGTAATAACCTGGACTAGCTTCCAATCCTCATTAAAAACTGTCGTGTGAAATTCTCCATAATTTGGAGTTTCTGAAGCAAAGAATATGTCCTCCTTTAAATTAATTTTTTTCCCCAACGAAATAGTTGGCCACATATTTCTTCCGGATATCTCTTTTTTATTCTGCATTTCTACTCCAGCAGCATTCGAGAGTGTTGGAAAAATATCCATGACAGTCATAATCTGTTCTAGAGTGGTTCCTGATTTTATAATTCCTTCCCATTTCATGGCAGCTATAACTCTAATCCCTCCTTCGTAAGTATCTCCCTTTCCTCCTCTTAGGGGAAAATTATCTGCTCCTCCTCCAGGATAAGCTGCGCCTCCATTATCTGAACTAAATAAAATAATTGTTTCTTGGCTCAAGTTTTCTTCCTTCAGGGTCTTTAAGACTCTACCTATTGCTTGATCTAAAGCATCAACTACCGCTGCATAAATTGGTCTGGCACTTTTTCTTTGACTATTTAACTTTCTTAGTCTGTCAATGGATATACTGCGAGTTAATTTTCTTTCATCTTTAAGATCTTTATATTTATTTATCAATTCGTTGGGTGCTTCAAGAGGTGAATGAGGTGCAATAAAGGGCATATATAAAAAGAAAGGTTTAGATTTATCCCTATCCTTAATCCACCTAATAGCTTCATCAGCTAACAGATCAGTTTCATATCCTTCATCGTCTACAGTAACGCCGTTAAGTTGAAAATCTACTCCTCCCAGATTTGCAAAAGGTGGGAAGTAACCAACCTCAGTATGTAAATGACCATAAAAGTGATCAAAACCTCTGGAATTTGGATGAAAAATTTCTTGAGAATGTCCTAAATGCCATTTACCTATAATTGCTGTCTGATACCCTCCAGATTTAAAAGATTGGGGCATAAAATGCTCCTCAGGATGAATGCCATTATTCATCCATGGCATAATTACAGAATATGAAATGCCCAGTTTCATAGGGTCTCTTCCTGTCATCAAAGCAGCTCTGGTAGGACTACAGATAGGGGTTGAATAAAATCTATTAAGAGATATGCCTTGATTGAAGATAGAATCAATATTTGGGGTAGCAAAAGGAGCTCCTCTCAATGAAATATCTGCCCAACCTAAATCATCTACTAAAAAAATTATAACGTTAGGTTTTTTTTCTTCTCCTAGAAGGAGAAAGCTACAGAAAAAAGAAAAAAGTAGGAAGCTTCGTTTCATTATCAAATTAAAGGCTAGTAAAGAAGCGATGGTTATCTTTCTCATGATTTAACCATATCACATAACAAGTAAACCTTCGAAATTGCTAGAGGGATTGAAGGTGGGACTTTTAGAAGGCAGGTTTAGTCTTTAGATTCCTTAACGCCACAACCAAGCTATGAGAAAGACTATGATAACTGTTAAGTCAGCAGTCAAAACTCCTACTTGATTTATCATGGTGTCCACTTAACACCTTTATACTTAAAAGCATGAGCAACTACGAAAGGATTCCTTCGTTTGCCTACCCATTTAAAATGTTTGATTACTATAGTAGGTGTAACATTTGTACACCAATCTTCTATTACCAAGTCTTTTTCTTCACAATGGTTTTCTATTTCTTCTTCTGTCGAAGATGCTAGAAACAAAGACTTCCCTTGTTTGTCTTGTACTTTAGCAAAGGCAGTCATTTATTATTATCCCTCTTTAATTCACAGACTTTTTCAAAAATTTCATTATCATTTAAATTATCAATTGTCTCTTCTAAAAAACATTCTTCTTCTGAATCATAACCACTAGAACAACCACCAAGCACTAGCAAGGTTAGTAGAATTATGGAGAGGGCTTTCATTGCTTCCAACAGGTTTAAGGCTCGATTGTAGTCATGATAGTCGGGCCCGGGATCTAATTCTGAGTCCGGTCCGGTTGATACCATATCGCCGAGGTGATCGCACGTTCAGAAAGGGTCGTCGGTTGCATGGGTTCTGTACCCAAAGTAATAGCATCAAAGGTCGACCATCTGGGTGTGGGAATCTCTAGTACCCTGGCGTAATAAAATGCCTCTTGTGAAGGAACAAACTGCGGATCTCGCCAGTACGCAGAGATTGATGTACCTCCAATGGCATTGGTGTAACGCGCCGTCGCAACATCTACGGTATTACCAACGTCCGGTAACTTTCCAGTGTCTGGATTAATCACCCGATCATCTGCAGCGGCAACATCAAAGACTTTTTCGTGACTGACACCTTTGTCATCGACCCAACCTTTTACGATTTGAGCTCTATCGAGGTTCGCGCCTTCGGGGTCTTTCAACGCAAGTATCAAAAAGCTAGGTGCATCCGCGGCAATGGACGTTAGGTTCCCACCCATGGGTACGCCGTTGGTATAGGCCTGTTCTACCAGATCTGCCTCGGTCAAAATTGAATCTGAGAACACCCAACCACCAAAAAACCGTACCCTCAATCTTGTACCTGATGTAGCGTAGGTTTCTTTTCTCTGGAAGGCATCAAAGATTGATGAACGCGTATTTTCTTCCGCCCAAACTGCAGCTAACCCGCCGGAGCTCCAGCTTGTTACCGGGTTTAAACCGCCTGGTAACCACAGAGATTCGTCCGTTCGCTGACCTGCGCTGCCATCTAGCATCGGTAGCTTGCCGGTATAATTGAATTCTTCTGATGGTGAACTTGCGTTGTGACTGTCGCTGGACCCGATGACGCCATACTTGAAGGGATTAAACCCTTCACTCTCGGATAGCTCTAATCCGACTCTGAGCGCATCTCGCACGTAACTGCCCTTGATGGACTCAATCGTCGTTTCACCAGTAAACAGAGATTCCTTGAGTACTTCAAAGTTAGCGAATTCATCCTCACTAGAAAGTAAGGGATGTGTTTCCGAGGCACCTTTTATCTGCAAAATTTCTGTAAGAGGCTCGTACTGGCTGCGCATCTCAGCATACGCAGCGGTAAGGGGCTTGCCTTCAGAATCCCAGGGTGCATACATATTGCCGCGACTGAAGTTACCGTTGTGTGGGATCGCTATGGCTGTAATGCCTTTTTTTCGCTCATCATCCAAGTACTGCCACAGATCCTCTGGACGGTTGCTATCCAGCTTAGAGAAGGGCAGGTCAGAGACCTTTGCACTTCGGTAGATTATGTTTCGGTGCATATGTGAAGTCAGTGTTCCGCTGTCACCTGACCACTCGTAACCGATAAATGATGTAAATACGCCCGGCTCGTAATGTCGCTGCGCCGCATCTATCGTCATTTGCCAAGCAGATTTATTTATGACCTTATCAATCGGCGCGCCACCGGGGCTAAATCCGTTGCTGTTTATCTGACCGCTGGTTTCCCACCACGCCAGCGTGATTTCCCAGATGCGCCCATTTTTTAGAAGCTCTGACAGTGGCTGTCGGGTTGTTGGAATGTCCAGGTTCGCCAGTCTTGTTTGCCCCATGTATTCCGCATGATCGGTTACCGCAACAAAGTCCAGGGGACGAGAAATAGAGATGGGATAACCGGCCCCGTGTGTGATCGAGCCACCCTTTGCAAAGGTATAAACATCTTCTGGTAGGCTTCGAACCCCCATGATGTATGCATCAGTTGACAGCCCGGTGTGGATATGGAGGTCGCCGAAAAATACCTGCCTATCCCTATTGAATGGTACAGGGGCCTTTTCAACCGGTGTACTTACGTTCCTGATATTTGGGATGAGTGATGGATCATCTACCTTCGAGCAAGCACCGAGCGCAGACAACATTCCTATAGCGGCGACAATTTTAAAGTTCTGCATAAAAAGACTTGCCCTATCTTATAGTGAGGGATGTAGAAAAGCCAGTCACAATGACTATGCACAAACCTGACAATAAACATTATTAATTGGGTACCACTTAGGTACCACTTTTAAGCCAACAAAAGAGGTTAATGCACGAGAAGGAGGTTCAAATGAGGGGAAACTATGCCGACATTATGCCGACAATAATTAATGCTCTGTGCCGACAATAACATCTTATATGCCGACATTTTAGATAGAAAAGCCCTGAAAGGTTTAATTAACAAGGCTTCTTTGAAATTGGCGTCCCCTAGGAGAATCGAACTCCTGTTGCCGAGATGAAAACCCGGTGTCCTAACCGCTAGACGAAGGGGACAATATGAAAGAAGCATTTTAGGGAGAGCAAAGCAATAGGTCAATCCCTATTCCACCGATGAAAACTCACTTCGCGATCGTACATAGTTTATTGCAGCGCATAGAATGACACTGAATATAATTCCATACCAAAAAATACTTGTTAAGAATAAATCTGCTATTTCAGTTAACTGTATAAACCTTACCTCCTCAGAACTGCTGACCATATTAGGCCATGGTAGAAGTCGATTCATTAGATTGGAATAAAATAGATTAGTAGACAATGCCACCCTTTCGAGAACTACTATGCTTACTAGTGGTAAAATAGCTCCAATAATTGGTTTTTTAAAAAGTGCCCCTGCAAACATAAGCCATGCGATTACAGGAAGACTCCAAAGGCCTTGTACCCAAAGACTTAAAATAACCTTCGTCCAGTCTGTAAATGAATAAGCCTCCCAGACCCATCCAAAAGACACTATATTTGAAAAATAGAAAAATATAGAAACAGCCAGTAAAGAAAAAAGATGCAGCGCAACTAAAGCCGGCAATACAATCAAAGGCGCTATTATGACCGCAACTAATATCTTGCTAAAGATTATATTGGCATCGGAGACAGGAAGAGATCTCCAAAAAATTATACTCTTATCCTTTCTTTCATCGTAGAAAGTTGACAGGCTATACGAAGCAATCGCAAAACTCATAACCACCAACATTGGTAAACCTAAAACAATTAGTCCTTTTCTTATAATTTCTAATTTAGTATTGGAGTCTATGGTTTGCATAAAGGCCACGACGTCTGGATCAGCATAAATTAAGGATGTAAAAGTGAACTGGCCAGTTTTAACTTCCACAAAACCAAGATATACAAGAACTACAATAGAACATAAAATAATGCCCACAATCCAAGGAGCGTATACAAGGCCATACTTATATTCTTGTATCTCCCGTTTAACTAGAGTTAATAGCCTACTCATCGAGTTTCTCCAATGACTTTTTATTTTCCATTAAAGCCATAAATAGATCAGCAATAACCGGAGGTCTTACTTCTCCTAGCTCGCTCAATTCAGATTCTTGTACATTCTCAAATAGATGAACCGGTCTGCCTAAATCATTTCTTATATGCATCGGGCTTAATTTTTCAGCATGTTCAATCATGCTAGCCTGGGGTCTGAGTTCTAGAAATCTCTCATTAATATTTTCTATGGAATCAGTCATGATAATTTTACCCTGATCAATAAATACAACATCTGATAAAACTCCTTCTATCTCCTCTACCTGGTGAGTGCTAATTAAGATGGTCTTATTGCCATCGAAATAATCATCTATGAGTTGTGAGTAAAATTCTTTTCTATACACTAAATCCAACCCTAGAGTAGGTTCATCTAGTACCAAAAGCTCAGCATCTATAGCCATCACTATAGATAAATGAAGTTGTACCACCATGCCTCTTGAAAGAGTCTTAATTTTAGAATTAGATTTGATATTAGTATTAGCTAATATGCTTCTAGCTTTCGATAGATCAAACCTTGGGTGAACGCCATCAACATAAGCCAATAATTCTTTTACTTTCATCCATTTAGGAAGAACAGCAACATCGGTAATAGAGCAAACTTTATTTAAAAGATCATGCCTATTTTTTATTGGAGATAGACCCAATACCTCTAAATTACCTTCGGTTTCAACTAAACCCAAAACGCTATGTAGAAAAGTTGATTTACCAGCTCCATTTGGACCTATTAGACCTAAAATTTGACCAGCATAAACATCTAAATCAAAGTCTGATAAGGCATTATCCTTACCATATTTCTTTTTGATGTTTCTAGCTTTAATAATTAACTTCTTATCCATTTTTTTGCCTTTTATTAACCAATTCAACAATATCAATATCTAGTTGATCTGCTTTCCTTAGGATAGATGGCCAATCTCCTTTAAGAAATTTATCTCGCTCCAATTTTATTAATTGATTTTTTGCAGATTCAATGATGAACATTCCAAGACCTCTTCTTTTTTCAACAATTTTTAAATCTACAAGCTCTTGATAAGCTTTTGAAACAGTTAATGGATTGACTCCTCCTTCAACGGCCATCTGCCTGACGGAAGGAATAGGATCGCCGCTTTTTAAAACCCCGTCAATTATGAGAGATACTACATGATCCCTAACTTGCTGATATATTGGCTGACTGTTATTCCACTGCATTAAAATAGTTATATTTCAATCTAGTGTATTAGGTTAGTAATACACTTACAAGTCTTTGCTACTTCTTCTTGTTAAGAATGGCCGCAAAGAACCCTCTAAGGATATTTACTTCCATAGTATCAATGTTCATTCTTTTAAATAATCTTCTTACTCTCTCGAGAATTTTTCGCGGGTTATCAGGATCATAAAAATCTATTTCTTGCATAACTTCATCCATATGCTGAATGAGCCTTTCTGTTTCTTTATCTGTGGCTAAAGGAACATCCCATTTATAATCCATTGTCGTTCCTATTTGATCTAACGCTGCACATCTGAGTTCATAGGATATTATTTGAACAGCTTGTGCTAAATTTAAAGACTCATAATCTATGCTTGCAGGGATATGAATATGGAGATTACATCTCCCTAGCTCCTCGTTAGTTAACCCCCTGTCTTCTCTTCCAAATAATATTGCTACTCTCTGATTTTGAAGCAATAACCGACTGATAATCTCCTTACAAGCAGATCTAGGTTCCATAAGAGGCCAAGGTATTTTTCTATTTCTTGCACTAGTACCTACAACAAACTGTGCATCATTAATTGCTTCATCAATAGTTTTATAAACACCAGCACCTTCAACTACATCAATAGCAGATTTTGCTCTATATGAAGCTACCTTGTTAGGAAAGTCTTGAGGGTTCACTAATGATAATTGCTTAAATCCCATAGTCTTAATAGCCCTAGCTGAAGCTCCGATATTTCCAGGATGAGAAGTATTAATTAAAACAAAATTGGTTAATTGATTTAATTGAGTAAAAATTTTTTGTTCATTAAGCATGACTTATTCTAACAGGGATCTAAGATCTATCTGATAGAATAGCGTCTTTAATAAAATCCATGGAAGCAAAAGTAAACATAGCACTAGAGGCAGCTAGAAAAGGCAGCAAGGAACTTATGTGGTTTCTTGATCAACTTGATAAGTTAGATGTTATAGAAAAAGGTCCATCTGATTATGTAACACAAGTCGATATAAAAGTTGAATCAATTATTATTGAAGAATTACAGAAGAATTTTCCAAATCATAATTACATCTCTGAAGAAGTTGGTACTATCAAAGGTTCTGATGAAGGTATTGATTCTACATGGATTATTGATCCGTTAGATGGCACAACTAACTTTATTCATGGATTCCCTTACTTCGCCATTTCAATTGCGTATCTAGAAAAAAACAAAATTAAACACGCAGTTGTCATTGATGTAACAAGACATGAAGAATACACAGCCAGTCAAGGAAAGGGTAGCTTTCTAAATGATAAAAGAATAAGAGTAAGTAATAGGATAGGATTAAAAGGTGCTCTTTTAAGTAACTCATCTCATGACACAGAAGAAAGTCCTATCAAACATGATAATATTTCAACTTTCCGAGCCCTCTATTCCCATGGTCTAACAATAAGAAGAACTGGTTCTGCCGTCCTAGATATAGCTAATGTGGCGGCTGGTAGGTTAGATGGATTTTGGGGAAGTGGATTAAAATCGTGGGATCTAGCTGCTGGTGCTTTATTAGTTCAAGAAGCAGGTGGACTTGTAAGTAACTTCCTCGGTCAACCCGAATTCTTAGAAGGAGGCAATATAATCTGCTCTACTACTAAATGCTTTAAACCTATACTTCAATCCGTTAAACCTTTTATAAGTATAGAAAGTTAGGAGTCTTTATCTATCCATACTTTTGTTTCAGGTCTTGCTATATTCTCTTCATGATTTTGTCGTGAGAGGTTATAACCTGCTACAAAACTTAAAGCTAGTAGAAAAGCAAATACTGATACAGGAATATAAGTCATAGCCAAGAGATCTAAAGTTTCCTGAGGTACAGAACCAGAAGTAATACCTGAAGGGAAACTAATAATAGATAATATTAGACCAGCTATTGCTAAACCAAAGCCACTAACTGCTTTTTGAGCGAATGACCTAGCCGATATCAACAAGCCCTCTTCTCTTCTGCCAGTTCTAAGCTGTATCTTTTCTACTAAATCCATCACCATAGAACCTATAGTGGAAGCTACTATAATGGCCATAGCAACATTTGTAACTGCGTGGAAACATAAGATTGGTAGCAGGAATGGACTATTATTGTCAGGGAATAAGCCCATCAAACGTAACGTAAAAGGTGAAGCGGCATAAAAAATCTGTATTAACCAAACTCCCATTACAGTCCTTTTTTTTCCAAATCTATTTACTAATAAAGGTACTAGGATTATTGCAATGATTGGGGCTAGATATATGCTTACACCCCTTATTAACATTTCATTCAGAGTAAATTGCCAAAAGAAACTATCAAAATAAATTGCTAAAGCGGATTCAAGACCAGAGGCTATAGCGCCTAACAAGCTTGCTATAAATAAAAATACATAGGATCTTTCTGAAAGAAGAGTTTCCTTTAATTCAGACTTAAACTTATTAAATCTTTCTCCCAAGTTCTTGTCGCCTCTTAAAATCTTTTTTGAAGGAGGTTTCAATAAAGTAGGAATGTGACGATGTGTTCCTATAGAAGTTACCAAAATTCCAGCAAGAATTAAAAAGGATGCTACTAAACCATATTCTGTCCAAGTTGCAGGATTATATCTGCCATCTAAATATTCAGCTGTTTGATTCCTCGGGGCAAACCAAACCCAAACTAAATTATATAAAGTTAAGCCTCCAAACCATCCAAAGAAATATCTGTATGAAAGAAGTTCTGCTCTTTCAACATAATCTGAGGTAAGTTCAGGACCCAAAGAAGTACTTGGTATTTCAAAAAAAGTAATGAAAGTTCTGATCACTATAGAAAGCAAGAGAAGATAAGAGAAAAGCTGCCAATCTGTTAATTCAGAAGGAGGATTCCAGAGAAAGAAATAAGATATAGCTACAGGAAGAGCTGCTGCATACATAAAAGGATGTCTCCTTCCCCATTTAGATTCTGTTCTATCAGAGAAATATCCTACCAAAGGATCTGAGAAGGCATCAAAAATAAGGACGATATTCAAAGCCAAACCTGTCATCCAGCCTGGCAATCCAAAAGCAACACTGTAGACAAAAAGAACAAAATAACTATAGCCATTATCTTTAATACCATAGGATATTGATCCAAATCCATAATAGAATTTAGTAGCTACAGAAAGTTTCTTACTATTCACAAGATCTAATAAATCAGAATTAATTGCACCTTACTTTAAAAGAGCAAACATACCTAAAGATATTCTTTTTATGGCTAGAGCCTATAGATTTTTATAGTCCACAAATATTGGCGAGGACCACGCTCTTTCTTCAGACATTGATAAACAATCATCATTTTTAGAAGTTCTATAATCTCCATAACAAGCATTAACCTTTATACATTGTCCATCATTATTATATTCACAACGAATATTCTCTGAGTTTATAGTAGGCGAGCTTTCCTGAATAGCCCTAACATAATAGGCTGCATCTCTTTGCTCTAAAGCATACTCTTTATCACTAAAAGTAATAGAACATCCTGATTGACTTCTAGGGCAATCAAAGACTTTCCATGGATCCTGAATCAAATTATTGATATCTTCACTCGCATTTATTTGGGGAGTAATTTTTATAACCTCTATTCTAGTAATAATCTTTCTTTCATCAGATGGGTTATAGCATTCATTTTTGCATATAGTCTCTAAATCTTCAGAAGTTAAAGATGTCGAACTATAATCTGGGCATCCTGGCTTCTGTTTAAATGCACCTACTGCATTTACTTTAAAAGATAAATTATTAGCGGTTTCTACCGCTCCTCCCATAGGAATAACAGATTCTTCACTAATTAAGTCAAACCAAAGTAAAATTCTATCGCCACTGGTTCCATATGTTTCTTTGCGTTGCATAGAGTCCCAAATAGCTTCCCTGTTTCTTCCTTCAGAATGAACGGCTGCAAGACCACCAGTAGTAAAAAATGAAGCCATTCTTTCCGCTTCAAATGCTCCAAAACCAACCTGAGTATTTGGGTTATCTGGATCCATGCTCATTTCTCTTTCTACAGATTCTGAGATTGCATTAGCCTTAGGATAAAATGATAACCTCATTGCCTCTGATGGTTGTCCATTTGCTTCAGTGGTAACGAGACGATCGACCTCCTTATAACCAGTACCTGGTCTTGCTCTATGATTATCACTTGATGCGATAAAACCAAAACGAAATCTCTTAACTTCTTGTGATGAAAAATTACTAATTGCTAAAGCATACTGACCAGAGCCAGCAGGCCTGTAATTAAAAGAAGGTATGAAACAATCTTTGCATTGTCCTGAGTCCAGCCAATCTTCAAATTCAGCTCCTGGAATAGTAGTGTGACCCGCTGCTTGTGCTCCAATATAATTTTGCCTTGCAGTCAGCTCTCTTGCTTCACAAATAGCTTTATCATCCTCTTCTTTCATACATCTTTCTTTAATAATTTCACCTGCTTTCCAACAACTTGGTAAGTAATTAGTTGAAGGTTCAGGACAATATGGCGCTCCATCCACATCATAATTAATTGCCCTCCAGGGCCTGTATTCTTCTGAATTACCATGCCCTGACATTATCTCAAATAAAAGTTGTATTTTAGGATCATGAAAACCTGGTTCTAATTGTTTATCTAAATTAGTACCTGGTGGAGAATAAAATCCCCATGTGTTGCCATGAGGAATGACTAAAGACGGTATATCAAGTTCATTAAGCTTTATAAAAAGGTCCTCTGGAGTATCAGCTGATTCATAACAATCATTTGGTAGAAGATCTGAACTAACTCCTTGCTCACAGATAGGTACACCATTTAATTCACTTACATATGATCCAAAGTTGAAATATCTTTGACGGTTGGAGAAATCAGCTAAAGCTAAAGGTTTGACCATTTGTGCTGCTTGAGCCCCTATTATTGTTCTCATACCTTGTGTTGCCAGACCACCGGCTCCTATAGGTCTTGCTGGAACTTTATCCTCTTCTATATCTTTAAAAACCACGTTCTTATGCCCATAATGCTCGCTAGCATTTAGTCCTACTTGAGTCCATTCATACCCTAAAAAAGTTACCATATCTGGATCTTTCTCATCCGAAGGTGCATTACAACTTCTTACACCATCCTTTATAGCAGACCACTTTCTTGGAGATGAAGCTTCTGCATGATCTGTAGTAACCCAAAAATCTAAGGCCGCACAAAATCTAGCATAATCACAAGCGTCAGAAATTGGATGTGGCCCCTCTCCATTAAAGACAGGAAGACTCCACAAAAAAGCATCTGTTGAATATGTTGTATGGACATGAGTATCGCCAAATA
>Ga0315339_1000883_pt1 | contig 31163 bp, 25 predicted proteins | sample ASW17metaG_FD_204514 | JGI IMG/M metagenome (GOLD analysis project Ga0315339, IMG submission 204514) | Ammonia-oxidizing marine archaeal communities from Pacific Ocean, United States - ASW #17 | ecosystem: Environmental > Aquatic > Marine > Oceanic | place: USA: California | collected 2016-12-05 | reverse complement strand
CCGAGCTCCTACCTGGGGTTCTCGGCGCCATGCGCGGTGGCAGTGAGGGCGTTCTCGCCGTCGAGCTCGACGATCTGGCCACGCCGATTCGTGCTGCTACTGTCGAGCTCGTAGCGGCGTCAGTAAGCCTGCGCGCGGCGGGTGACTCGCGGGTTGCCGCCATCCTGCGGACAGATCGGCAGTTGCGGGCGATATCGGCGTTGCGCCTCGTCGACGATGCCCACTGCATCTCCTTCCTCGCCGAGCCTTGATCTCACCCGCAAATCCCATCTGCGATATGCAACGATCATCTGTTACACGCCACTAGAGTTGTTGAAGGACGCCAGAAAGGGAACGGGCGATCCTCGCGAACAGCCTCCCCGCAGCGCTGACGTCGGCACCGGCCAACCAAGGCCCGGAACGAGGTCTGCCCCTTTCGCCACGTTCACACCAGCCGCGCGCTCGACTTCGGAAGCCGACCAGTAAGCCTCCCGTCCGATGTGCAGTCGGGGCTGCGCTGCCCATCGGTGTTACCGGCGCCCTGACGGGCGAGCCAAGTTGCGAAGCGGTATTGCCTGGTTGTTGTAGCCGGACACCGCAGGCGCGCGCTGCGCGGCCATGAGGATCGCCCGAACCGCTCCTGATTATGATCGCGGGGCCGCGCTTGTCAACCGGATACCGCATAGCGTTGTTGAGGGCCACCGAATCGCCAAATCGCCCGTCTTCAAGGGGGGTCTCCGGGCGACTGATACCTTGAGTTTTGCTTCATTTTCGGATAAAATACAAAACTCCTGCGCAGTTCGTCGCGGACTACCTAAACACATTCAGGAGAGCCCTTTGCGCTTTGAAACTGGCGACTATGTCGTCTATCCGAACCATGGCGTGGGGATCATCGAGGACGTCAAGCAGACCCAAATCGCCGGGCTCGATCAGGACTTCTATCACCTCCGACTCTTTGCCAACGAAACCACGGTAATGGTGCCGGTTGGCAACTCCAAGTCGGTGGGACTCCGCAAGATCTTCGGTAAGACGCAGATCAGAAGGCTGTTCAAGCATCTGCGCGATCCCGACTTCGAGACGCACAGCAACTGGAAGGGTCGTTACAAGGAGAACGCCGAGAAGATGCGTTCCGGTCATCTCTTCGAGATGGCGGACGTTCTCAAGAACCTCCAGCACTTATCGCAACGCAAGGCGCTCTCCTATCGTGAGAAGCGCATGTACGACAAGGCCAAGCATCTGATCATCTCCGAGATCGCGATGGTACAAGGGCGATCGGAGGAGATCGTGCGGCCGGACGTTGAGACAGCCCTCGATGATTGCATCGAGGCGCGCAAGGCGTCCGGCGGTCGCGCAAAGGCTTCCTGAGGCGCGCCACGCACACATCTTGCTCCGGGGGGCCGGCGGGCTTCCCGGAGCTTTTTTGTGCCGATCATGGTCGTGGGACCGGCTGATAGGCTTGCGCCACGCCTGACCCACGGGAAGCGCGCATGAGAAGACTGTCTCTACCCACTCAGATCGCAATCGGCATGGTCGTCGGCATCCTGGTTGGCGCAGTATTCGCCGACGGGGCGGTGATGCTCAGGCCGATCGGTGACCTCTTCTTGCGCTTGATTCGGCTGGTGGTCGTGCCGTTGGTGTTCTCGTCGCTGCTCGTCGGTACCGCCACGATCGGCGATCCCAAGAAGCTTGGCCGAATCGGCGGCAAGACCATGCTGTACTACCTGTGCACGACCGCCATTGCGATCGTGATCGGGCTGGTGCTGGCCAACATCGTTCAGCCGGGCGCAGGGATCGACGCCGTGGCGCAAGAGGAATTGGTCGCCAATTTCGGGAGCCAGGCAGAGGGCTCGGCGGAGCGCCTGCGCGAACGTCCGAGTGTGACCGACACCTTGCTCCGGATCGTGCCGACTAACCCGATCGAGGCCCTTGCTGCCGGCAACATGTTGCAGATCATTTTCTTCGGCATTCTCTTCGGAGTGGCCCTGACGCTTGTTCCCAAGAAGTCACACCGGGAGTTGGTGCTGAAGTTCTTCGATGGAATAAGCGAGGCAATGATCCAGATCGTGCACATCGTCATGCGCCTCGCACCACTCGGTGTTCTGGCACTTATTGCCGCTGCGGTCGGTCAGTTCGGGCTCGACATCCTGCGGATCCTGGCGGTGTATACGCTCTGCGTAGTGGTGGGGCTGCTGCTGCATGTAACGCTGATCTACTCCATCGCAGTGAGATGGATCGGCAAGTTGCCAATCAAGCAGTTCTTCGCGGGCATCCGCCCCGCCCAGTTGGTGGCGTTCTCGACGTCGTCGAGCAACGCCGCGCTGCCCGTGACGATGGACCGCACGGTCACCAAGCTGGGAGTGTCGGAACAGGTCGCCGCATTCGTTCTGCCCCTGGGCGCCACGGTCAACATGGATGGCACGGCGCTGTATCAGGGCGTGGCGACGGTGTTCATTGCCCAGGTGTACGGCATCGAGCTCGGCATCGGCGGGCAGTTGACCATCGTGCTGATGGCCACGGTCGCCTCGATCGGAGCGGCCGGCGTGCCTGGGGTGGGTTTGATTACGCTGGCAATGGTGTTGGAGCAGCTCGGCTTGCCGCTCGAGGGGATCGCGCTGATTCTCGGTGTGGACCGCATTCTCGACATGCTGCGTACCGCGACCAACGTCACCGGTGACGCCTCAGCGGCGGTGGTGGTGGCTGCCTCCGAGGGGCAGATTTGGTACGGCGACGCAACTGTAGAGGAGGGCGCTGACGTCGGTTAGGCGCTCGACGCCGATGACACGATGCCCTAAGCCCTAGTTGGCCGGGCGTAGCACAGGTCGGAGCAGCCACGAACCGTTGCCCTTCTGCGACAGGCTCTGAGCTACGTCGAGCGCGATCGTGACCTGGGTGCTTCCGTCGGTCTGCACGAAGAACGGGATCGCCACCGTGACCGATTCGGGATCGATCTTCAGCTTCTGGCTCCGTCCGCCGGCGGTGATCACCGTGCTGTTGGCCTCGGAAAAGCGCACACGCACCTGCTGGTACGTGCCCTCGTCGAGTTCGTTGACCAGTGCCATAAGCTGCTGGTTGCCTTCGAGGCCGAGAATCTCGTAGAGCTGACTTCCGGCGGACAGGGTGATGAAGTTGCCCGATTCGCTGTCGAGTACGTCGACGCCGATGACCTCTACGGTTACTTGTTGCGGTAGGGCCGTGAAGGCGGTCCCCGCCGAGGAGCCCGTCAGGAAGACTCCAAGCTGTCCTTGGTGTTCGACGCACCCAAGCCCGAATAGGGCGAGCAGGCCGATCATGAAGATTGTCGGCGCGTTCTTGCGCATCTTGGAACTCCCAGATGTCGAAGCTGGTACCCCGCTGCGATTCGAAACGCTGCGGTGGGGTCCGGCTTAGGCGGTTTCGGAAAGTGATTTGGTGAGTTTGGCAGGCGGCTGAGAGCGTGGGCAAACCTAAAACACGGCCCGCTGGCCAGGCCCGGCCGGGATCGTTCAAGTGCGGTCCATGCGGGCGGAGTAGCAGCGCTCGGGTGCCGCGAATGCGCTTTGACAAGGCGGGGTACGGCACCTACCATCGAACGCCGGAAGGGCCCGCCGCGGCAGGGTCCCGGACAAGACGGCGTCCGGTCAGTCCCGTGCACTGCGCGCCACGCCTGGCGGTGTAGCTCAGTCGGCAGAGCAGGCGGCTCATATCCGCCGAGTCGGGGGTTCAAGTCCCTCCACCGCCACTTTTTCAGCGCGTAGCGGCTGCGGCAGGCGCGCTTCTGGGTGTCGCAGTGCGAGGTCACTCGCAGGTGGCCGAGACCCGAACCGAGCCGATCATGCCGAAGCCCGAGACGGCGGTAGTCGAAGCGGTCAGCGATGCGATCGAGCGCCGCGGCTTGCTACGAGGGATTCGCCACCTGGTGGTGGCGTGCAGTGGCGGTGGCGACTCTGTGGCGCTCACCGATCTCATTGTCGAGCTGGCGCCGCAACTCGAGCTCACCGTTACCCTGGCTCACCTGAACCACGGCTTGCGGGGCTCAGGCTCGGAGGCGGACGAAGGCCATGTGCGCGACCTCGCCCAACGATATGGCGTCGCCTGCGAGACGGCTCGCCTCGACGATCCGGATGCCGCCGCCGGCGGGCTGGAGGAGCGGCTGCGTAACGCCCGGCACGGATTCCTAAGCGAAGTAGTCGGACGAATCGGTGCGGATGCGGTGGCCCTCGGCCATACGCTCGATGATCGGGTCGAGACCGTCCTCATGAACCTGGCACGCGGCACCGGGAGTCGCGGGCTTGTGGGCATGCGATGGCGCAACCACGTCGGCCGATTGTTGCTTTTGAGGCCGCTGCTCGGCGTGCGCCGTGAGGCGCTGCGTCGGTATACGCGGGAGCGCGGCGTGGCGTGGCGCGAGGACCCGTCGAACATGGATAGTCGGTTCACCCGGAACCGCGTTCGCAGCCTCGTGATGCCAGCACTCGAGCAGGCTTTGCCGGGTGCCGTCGAGCGCATCGCACGGGCCGCCGAGTTGCTCGATCAGGACAACGAGTGGCTCGAAGGCCTGGTGACCGAAGCACTCGCGGCGGCGCGCCGTGACGAGCCCTACCCTGGGGCCACGGCTCTCGATGTGGGCGTTCTGCAAGGCCTGCCGCGTGCGCTGGCGGCGCGGGTGCTACGGCAGGCGCTTTCGGAGGTTCGCGGTGGGTTGCGCGGCCTGTATCGAGCGCACGTGGATGCAATCGTCGAGCAGTTGCTAACCGGAGCCGAATCGGCGCGTGATCTGCCCGGCGTACGGGCGCGCATCGAGGCGGGGCGGTTGCGCCTGCTGCCTCTGAAGAATCGGCTTCTGGCGGCCCCAGACAGGGCCTGAGGGATGCCGAACTAGCTAGCTCAGCTTGTTCGGGTTGGTGTACTCTGAAGACATCATGAACGCCGGAGCCGGGATCAAACAAGTAGCACTGTGGCTGGTGGTAATCGCCATCGCCATCGTGGTTTACAATGTGTTTAATGAGTCTGCCTTGCCCGACACCGAGATTCCCTTCTCGGACTTCCTCGATCGGGTCCAGGCTGGCGAGGTGGCACGGGTAACGATCACCGGTGCGACGATCGACGGTGAGTTCTCCGAGAGCGGCCGCCCCTTCACCAGCGTGAGGCCGCAAGGCTGGGACGGTCTGGTCGACTTGCTTCGCGAGCACGACGTCGGCATGGACGTGGAGACCTCCAACCAGAGCCCCTATATTGCTGCGCTGATCTCGTGGGCACCGATGCTCATTCTCATCGGCGTCTGGATCTTCTTCATGCGCCAGATGCAGAGCGGCGGGAATCGCGCCATGGCGTTCGGCAAGAGCCGCGCGCGCCTGTCGTCGAACCAGCAGAAGAAGGTTACGTTCAAAGACGTCGCAGGGGCCGATGAGGCCAAGGAAGAGCTCTCCGAAATCATCGAGTTCCTGCGCGAGCCGCAGAAGTTCCAGCGCCTTGGGGGCCGCATTCCGAAGGGAGTGTTGCTGATCGGCCCGCCGGGTACCGGCAAGACGCTGATGGGCCGGGCCGTGGCCGGCGAGGCGAGCGTTCCCTTCTTTTCCATCTCCGGGTCCGACTTCGTCGAGATGTTCGTCGGCGTCGGCGCCTCGCGCGTACGAGACCTGTTCGAGCAGGGGAAGAAGAACGCCCCGTGTATCGTGTTCATCGACGAGATCGATGCCGTAGGCCGACATCGCGGTGCCGGTCTGGGCGGCGGCCACGATGAGCGCGAGCAGACGCTGAATCAGTTGCTGGTGGAGATGGATGGCTTCGTCAGCAATGAGGGCGTCATCCTCATGGCGGCGACCAACCGCCCCGACGTGCTCGATCCGGCGCTGTTGCGGCCCGGGCGCTTCGACCGACGCGTCATGATCGATCTGCCTGATATTCGCGGGCGCGAAGGAATCCTCAAGGTCCACAGCCGACACGTGCCGTTGCATGCTGACGTCGACCTGGCGGTGGTTGCTCGGAGCGCGCCGGGATTCAGCGGTGCCGACCTGGAGAATCTGGTGAACGAGGCGGCGCTTGTGGCGGCCGGTTACGAGCGCGACAAGGTCATGATGGAGGATTTCGAGTACGCCAAGGACAAAGTGCTCATGGGAGCCGAGCGCCGCAGCATGATCATCTCCGACGAGGAGAAGCGCATCACCGCCTACCACGAGGCGGGGCACGCGCTGGTTGCGTTGTTGCAACCGAATGCCGATCCGCTGCACAAGGTGACCATCATCCCGCGTGGGCGGGCGCTGGGCCTCACCCAGCAAATGCCCCTGGATGACCGCCACAACTACAGCTACAGCTACCTCGAGACGCAGGTGAACGTGCTTCTCGGAGGGCGCATCGCCGAAGAGATCGTCCTTGAGGAGAGGACCACCGGAGCTGGCAACGACCTCGACCGCGTGACCGATCTGGCGCGCCGGATGGTCACCGAGTGGGGTATGAGCGATCGTGTCGGCCCCCTGACCTTTCGCAGCGGCAGCGGTGAGATCTTTCTCGGTCGTGACTTTGCGAAGCACAACGAGTACTCCGAGGGCACCGCAAACATCATCGATGAGGAGGTCAAGCGCATCATCGACGAAGGCTACGAGGCGGCCACGAAGATGCTCACCGAGAATCTCGACCATCTGCACGCCATCGCCAAGGCGTTACTGGCGCGCGAGGTGCTGGATGCCGACGATATCAGGGCAATCATGGAGGGCCGACCGCTTCCGGATCTCGATCCGGGCGACGGGCCTGTCGTGCCGGCGCGCACGGAGCCCAAGTTGGACGAAGTGACCGATGAGGACGAGGATCCGGTGATAGGAATCCCCGTGCAGCCGGCGGAAGGGTTCACCGGGTGATCCTCTCGGCCGAGGCCGCCTCGGCCCGGTCGAAGCGCGCTGGCTGCCAGGCGTCACCCCACAACACCGTCGTGCTGAAGGGATTCGATCCGTTTCCCGTGGTGCCAATCGGTAGCCCCGAGGCCGATCGGCTAGGCCTCGAGCTAGGCAGCTACCTAATTCGACTCGATAGCATAGACGGCGCTTTGCTCGAACCGCTTCAGCGCGCCGTCGGTCTTGTCGGTGGACGCTGTCAGCCAGCGGATCGAGCCCCCGGCGTCGTCCACATCGCCATTGGAATGCAGCAGGTCGAGGCGCTGCGGAGTCAGCTGCTCGCCGCGACCTCGGGCCTATTGCGTATTGCCGAGGATATCGCCGGCGTGTTGCGCGCGTACCACCGCCGCGAGTTCACGTTGCGCTGCGGAGCTCACACGCTCGAGTGCGGAGCGAGGCCCCTGCTGATGGGGATCGTCAACTGCACCCCGGACTCGTTCTACACGGGCAGCCGGCGACAGGGGGCTAGTGCCGTCGACCAGGCGGTGCAGATGGTTGACGAGGGCGCCGATGTGATCGACGTGGGCGGCGAGTCGACACGCCCCGGAAGCGAGCCGGTCGACGTTGCCGAAGAGGTCGAGCGTGTCGTGCCGGTGGTCGAGGCGCTGGCTGGCAAAGTAGATGTGCCGATCTCGATCGATACGCGCCGCAGTGTTGTGGCTCGCCTTGCATTGCAGGCCGGCGCGACCCTTGTCAACGACGTTAGCGGTCTGCGCCACGATCCGGAGCTCGGCGCCGTGATTGCGGAGGCTGATGTGCCGGTAGTTCTCATGCATGCGCGTGGCGAGCCGGGCAACATGATCGAGCACGCCAGCTATCAGGACGTGGTTGCTGAGGTAGCGCGCGAGTTGCGTGAGGCGGTGGCGCGCGCTCGAGTTGCCGGTGTGTCAGACGATGCGATCGTCATCGATCCAGGCATTGGGTTCGCCAAGCGGGCTGAGCATAGCCTGATGATTCTGCGCCACACGTCAGCCCTACGTTCTCTTGGCCGCCCTTTGCTCGTTGGTCCGTCGCGAAAATCCTTCATTGAGGCCGTGTTAGATTTGCCTACGGAAGAGCGTTTGGAAGGCACCGCCGCGGCGGTAGCGGCTGCGGTGCTCTACGGGGCCAACATCCTCAGAGTTCACGACGTCGCAGCGATGCGCCGAGTCGTTGCGGTTGCAGCGGCTATCCGGTCCGAGGGCGCGGGATGGATTTCCTGAGCCAGTTCGAGTTACGCCACGTCATCGACGTGCTGTTGGTGGCGTACGCGCTCTACCGGATTCTGATCCTCATCCGGGGCACCAGAGCCGTCCGCGTGGTAGTGGGGCTAGTGTTGGTGTTTGTCGCCTACACGCTCGCCAACCTACTGCAGCTGAGCACAGTCGTTTGGTTGTTGTCGAACGTGTTCACCTACATCGTGCTCGCCGTGATCGTGCTCTTTCAGTCGGAGCTGCGCCGCGGGCTGGCGCACCTGGGACGTACGGCTGCGCTACGTGGACTGACGACGCCGATTCCGGCAGAGCCGTTCGACGATATCGTCAGTGCCGCCACCGCGATGGCGGCAGAGCGCCGCGGCGCGATCATCGTGTTCGAGCGTGCGGTGGGGCTGCAGAACTATATCGATCAGGGCATTACGTTGGATGCCCGGATCTCCTTCGACCTGCTATTCTCGATCTTCCACCCGGCGACGTCGTTGCATGACGGCGCCGTGATCGTTCGTGGGGATCGGATCGCCGCGGCATCGTGCTTTCTGCCGCTCACCGCCAATCCGCGCTTGGCGCGCGACCTGGGCTCGCGTCACCGCGCCGCGATCGGCATCTCGGAAGAGACCGATGCGGCTGCGCTGGTCGTTTCGGAGGAGTCGGGCAGTCTCTCGCTCGCGGTCGGCGGCAAGATCACCCGACGGCTCGACGCTGCGTCGCTGAGCCGCCGGCTGCGTGAGCTGCTGGGGGTAGGGGCGGAGGATAGTGACGGGGTTGACGAGGTTGAGGAGCAGGACACGGTGGCCCCGACCGAGCGGCACGTGGGACGCGACACGGCTCCGCAGGCTGTGCGCGAATGACCCCAACGAGCGCTGTCTGGGCCAAGCTGCGACCGTTTGACAACCTTCCACTGAAGCTGGTCTCGTTGGCGATGGCGCTCGGCCTATGGAGTGTCGTCCCGGATTCGGATGTGCCGCACGTCCTCAGCGGTGTGCCGGTGCAGTTGCAGAACATCCCTTCCGAGCTGGCGTTGCTGGATACTGCTTCGTTTACCGTCCAAGTGACGGTGCGCGGCATGCCAGCCCGTATCCGCGATCTGACCCCCGGGCAGCTGGCGCCGCGCCTCGATATGTTCGGCGCTGTCTTCGGCGACAACGTCATCACGCTTTCCGCCGATGACATCGACCCACCGTTCGGCGTTTCGGTCGATCGCATCGAGCCATCGCAGCTTCGATTCCAACTCGACGAGAAGGTGCGCGCCGAGTTGCCGATCAACGCCGTGGTGGAGGGGAGTCCGGCGGAGGGCTTCGAGATCAGCGACAAGATCGTCGTGCCGACGATGGTTTCGGTGACCGGGCCAGGTTCGCGCATCGCTGAGCTCACGAGTGTGTCGACCGAGGTCATCAACGTTACCGATCGGCGCGAGCCGATCACCCGAGAGGTGGCAGTGTTGACCGACGATCCGCTCGTCGCCGTCGACCCAAGTGGTCTGGTGCTCATGACGATTGTCATTGCTGAGTCCGCCGTGCCCGGGCAGCTAGACGGCATCGTAGTGGAGATCGTCACCGATCAGTATCGCGTTGTGGTGAACCCGGGAGAGATCGGGATCGTGCTTCGTGGCCCGCCGTCGTTACTCGAGAGTCTTGTCCCCGAAGACATCATTGCCCGTTTGGACGCCAGCGATCTTGCGCCGAGTGCCGAGGACTACCGAGTGGCGCCGCAGGTCGAGTTCGTCGACCCGTCGTTGTCAGATCGGATCGAGGTCATGGCGGTAACACCTCAGAGTCGCATCGATGTTCACGTTTACGATCAACCGGTGGAACCGTCATGACCGAGTTCGGTAAGCGAGCCACGGGTCCGCGTCTGTTCGGTACCGACGGGATCCGCGGCGTGGCGAACATCGAGCCGCTGACCGTTGAGACCGCCGTGCGACTCGGCCGCTCTGCGGCGCACGTGTTCCGCGGCGGCAGCCATCGCCACCGCATCCTCATTGGTAAGGACACACGGCTGTCGGGCTACATGCTGGAGAGCGCGCTGGTGGCTGGCATCTGCTCCATGGGTGTCGACGCAATCCTCGTAGGGCCGCTGCCGACGCCAGGGATCGCATTTGCCACCCGGGCGCTACGCGCCGATGCCGGCATCGTGATTTCCGCGTCGCACAACCCGTATATGGACAACGGCATCAAGTTCTTCAACCGAGATGGGTTCAAGCTGCCCGACGAGCTGGAAGAGGAGATCGAAGACCTCACCTTCACCGGCCGCATCGACGATGTCCGGCCCACTGCGGACGCTGTTGGCAAGGCCTTCCGCGTCGACGACGTGGCGGGTCGCTATCTGGAGTTTCTCAAGGCAACGTTGCCGCGCGGCTTCGCGCTGGACGGTATGCGCATCGTCGTGGACGCCGCGCACGGAGCAGCCTATCGGGTTGGTCCGTCGTTGATCGAGGAGCTTGGCGCGGACGTGATCGTCCTCGGCACCGCGCCGAGCGGCACGAATATCAACGACGGGGTGGGCTCGATGCATGCCGAGGCGGCCGCCGCGCGGGTGCGCGAGGGGTCAGCCGACATCGGCGTATGCCTCGACGGCGACGCCGATCGCTGCGTGCTCATCGACGCCGATGGCAACTTGGTCGACGGCGACCATGTTCTGATGATCTGCGCCCGGGCGTGGAAGGAGAGAGGTCACCTTCGCGACGATACTGTGGTGGCCACGGTGATGAGCAACCTGGGCCTCGATCTGGCGCTACGCGAGATCGACGTGAGGGTGAAACGGACGAACGTCGGCGACCGACACGTGGTGGCGGAGATGCGCGCTGGCAACTACTGCATCGGCGGCGAGCAGTCGGGGCACACGGTGTTCCTCGATTTCAATAGCACCGGCGACGGGCTTATCACGGCACTGCAGGTGCTTCGCATCATGAGCGAAACGGGTCGCTCGCTGGCTGAGCTCGCGTCGCAGATGCAGCGGCTTCCGCAGGTGTTGAGGAACGTCGACGTGGCCGAGCGACGACCGATCGAGGAGCTACCCGATGTGCTGGGCGCGATCCGCGATGCTGAATCAAGTCTCGGCGATCGCGGCAGGGTCCTGGTGCGCTACTCTGGAACGCAGCCGCTGGCGCGCGTGATGGTGGAGGGCGAGGATGCCGGCCAGATCGCCAGCTTGGCCAGTGATATCGTCAGTGCGCTCGAAGCGTCGGCCTGAGCCCGTCCGTCCGCCGCTGCGCCTACCTGCTTCGACGAGGTGGCCTGTCCATGACAGATCCGATGTTTCTGGGCGTCAACATCGACCACATTGCCACGGTGCGACAGGCGCGCCGCGCTCCCGAGCCGGACCCCGTGCAAGCGGCCACGCTCGCCGAGATGGGCGGCGCCGACGGTATCACCGTGCATCTGCGTACCGATCGGCGCCATATCAACGAGCGAGATGTCGAGTTGCTCGCTGCCACCGTCAAGACGCATCTGAACGTAGAGATGGCTTCGACCGAAGAGATGCTGGCGCTTGCTCTCCGGTACCGGCCTCACAATGTGTCACTGGTGCCGGAGCGAGACGACGAGATCACTACGGAGGGTGGTCTCGATGTGGCCGCCAATCCGGCGCGGCTCGGCGACACCGTGCGGGCATTGCAAGAAGCGGGCATCGACGTGGCCATCTTCATTGATCCGGATCCCCACCAGGTTGACGCGTCGGCTGATCTTGGCGTGCAACAGATCGAGATCAATACGGCTGCTTACGCCGACGCCAGCGAGGGGCGGGACCAGGTGGCCACCGCGGCGGCGCTCGAGAAGGTGGCCGCGTCTGCCCGGCAGGCGAGCGGCCGCGGCCTGCGGGTTGCCGCTGGGCACGGGCTTACTTATCGGAACGTCGGAGCCGTCGTGCAGGTGTCGGAGATCGCCGAGCTCAACATCGGCCACAATATCGTGGCGCGCGCCACCTTCGTCGGACTCGCCCAGGCGGTCCGCGAGATGAAGGTTCTGCTGCACCGCTGAAGCCTGTCCCCGTGGTCCGCACGGCGGTGTGCGGGCGGGGTCTTGGCGGCCGCGGCTTATGCTAGAATCCGTTGCGTGTGGGCGGTTAGCTCAGCTGGGAGAGCACCTGCCTTACAAGCAGGGGGCCACTGGTTCGAGTCCGGTACCGCCCACCATTTTTTTGCCGCCGGCGGCGGCGCAGACCGCAATTGGGCGGGGCCGTGGTGTAGCCTGGTTAACACGCCGGCCTGTCAAGCCGGAGTTCGCGAGTTCAAATCTCGTCGGCCCCGCCACTGGTATTCGCTGCCCCCCCCCAAGCATTACCGGGCGATTTCGGGATTCCTCTGCCGCACGTGCTACGACCGTTTACGGCATGAAACGGTGTCGCATGGCTACACAGTGGCTACATGGGCGGTCCCAAGCTTCCAACCCGCGAGGCCGGAGATCGCCCCGGTGTAGCCGACCGGGGGGCGTAGGTTAAGTGATTCATGAGAGACGACTTCTTCGATGAATCGCTCAGCCTCGCACGCGGGAGGCCGAGTTTCGATGGGTCTGGAGCCTTGGGAGCGATGCCGTTCGAGATGCCCATCTCTTTCTGACCAGAGCCATGTCCCAGGGAGTCTCCGGGTGAGGAAGCGGAGCCGCTACGGCAATGGGACGACCGGCAGGACGATGTGGGATGCGTGTTTGCCTGAGTGGTGGACGGTGTTCGCCGCGACCTCCCACTCTGCCTCGTCGTAGTTGTTCCCACCGGTGTTGAGGTTGCGGTCGAAGCGCGGGAAGTTGGAGCTTGACACCTCCAGTCGTATCCGATGTCCGGGGCCGAAGTAATTGCTAGTGGCTTGGAGGTCGATCTCGATCTCGTACACCTCGCCGGGACTCATCCACACCTTCTTGTCGAAGCCCTCCCGATAGCGGGCTCGGAAGATCCCCTCCTGCACGTTGTAGGCCTTGCCGTCCGGGTAAACGTCCACCAGCTTGGCGGTGAAATCCGTGTCCTTGGCCGACGAGGAGACGTACAGTAGTGCCTCGATCGGACCCGTGACCTCGATCCCCTCTTGCAGCACGTGGCTCGAATACACCAACACGTCCTGGCGCATCTCGGTGTCGGATTGATCGAAGCTGCCAGCTGCCAGCCGCGTTCGCCACGTGCAGCACATGTTTCCTCCCTTCGAAGGAACGGGAGTGGCGGGGTCGTACGTATAGCTGTCCGGTGGCTCGTCCCCCGGTGGCAGCATGGAGAGAGAGCCGGTGCCGTAGCGGCTGTTGGCGCGCCCGTCGCTGTGCAGGTAGTAGGTGGTGAACCGGGTGTTGGGAAGGGGCCATTCGTTGGCACTGCGCCACTCATTCTTGCCCATAAGGTAGTACTGCACCTTGGGCATCTCCGTGACTTTGTTGTCGATTCCCTTGAGCCAGTGATCGAACCAGTCGACGTAGATCTTCCAGAGATCTTTGCGCGCATCCCCCAGGTCGCGGGCACCGACGATCGTCTGCTCCGTCGCTTCCTCTTCGCCGCAGTGTGTGGTGGGCGAGGTGATGATGAACTGGTTGTCACGAGCCCTGGCGCTCTCAGCGTTACGGCTCAACAGATCAAACTCGTGGAAGAGGTCGCGGGCACCCGCGTCGTACCAAGAGTTGATGAACAGCGCCGGCACGTCGAAGCGATCGTCATCGCCGAGATAGCCGAACTGGTCCCAGTAGGGATCGGTCATTCCTGAGGAGACGAGATCCTCCCAATCGGTCAGCGGACCGTCGTGCGCTCTCACCATGTCGACGAGCGGCAGGGTCGCCCAGGCCTCTTCGTAATCCATCTCCGGTAGTGTGGGAGCCGGGTCGAAGTAGCGCGCCGCCTCAGTGGCAAACCACTCCGACGCGTCGATGCGGTCGGGCGGCCCGTAATAGATCTTGTTGCCGCTGCTCCAGAGCCAGGTGAAGCCGTAGGCAAGCTCGAGCGCACCGCCGCTGACGAAGCTCCCATAACGGTAGCGGCCGTCCACGTAGCCGAGCGAGCCTCCCGAGTCCTGCGGAACCATGGCCGCCAGCTGCGGGTTGCGATGCCTCGCTTGCATCATCTGCACGTCGCCTAGGTAGGAGCAGCCGTAGGTGCCCACCTTGCCGTTCGCCCAGGGTTGCCGGGCCAACCAGTCGACGGTGTCATAGCCGTCCGTGTCGTCACCACCATAGACGGAGTATTGGCTCTTGTACGACTCGTATCTGCCGCGCTTGTCCTGCACCGCAACAACGTGCCCCTGGCCGGCGAAGACATACGGCGCGCCCCGCCCCGTTTCCCAGTAAGCATTCTTGTTGTACGCCGTGCGCATCAGCACGACGGGCAGCTTGTCACCAGCGCCCTCGGGAAAGTAGAGGTCCGTGGAGAGCTCCACGCCATCGCGCATCGGCACCATGATGGAGCGCCTGAGAGAGATGTCGTATTTTGCCTCCGGGGGCGCCATCGGCTCCCCGCGTTGGGCCTGCGCCGGATTCGAAGCGGCCAAGATAGCGCCAGCAAGAACCAATGAGCAGTATCGAACTCGGCCATTCATGTTCTGGCCCTCGTTGATTGTTGTAGCTGCCGTGTCCGTTCCAAGCCGAAGCAGCCGTTGTGGTCTCATCTCCGGGCCACCCAAGGGCGCCTCCCTCATACGGCAATCATCTCCAACGGGACCGTCGACAGGCGTCGTGCGCCATCCGCCTCGTAGACAATCGTGTCGATGAGCGGGGCTCTCACCCACAAGCTCTCCCAGTTCGTGACCGTCCCAATCGGAAATGCCCATTCAGCTGGATCAGCGTCAACTCCACGGACCGACGGTCCGCCTTCCCTAACGCTGAAACTCAACTTCCCCACCCAATCCGGCGGGAAACTGATGCCGAGCTCGTAGCCTAACGCCCAACCTGTGCCGCCCCAGAGGCCCGTGGCCTTGTAGTACTCCAAGAGGGCGTCGTTGACCTTTTTGATCGGTACGCCCGGCTTGGCTGTCTCGCAAAGGACGTCGAACGACCCCGCCGACAGCCCGTGGTCTCTTATTGTCTCGCCGGACGGCTCGCCCACGACGAAGTTTCGGTTCGCATTGGAGTGATACGGGTGGACGACGCCGCAGACGTCGGCACCGAAGACCTCCCCGGCTTTGATGCGACGGCGCGACGCCACGATGTGTGACCGACGACCGTTACCCCACTCGCCGCCACCGCGCCAAACACCTACCCCTTGGATGAGAGCCGGAGTGTCACCGCCGGCGGCGTACATGGCGCGCATTAGTTCGCCGTAGACCTCGAGCTCGGTGACCCCTGGCCGTAGCGTCTCGGCGATCGCCTGGAGCCCGACGTCGCAGATAGCGGCCGCTTCCTCGATGTAGGCGAGCTCCTGCGGAGACTTGACGAGCCTGACTTGTAGCAGCACATCGCTGCCATCAACCACCGTGCAATCTGCGCCTCGGAAGGCTGCCTCGAACCTCTTGCTGATCGCGCGGGTCGGACGATAGCTCTGAAATTCCATACCGACGGTGCCGCCCAACCACCCCTTGGCGTCGAGCTCCTTGATCATGAACCCCATCGGATCGCCCTGGAAGTATCGGATCTCCACCGGTCCCGACAATTCTTCCAGGAGGTGGCTGTGGTAGCCGGAATCAAAATGGATGACCTTGTCGTGATCGACGTGGACCGCCGTTCCAGATCTGGCTGACCTCGAGTTTCCCTGATACCAACTTGAAGTAAAGCCGTGCAGATAACACATGCTCTCGGGCATCATCACCCACAACAGATCGATGTTGTCCTGCGCCATCCTCTCCCGAACACGCCGGAGGCGATCCTCGTATTCCTCCGCTGAGAAGGCCGGACCTACCTCGTCGACTCCTATCGCGTCCGGTGTCTGATTCCATTGGCGGCCGGCCGGGATGCCTGCCAGTGGTGCCTCGTAGGGGCCGAGCATCAACGCTGCGCCGAAGAGCCCACGAAAGCGCGCCGGTCGAACTTGTGCTTCTTCATAGAACTTGCCTCCAGTCACCTATGCGGAGCTGCTGCAGCGTTGCATCGCTGTCCGACATGATGCCTCCATCGGCGACGTCGGGATCGTAGCGGATTACGGCGATGAAGCCCACGTGACGGTACGTCTCGCCTGGAGTGCCCACCTAGCCCACCCGGATACACCACGACTACACGTTGAATCCGGAGCGAACCTAAACCGATTGATCCCAGCAGCATAGGTGTGTATGGCATCCGGCCTCGCACGCCGGAAAGCTGGCCGTCCGGCGGTTTGGGCACATCCCGGCGAGCTCCGGGATCGCACTCACCGGCCCACCCTTCATCGATAGATGCGAGCAGAAGATCTCCCCGTTCAGCAGCTCGTCTCGTAGCTTGCCGTTGAAGCTCTCCACGTAGCCGTTCTCCCACGGCGGAGCCCGGTTCGATGAACAGCGTCTTCACACAGATCCGCTCGAGAAGTGAACTCTGGTCCGTTGTCGGAGCGGATCACGCGCCACCCCTTACACACCATCAGAGCCGTGATCCGACGGTACCCATAGCGTCCATACTGCGTTGCCAACTGCGTCATCCGCTTTACCAGCGACATCTCGTCCCTCGGCACCTTGGGCCGATACTGCTGCGTGGAACGCACCTGCGCCAGAACTCTGCAGGCTCGCCTCTCGGACACCCCCAGCGACTGGTGCGCGTGTCGCACCGCCCGGCTCCGGCGTGCCGGGCTCAGAAGTTTCCCGATGACACCCCTTTGAGGATGGTGTTATCGAGCATCGTCTCCGCCAGCAGCTTCTTGAGCCGGCCGTTCTCGCGCTCCAGCTCCTTGAGCCGCCGAGCTTGATCCACCCTCAGGCCGCCGTACTCCTTGCGCCACCGGTAGTACGTGTTCTCGCTGATGCCCAGCTTCCGGCACGCCTGTGGCGTCTTGGCTCCTTGCACTAGCTCGATCTCTGCTTCCCTGAGCTTGGCGATGATCTGCTCTACCGTGTATCGCTTCCGGGCCATTCCCCCTTCTCGAGGCTTCCTGGAAGCCTCAAATCCCAACTCTCAATCTGGCCCGATTATCGGGGGGCAGGTCAGCGCCGCTCCCCTTTCTTTACAACTCTTTACACCCTGCAACTTGTGCCCCCACCCCCAGGCCAGGCACGCTAACCTAATCGGCGTCCTCTCTCCCGGCGCACAATCTCCCTCCTCCAGGTGCCACGGTGAAAACAGTCATCAAGCTGCTCAAGCGCGGTGTCACGCTGGCCGTTGTGGCCGGGGTGGGGTACTTCGGCTGGATGTACTGGCAGGAGCGCCAGGCGGCCGAGGAGGAGGAGGGGCTGGGCGAGGTGCCTACCCAGGCGGCCGAGGTCCGCGATATCACGGTGAGCGTTTCGGCCACCGGCACGCTGCGGCCGGTGCGTATCGTGCAGGTGAAGAGCAAGGCGGCAGGGGAGATTCTGCGCATGCCGGCCGAGCTCGGCGATCGGGTTGGGACCGGCGCGCTGATTGCCCAGATCGATACCGAGACGCTCGATCAGGAGCTCGCCCAGGCGCAGGCCGACCTGGAGTCGGCGCAGGTGCGGCTGGATGTTTCGGAGCGCCAGTATGACCGTGCCCAGTTACTGTCGAAGCAGGATCTGGTGTCGCTGCAGGATCTCGATACCGCCGAGGAGAACTACACCACCGCCAAGGGCAGCCTGCTGCGCGCCCAGGCGGAGATCAAGCTGCGCGAGGAGCGCCTCGACGATGCCACGGTGCGCGCTCCCAACGGCGGCACGATTATCAGCAAGACGGTGGAGGAGGGGGTGATCATCCAGTCGTCGATCAACAGCGTGCAGGGCGGCACCACGCTGGTGGAGATGGCCGACCTGACGGTGCTGGAGGTGCGCACTCTGGTCGACGAGATCGACATCGGCAGGGTGAAGCCGGGGTTACCGGTGGAGATGACCGTGGAGGCTTATCCCGACCGGTCGTTCATCGGAGAGGTGATGAAGATCGAGCCGATGGCGGTGGTGCAAAACCAGGTGACGACGTTTCCCGTGCTGTCGCGCGTGGCCAACCCCGAGGGCTTGCTGTTACCCGGCATGAACGCCAACGTGGAGGTGGTGATTCACCGGCGCAAGCAGGTGATCGCCATTCCCAACGAGTCGGTGAAGACGATGGACGATGCTGGCACCGTGGCCGGGCTGCTGAGCATTCCGTTCGATGAAGATCAGCTGCGCTTCGGCAGCACGAACATGGCCGTCACCGACCACGCGCCGGGCGCTGGTGGGGGCCTGGCCACCGCCGCCTACGCCGACGAGCGCCGCAAATACATGGAGGGCCTGTCCGACAAGCAGCGCACCCAGATGCGCGGCCAGATGGCGTCGCGCTTCGGTAATCGCGGTGGCGACAACGGCGCCGGTGGCGCCGGCGGCGCGGCAGGCGGCGACCACGCCGGTAGTGGCGGCGCTGGGGGCGGTCGACCCAGCAACGGGGGCTCGGGCGGCGGTGGTTTTGGTGACTCGGGCGGCGGCGGCGACCGCGCCGGCAATACGGTTTCGATGGACGCTTTCGGCATTGGCCGCGCGCCGCAACCGGCGGTGGTGTTCGTCATGGCCGACGGGAAGATGGCGCCGCGCCAGGTCATGATGGGCGTGCAGGATTGGGAGTTCACCGAGATCGTCTCGGGGCTGCAGCCGGGCGACGAGGTGGTGCTGCTGCCGTCCACCTCGCTGCTGATGTCGCAGCAGGCGCTGCGCGACCGCTTCTCGCGCTTCAGCTCGATTCCCGGCACCAGTCGCCGTTGATGGTCCAGGAGACCGGGTAATGCTCGGCTTCGAGATCATGGTCGTGGCGCTCACCTCGCTGCGCGCCAACCTGATGCGCTCGATCCTCACCATGCTGGGGGTGATCATCGGCGTAGCGGCGGTGATTACCATGGTGGCGCTGGGTGAGGGAGCGCAGGCCTCGGTGCAGGATCAGCTCGCCGGCCTCGGTGCCAACCGCTTGACGGTGCGCGCCGGCTCTGGCTTCCGCCGCGGCTTCTCGCACCGCGGCGCCCAGATGAAGGTCGAAGACGCCTACGCGGTGCAGCAGCGCGCTACCTCGATCGCGGCGGTGGTGCCGACCCTGTCGCGCAACACCATCCAGGTGGAGTGGCAGAACGCCCAGGGCACCAGCTCGATCACCGGCACCTGGGCCGACTACCTGCGCATGGAGAACTGGCCGCTCGCCTCGGGACGCTTCTTCACCCCCACCGAGCAGGAGGGCCACCGGCGGGTGGCGGTGCTGGGCTCGGAGGCGGCCACCACGATCTTTCCCCCCAACATCGATCCGATCGGCGAGGAGCTACGCATCCAGAGCATCGCCTTCGAGGTGATCGGCGTGCTGGGGGAGAAGGGCGGCAGCTCGTTCTTCTCGCGCGACAACGTCATCATCATCCCCATGTCCACGGCGCAGCGGCGGCTGTTCGGCACCGAGCTGATCAGCTCGATGACCGTCGAGGCGCTGTCGGAAGGGCACCTTACCATGGCGATGGCCGAGATCGAGAGCATCCTGCGGCGTCAGCATCGGCTGCGCCCGGGAGCCGAGAACGACTTCTCGATCACCCGGCAAACCGAGTTTCTCAACGTCATGCAGTCGACCACCCAGAGTTTCACGTTCCTGCTCGCCGGCATCGCCGGGGTGAGCCTGATCGTCGGCGGCATCGGTATCATGAACATCATGCTGGTGTCGGTTACCGAGCGCACCCGCGAGATCGGCATCCGCAAGGCGATCGGGGCGCGTCGCAGCTCCATCCAGCTGCAGTTTCTCATCGAGGCCATCGCGCTGTCGTGTCTGGGCGGGGCGATGGGCATTGCGCTGGGCTACTTTGCCTCCGAGCGCATGGCCGAGACGGCCGGTTGGCAGATGCTGGTGTCGGCCAACTCGGTGGGCCTGGCGTTCGGCTTCTCGGCGCTCATCGGTATCGTCTTCGGCTTCTACCCGGCGCGCCGGGCCTCGCGGCTCGACCCGATCGAGGCGCTGCGCTACGACTGAGCCGTTGCGCTCGCCCGCCGCTTACGCCCTTGTGGCGGTCGCGTGCCTGGCGTTGATCGCCCCGCCGGCGACGTTGCTTGCGGCGCCGGGTGCGACGGCGAGGCTCGGAGAATAGGCGTTCCAATCTGCACGACGATGCGCTGTGGCTAGTGAAAGTCAGTTAAAAATATTAAAAACTAATATAAGTACGTATACAATAGGATTAGGCTATATAAGCCGTAGCGCTATCTTTCTGTCTAACGAAGGCACTTCTCCAGCGCCTCAGGGTCCGGCAGGGACCACCGCAAATGATCTACAGGCAATCCGAAGAGACGCTGAGCCTGGCGCAGATTCTAGACGCCGACCCGGATGCCCTCCGCACGCTCGGCAATCCAGCAATGATCGCGCGATGGGTGCTGGCCATCGCTGTTTGCTACGCCGTCGAGTTCCACTCGCCCGAGTCGCTGGCGACGGTGCTCCGGCAGAGCTTCGTGGGCGCGGTTCTCGCCCTTACGTTGGCGACGACCTGGGCACTTCACACCCAGCACAGGCGGTGGCTCCGCACCCTGGCGGGCGACGAGAGTTCGCTCGCTGCGCAGATCGTCGGTATCTGCGACGTTTACAACGCTCTGGTCTCGGAGCGCGCCCAGCGCCCGGCAATGGGCTCGCAGCGCGCAAGTGCTTTTATCGAACAGGAGATCGGACGACTCTGGAACCCGTGGGTTGCACGCTCGTTGCTTGACGCAGGGGCGCGAGACGGTCTGCACGCTGATGTCGGCGACGGCATGGCTCAGGACCATCCAGACGTCCAATCAACGAGTGGCTAGGAGGTACGACATGAAACAAGCGAGAGACAGCCAATACGATGAGCAGCCGCGATCGAGCAGGCGGTCGCTCGGGATTCTCGGCGAGTTCATGGCCGTCGAAGATGTTGCGGACATGCTGCGCATCAACAAGTCGACGGTGTATCGCATGGCAAAGACTGGACGCATCCCTGCGACGCGTGTCGGCCGGCAATGGAGGTTCCGTCTGTCCGCCCTCGAGGACTTCCTCGATGGCGGCGGCGACCAGGCCTTTGTCAAAGCAGCGGAGACCCAGGAAGACGAGCGCGAGGTAATCAACCGCTGGTAAGCGCTCCTACCCGTCGCTAAAGGCTAGTTCGGGTTCTGGGGCCAATTCAACCGCTAGTCGCCCTCACGGGCTCCTCTCAACCACTCAGAGGGTATGCCGAGCCTTCGTGCCTCGGCGCGAAGCGAGCGCTCGAGAGCGTGCCAAGCGCGGAGCTCGCGGGCGGGGCCAGACCCCGTCTCGAGCTTGTCGATGCGGTCGCGCAGCCAGGACACCTGTTCCTCCCAGTAGACTCGGGTGGCGGGGTTCGGACGGGACCAGTCGATCATTCCTGGCCGTGTTCTGGGCAGCTTGGGCAGTGCTCTCGGCGGTGTTCTTGGTGGTGCGCGGAACGGAGCCCGGTTGAGACGCCCGATCGTTGGTCGCGCCGCATCGGAGCGTGCCCGAGTCCTCGGGGCCGGGGATGATTTCACCACAGGTGGCTCCGGGGTCGCCGCAGCTCGGCGCGCCATCCTCGGGGCTGCCGGCGCAGACTCACCATGGGAGGGAGCTGTCACGGCGGCGGGCTGGCTCGGCCCAACTGGCGCAGGTGCCGATACGGGCGCGATCGGCTCGGGCTCGACCACCGAGGGAGCGGCCAGCGGCACGCTCGGCTCTGGTTCGAACGTCGCCGGTGCCGGCGGCGGCGTGCTGGGCTTCGGCGTGTCGCGCGCAGGGGCCACCGGCCTGGCGTTCTTGTCGGTATCGAGGCGGACGCGCACGACGAAATCGGCCGATAGCCGCACCAGTACCCCGTGGGTTACAAAGAGTACAGCGCCGTTCTCGATCCGTGCCCCCTCAACCTCCAGTCGGCGTCCGTTCTTCAGCCAAATCGTGTCGGCGCTCGCTGGCGTGGCAGCGATAGAGAGGGCGATGAGCGTCGGCAAGAATGCGCGCATGACGCTACCTTGTATCGACGGTCGTGTCGTCGTCTAGTGGCTCGGCTGACTTAGCCGAATATGCGCCACGCCGGCGCCACTCCCGAACTTCAAGCCGCCGCGCTACGAGTCCCCGGTATCGGCGCGCGCTGGCGCCCCGGCACGCAAGTCGGGGCACCAGGCAGATGCCTGGTGCCCCGTTGGCTTGCGATCTGGAGACCTTACTCGCGCGGCATGCGCAGCGCCGCGAAGACGCTGTTGCCACTGCTGCTGTCGTAGAAGTAGAGCGATACCGCGTCGCCGTTCTCGTACGCTGAGAGTTCTTCGTCGAACCCGTCGATGCCGGTGATTCTGACGCGGCCTACACGCCGAATGACATCGCCCTGATCAAGACCGGCGCGGGCGGCGGGGCTATTCGGGGCTACGGCGGTCACCACGACGCCCTCCACCTCGGAGGGAATATCCAGCTGGCGGGTCAGCCGGCCGGTGAGCTCGGTCACCCGTATTCCCAGCTTGCGACCGCTCATCGAGCCGGTGTTGTCCGACGAGTCGCGATCTCCGCGGTTGTTGCCGCCGCGCCCGCCGTTCAACCGGCCGACGAGGATCTCGGCTTCGTCGGGACGTTCGGTAAGCACTACCGTGACGTCGACCTCGTCGTAGCCCTCTTCCTCGTTACGCAGCACGTTGAGCACGAGTTCCTCGCCGGGTGCCTTGTTGGCGACGCGCTGCAGGAAGTCAGCCTGACTCTCTAGCGGAACACCATCGGTGCCGACAATGATGTCCCCCGGCACCACGCCGGCTGCGAGCGCCGGACCGTCGGGAGTGACGGTATTGATGATGGCGCCGCGCACCATCGGATCCAGGTCATAGCCTTCGATCAGATCGCGAGATAGCGCCTGGACGGTCACCCCGAGGTAGCCACGGATGATGTGACCGTGCTCGCGCAATTGGTCCATGACGCGGCCGGCCAGGTTGGCGGGAACCGCGAAGCCGACGCCACTGAAGGTCGGGTTGAAGCCACCGCCGGTAGCGATCGCCGTGTTGATGCCGACCACCTCGCCACGCAGGTTGACCAGCGGCCCGCCGGAGTTGCCCGGGTTGATTGCCGCGTCGGTCTGCACGAAGTTCTGGTACGCCGTCTGCGCCATGCCGCCGAGGTTGGCGCGGCCGAGCGCCGAGACGATGCCGGCCGAGACGGTGTTCTGCAGGCCGAAGGGGGCGCCGATTGCCATCACCCATTCGCCCACCCGTACCTTGTCGGAGTCACCGAGCGGCGCGAACGGCAGGCGTCGCGCGTCGATCTTGAGCAACGCGATGTCGGTGCCCAGGTCGGCGCCGATGATCTCCGCATCGTGGACTTGATCGTCGGCCAGCGTCACCCGCACGGAGCTCGCCAGGTCGGTGGCTGCTGTCTCGGTGTTGAGCGCCGCCACGACATGCGCGTTGGTGAGGATGTAGCCGTCGGCGCTGACCAGGACGCCAGAGCCCTGGCTGCGCGCCCGATCCTCGAACTCGAACTCCTCTTGCTCGGGTTCCTCATCCTCGCTCTGGCCTTCGCGGTCGCGGCCAAAGAAATTGTCAAAGAAGTCGTTGAAGCGACCGTTGGCGGCACGCTGCTGTCGCTGCGGACGCTCGGCCTCGATGAACACCACAGCGCGGCTGGTCTCGTCGGCAACGTCGACGAACAGGCCCTGCGGCACCATGTCCGGCATCGGGGCGTCGTTGACCACGGCGTTCTGGGTTTGCTGGGCCACGGTGCCGCCGGCGGGTGTGACGGTGGCCGCCGACAACCCCAGGATCAGCCCGGCACCCACCAGTGTGACGGTAGCGGCCAGCCCTCGGGTCTTGCTCCAGATGCTCATTGGCGCTGTCCTCCTCGAGAGAGATTCATGTTTGCGTGCTATGAAGCGGGGATCATCATTCCCGATTCTGAAGTCTTAGACGGGGCAGCGTGCTGATTAGACGATCCCGACAGCGCCCCCACTGTCAGCAAGCTTAGCGCGAACCGCACCAATCGACCATGAGCGCCCCGCTCCCACAGGACGTGAAGGTTCTGAGGTCGCCAACTGCGGCGAGACGCGGCCAACCGTCCACCTCACTCCGACGACGTGCTGTCAGTCGCGGTCAGCGACCGGGACGTAGGCGCGGGCGTCCGGTCCGATGTACTCAGCGCGCGGCCGAATCAGCTTGTTGTCGGCGTACTGCTCCATCACGTGCGTCGTCCAGCCGGAGATGCGGGAGAGCGCAAAGACCATCGGGAACAGGTCGGGGGCGACGCCCAGGTACGAGTAGAGGCTGGCCGACCAGAAATCGACGTTGACGGCGAGCCCTTTGCGCTCGGCCATCACCTCCACCAAGCGTTGCGAGACCGCTATCAGGTCCGTTGCGCCAGCGTCCTGATCGCCCTGGAGGGCTCGGGCATGATCGCGAAGATGACGTGCCCGCGGGTCTTCCACCTTGTACACGCGGTGACCGAATCCCATGATCTTTTGCTTGGCCTCGAGCTTGGCATCGACCCACTCCTCCACCCGCTCCGGCGTGCCGATGTCGTCGAGCATCTCGCGGACGCGCTGGTTGGCGCCGCCGTGCAGGGGCCCCTTCAGGGTGCCGGTCGCCGAGGTCACCGCCGAGTGCAGGTCCGAGAGTGTGGCCGCAGTTACCTTGGCGGAGAACGTCGAGGCGTTGAAGCCGTGGTCGGCGTGCAGCACCAACGCTACGTCGAGCGCCCGTGTCGTGGTCGAGTCGGCGCGCTCGCCGCGCAGCATATACAGGAAGTTGGCAGCGTGGCCGAGTGCCGGGTCTGGCGCCACTGCCTGCAGGTTGTCACGGGCACGGTGAATCGCCGCCACCAGGGTGGCGAGCTGCGCCGTCAGCCGCCCCGCCTTCCGCCTGTTGGCTGCAATGGACATTTCCTCGGCGTCGGGGTCGTATTGCCCGAGCGCCGAGACCGCGGTGCGCAGCAGGCCCATCGGTGTCACGCCGGCGGGCGCGGCGGCGATGAAGTCGAGGATCTGCGGGGCGACCGGGCGCTGACTGGCCAGCGAGGTAGTGAAATCGGCGAGGTCGGGGGGTGACGGCAGATCGCCGTTCCACAGCAGGTAAACGGTTTCTTCGAACGATGAGTGCTCGGCCAGCTCGTGAATGTCGTAGCCGAAATAGCGGAGGATCCCGACCTTGCCGTCGATGAATCCAACTGACGACTTGCCGGCGATGACTCCGGCAAGGCCGGTGGGTTTCTTTGGTTCGGTCTCGACGTTCGTGGTGGTCATCGTCCACTTCGGTGTAGGCGCGGCGGTTTCGGCGGGCCGGTATCGGCTCCCTCACGCGTGTTGAGCGGCGCCTCGGCCCATCGAAACTCATCGTACTGCCTACTCGACGGCCCCACAAATCGGTCGTGTCGTTTGGTGGCGACTCGACCACGGCGCCTGGCAGACGATGGACGGTGAGTCACTCAACGTCGCCGGAGTTGCCCTCGTCAGCGTCGCTGCAGTTGCTCCGTCAAGGCTCTCAAGCGGGCGGAGATCTCCACCGGATAGGGCTCCGGATCGCGCAGCTTGCGGGTGCCGGCCGAAAGCCTGGCGACTTGCTCGGCGGCGCGATCGCGGATCGTCTCGAGCTCCGGCGCGCGACGCAGCAGCCGCCCATTGGCCATGTACGGTACCAGCAGCGGATCGCCCGGCAGATCCTCGTCCTCCATTCCCACGGTGTCGCCCAGGAGGCCCCCGTCGTCGTCGTGTCGACGCCATATCTGCTTGCGGCCCGGCAACGAAACCTTGGCGGCGCTGAGCTTGATTACCGGTACCTCGCTGCCGGCGCCGTCGTCGCAGGCCACCAGCTTGTAGGTGCTCGAGAGGGTAGGAGCATCGCCGCTGGTGCCGAGCTGGGTGCCCACTCCAAAGCCGTCGATCCTGGCGCCGTCGGCCACCAACCTGGCGATCTTGTGCTCGTCAAGGTCGCCGCTGGCAAAGATGATCGTGTCGCTGGCGCCACCGGCGTCGAGAATCTCGCGCACCTGTGCCGACAGCTCCAGCAGGTTGCCGGAGTCCAGTCGAACGGCGGCAAGGCGCTGCCCGCGCTCTGAGAGCTCCGGCAGAAGCTTTACCGCGATACGCGCGCCTTCGAGCGTGTCGAACGTATCGATGAGCAGGGTCGGGTCGTTGGGATAGGAGCGCGAAAACACCCGGAACGCCTCCTCCTCGTCGCGATGGAACATCACGAACGAGTGCGCCATGGTGCCGAAGATGGGAATTCCGAACTGGTCGTTGGCGAGCACGTTGGAGGTGCCGATGCAGCCGCCGATGTACGAGGCGCGAGCCGCCAGCAACCCCGCCTGAGGCCCGTGGTCGCGCCGCGGCGAGAAGTCGACGACGTCGCGGCCGGCGGCGGCATCGACGACGCGCGCCGCCTTCGACGCGACCACCGACTGAAACGTCAACGTGGTCAGCAGATAGGTTTCGAGAATCTGCGCCTCGATGATCGGCGCGGTGATTCGCAGCAGCGGTCCGGGCGGGAAGTACACCGTGCCCTCGGGGATCGCCTCGACCGAGCCGGTGAAGCGCATGGACGCCAGGTAGTCGACGAACTCCTGGTGGAAGTGTCCCGAGCTCTCCAGATACGAGAGTGCCTCGTGGCGGAAGCGCAGGTCGCGTATGTAGGCCAACGCCTGTTCGAGGCCGGCAGCGATTAGGTAGCCGCGCTCCGGCGGCAGCGCCCGCACGCTGAGGTCGAAGGTGGCCTGGCGCTCGACGATGTCGGCTTCCAGAAAGGCCTGCCCCATCGTCAGCTCGTACAGGTCGGTCGACAGACCCATGCGTTCGAGGGCCATGAGCGCGTGTTTCATCGGATTCCGGGAGGTTCGTTGGGAGAGCCGTTATGGGACTCGGTAGGGGCTGGGGCTCACTTGCCCTTGCGGGTCTTGGCGCGTAGCCCTGCTAGGCGCTGGGCAAGTCTCCCAGAAAGAGTGTGCGGGGCCTCTACCTGTTGCTCGGATCCACTTGCCGTGCCACGCGGCTCAGCGGTGGCCACAACTGCCGCTAGACCGGGTTTCTCTCTGGCGATTGGCGCCCCACAACCGGCGCACGTCACAGCATGGTCCGACACCTGATGCCCACAGCCCCAACACTTGATGAGTGCGATTGCTACCTCCCCCTGCCCTTCGGTCGCCCTCAACGAGGCGACCGCGGTCATGTGTTGCGCTTGCCCCCTTTCGCTCGGAGGTCCGAGAACGAGTCTGTGCTCATCACTGATTTGATTCCCCGGTGGCCGCTGCCCGGTACAGGCTGCCCAGACTAGCGGAATAGATCGGCGCTCACCACGGGGGAGCCGTCGGGCGACTTCTTTCGGCGATCTATGATGCGGCCCCGCGCCCCGCGTGGCGGCGTGGTTCGGGATTCTTGGAACCCACTTGCAGGATGCAGCGATGTCCGAAATTGCCAAGATCATCGAGGTTGTGGGCTCGTCCCCCAAGAGCTGGGACGAGGCGGCGGAGAACGCTCTTCGTACCGCTTCGAAGACTATCAACAACATCAGCGGCGTCGAGGTCGAGCATATGACCGCCAAGGTCGAGGGTGGCGAGATCGTGAGCTACAGGACGACCGTCAAGATTGCCTTTGGTGTCGGCAGCTGAGTCGGCAACAGCTGACAATCTTCAAGGACCGCATCTGTTGCCGCTCGGCGGTGGGTGCGGTCGTCGTGTGTTGAGGCATCGATGCGCATCTCCTTTCATGGCGCGGCCCGGGAGATTACCGGCTCCTGCCATTTGACCGAGATCACCGCCGGTCGCGTGCTCCTGGATTGCGGCATGATCCAGGGCGGCAAGGAGCCGCACGAGCGCAATCGCGCAGCGTTTCCGTTCGATCCGGCGTCGATCGATGTGGTCCTGCTGTCGCATGCCCATATCGATCACTGTGGCCGCTTGCCGCTGCTGGTGCGCGGCGGTTTCAAGGGCTCCATCTACACCACCGCGCCGAGCGTGCCGCTCGCCAAGGTCCTGCTCGCCGACTCGGCACACATTCACGAGGAAGATGCGGGCTGGGCGATCAAGCGGCTGAAAAAGCAAGGTAAGGACACCTCGGGCATCACACCGCTGTACACGGCCGACGATGCCGCAGCCGTCTACCCGCTGTTCGTGGAGACGGGTTTCGATCGCTGGAATTGCCTGGATGGCATCGGACGCGTGCGGTTCGCGATGGCCGGCCGTATTCTCGGTGCGAGCATCGTCGAGCTCGAGATCGAGGACGGCGACGATTGTCGCCACGTGACGTTCTCCGGGGATCTCGGTGCGGGAGGGGCGCGCCTGCTGTCGCGTCCGGCACCGGTCGAGGCGGCGGAGATAATGATCCTCGAGTCGACATACGGCGACCGTGATCGCGACAAGGCCGAATATCCGACCGAGCTGTTCTACGAGATCGTCAGCCGGACAGCCAGCAAGGGAGGCGTGGTGGTGGTGCCCTCGTTCGCCGTCGGGCGGACGTAGGAGATCCTGGGCGGCTCAACGATCTGGTCGAATCGGGCCGCCTCCAGGGCATCCCGGTGTTCGTCGACTCGCCGATGGCAGTCGAGGCGACGCGCGTGTTCACCCAGTTCCCCGAGGCCTACTCCAAGGAAGCTCGCCGCCTGTACTGCTCAGGCGACAAGCCGCTCGATTTCGATGGTCTCAAGCTGGTCACCAGCGTCGATGAGTCGAAGGCGATCAACGAGAGTCGCTACCCGTCGGTCATCAACTCGGCATCGGGCATGTGCACCGCCGGCCGCATCAAGCACCACCTGAAGAACAATATCTCCGACCCTCGATCCACCGTGCTGTTCGTCGGCTACCAGGCACGGGGAACGCTGGGCCACGTCATCCAGACCGGTATCGATCCGGTGCGCATCTTCGGCGACTGGTATCCGGTACGCGCCCGCATCGAGAGCATCAGAGGCTTCTCGGCGCACGCCGACCGCAGCGGTCTGCTCGATTGGTTCAGCAGCCTCGGTGGAGTGCCAAAGCGCATCTTTGTAGTGCACGGCGAGGCCAAGGCAGCGGCGTCGCTCGGGCGGGCCTTGCGCCAGCAGCACAGCGCGGACGTGGTGGTTCCCGAGCTCGGAGATACCTTCCAGCTGGATCGCGTCGCCTCTGATCAGGCCGGTCTCATCGACCGTCCCATTGACGCTTCCAATCCTCCAGCTGGCGGGCCGCAACCTCGCGGCCGCCGATGCCGAAGGCCAAGGCAATGGAGAGCGCGATAGCGCCCAGGATGATGCCGAACGCCAGGTTGATGATGTCGCTGGCCAGTCCCATCTGACTCATCGCCATGGCGCCGGCCAGCGTCAGAATGGAGATGCGGGCCGCCAGCGCCAGCATGTTTGCCTGTGCCGCGTCGCTCGACTGGATGACGCGTGCGGCGAGGTTCGCCAGGTACATGCCGATCGCGAAGATCACCAACCCGAGCGCCACCTGGCTGGCGAACACCAGGAACTGTGCCACCAGGTTGGCGAGCACATCGAAGCCAAGCAAGCGCGACGCCTCAACGGAGGCGAAGAGCACGATCGACACCTGCACGAGATAGCCGAAGATCTCCGACGCGGAGCGCTCGCCCGGCTCGGCGGTGCGGCCGACGCCCATCTGTCCGAGCAAGTGGTCGAAGCCGATGCCGGCAAGCAGATTTGTGATCAGCCCGGCGACGACTCGACCGACGATGTAGGCGATGAACAACAGCAAGCCGGCGGCGAACACCAGCGGAATTGCCTGCAGGATGGCGTCGAGCATGTTGCTGGCGGGCTGCGTAATGGCTCGCAGTTGGAGCGCATCGAGCCCGGCGAGGAACACCGGAATCAGGATGAGGATGTACACGATCAACCCGACGACGCTCGACAGTCGTCGTTCGCCGAGCAGTGAGCCGAGGCCGAGATTCTCGCCCAACGAGTCGACGCCGAGCGCGGAGAGCAGGTTCGAAACGATCTGCTGCAGTATGCGGGCGATGAACCACCCAACCGCGGCGATCAGCGCCGCGGCAAACAGGTTGGGGAGGAAGCCCAGAACTCGATCCATCATCGTCTGCACCGGGGCGAGGAGCCCCTGCAGGTTCAAGGTGTCGAGAACTGCCGGCAGGAACAGCAGAAAGATCAGCCAGTAGATCGAGTCGCCGAGGGTCTTGGCGATGGAGACCTGGCGAGACGCGTCGAGTGCCGCGGCCGAGCCTAGGCGATCCTCGAAGTTCGACGCCTGGAGAATGCGGGATACGGCCAGCCTCAACACGGTGCCGATGATCCATGCTGCGGTGAGCAGCGCGGCGGCGCCGGCGATGCGCGGCGCGAATTCGAAGATCTCGCTCAGCAGGGCGTTCAGCGGCTCGGTGACGATCGCCAGCCCGAGCGTCTGCAGGAACGCCACCAGCACGAACAGCAGCACAAGGTAGTAGACGAGACGTGGAATCCAGCGCTCGAAGGCGTTGTGCGGCAAGGTGTCGTCGTCGCCAAGCCATAGCGCCAACCGGTCGTCGAGCTGCGTGCGCTTCATGATGCTGCGTACGACGGCGGCGACCACGAACGCCAGCAGCCAGCCCACCACTAGGACGGCAAGCGCCGCCAGAAGTGCCGGCAGGTTGCCGCCGAGCATCTCGGTTACCCGACTCCAGGTATCTTGCACGGGCTTACCTCCTCGCGGCGCGGGGTTCAGGGGACTGGTGCGACCCACCGCCCCTAAAGGTCCGCAGTCGGCCGCAATTGTAGCGCGCCACTCAGGGCGTTGGTGTCGAGCGCCGCAGGCCATGCCCTGGTGCATAATCAGGCTCCTAGCTCGCGCCGAGCCTATCAGCCCCGTGCTGGCACTCCGGTGGGTCTGGTTGCGACGCTGCGGGCAACCTTTCAAAGGCAAGGCGCCGCCGGCAATGCCGGCGTGAACTGGCGGACGAGCGTGTCGACGAATCCCTATCTCGAACCGGCGTCCACCAGCTTTCGCTCGCTCGACGAGCTCGACAGCGCGGAGGCGGAGAGCGAGGCGCGCCTGCTGGCCGAGGCGATTCGCGCCCACGACCACCAGTACTACGTGCTCGATGCCGCGACCATCGGCGATTCGCGCTACGACGAGTTATTCGCCCGTCTCCAGGCGATCGAGGCGGCGTTTCCGGAGCTGCCCTCCGCGGAGTCGCCGACCGCCCGTGTAGCCGGCGGCGTACTCGAGTCCCTTCCCGAGGCGATCCACCTGGCACCGATGCTGTCGCTCGACTCGAGCGCCGACGAGGAAAAGGTGCGCGA
>Ga0315339_1000882_pt1 | contig 31204 bp, 27 predicted proteins | sample ASW17metaG_FD_204514 | JGI IMG/M metagenome (GOLD analysis project Ga0315339, IMG submission 204514) | Ammonia-oxidizing marine archaeal communities from Pacific Ocean, United States - ASW #17 | ecosystem: Environmental > Aquatic > Marine > Oceanic | place: USA: California | collected 2016-12-05 | reverse complement strand
TGGATGACCATGTCCACGTCCGCAACCTCCATCTCGAATTCGTTGCCGATGTCGGTCTGAGCCCGCTTCCAATCCCCTGCGGTCAAGCCAACCGTCGCACCGAAGTTTGCCTTGTAGTGGGCATGGCCTGCCATGTGGTCGAAGTGTCCATGGTTTCCGAGGACGTATTCGATGTCGGCCGGATCGAATCCCAGTTCTCGGATGTGCTCGACCCCGTCTTCGATATAAGGGGGGTGGAGAGAATCGATGAGAATGAGGCCCTCATCCGTGACCAGTAAATAGGCCGAGACCCATTGGATTCCGACGTAGTAGAGGTTGTCGAATATCTTGAAGGGCTCGGTACTCCTCTGGAGCGCTTCGTCGTTGAATCCGTCACGTCTGGCTTGGGAGACGTAGCTGAAGTCTGTTGGTTCGAGATCTGGGAAATTTTCCACCGAAAGCTGTGCCTGGGCGCCCGACCCGCCCCAACTCAGGAGCCACGCAGTCAAAACCAAGCCGAGTAAAAACCGTTTATTGGATGAGTGTCCCATGGTTGTTCTCCGTCTACTTATCGTTTTCGCCCATCAAGAAATTCCACTGCGCCTCAGCGTTTCCGAGGATGGTCGGTAAGTCCCGGTCTAGCAGGTAGCCGTCATCGATCAGTTCCATCGCGGATTCAGCCACGAGACCGAGGTAATGCGTGCGGTTATCGTAACGCTCATCGATAGAGAGGCGTGGGTCGCCATTGGCCTCGCGCTCAGCGCTAGTGCGGGCGAAAGGCACGTAGAGCCCGTTGCCTGAAGCTGGATTCGACGGCCACCAGCCGGTGTACGTCGCGAGCGGCACAGCGACATCTGGTGATCTAAGTCCCCCGATCTCGTTCCCACTCTCGTCCACCTGGGGAACCAAAAACGGGTAGCGGGCTCCGGTCAGCGGAGGCTCCTGTGTGATGACCCCTTTGGACGCGAGCTCGGGCCCGAAATCCAGCGCGTAGGCGATGTTCACTTCGTCGAGGACATCCACACCCGGGATTGCGGGGAACTTGAATTCCTCCATCTGCACGAGCGTACCCCTGCCGAGCGTCGGATAGCGACTCGACGGTGGGGCGGCATCATCAGTGATCCAACGATCCATCGCGACCAGCAGCGCTCTCAGGAACCACCGATAGTCGTTCGGGTTTGGCACATACGTAGCCTCTTGGGCGCTAGGTGGGAAGGGTGCGGGCCCGTGCTGGGTCCCAGCGAAGTTGTAGGTGCGTACGTTATCCAGTAGCGGTAGGTCCTGTTCGCCATCCACTGTCGTATGGGCCAGTGCGCCTACGGATCTCCAGTATTCGGTGGAAGAGTTCGTGTAGAAGAGCTTAGGCATCGACTGTGGTGTAACGTGTGTGAGGAGACCGTCCGATCTGTCTGTAGCCGGATCCGTTTGGAGCGTGTCAGCGAACGGAAACATCCGGTTGGGGTACTCGTACGCACCGCCGGGTGCGCGAGAAGCCTGAGCGAACCGCTGATTGAAGCTACCCCTCGCTGCGCCGGCTATGTGGGCGATGACACCATCGAAGACCCGCCTGTTCTGTTCATCTTCGTTGAACCCGTCGTACAGGAACGTCCGCAGCAGTCGACCGCTCTGCGAGGAACCGTAGGTGATGGCGCGATCGATTGACTCGCTGGGGATGCCCAGCACCTCTGACGAGCCGTATTTGAGTTGGGAGATGACATCACGTATTGCCGCGAGCCCCAGCCCGGCGAGTGGAGGGTTCTGGGAGACATACACCACGTCGTAGATGTGGCCCGGCTCGAACCCCGTGCTCAGATAAACCATTGTCGGGTCCGGCACGACGCGCTCACTTTCAATTCTTGCGAATTCCCAGTCCTCGCGTGGAATGACTTGTCTCGTCCCGGTCATCCCGTTGCGGACTGTCAGCACGTTGCGAGGATCCTCGGGGTCTGAGACGGGATAGGCTGCATGTCCCCGGTTCCCAAGCGAGTGAGAGAATACCTTCGTAGGAACGATAACATCACTGCGCACCAGCCCCTTGATGGGTTGGCCGTTCTCGGTGGCGATTGGTGGGTAGGTGCGAAGGCGCCCTTCGTCGAGTGGCGTATCGTGTTGCCAGCCAACCCATAACAGAGTGAACCCCTCCCTCAGGAGAAAACCGTCGCCCATGTGCTCGGCAGACATGGGGTCTTGGGATCCGACTGCTCTGTTAAAGCGGCTGAGCATTCCCAGGCCACCACGGTTGGCGACCTCGAAAAAGACGGCACCGTTCCCCGACTCGATGTTTTTCGGTTTGATTAAATAGAAGTCGGCTGAGAACTCGACCAAACCCGAGGCGTTGGTGGGTGCGTTCTCGATATCGGAGATTATTCCGTTGACGCTGTTTTGAGGGTCTACCGTGTAATGGATTTTTCCAGCGAAGCTCTCGTAGGCTCCGGCCAGCCCGTAAGCCTTGCCATTGGCGAGTTCACCGCTGCGTTCGACCTCGATACGTGCGACCTCGGCGGTCGTTGTCGACGCGGCGAAGAAAACCAGCGAGAGGATGATCCGGTTGATATTCATTTTGTTCCCCTGTCTGTCAGCGTCAGCTTGGGCGAGGCTCTCACGATAGATCCGCCTGTCGGCTGCGTCCAGTCATCTAGCAATTTGAAATGCTAGGGTAGCTCGAAATTAATGCCGTTTCGGTCGAGGACCATCTGGCCGAATGCCACCCACTGATCTTGCGGCTCCCAGACCTGGGCGACGGCTTCGAAGGCGACGACAGCGGGGACCCGTTCGTGCACGACCCGATAGAGGAAGGTGAAGAGGGAAGCACGGTAATTCAGCATACAGTGCACTAACACCCGGCGCTCCCCTGACTGATTGAGCACACCGCTGAATAGTTGGAAGTCAGCATACGTGGGATTTTGCCAATCCACCGGAATATTAAGATAGCTCGCTCCTGTTTCGGTGACGAGTTGTCCCTCGTTTGCTATGGCCTCTCGGCTGGTGGGTGGTGCCAGATTAATCACCAGATCGAATCCCCGGTCCGCTACGGTAGCGAGCTGTTCGGTATCGGGTTGCCCGGCTGTGTGGAGTCGGTCGCTGGCGATGACGTAGTTGACGGCCAGTGAGTTGGGCTGAGCCATAGAGGTGGCGGAGAACACCAGGCTCGCCAGCGCTAAGGAAACTATGGGGGGTGTTCTACGACGATAGGGCTTCATAGGGACATCCTTCGGCGCCAGGCCTGAAAAATCGATTATTATCCGGCGCTCAAGCCGAAACAATATTAATAAAGATAGGGGCTAGACATGGTTGTGTCACCGAGGTCAGATTCTCACTCCCTGTGCGGGAAAGCGGCGCTTGCTGCCGTGGCCATGGGTGGTTTCGTTAGTGCCTCTCTTGCGCAGGAAGGGGAGGTGTCTCGAATCCAGCCCTCGCCCGCATTTTCTGACGAGCGGCTCGCGTCGCTGCCTAGACAGGACTGGATCACCAACGGCGGTAACATCTATAACCAGCGGTACTCTCCACTGGATCAGATCAATCGAGACAACGTTGCGCAATTGCGAGGGGTCGCGCGCGCGCGGCTTAACGGTTCGGGCCTCGACAACAAGTATTCCGGAGAGGCACAGCCGTTGGTCTATGACGGGGTGGTTTATATCGTGACCGGTGCCGACGACGTGTTTGCTATCAGTGTGGACACCGGAGAGATTCTTTGGTCGTACGAAGCGAATCTCGATCAATCCAACGATGTGATTTGCTGTGGTTGGACCAGCCGCGGGGTCGGCTTGGGTAAGGGTAAAGTTTTCGTGGGACAGCTCGATGGGAAGCTGGTCGCTCTGGATCAGGTCACCGGCGCGGTCTCTTGGTCGACTCAGGCTGAGCGCTGGGAAGAGGGGTTCAGCATCACCAGCGCGCCGCTCTACTACGACGGCATGGTCATTACTGGCTTTGCGGGCGCCGAGTACGGCGTGCGTGGGCGTGTCAAAGCCTACGACGCTGACGATGGGACACTGCTATGGACCTTCTACACCGTGCCGGGCCCTGGGGAGTTTGGCTACGAGACATGGCCCGAGGACAATGACGTCTATCTCTATGGTGGTGGGACGGTCTGGCAGACCCCGGCCGTGGATCCGACCTTGGACCTCATCTATTTCTCCACCGGTAACCCGGGACCGGATTTCAACGGTTCGATCCGTCCTGGCGACAATCTTTTTACCACCTCCATTGTGGCGGTGGATGCGCAGACCGGTGAGTATCGCTGGCATTTCCAGCAGGTCCACCACGACATTTGGGACTTCGATGCACCCAGCCCTGTCGTTCTGTTCGACATTGAAATCGATGAACAGATGAGGCGAGGGTTGGCCCAGCCCAGCAAGACCGGTTGGGTTTATATTTTGGATCGGGAGACCGGAGAGCCATTGATCGGCATGGAAGAACGCCCGGTACCGCAGGAACCACGCCAGGCGACGGCGGCGACTCAGCCCTATCCCATCGGTGATGCCTTCGTACCACAGCATGTCGACATCACGCCTGAGGGTTACCCACCTCTGGTGAATCAGGGGCGGATCTTCACGCCTTTCTGGACAGACGGCGTAGTGTCAAAACCCGGTACTCTGGGGGGCGCGAATTGGCCAGCTAGCTCCTATGACATTGAGACCGGTTATCTTTACGTTTGCGCGAGCGACCGATTAGCGTTTTTCAACGGGGGTACAGATGAGCCACTGCCCGCCGAGCCAGGGGAGCGTTTTCTGGGCGGCACCTTCCACGCTATTCCCGCCTATGACAGCGGTATCTTCACCGCCATGGACATGCGAACGAACAAGATTGTCTGGCAACAACGATTGGTAGACCGCTGTTACAGTGGCTCGTTGGCGACAGCCGGTGGGCTTGTGTTCCTAGGCCGCAATGACGGGCGATTGACCGCGCTGGATTCCAGGGATGGCACACTGCTTTGGGAGTTTCAGACCGGCTCTGGGATGAACTCATCGGTCAGCTCATTCGAGCACAATGGTGAGCAGTACATCGCCGCCTACTCTGCCGGAAATCTTTTCGCGAATTCCAGGCGCGGTGACAGTGTTTGGTTGTTCTCGCTAAACGGAACGATGGACGAGGTGTCCGACGAAACGACGGTTGCCGATGCTGAGCTGACGGGGGCGAGCCGCACACCTGATACAGGCAATGGACGCATTCTGTACGAGAGTGCATGCGCCTTCTGTCATGGCATTCAGGGAGAAGGCGGGTTCGGAGGTGGTATCCCGCTTATAGCGGCTACCGATCTTGAGGCGGTGATGCTTCGGGTCCGAGATGGCTTCGATTCGATGCCTGGATTTGGCGGGGCATACACTGAGGATGAGATTCAGGACGTGAGTGCGTACGTGGTGGAGGAGCTGCCTCATTAACGGGGAGTACGCATGCAGCGAACACTGATAATTTTCGGAATAACGCTGCTCGTGATCGGGTTGGCCTGGCCGTGGGTCAGCAGGCTGCCACTGGGTCGGTTACCCGGTGACATCATCATTGATCGACCTTCCTTCAGGTTCTATCTCCCCGTCACGACGATGATCATCGTGAGCATTATGCTTTCATTTATCCTATGGTTATTTCGTCGCTAACGGTTTAGCAGAAACATGACAACCGAAGCCTCAACTCTGACGCGTCGTCAGGCGCTGCGCCTCACGGGCGGCGGCTTAGCGGGCCTGGCCTTTTCGGGATGGGCGAGTCCTGGCATTACCCAGGTCTCCGGTCGGATCGACATCCACCACCACTGGCATCCTCCACCGATCGCTGATGCTTTCGGGGGGCTGAGTATTGGCGCGTCGTGGCCGGGCGGTGCTTGGACAGAGGAGCGGGCCCTGAGCCTCATGGACCGATTCGGTATACAGACGGGCATCCTGTCGGTACGAAATCCTCGTGAGCGCATCTCGGCCCCGCAGTGTCGCGAAGTGAACGAGTTAGCCGCGCGCATCGTGGGCGATAGGCCGGAGCGTTTCGGTGCCTTTGCGATGCTGCCGCAGTTCAATCCCGACAGGGCCGCGGACGAGGCGGCCTATGCCCTCGACAGCCTCGACCTGGATGGCGTTGCCCTGAATGCTAGCGCCGACAACGTCTATCTCGGCGCACCCGCCCTCGACCCGCTGATGGCCGTTTTGCATGAGCGCGAGGTCGTGGTGTTGATTCATCCCACAAGCCCACCGTACTTCGGCTCGTTAAATCTGGATATTCGCCCGTCCGTGATGGAGTACGTCTTTGAGACCACGCGGGCCATCATGAATTTGGTTGCTTCCGGCACTCTGGAGCGTTATCCGAATATCCGCTTCATAACGGCGCACGCAGGTGGCGCCGCCCCCTACATCGCGTCACGCCTGAGCGACCAGGGGGAGCGTTTCATACCGAATCTCCGCGAGCGTGCCCCACAAGGAGTGCTGAGTTACCTAAAAGGGCTCTACTACGGTACCGCTCAGGCTATGTCGTCGTCCTCGCTCCGTGCGCTGCTGGACTTCGTGGACGTGTCGCAGGTGGTTTTCGGGACGGACTTGCCCATTTCGCCACCTTCGCTCGTTAATGACTCCGACGATGTCATGCAGGGATTCGCCGCCCTGTCGAACGATGATCTCGAACGGATCGAACGGGGGAACGCGCTCCAGTTGTTACCACGCCTTCTCGCCTAGCGGGGGTGAGCCGGGTCGCCTGGGTTCCGTCAGACAGCGAACCAACCAGCCTATTTCGTGCTGTACGGCTGCGAGTAGTTATTGCGACCGTTGGTTAGTGTGTAGCGGTCACCGCTCGCGTCCACGGTCGCTTTGATCCAGTAGCCTTGGTCGTCCTCTGCGGTGAGGTTGGCCATCAAGTCGGCAAATGTGTTGGCTTCGTCCGAGGCCCCTGTGGCGCGATGGACTTGCCATAAACCCTGGAGTCCCGGTATCCGCTTCAATGTTGCCAGGTCCTCCGCGCGCCCGCCCTTGGTAGCGCCGTTGTTGCTCACAGCGACCGTCGGCTGCAGGGCCCAAACCAGTTCAGGCGAAACCCCTTGGGCATGATGCGGTGCCTGGAGCAGGTCCACGACACCGAGGCGGTTCTCCGGGCATGCCACCGTCTGCTGGACGTCGACCGTCATGTCGCCGAGATCAAGAAACTCGAACTCCCCGAGAGTGACTTGGTAGCCTACGCTTCGGCTGTTCTCGCCCAGATCTTCCGGGACCATCGGGTTTCCGCAATGCTCGTTTGGACCGGCTCCATGGGGTGCGATGACCTCCCTATTGGCCGCGACGAATCGGAAATTCACGCCAGAAAGCGCCAATGTGTCCCCCGGGCGGACAGTTTGCCGCTTGCCCTGTGCAGCACTCAGGTACGCCTCCCATGCAGGCCGTCCGCGTTCGCTGTCCTGTTCGACGCTGTCACCATGATCAAGGAACTGGTTTATCTGGACCCGCTGCGCGATGGCTGGTGCCCCGCCCACGTGGTCACCATGGAAATGTGAGGCAATGAAGTAATCAATATCGGTGACGCCGGCATCTTGCATGGCGGCTTCGATCCGACGGGCATCTCTGGCGTCCTCGCGGTTCCAACCCGCGTCCATGAGCACCGAATCCCCACCCGGCGTCACGATCAGTGTTGAAGAACCGCCTTCTACGTCGATCCAATAGATCTGCAGGGGGTCCCCCTGGGCTAACACAGTAGGCGCCGAGGCGATGCTCAGTGCCGCTAGAATTCCGCTGAGAGTGATAAATGATTTCATGGTGTTTCCCCGGGCGAGCGCTTTGTTATGGAGTCCGAGCCGTCTTTCGAAAGGATAGACCATTCATGCACTGAACAGAACGTCGGCACCTCGACACCGCCAGCTAAGTTAGACTTCAGCGCGATCCATCTGCCCAGGCTATCCCAGAATGTCCTATATCTATCCGCCTGCGACCCCCTACGTGCATATAGCCGGAAGGCCCGAGAGATTCGCGGCGCGAAGAGTCTATTGCGTGGGCTGGAATTATGCAGATCACGTGCGTGAGATGGGTGCTGAGCCTGCCCGGGAGCCGCCTGTTTTCTTCATGAAGCCCTCGGATGCTCTGGTGCCGAACGGGGGGGAGGTCAGGTACCCGTCTGCAACGGAGAACCTCCACTATGAGGTCGAGCTAGTTGTAGCCATCGGTGTGGTGGGCGCGAATGTAGACGCCTCAGACGCAAGTAAAGTCATTTTTGGCTACGCCGTGGGACTTGATATGACCCGCCGTGACCTGCAGGCGCATGCGAAAAAGCATGGGCAGCCCTGGGCTTTGTCCAAGGGCTTTGATCAATCCGCGCCGATCAGTGCGCTTCACTTGGCAGCGGCCGTAGGCCATCCGACCGAAGGGGGAATCTGGCTCAACGTCAATGGGGAGGGGCGTCAGGACGGCGATCTGTCGCAAATGATTTGGAACGTGCCGGAGATTATTCAGCATCTCTCGGGATTCTTCGAACTCCGGCCCGGAGATTTAGTCTTCACCGGAACCCCGGCGGGTGTCGGCACCGTAGAGCGGGGGGATCGATTGAAGGGTGGCATCGAAGGGATCGATACCCTGGAGATCACCCTAAGCTAGGGCCCATGGAAATTGGGTTTAATAGGTTACGGATCGGTTCGGTAGGCCATCGTTCCGGATGGCGCGTCATACCACCCCGGATCACTATAGTCGCCAGGGGGCTGTTCCGCCCGGACCTTGAACACGGTAAACATGCCGCCCATCCCGATCGGCCCGTATGGGCCCTGGCCTGTCATCATCGGAAGCGTGTTTTCGGGCAACTGCCTTTGCATCGATGCCATGTGGGCCATACCACGATCGCCCATGACCATGTACTGCGGAATGAGGCGGCGGAGCTTCTCAGCGGCCTCTTCGAAGTCGACGCCGATGGACGTTAGCATGTCGTGGTTCATGGCATTCATCGTATGGTGCGTCTTGTGGCAGTGGAACGCCCAGTCGCCGGGTGCGTCGGCAACGAGCTCGATCGCCCGTATCTGACCGACCCCCACATCGACTGTAGCCTCAGGCCAGCGAGCGGTTTCCGGCACCCATCCGCCATCGGTACCGGTTACCGCAAAGCGGTGACCATGGAGATGAATGGGGTGATTCGTCATCGTGAGGTTACCAATCCGTACCCGGACCCGATCGTTCTGACGCACGACCAGGGGGGAAATGCCCGGAAAAACGCGGCTGTTCCACGTCCATATATTGAAGTCGGTGTGCGTGTGGACTCGAGGCGTATAGCTGCCCGGCTCGATGTCGTAAGCGCTCATGAGGAACGCGAAGTCGCGATCCACCGAGCGCGTGTCAGGATCCTGTGGGTGCACGATGATCATTCCCATCATGCCCATCGCCATCTGTAGCATTTCGTCGGCATGGGGGTGATACATGAAGGTGCCGGAGTCTCGCATCTCGAACTCATAGACCCATGTTTCCCCGGGCAGGATCGGGGGTTGTGTGAGACCAGCGACGCCGTCCATGCCTTGGGGCACGCGAACGCCGTGCCAGTGTATGGTCGTGTACTCGGGGAGTTTGTTGGTCACGAATATTCGCACCCGGTCGCCCTCGACACACTCGATTGTCGGGCCGGGTGACTGACCGTTGTAGCCCCAAAGATGCGCGGTCATCCCGGAGGCCATCTCGCGTTCTACTGGTTCGGCGATGAGATGGAATTCCTTGACGTTATCTCTTATGCGCCACGGGAGCGACCATCCGTTAAGTGTTACCACGGGTTGATAAGGTCTACCCGTTTTCGGCGCGTTCGGCGGTTGGGTGGCAGGCGTATCGGAGAGGGGCGCCTCGGGTACTTGCGCAAGCGCAGTCCGGGATACTGCGTTAGCGCTGACCAACGCGCCAGCGGCGCTGCTCAGGAACCTGCGTCGCGAGACCATTGGATATCCGGATTAATGGACATGGTAGGCCGCTCCTGGGCGAAAGCCGCCTTGCAAGCCCGGTTGAACGCCCACCGCCGAAATCCCCACGCCGGACATGGCGCGCTGCAGTTCGACTTCGGCGAGCCAAAAATCGCGATCTGCAATGAGGGCAGCGTTGACGGCATTGATCCTTTCGGTGGCGTCGGTCACGAGATCAAGCACCCCAACAAGCATGCCGTTGTAGAGTTTGAGCTGTTCCTCTGACCTTCGAGTGGCTAGTGGCACGAGCGCATTGTGGGTGTGTTGTGAGAGATCATACGCGCCGCGGTACGCGAGCCATGCGGTGCGTACATCAGCTCGGGCGTTCACACCGGCTTCTCCCGATAGGCCTTCGAGCCGTCCGGCGTGCACGTCGAAACGTTGAGCGACTGCGCGCGCCTCGAGTCCTCCCGGTCCGATCGAGGTACGCGGCAGGTCCGGCAACCTTTCGGGCAGTTGTACGGTTTCGGCGTCTGCCCCCCAGAGTCCGAGTGTCTGCACCAGGCGCTCACGCTCTAGTGCTGCAGCCACCTGTAGGGTAGTTAAATGAGCGATAGCGTCTGCGTACAGGGTTTGAGCACGTAGCGTCTCGAGCTCTGAAGAGTTGCCGACCTCCCGCATGCTCTCCATGATTTCCCGACTGACTTCCAGTGCGGTTGCGACATCTTCGTAATAACGTTGCGACTGCCTGGCCGCTACGGCGCTGACCCAGGCGCGCCTCGCCCTGAAGAGCAGGGCGACAACCTCGTCGGCAGCCTGGACGCGGGCGGCGCGCTCCTCGACAGTGCCACCTACAGCCAGCGCCGGAATGATCACCCAAGTCATGGTGTTGACAGATATCGGGCGTTCGATTCTCGTTTCCATCGTACTGGGTGGTCGGCCCTGGTTGAATTCAGGATTCACAATGTGGGCGAGCTGAAGGCGATCGAAGCCGGCCATACCGAGTGTTTCTAGGGCCCGCTCCACGGCGGGATTGTGCAGAAGTGCTATCTCAGCGGCCGACTCTGCAGTCAGTGGTTCTGCGAGGAGCGCTTGCTCGCGCTCGGTGCGACGGTCAAGCAACGACTGTTGCTCCGGCGTCAGCGGAGGGGGTTCTTCGAGAAGGGCGCCCGTAGGCCCGCGTTGAAGTGCGGTCGAGCTCGTGCTTGAGGCGCAGCCGTAGAGTAGAACCACAATTGCGAAGGCGCTCAACGCCCTAGTGCCAATGGACGCGCGGGTCACGCGCAGGATCATTGTTGTGTCGTGACCGGCGCGTTCTCGGCCGCGCCTGCGTTACCCATCTTCGCGTGGTCGCTGGGGCTGGGCAATTGGCCGTCGCCTTGGAAGAGCGCACGCCATGGCAACGGCCCGGCATCTAACGCAGAGTAACGAGTCACCGCGCTATCGAATCTGAGTATAGCGGCGGGGGTTGCGGGGTCGGCAGCTTCGAACCCTTCCCAATGCGCCGACCCGATTTTGGCAATTCCGCTCCCCGCGCTGAGGAGCGCGATAATGAAGATGCCCTTATGTTTGGCCCGCTCTATCACTAGAAGTCAGCAATATCCCGGACCGGGCCTGTTAGTTCGACGATATGTAGTCCGGTGTTAGCTCGATCAACCGCATACACGTAGCCTCGATCGTCCACTTCGAGATTGTTCGTTTGGATTGCGCGTTTGCACCGTTCAGCGCCGTCCACGTTGATGCATCGTTGGGTAGTTCTCTCGTTGATCGCAGGAATGTAGTAACCGATTTCCGTCGGTTGCCACGGGTCGCGGATATCGACCGCTCGAACACCGCCATTGAAATATGCGAGAAACACGATCTTTCCATAGTAGATCGGCGTCATGTTCTCATTAGAGGAGTGCGTGCCGAATCGCCCACCACGTTCACAGAAGTTTCCGCTTTCCTCGGGAACTTGAAAGTTTCCGACCGGCCACGGCCGTGTCTCGTCAGTGATGTCAACCATGTACATCATCTGTCGGTTCTCAAGACATTCGTTGCGCAAAGACTCGCCCACGACGAGTAGCATGTCCCGTGTGCGGCCTTCGGAGTTGTCCGCGAACTCATCCACCTCGATCCCGAGCACTGGAAATGCCGTGTGAGCACCGAGTCGAGGCCCCGTAAACATCGTCGAAATCACGGGGTACTCCAGATTTTCGTCGGTTGGTTCGAAGGGATTTGCCACCGCCGGGTTACCGTTCACTAGCCGGTCACGATCGACTATCTGGATGACTCCGTCCAGAAACGTTCCGTAGCCGAAATAGAGGCGGTTACCAACGGCGATCGGGCCGTGCAGATCGTGTTTGGCCATCTCGTCAAAGTTCGGTGATCCGGGTTGCTGGCCCGGGAGGCCAAAGTTGCGGATGAAACGTGGCTCCGACGGGTCCGATAGATCGTAGACTTGGGTCATACGTCGTGTCGCCCAGCCCTCGACACCGGAAACGAGATAAGCGATGCCCGTCTCGCACTCCCACCAGTTCTTGTGCGTATCGACTAGGCCTTGATCCTCTATCTTTGAAACGAGTGTGGGTTCTTCCGGTGTCGTCACGTCCCAGATGTCATGTCCGCTGCGCCCGACCGCGCGCAACAGATAAATATTGGTATCGATGCCATTAGGCAGATCGCTGCCCATGCATGTGCGCACCATCTGCGCTTCACTTTCTTCTCCAGGTACCGCGACCCCTGGAATGTGCGCGATATATTGCGGGTTTTCCGGGTCCGTCACATCGAGGACCGAAGTGCCGTTACCCTCTTCGACGCCGGTCAGCGGGTTCAAGTGGGTGCCGGCATGATGACCAATGTAGGCGATCCATCGATCGCCCTGCTGCTGAATAATAGGCTGGTAGGCGCTGCGCCCCTGCAAGTCGTCGTAGCCGACGAGTTGCATGTTCAGCGCTTCTTCCCCCTCTCTCGGGTCTTGCGCGTTTGCGCCCAAGGCTAGTGCGAGCAGGGTGCTGGTGAAGACAGCCGAAAGCGAGCGTCTGACGAACCTTGATGGGCGCATGTTCCTCTCCTCGTTATTTTTCTTCCCGATCGGACTGTCGAACAGAGCATCCGCCATGTCAAGCGTGATCTGCGGATGTAGTGGGTCCCCGAGGGTGTACGGTGAAATTGGTAAAATAGCCGGAGCGTGGTCTTGTATATAATTAGTACGTATATCGTTCCCCTATCTAGTTAAATTATGAGTAATGATCTCGTCACTCGGCTGCGTGAAGGCGCCGTCTCCGCTGAGCAGAATGAGGATGCGTCCCGTGAAGCAGCCGATGAGCTCGAGCGCCTGGAAGGTATGCTCAGTCGCTACCAGGAGGCACTCGAGAGGATTAGGGATCAGACATTCGAGCAGGCGAATTCACCGCGACTCATTGATCAGCTCTGGCATTTCGTGCGGTGGACGAAATCGGTCGCGCGCGATGCGCTCGAAGGAAATGTCAGTAATGAAAATCCCAAGGCGAGCAAGCGGAGTTAGCCGTGACGCCGGCCCCCATGGATGCCAAGTACCTTCGCGATCCTCAGGACGTGCTGCGCACCGCTCTCCAATGGTGTCGGTCGGGTCGAGGCGTCGCGCTAGCGACCGTAGTGCGGACCTGGGGTTCCTCTCCGCGACCGGTTGGAAGCAACCTAGTCATTGCTAGTGACGGTGCGTTCGAAGGCTCGGTATCGGGCGGATGTGTCGAAGGGGCGGTGATCGAGGCGGCGAAAGAGGTCATTGAGACGGGACAGCAACGGCTGCTCGAATTCGGAGTTTCTAACGACGAGGCTTGGGAAGTCGGTTTGGCATGTGGAGGGGAGATCGAAGTTCTGGTGGAACCGGTCGCGTGAAGCAGGACGTGCTCGAAGCGCTGGTTGAAGCCGACGCTCAATCCCAGACCGTTGTCCTTGTGCGCAATCTGGCGGATGGACATCAGTTTCTAGTTGATTGCGATGGTGCTTGCAGACTAGAAGGCGGTGTTCGGCAGGATCTCGATACGGAGGTGCCTCAAGCGTTGTTGGAGCGATCACGGGATGCGTTGGCACGAGATGGAGCTCAGGCCGCAGACATTGAGGGTGAGCGCTACCTGATCCAAACGGTGTCACCGTCCCCACGACTTTTTATTATTGGTGCTGTACACATTGCTCAGAAGCTGACGCCGATGGCGCGTTTGGTGGGATATGACGTGTTGTTGTTGGATCCCCGGCCGGCCTTCGCATCTGCGGCCCGCTTTCCGAATGTCGAGATCATTAACGAATGGCCTCAGGAAGCCATGCCAAAGCTTTCTCTGGACTCTCGCTGTGCTGTTGTCACCTTGAGCCATGATGCCAAGATCGACGAACCGGCGTTACAGGCAGCCCTAGAATCCGAGGCGTTTTACATCGGGGCGCTGGGTAGCAAGAGGAATCACTCTAAGAGACTCGAACGTCTGGGTGCGGTGGGTTTCGATGATGCCGCATTGGCTCGTGTCTGTGGGCCGATCGGATTGCCGCTGGGCGGACGCTCCCCCGCGGAGATCGCAATTGCAATCATCGCTCAGATGACCCAGGCTCGCTACCGCTCGGGATAACGTTAAAAATATCTTCTACGGCACGAAGGGACCATGGCCATGCAGCGAAAAGTACCAGTCCGGCTCATGTTAATTTTCAGCGGATGTCTTCTCGCCGGCGGGGTGTCAGCGGTGGAAGTGAGTCACCGCCATTCGGTCGACTCCTCCTCGCCTATCGATCGGGACTTGGCTATCCGAGTGCCCGCGGGATTTAGGGCCACTGTCTTTGCCGACATAAATGGTTACGGCCGTCACCTGACTGTGCGTGATGACGGCACGGTTTATTACGCTTTGACGGTACGACTCGGGCGGGGCTCTAACATGGGCATCGTTGCGATGCGCGATACCGATGACGATGGTGTTGCCGACGTAATTGAACGGTTCGCGACCGACATTCCGGGCACTGCCCTGCAGTTTCACGACGGGCATCTCTACTTCGGCTCGAAAACGGAGCTGTATCGTTTTGCTTTTGAAGACGATGAGATGGTGCCTTCCAGCGCACCGGAAGTCGTCGTGGGTGGTTTTCCCGAGCAGCGTCTTCACGAGGCGAAGACGTTTGCTATAGATAACGAGCACAACATCTATGTGAACGTAGGCGCCCCATCGAACGCCTGCATGGAAGAATTTCGAACGAGAGGCTCTCCCGGTCAGAGACCTTGCCCGCAAACCGCAGTGCAGGGTGGTGTGTGGCGCTTTGATGCGGACGCCACCGACCAGTTGCAGGGGACCCACGGCGAACGATTCGCGACGGGTATTCGCAACGCTATGGCTATGGAGTGGAGCGACGAGCACCAAAGACTGTACTTTTTGACCCATGGTCGTGATGCGCTCTTCAGCCTGTATCCCGAGTATTTCAATGCAGGAGAAAGCGCGGAGTTGCCATCGGAAGAGATGCACATCTTGACCGAGAACGGTGATTACGGGTGGCCCTTTACCTACTACGATCACCTTCAGGGTAAACGCGTGCTGGCTCCGGAGTACGGCGGTGACGGAACGGAAGGGGTCGAGGACGGAATGTACCAGGAACCGGTTGCGACCTTTCCTGGTCACTGGGCTCCTAATGACATGATGTTCTATACGGGCGATCAGTTACCGTCACGATACCGTGACGGTGCGTTCGTAGTTTTCCACGGATCTTGGAATCGAGCTCCTCTTCCCCAGGGTGGTTACAAGGTTGTTTTCGTGCCTTTCGAACGTGAGCTGCCAGGTTCTGACTGGGAGGTCTTTGCGGACGGGTTCAAGGGCGCTGACGTTTTGGAAGACCCGGGGGCTGCGACCCATCGGCCCACCAGCATTACCCAGGGCCCAGCAGGAGAGCTTTACATCTCAAGCTCCGGTAGTGGACGCGTCTGGCGCGTGGAATACACCGGGGACTGAGTCATCCAGCATCGTTTTCTTTGGGGCGTTTCTGCATGGGCGTTTGCCTTGGCAGTGACGACCTCATGTGCTGGCACGTTCGTTCAGGAGACCACCGTTGCTCCGGTTGATGGGCGCCTTATCTACGAGCGAGACTGTCTCGCTTGCCATATGTCCAGTGGTGGGGGTGTTCCCGGAATGATACCCACTTTAATCGGGAGCCCTTGGGTTACCGGTAGCGAGGACGCGCTAATTGGTTTCGTGTTGACGGGAGGGTTCGGTCCAGAAGTTTTGATGGCCCGTTTCGATTTCCTAACCGATCATGAAATGGCGGCTGTCCTCACTTATGTGCGAGTTGAATTCGGTGACGGTGCGACCGCGATTAACACAGACGGTGTGACGCGCGTGCGCTCGCGGCTCAACGCTTCAGAGTGAGGTTAACGTCGGTTATGGGTCGAGAGTCGCCAGATAAGCTGCGATCGCAACAATGTCTTCATCAGTCATGCTGGCGACAGTCAACGTCATTAGCGATCCAAGGGTGCCGTCCCGGTCCCCAGTTCTGAAGTCGTTCAACTGGCGGACGACATAGAGTGGTGAAATACCGGCTAGCCTCGGTGTGTCTCCAAAACCTTTCAGGTCCTGGCCGTGGCATGTTAAGCACTCGAGGGTTCGGCCATCGCCTCCGGTCATGACGAGTTCCTCACCTCGGGCTACGCTCCCGGCCGGAGCGTAGACGGTAAAGCCTGAATTGGGATGTCGTGCCGTCGCGAGTTCTCGATCTTGCGGAACCTCGATAATGCGGCCATTGATAGGCTCCGTTCCCCCGTCTGGGTGGATGTGACGCATCCGACCGTCTCCGATGTAGGTCCGCGGTACCGTATCGGTTTCGATGACTTCGTCGATCCAGTCGATGACCTCCATGCCGGCATACCATTCGGCTGCCTGGCGAATTTGTTCATCGGTAGGCTCAAACCTGTTCATCCAGCTACGGTCGATTCGCATGGCGTTGGATCCAGAGGGACTACGGGTCGCGGCGCTCCGGAAATCAGCTAGCTGGCGTGTGATGTAGCCGACGGTCAACCCGGCGAGATGGGAGGACTCCGGGTGCCCCGCACCCGTGAATCCGTGGCATGCGGCGCATGCCCGGACGTTAGGGCCGCCCCCCCTAGCGACGACCTCGGGGACAGGTGCGTAGTGGTTATCAGGAAACCAGTCCGGCGGATTCCAGTGATCGTCGATCTCTTCCTGGGTGCGCTGCAGCGAGCTGCCCGGGACCGTTCGGAGGGCCTGCAGGTCTATTTCCAGGTCACTCTGGGGTAACAGAGCCTCATCAAGGACCTGATAGGCCCATTCGACATCGGCGCGAGCCGAGAATGCGGCCGTCAAGACCACCACTGCGATTAGCCGTTTCACTCCATACCCCCTGCGCACTGACATGGTGCACGATTCGTCATTGGTGCGCATACAATACCGAAAACTCTGCCTCAGTCTACAGCTCTATCATGTTTTTATGCCCGCGCTTGACCCAAACTGCGCCGTATTAGTCGGGCAAACCAGTCCCTATAGCGGGTATCATCCTCCACCGGATCGTAACCTCTTTTTTTTGAGTCATCATTATGCGCAGAGTGCGGTGGGCTCTAGCGACGCGTCTGCTGGTGAGAGACTGGCGCGCGGGCGAAAACGCTGTCCTCGTGACAGCATTAGTCGTCGCCGTCGCGGCAATGAGTGCTGTGGCGATCTTTACCGACCGCGTGATGCAGGCGGTGACCCAACAGGCCGGGGAGGTACTGGCCGCGGACTTGCGCCTTGAGTCCAATTATCCACTACCCGAAAGCTACCTAAGCCGAGCCCAAGCGGTCGGGCTGAGCACCGCCCGGGTCGTGCAGTTTCGTAGCGTTATCCTTGCGAATAGCTCGAGCAGCCTCTCTGATGTTCGAGGCGTCTCGGACGGTTATCCGTTGCGTGGCGAAGTACGGATTGCGGACCAACTTGCGGGAGCGCCGCGCACCGCCGACGGCGTCCCCAGGCCCGGGGAGGTCTGGGCCGAGCCATCGTTGCTGGCGCGTCTCCAGCTAGACGTTGGCGATACCCTTGAACTGGGCGATCTGCGTCTTCTAGTCTCCCAGACGCTGGAGTTTCGTCCTGATGAAGGCTGGCGATTCATGGAGATTGCTCCCACCGTTCTGCTCAATATCGCTGATATCCCCGCTACGGGGCTGATTCAGCCCGGTAGCGTCGTCGAGTACGAACTGTTGTTCGCTGGCAATCAGCGCCAGGTCGATGGCTTTCGGGAAATCTTGCAGGGAATGATGGGTCCAGAGGTGGAGCTCGACGACATTCAGGACGCTCGCCCCGAGGTTCGGTCGTCCATCACTCGCGCAGAGCGGTTTCTAACGCTTTCGGCGCTGGTCAGCGTACTGCTAGGCGGTGTAGCCGTAGCAATGGCTGCGCGGCGTTTTCTAGCGCGGCACCTGGACGGGGTCGCGCTCATGAAGTGCCTTGGTGCTAGGCATAGGGACGTTTTGAGGTTAACCCTTACTCAGTTGACGATCCTCGCCGTCGTGGCGGGGGTGGTAGGGAGTATCGTCGGTTTTCTGACGCAATTCGGTCTGACTGTGCTGCTCGATGATCTAGTGGAAGCGCAGTTACCGCCGCCCGCGACCAGTGTCTTCATCATAGGCCCGATTACCGCGCTGACCGTGGCTTTCGGATTCGCTCTACCACCCCTTTTTCAGTTGCGACATGTTCCACCGGCTAGAGTGCTTCGGCACGACCTCGAGCCACCTCCGCTTGGTTATACGGCTGTCTATGGAACCGCGGCGGCTGCCGTTAGTGCGATGTTGTATTGGTTGTTCCAGGACATGGAGCTCATCGTCTATCTGCTGGTAGGTGCGGTGGGCACGTTCGCAGCGCTCTATTTCTCAGGGCGACTGTTGGTACTCGGCCTGCAGCGTTTCCGAGGCCGGGTCGGGATCGCTTGGCGTTTCGGGATCGCTAACGTTGCTCGCCGGGGGCGTGAAAGCAGTGTGCAGGTGGTCGCTTTCGGAATTGGGCTTATGGTTTTGCTGCTGCTGACGGTCGTGCGCACCCAGCTGATGTCCGAGTGGCAGTCCACGCTGCCAGAGAACGCGGCCAACCACTTCATCATCAATATCCAACCAGATGAACGAGAGACGGTTGCCGATGTCCTGGCGGGCCACGGTGTTGAGCGTCCAGTCTTCACGCCCTTGGTTCGCGCGCGAATCAGCCACGTGAACGGAGTTGCGCTGACCGAGTTTCAGGCGAGAGACGCGAGGGCCGAGGAGGAATTGAGCGATGATCTCAACGTGTCCTGGTCACAGAACCTAAATCCAGACAACGAGATTGTTGCTGGTCAATGGTGGGGTGAGAATGACTCTGAGCCTCAACTCTCCATCGAGTGGGACGAGTTAGACGATATGGGGCTCAATCTTGGCGATGAGCTTACCTTCACCGTTGCTGGGCAGAACGCGACCGTGCGAATAACGAGCACTCGGCGCATCAACTGGGAATCATTCGGTCCGAACTTTTTCATGGTAGTTAACCCTGGCGTGATGGATCGCTTTGCCCATACCTACATCACGAGCTTCCGCCTGGATCCCGAACAGCGTTCCGCATCGCTTGATCTTGCAAGGGCATTGCCGGGGATTTCCGTCATCGACATCGATGCCGTGATAGATCAGGTCGAGCGGGCGATGACACGGGCGGCGCTCGCGGTACAGTACGTGTTCCTGTTTACGTTCGCCGCCGGGTTGATGGTTCTGCTGGCCGCGATTCAGGCGACTCGTGATGAACGAATGTACGAGAGTGCTGTGCTGCGGACACTGGGGGCCGGTAGGCGTGTGGTTCTTCAGGGTGTCGCGGCGGAATTCACGGCGCTTGGTGTGCTGGCCGGCACACTCGGCGCGGTGGGCGCTGGGGTGCTCGGGTTCTTCCTCGCGAGGGAGCTCTTCGATCTTGAGTATCTGCCAGGGCCGCTACTGGTATTGGTCGGTTTGATCACCGGGGCAGTCGTAGTGGGTGTCAGCGGTACGCTGGCCGCGCGCTCGGTCGTTAGCGAGCCTCCGGTCTCCACGCTTAGGCGGATCTAGGGATTAGTCACTGGCCCGCTAGTGCCAGTGACCGTGTGCCTCGGACCAGACACGTCCGCCAGTAGACACCGCCCCTGGATCGTAATCATCGACCGAAGTCAGAAAGACGATCAAGCCACCAAGGAGGATGACCGTCACGACTGTGGCGACGATACGTAGACCGAGAGGGGTTTTGCCCTTCTTCAAGGCGCAGCACTTCTTGTACTTGATCCCGCTCCCGCAGGGGCAGGGCGCATTTCGTCCTATTGCTGCCATGTCTCTTTGGCTCCGGAACCTCCCGAAGGGCTTAGTAAATCAGTTTCCCGGCGCATGCGCCAGTCCATTAATAATCAATAAGTTAGAATCTAAAAGTGTAATTGAATTTGAGAGCTAGATCAGCCGAAGCGGAGTTGAACCGATTGTTCCTGTCGAAATCCTGAAGGTTATGGTTAAGGACGATGAAGGCCTCCCGGCCGGCCTCGGGGATCCAGTGGAGGCGTGCGTTGATGCCCATGGTCTCGCTGACATCGTCGTACTGTAGCAAGGTGACCCACGAGAGAGTGGCCGAGAAGATGACATCAGCCCTGAATTGCACGAGGCGCGTGCTGAAATCCCCGTGAGGTAGTTTGACGTCATTCAGCGTGTAATCGAGCGTGGTCCGGAAATGGGTAGATGGTCGCCAGCCGAGTCTGATGCTGGTGCGTTCGCGCTCCCCGTCATAGAAGTTGCCTGCACGGTGGCTCAGCCGGCTCCAAAACATTCGAGTTGTGCTGGTGGTGATCTCGAACTCTGCTTCTTCGAAGGAGTACGTGCCCACCGGTATGACGACTGATTTAGTCCCCCTTTCCCAGATCTCGAAGGGCTCGACAAGGACTTCTTGCGTCGAGTGCAGATAGAGGTGTCCCCGGTTGCGAGAGCGGTCTTCCATTTCCAGAGCTCGCAGAGTCATGACTTGCGTTTGCAGTCCGCCGTCGATCAGATCGATACGCTCCGCGTCGAGTCCGGAATATACGGTGCGAATGCTCCCCTCTCTCGGACGGTGCGTGTAGCCCAGCTTGAAAATGTGATCCCGCACGCCTGAGCGATTGACGAACCCCAGCGCTGGGAAGAAGTTAGCCCCGATTTCCTTTGAGCCGAAGGATCCGCGTAGGCCGGTTGTATTGGGTGCTCTGATTCGAAACCCGAGGGCATGATCCTCGCCGTCGATGCCCTCCGTGTCGGATTGCTGGTACCAGGCGTCCGCTTCAATTACTCGGCCGCCGGGTAGGCGGGTATTGGAGTAGCGAAAGTCCACGCCGGCCAGTGAGTTGTCAAGATTGGAACGTGGGTCACCGTCAGTGACAATCATGCCGATCGTCGATTCTGCGAGGATATTGGCGGCTACTCGTCCGACGAAGATGTCCGTCGCCTCCACGCCGCTAAACTCATCCTGTTGAATGGCCAACGCACCCAGATTCCAGTTCCCGACTCGCCCGGCCAATTTGCCTCCCATGTCCAAATTTACGGGTTGGCCGGTCGCGCTAAGGCCGATGCGCCGAGAGAAAAAAGGCTGTGCGCTCTCCACGTCGGAGCGGGAGAAGGTATCCCTGCCGCCGGCGCCGAAGCCACCAAGACCTCCGATGCGGCCGAACTGAAATATGTCGGAGTCCCGGAGAAAGAAGTCTCTTTTCTCCGGGAAAAATAGGTTGAAACGGGTGAGTTCGACCTGCCGATCGTCCACCTCCGTTGCGGAAAAATCAGTGTTGAATGTCAGGGAGGCGTTCAATGAGGGACTGATCTTGTAGTAAATGTCTAGAGATGGTTCGTTGCTGGAATCGCTAGCCGATGGATCACCGTAGGTCTTCTGTTCGTTCAGGACGACGGAGGGCACGATGTCTAGTCCGCGACCGAGTTCCAATCCCTCAAATCCCACTGCGACACCCGAGACACTCGGGTTTATGGCCTGGTTGCGTGATACCCAGCCTATGCTTTCCTCCCCCCGGCTGATGTTGCGCTCGAAGTTGATGCCCCAGGTGTCGTTGTTAGGGTCGAAAGATAAGGTCTTGAAGGGGATAGCCATTTCGGCGGTCCAGCCTTCCTCGTCCACGGTAGCGTCCGCACGCCAAATGCCCTGCCAGTCGAAGTTCGAGCTGGTGGTGTTCTCATAGATGGCCTGCATCCTTACCCCATGGGGATTGACTTGGAAAACATAGCCGTTGCGCTTGTCATTGAAGGTATCGATGTTCACGGAGAACAATTCATCACTCCAGAATTGCTCCCCCTGCCGCAGGACGTTGGCCACTATCCCTTCGGCTTCGGAATCCAGCATTCTGACGCCTAAGTAGAGCGCTTCGTCGTTGTAATAAAGGTAGACCTGAGTAGCTTGTGTAGGCTCGGTGTACTCGATGGGCTCGATCTGGTGCATATCGGCGACGGGGGTGATCTGGGACCAGACAACCTCGTTGAGCACCCCGTCAATGACCGGCGCAGAATCGATCCGCGAGATCTGCATCGTCTTCATTTGTCCGCCAGGAGGTACGCTCTCCTGGCCGTCTGCGACGCCGCAGATCATGCTCGCCGTCAACCAGAGGGTTAGGCGGCTAGAAGTCCGCTGGGAGCTTGCTTTAATTACCCGTGGCGATGCACTCAACAGAGGTGCCCCTTCGAGAAGGTCTACAGAGCGAAAGAGTTCAGCCAGCAAAAGTTGGCCGGATGATCGGATTGTGGCCCATATCTAGGCCCAACCACATTAAAAAGTTGAAATTCCCCAACCGCCGGAAAAGATGAAGACCACGTGAGGGTAGGGCGCCTGGCCTTATAGGGCTAGAGAGGAAAACTGAAATTGCCTTTCCCTAGGCCTTGGCACGTGGAGTATGAAGCTGGGCTCGCGTATTGAGGCTAAGTTTTTGCCTCAGTTGGGGCTCAAATAAATATACAAATCTGTACGAAAACATATAAGTATGTATGATTGATGGGTGAGTTCCCTAGATATACACGGTTATGAGGCCCCATTGGCAGAGGGACGGGTAGCGAGGCGGCGGCAGCGGATGCGAGATGCGCTACTGCAAGCTGGCGCTCGACAGTTTGCTGCCCGAGGGATCGCCACCGTGAGCGTCGAGGACCTACTGGCTGAAGCGGACGTGTCTCGAGCGACGTTCTATGGTCTTTTCTCTAGTAAAAACAAACTTCTGGAGCTTATACTTAATCCTATCTTTGAGAAAGGGATCGCTGCCGTCCAAACCTTGGAAAAAAGTCCTCCTAGGGACGCCCTAGAGGGTATCTACAAGGTCTATCTGGATCTTTGGCGAACCCATCGTGAGGGTTTACTACTGATTCCGGAGGTAAATCCCTCTGCCTTCAAGCATTTTGAGGCGCAACATCAGGCGCTTAACGAGGCGCTTTTAAACGTTCTCATCAGAGCGGAGAAGGCGAATTTGCTGCGGAACGGGAGCGCAAGCTTCTCTCTACGGGTTTTGGCTCGAACCGCGATCCCGTTGCTGAAGGTCTACGACAGCCACCCTTCTGGCGAGGCGCTGTTCGAAGATGCGATTAGGGCCCTGCTGATGAGTGCGCGCTGAGAGCCTTGGTGGGCGCTCTGTTTAAATCGGTGCCTCGAGAGGGTTTGGGCCTCCTTTGTGTGTTGTTTGCCGGCGTTCTCATGAGCGCTTTGGACATTGCGATTGTCGGACCGGCCCTACCGGCTATTCAGGACGCCTTTGGCGTTGATAGTCGGGGGCTTTCCTGGGTCTTCAACATCTATATTTTGTTCGGCCTTCTGAGCGCTCCGCTCATGGCCAAGCTATCTGACCGCTACGGGAGACGGTCCATCTATCTCCTCGACATTGCCTTGTTCGCGTTCGGGTCATTGGTCGTGGCGTTCTCGCCGAATTTCCAGGTCTTGCTCGCAGGTCGCGCGGTGCAGGCCCTAGGCGCGGGGGGCATCTTGCCGGTCGCCAGCGCCGTCATCGGTGACACCTTCCCACCGGAACGCCGCGGGCCAGCGCTCGGGCTCATCGGGGCCGTATTCGGCCTAGCATTCCTACTGGGCCCCTTGCTCGGGGGTGTGCTGCTGCCGTGGAGCTGGCGCTGGTTGTTTCTGGTGAACCTTCCCATAGCCGTTGTGATTTTCCGGCAGGCGTCACGGTTGCTGCCCTCGGTGCGCCCGGTGATGCAGTTGCCCTTTGATGCCCTTGGCACAGTGCTTTTGAGCATGGCCCTTCTGAGTTTCGCGCTGGGGTTGAGTGAGATCGATGTAGCCGCATTTGGATCGAGCCTCACATCGCCACGGATTTTGTCGCTTTTGGTTGTTGTTGCGGTCACGGCCCCGCTTTTTTGGATCGCGGAAAAACGCGCTGCCGATCCTGTGCTGGACCCGGACCTCTTGAGATCCCGGGAACTGATGGTGGTTGGTCTGATTTCCACGGGCACTGGTTTGGCTGAGGCGGGGATGATATTCCTGCCAGCTCTCGCGGTAGCGAGCTTGGGTGTTCAGGAGTCCACCGCAAGCTTCATGCTCCTACCGCTCGTTTCGGCCATGATCGTGGGTGCTCCGCTAGCGGGTCGGCTACTGACCCGCTGGGGTGCCAAGCGGATTATCCAATCTGGCCTGTTGTTTGTTGTGAGTGGATTATTGGTTTTCAGCGTCTCCGTTCTTAGCACCACAACTTTTTACCTTGCCGGTGCCCTAGTTGGCATTGGACTGTCGGCGCTCCTTGGTGCCCCCCTGCGCTACATAGTGATCAGAGAGGTCCCAGAAGCGCAGCGAGGGGCAGGACAGGGGTTGCTGACGTTGTTTCTGAGCGTCGGCCGTATCGCCGGGGCGGCCGCCGTCGGAGGCTTCGTGGCCTCGTGGGAAGAGGACATCGCGGGATATCAAGGAGCTTATCTGCTCGTTGCCGGGATGATGTCGCTCGTAGTTATGTTGAGTGTTCTGTTGAAGACGGATTGCCCCCCGAAACGTCGAACAGGCGTATCTGGCGCATCGCCGGAGCGACGGGCAGAATAGCGCTCCGGTATTCAGGGTTCCCAAGGTGACATATGAGCGAGGACTGGATAGCTCCATCGATTCTCTCCGCAGATTTCGCGCGGCTCGGTGAGGAGGTGGATGCCGTGCTCAAGGCCGGCGCAGATTTAGTCCATTTCGATGTGATGGACAACCATTACGTTCCGAATCTGACCATCGGGCCAATGGTTTGTGAGGCCCTTCGAAAACACGGGGTTTCCGCGCCTATCGATGTCCACCTTATGGTCACTCCGGTGGACCGGTTGGCCGAGGACTTTGCGGCCGCGGGTGCCAGCTACATCAGCTTTCATCCTGAAGCCAGCCGTCACCCTGATCGGACGCTGCAACTGATTCGCGATGCCGGGTGTCGCAGCGGCCTCGTGTTCAATCCGGCCACACCGCTCAGCTGGCTCGATCACCTGATGGACAAGGTCGACATGATTTTGTTGATGTCCGTCAATCCCGGATTTGGTGGTCAGGGTTTCATTGAAACGACGCTGAAAAAGCTCGCGACGGCTAGAAGCCTCATCGAAGAATCCGGTTGTTCTATTCGTCTGGAGGTGGATGGTGGGGTGAAAGTCGACAATATCGGTCGGATTGCTCAGGCTGGAGCAGATACGTTCGTCGCGGGCTCGGCCATCTTCGGGGCCGGGGATTACACGCAGACGATCAGCCAGATGCGGAGTGAGATCGCCGGGGTTCGATGAGATGAGTGCCTTCGTTCAGATCGCCATCTGTTAAATCGCTTTTCTTCGTGTGAGCAGTTGCGGCAGTGCTCCGTTGTTTCGGTGAGACCATTCAGGATATAGATCACGCGTTAGAACAAGGGTTTGTCGCGAGTTTGCAACCCGGAAGAACCGGTTTTTGCTATTCTCGCCCCCCGCTCTGAGTCCAGGGCTTAGGATCCGCGCGAAAGGTTGATTGTGAGTTGGACGGTTCATAAATTTGGGGGGACGAGTCTCGCTGATGCCGAGTGCTTTCGGCGGGTAGCCGATATCGTTCTAGACCAGTCCCCGGGCAATCGAGCTGTGGTGGTCTCTGCCGTGGCGGGCGTTACCGACGTGCTCCTTGAGCTCATCGAGTGCGCCGCCGGTCAGGAGCCGGTAACGGGCGTTATTGCGGGACTGCGCGAGCGGTACGAGCGCCTAGTCGGGGAACTCCTCTCAGCCGAGGAGGGGAAGGCGTTCCTGGGACAGTTTGAAGCCGAGCTTGAGGATATCGATAGCGTTCTCAAGGCGCTCTCCCTGGTGAAGTCGGCCTCCCACCGTAGCCGTGACATGGTCTCGGGATTCGGGGAAGTGTGGTCGGCGCGCCTGCTTTCGGCTGTGCTGCAGGGCCGAGAGGATCATCATGAGGCGGTCCTGTGCCTTAATGCCAGCAATGTTCTCGTGGTCGGTGGGGGTGAAATGGGGCCGATCGTTTCATGGGAGTCGACCCAGGCCAATCTGGCCGACGAGATCCCAGACGAATTCGAGGGCATCGTGGTCATTACAGGCTACATTGCCCGTAATTCGGATGGCTTGCAGGTGACACTTGGGCGCAACGGGAGCGATTACTCTGCTTCCATCTTCGGCGCTTTGCTGAAGGCGGATGCAGTGCACATCTGGACCGACGTGGAAGGGGTGATGACCGGCGACCCGCGGCGGGTCCCAGAGGCGACGGTTATCGACGAGATTTCTTACAACGAGGCCATGGAGCTCGCCTATTTCGGTGCGAAAGTCATTCACCCCCAGACTATGGCGCCAGCGGTCACCCATGGCATCCCCGTCCGAATTCGGGGGACATTCAATCCAGAACACCCGGGTACCCGAATTACCGCTTCACCCGCTAGCCCAGATGCCCTCATCAAGGGCGTTAGTGGAATTTATGGGGTCGCCCTGGTGAACCTGGAAGGCGCCGGCATGATTGGTGTGCCAGGCACGGCGGACCGCCTATTTGGCGCGTTACGAGATGCGGCTGTCTCCGTTATGCTGATATCACAGGGAAGCTCGGAGCATTCGATTTGTTTCGCGGTGCCGGAGCGTTCAGCTGATTTGGTGAAAACGGTGGTTGAGCGCGCTTTCTCTGTGGAGCTCGATCAGGCTCAGATCCAGAACGTCGAGGTGACAAAAGGGTGCGGGGTTCTGGCCGTGGTGGGGGATGGCATGGCTGGGCTTCCGGGCGTTGCTGGACGGTTTTTTCGGACGTTGGGGAACGCTGGGATCAATGTCCGCGCCATCGCCCAGGGGGCTTCGGAGCGCAACATCTCCGCAGTGATCGAAGAGAAAGACATGACACGGGCCCTGCGAACCGTCCACGCTAGCTTCTACCTTTCCTCCAAAACGGTCTCCATCGGGCTGATCGGCCCGGGGTCTGTTGGCAGCGTTCTCCTGGACCAGATGGCGGGGGAGGCTGAGCGGCTACGAGGAGCTTTCAACCTGGACTTGCGCATACGCGCCATCGGTGGCTCGCAGCGCATGATTCTGGGGGAGCGGCGTATTGACCTGGATGACTGGCGCTCGTCGATCAGCGAGGCAGAGGACATGAATCTGGATCGTTTTGTCGACCACGTTCAGGCCGAACATCTGCCCCATGCTGTGCTAATTGACTGTACGGCGGATCCGGGCGTCGCTGAGCAGTATGCCGAGTGGCTCCAGAGAGGCATCCATGTAATCACTCCGAACAAACGCGCCCATAGTGGACCGGTTGAGTATTACGCGGGACTGAAACAGATCTCCCATGAGGCCAACGCCCATTTCTTGTATGAGGCTACGGTCGGCGCGGGCCTACCCGTCATACAGACGCTAAAAGATCTCGTCGAAACGGGTGACGAGATTGAGAGTATTAGTGGGATTTTCTCCGGGACGCTGGCGTATCTCTTCAACGTGTTCGATGGGACGCGGCCCTTCTCGGAGATCGTTCGTGATGCCCGGGCGCGGGGCTACACGGAGCCGGATCCGAGGGATGACCTGTCGGGCATGGATGTAGCACGTAAGGCAGTTATCCTCGCCCGAGAGGCAGGTCTAGAGCTGGAGCTCAGCGATCTCGAGGTCGAAAGCCTGGTGCCCGAGGCCCTGGCTGAGGCACCGGTTGACGAATTCCTCGAGCGACTGGTGGATTTCGATGCGCCGTTGGCAGAGCGCTTCGAGTCTGCGCGAGGTAAGGCTCGAGTGCTGCGTTATGTGGCTGACGTGGACATCAGGGCTGCCAATGCGCGCGTGCGCCTGGAGGCCTATCCCCTTGATCACCCCTTCGCGAACATCAATTTGACCGACAACATCGTTCAATTTGTGACCCGTCGGTATTGCGAGAATCCACTGATCATCCGTGGACCGGGAGCCGGGCCTGATGTGACCGCGGCGGGGATCTTTGCTGACTTACTGCGACTCTGCAGCATGTTAAGCGCGAATAATGACTAGCTCGGAGATTCAATACCTGAGCACTCAGGGGGGGCATGTGACGGACGTTTTGGGCGCGGTCAGCCGCGGCCTCGCTCCCGACGGAAGCCTCTACGTGCCCGAACAACTCCCGCGTTTCGACCCCGGTAAGATCAGAGGCGAGCAGATCGAAGAGATTGCCGTTGAGCTTTTGAGTCCCTTTTTTGAAGGTTCTCCGCTGGAGCCCGTGCTGGGGGGGATCTGTGAGGATGCTTTCAATTTTCCGATTCCGCTGGAGGAATTGGAGGGGGGCAAGTTGGCTGTGTTGGAGCTGTTTCATGGGCCGACGGCTGCGTTCAAGGACGTCGGGGCACGGTTTTTAGCTGCCGCCATGGAACGGGCATTGCCGGATCTTGCTCCCCGGGATTCTCGTCCACTGACCATCCTGGTTGCGACATCCGGGGATACTGGGAGCGCTGTCGCTGCCGCTTTTCACGACCGACGTGATATGCGTGTCACGGTACTCTTTCCTCGGGGGCAGGTTTCGCCCCGCCAGCGACACCAGCTCACATGCTGGACGGGTAACGTTCGCGCATTCGAGGTTAACGGCTCATTTGATCAATGCCAGGCATTGCTGAAGAGCGCATTTACCGACCCCGATGTGATCGCTCGTCATCGGTTGAGTGCTGCCAATAGCATCAACATGGGCCGTTTGCTTCCGCAGATGGTCTACCATGCCGCCGCCAGTCTTTGGCACTGGCGAAAACACGGTACCGAAGCCAACTTCATCGTGCCAACGGGTAATCTTGGCAACGCGTTGGCCTGTATCTGGGCACGTGCAATGGGGATGCCGATTCACGATATCATCCTGGCGACTAACGCCAATCGGGTGATACCGGAGTTCCTCGCGACGGGGGACTGGCAACCTCGCAAGAGTGTGCAGACGCTCGCGTCGGCTATGGACGTGGGTGACCCGAGCAACATGGAGCGGTTACGCCATCTCATACCCGACTTTGCAGAGCTACGTGGCTCCCTAGAGGCGTACCCGGTCGACGATGCCGAGATCCGGGACCAGATCGCAGCCGATTTCGCGCGCCGTGGCCGAACGTGGTGCCCGCACACGGCCACAGGATTCAATGTATACGATCAGCTTCCACCCGAGCGGCGTTCTGGAGGCGCATGGATCGTCGTGGCGACTGCGCATCCGGCGAAGTTCGACAATATCGTGGAGTCGGTTATCGGCGAGACCGTACCGGTGCCCCCGACGCTAGCAACCCTGCTAGCGCTGCCGATGCACTGCGAGGCGCTTGAGCCAGAGCTGAGTGCATTGGCCGACGTCTTAGACGGTTGGAAATAAAAAGTTCTGGAATAGATGGGTAATTTTTTCCAGGTCTTTATTGAGCATCGTGTATGGCTTCTCAGCGGGCTCTTGCTCGGACTCCTGCTGGTATTGATCTGGGCGGTAAGGCGACGCCGATCAAAAATTGGGTTGGAAGAGCTATTGGAAGACATCGGCATGGACCGGGTCAGCGATGTCCTAGTTTCTGACGGTATGGGTGGGGAGATCTCCATCGAACATCTGGTTCTGACCGGAAAGGGCCTGGTGATCCTTGATGTGAAAACTATCACTGGGTCGGTGTTCGCCAGCGATCAAATAGACGAGTGGACCGTCATGACGCCAACGGGCCGCATCTCGATCCAGAATCCTCAACGGGCGCTCCACGATCGAATTTCCGCCCTGCGTTTGCTGGTGCGCAACGTGCCTGTATTCGGTCATGTGTTGTTCGTGGAGGGGGCTGACTTCAGCAAAGGACGTCCTAAGGACATCATCCTTGCAGACGAGCTGCTGGGCCGCTACAGAAAGCCCGAGAAAGCCGACCTAGAGTCCATCATGGGCGCCTTCCTCCCGCACTGGGAGGCGGTGTGTGCAGCTTGCAAGCCAGCTGCAACGATCGGCCCGTGAGCCACAAGGGTCAACCGGTGGCTTTCAGGCCGAAAAGTCTCTGGGCGTTCATGCTGCTTGCCTCTGCGACGGTTTCCGGGGATTGACCCATGGCGGCGGCCAGTCTCTGGAGAATGTGTGGCAGGAATCGTGGTTCGTTGCGGCGGTTGCGAGGTTTTTCGGGGAGATCCCTGGGCAGGAGGTAGGGTGCGTCGGTCTCGATGAGCACTCGATCGAGGGGGAGGTTGCTCACAGCATCCTGCAGCGCTGCGCCTCGACGCTCGTCGCAGAGCCAGCCCGTAACTCCGATATACAGATCCAGATTGAGATACGCGCGAAGCTCATTTAGCCCACCGGTGAAGCAGTGAGCAACTCCGCCACTTAAGCGATCACGAACCGGCTGAAGGAGGGACAGCAACTCTTCGTGTGCATCGCGTTGGTGTAGGAAGATGGGCAGGCCAACGTCTATCGCGAGTTCCAGTTGTGAGGCGAAGGCGATTTTTTGCTGCTTCGGTGGCGAGAAGTTCCTGAAGAAATCCAATCCACACTCGCCAATGGCCACGATCTCATCGTTCTGTGCGAGGCCTCGGAGTGCCTCCGCACTGTGCTCATCGAATTCCTTTGCGTGATGGGGATGTACGCCCGCGGTCGCATATAGCGTTCCGGGGTAGTCCTTGGTGAGCTCAACCGCGCGAGCGCTTTCAGTCACGGAGGTGCCCGTCACGATGAGGCGCTCGACACCGGCGGCCTGGGCCCGTTCGATTACCGCGCCACGGTCAGCGTCGAAGCTGTCGTGGGTCAGGTTAGCGCCGATATCAATGAGCGAATTCATGTTCTCGGATTGTGACAACGGGCGAGGCGCGCAGCAACGTCGGCGTCTAGACTGCGGGAACCATAAAACCCTGTTTCCATCTATTGCTTCGCACGGCTACTGCAGAAGAGAGTATTATCTGGCTACTTTAGATGACCTGTATAAGAGGGACCATGCTGAGTGATGACAAGGCGCCACCGGATCATGCGCCACCGGATCATGCGCCACCGGATCCGGGTGCTGAGCCAGAAATCAGCGAAAACAATATAGAAGAGAATATTAAATCGCGTGCGACCTGGTTGAGACTTTTGTTCATGG
>Ga0315339_1000880_pt1 | contig 31314 bp, 32 predicted proteins | sample ASW17metaG_FD_204514 | JGI IMG/M metagenome (GOLD analysis project Ga0315339, IMG submission 204514) | Ammonia-oxidizing marine archaeal communities from Pacific Ocean, United States - ASW #17 | ecosystem: Environmental > Aquatic > Marine > Oceanic | place: USA: California | collected 2016-12-05 | reverse complement strand
GGCTCTATCTTCAAGAAGATCGAAGGAATCGGGGCCGGGCGACTCATCGAACAGTGCGGTCTGAAGGGTCGCATCAGCGGGAACGCTCAGATCTTCACCGAACACGCGAACATCATCGTAAACCTGGGTGGGGCCACCTCGGCCGACGTACGAGCCCTCATCGACCTGGCCCAAGAGACCGTGTCCCGTGAACAAGGACACGACTTGGTGCCGGAGATCACTTTCGTGGGAGAGTTCTAGGCTGCCAGAGCCGGGGCCAGCGACATACCTACCGCGCCAACTCCCGTAGGAGATCCGGGTCAAGGTCGTGGCCCCCGGGATGCTCGAGCGTGCGGAACGGAATCGCCATCGTCGTCAGCCGGTCCTCTTGGCGCTGATGGCCTTCCTCTGAGACGAAGGGATCGGCTGCGCCCCGCACCAGCACCATGTCCGTGTCGGTCAAACGGCTCGGACCCCGCTCGCCGTCCAGATCGTCCGGAGGATAAGCGCCCCAACAGATCAACCGGCTCACATCCATCTTACCGGCCACCACCCATCGGCACGCCGTGTGAACTCCTTGAGAGAAACCCAAAACAATCAGGGTCTCCGGGGGTCGAGACATCAACTGCTTGGCCTCGGCGAGTACGGCGTCGAGATAACGCACGTAGTCATGAATCTCGTTGAGGCGGTCCTCTCGGGTCATCCACGTAGAACCGATGGGATCACCGGCCCCGTGTTCTCGAGTCCCGTCATCCAGGTAGAAGCGGGACAACCCTTCGGGCGCCACGATGAACTGAGTGCCGTCGTCCAGCGCGCTGAACCAGCGCATGAACCGCTTCGCCAGTTGCCGGTACCCGTGGCAGACGATCCAGAGCTGTTTGGTGTCCGGGCCGACGTCGCCCAACGTGAAGTACCGAGCCGTCTTGGCGACTTCGATATGGCGCTCTTCCATGGGCGTCAGACCCCAAGCCAAAGACGGAGAGTGTAGCCCAGGAAACCCAGGTGAGAAACCAAGAAGAGAGACAGAGCACCACGGCGCCACCTGCTACGCTCCCCGCTACACTCCACGCTGAAGGTCTTGAAGATGAGAACGATGGGCACGACCAAGAACCAGCCTACGTACGGAAGACAATCGGTCGCGAGGGTCGGTAGTGTGTCCAGGAAAACCGAGGGACCGGAGGCCAACCCCAATGACCTGAGTAGTGTCCGGAGCCCCAGCGGAAACAGCACACAGTACTCGGGGATGACAAAGAGGGCGTTGACAAAGAAGAGCATGCCCTCACGGCTCTCGATCCAGGGCTCGTCAGGCCTCGGCACCACTTCCGGCGCCTCGCCCGCGGGAAGGGCCGTCGTCGTCACTCTTCCGTCCGGAGTATTGGACTCATGGAGCCGTATGCCGCCTTGGGTCGTCCTATTTGATATGGATACCGCGTGTTTCGCGGGCGGCACCATGTGTCGAGCCGAAAGGTGACCGAGCCTCCGCTGCCCGGCAACCCGCTGGACGACCGTCGAGGCAACCCGTGGCTCCTTTGCTCGGCCCGGAGGTCACGCTATGCTGAACATCACACCAAGAACCGCTCGAAAGTGACGGAAATGAGCGCAAGAACAGCCGCCGCGGCGATCATCCTTATCGGTCTCTTCCTGACCCCTGGCTCCGGCCGAGGACAGGTGCCCGACTCACTCGCTATTGCGGAAGCGGGGCAGATCGAGGCTTCTCAGGAGCCGGTTACGGCGGCGGTCGTCCAAGAACCGGATGGACAGCAGGCACCGGCTCTGGTGGCCGAGGCCGAAGGTGGAACCACTGAGAATCCCTTCGCCGGCTTCGAAACACACTTTCTGTCCAACGGACTCAAGGTCTGGTTGAAGCGAGTTCCCGACGCTCCCAACGTGTCGGTCAGCATCGCGGTCCCGTTCGGCTCTCACTCCGATCCGCGCGGCAAAGAGGGCCTGGCCCACTTCACCGAGCACATGCTGTTCTCCGACCACGAAGGTCGATCAGAGCAAGAGGTAAAAAACGCGCTCGAAGGTCTCGGCGGGCGGCGAAACGGGTTTACCGCTGCGGACCACACGTGGTATTACGCCACTATCGGTAAGCAGCATGGGTTGTTCGCGATCGAGTGGCTGGCCGGCGTGGTCTCCCCACACGCGATGGAGCCGGACGTGGTGGAGAGGAATAGACAACCCATAGCGATCGAAACGAACGCGAAACCCCGCGAAGTCTCCGAGCACGTCTGGGCTTTCCTGAATCCTTCGTTCCTCATGCCCCGCGACTTTTGGCAACGGGAGTTCGGGATGGATACTCCGGGCCTACGCGCACTCGACCGGTGGAGTACGCTCCACGCGATCACACCCGAGGACCTGAGAGGCTTCTACGAGACGTACTATGCGCCGGGTGGTTTGACGCTCACGATTGTGGGTGACCTCGATCCTGAACAGGCGCTGGCCACTGCGGAACGCACATTCGGCGCGCTACCGGGACGCGCCGTACCCGCTCGAGGGATCTCGATCGAAGATCCGAATCGCATCAGAGCCACCTACTATTGGGGCTTTCCTTCCAACGTGCGATACACGGCTCGGTACAAGTTCTTCCATCTGAGCGGGGAAGACGAACTCATGATCCTCTTCATGAGAGACTTCCTGAATCGGCGGCTGAATCAGCGGCTTCGGTACGGAGAGCAGAAAGCGGTCTACGGACTACAGGTGGCGTCTTCGAAGAGGGGGCCGGCCGCCTTCCTACAGGTCAGAGGATCGATCGATGAAGACGAGTACGACTTCGCCGTCGGGGTGATCGAAGAGGAGATCGAGTCCCTCAGAACCCGCGCTTTGGATGGCGCCGCCTTCGAGGCGGACCGCAGCGCGGTCATCGAACGTCTTCGGAGTGGCAACCAGACGTCCGAAGCGTTGAACTTCTGGGTGTACCGCAACTTCTACGACCCCGGCACGTTTTCAGATTTTCCGAACGTCCTCGGTTTCTATGAAGCGGTCAGTCAGGAAGAGGTCGCATCTTTCGCAGCCCGGAACTTCGTAGCCGAGCGAGAAGTGCTGTCCGTGCTCCGCATTCACCCAATCAGCCGGGAGCTAATGGTGGTAGCCGTTCTGTTACTGGCATGGCTGACGGTTCGACTCGTCGGATGGGGGCTCACGAGTTCCGTGACCATGAGCAACATTCGGTACGTGGCCCGCTTCAGGATTCCCGTCATTTTCAGGGTAGTGGCGTTCCTTGTGGTCAGCGGAGTGGGCTTGGTTTTCGCGAGACTCACCTTCTTCGGCCTCCAGTGGCTCACACTCACCTACGTATCGACGGTCGACGACTACAGGATACAAGCGGTGAGCTTCGCGCTGATGCTGGCGTCGGTCCTCACCCTCGTGATCATCTACATCTCGCGCCTTCCGCGGAAAGTCTTGGTGTTTCCGGACCACATCAGGATCAAGTCGATGGCCTATCGGTCGAAGGTTCTCAAACCGGAGGACCTTGAAGAGGTCTCCCTCCGCCGCTTCCACAGGGTTTGGATGAGTAGGGACCTCTTTCGATGTTATCCCATGACGTTGGGACTCATACGTCCAGGTGTTTACCTCCGGCCGGCCAAGGGGCGAGCGTACTTTTTCCGCACACGTGATACCAAGGAACTCCTGGATGTCCTCGGTGCGTGGCGGGGAGAATCCATCACCACGGCCGTCCCCGAGCCACGGAAGAAGGCCGAGACGAAGGAGTCCGACGGGTCGACGCCCGAGCCTGTGGCGAAAAAGAAGGAGCAGCGGAAAGGAGCCCTACCTCCGTCTTCCAAGAAGGTTCGGGGGTCGAGCGAGGCGAAGCCGGGGGCTGATCCACCACCCCCCGCATCCGCTGGATCCGCCGAAGAAGAGAACTACGACGACATCGACTTCGACTCCATCGGGCTCACGGACACCGAGATGGAAGATCTCCTCGGAGAGACCAAACGCGACGATCCTATGGGTGACGGCTGACCGGTCAGGACGTTGCGCCCTGGGGCTCACCTCCTACGTCGACGCCCTCATCGAGATGTAGCCTGGTGAGGTCACGCGCGAAGCGAACGCGGACCCGAAGGAGGAGAAAAATCGAAACGGCCGCCAGTCCGGCAGCCATCCCCCACCACAGCCCCAGCGGACCGAGACCTGCACGGAATCCAAGGTAGAGGCTGATAGGCAACCCGATGAACCAGAACCCCACCAGGTTCACGACCATCGGTGCGAACGTGTCCCCGACGCCTCGCAACGCACCAGACGCAACCGCCTGTAGCCCGTCGAACACCTGAAATATGCCGGCCACGGGAATGAGCGTCGCGGCCAAGCCGACCACGACCATATCCGTGCTGTAGATTCGCGCCAACATCTCGGGAACGCTCAGAAATACGGCGCCGAAGAACACCATCATGCCCCCGACAAAGAGCAGCCCCGCCCCGGCAGAGCGTCGAGCCTGCTCTGGATCTCCTGCCCCAACGGCTCGACCGACCAGCACCGCAGCGGCCTGAGTCACCCCCACCGCAGCCATGAAGGTCAAACTCGCTAGGTTGATAGCGACCTGATGGCTCGCCATCGGAATCGTGCCGAGCCATCCCATTGCGATTCCGATGGCGCCGAACACGCCGAACTCGAGAAAGAACTGGGCTCCGACCGGAGCCCCGAGCCGGAACATGCGCCGGAGAGGAGCGAGGGCCATCGCTCCCGGGCGTAGCGGCCACAGATAGGGGCCGAGAACCCGCCAGGAGACCCCCAAGAGCGCCACCAGCATGACCCACCGACTGAGCGTGGTGGCCCATCCCGACCCCACTGCGCCCATTGAAGGAAACCCGAGGTTGCCGTAAATGAGCACCCAATTTAAGAACACGTTACCAATATTCGCCACTACGATGACCGCCACGATGGGGGCCACCTTGCCCATGGACTGTAGGCTCTGTCGCAGAACGATGAATCCATAAAACGGCAGTACCCCGGGAATGGACACTAGCGCGTACTGGGCAGCGATCGGGATCACATCCGCTGGCTGGCGCAGGAATGTCAGGAAGGGCAATCCGGGGATCAGAAAGAGGCACGTCGTGAGCGAAAGGATCGCGGCCATGACGAAGCCACGTTGGATGCCTCGGGCGATCCCCAGGCGGTCACCCGCCCCGACCGCCTGCGATATCACCGGGTCCAAAGCGAAAAGCGTGCCGAGCCCGAAACTAGCCGTCAGAAAAAAATACAGGTTGCCCAGAGCGACGGCCGCGAGGTCGCGCGCCGAAAGATGGCCGACCATGATCGTGTCGACCGCGCCCATCATCATGACACCGACCTGGACGGCCGCAACCGGCATGGCCAGACGGATCAATGAAGCGAAATCAGCCCTCATCGGGATCATCTGACGAACGACACGCATGGGCAGAGAGCTTCGAGGTAGCACCGGACAGAAAGGACCCCGCCCACCCCGAAGGGTCGGCGAGGTCCGAAAATGATAACACTTTGCAAGGGCGGTCGGCGGACAGCCCTACTCCGTGGCGATATCCGTCCTACCGGGCACCTGCCTCTGGCCCTCCCTCAGGGCACGATCCCTTCTGATTTCGAGCAACAGACGGTGATCCTCTTCGACGTCGCTTCGCTCCGGCGCACGGACCCGCTTGGTGTGCGGCGCCACGAACATCGATATCAGAGTGATCGGAAAGCCCAACCAGAAAGCAGCGAACCGCTTTCCCCCCCGTTCGCCGTCCCTCACATAGGAGCAATAGGCAACGTTGGCAGCCACCCAAACAAAAGACCCCAATAACCCGCTGAGCATTTCAGCCTCCCCTGCTGTCCGAACCCGCTCTACTCGCCACGCCGCTTCGGGCGGATAACCAGTTCCCCGCCAACGGGGCCTTACAGCGCTCGCAAGTACTACGCATCTCGAGGATCATTTCATCGGGTCCCGGCAAGGTGTTCTAGACCATCGGTGTACACCGCACGGGCCCGGACGGTCGGAGTAACGGAACTGGACGGTCGAGGCTCCCCTGACGGGACGCGTATCAGAGTCCTATCTTGGCTCCTTCGGCCCAACATACGTCTTTCAACCAGCCTCTGATGCCCACAAGCACCGAATCGCCCGGGGTGCGCCTCAACCAACTCTGGACACGGCTCTCCGCCTTCCCCGGTGGCGGCTGGTTGTTCAGTCTACTCCTGCGTCTGATGGTCCCGTACAGTGGGTCCATCAAAGCACGTGTCGAGGCGCTCGAGCCTGGGTACTCCCGCCTTTCAATCAGGGATCGACGCCGGGTTCGAAACCACCTCAAGTCAGTACACGCGGTGGCGTTGGTCAATCTGGGCGAACTCGCCAGTGGCCTGGCAATGCTCACGGGACTACCGTCGACGGTGCGAGGAATCGTTACCGGCCTCTCCGTCGAGTATCTCAAGAAGGCACGGGGCCGGCTGGTGGCCGAGTGCCGTTGTGATCCACCCCATGTAACCGAATCTGCGGAATACACGGTAGTCGCCGAGATCCGTGACGGCGCAGGGGTCACGGTAGCCCGGGTATCCGTCGTCTGGCGCCTGGGGCCGACCAAATGACTCAGGAATCCGTCGTTCCCCGTATCCCGACTCGCCTGACCTCGGATGCCCACATCGACGTGCCCATCATCTGCGGGGCGATGTATCCGTGTTCGAATCCGGAGCTGGTGGCGGCGGCCTCGGAGGCCGGGGGGATAGGCATACTCCAACCGATCTCACTGACCTACGTGCACGGCTACGACTTTCGTGACGGCATTCGCAAGATCCGATCGCTCACCCAGCGGCCCATCGGGATGAACGCCCTCATCGAACAGTCCTCGAACACGTACCGGCGCCGCATGGAGGAGTGGATCGAGGTGGCCCTCGAAGAGGACGTACGGTTCTTCGTGACATCCCTGGGCAAGCCGGACTGGGTGGTCCGTGCCGTAGAACCCTTCGACGGGCGAGTCTACCACGACATCACTGAGCGAAAGTGGGCTCAGAAGGGGGTGGACTGCGGAGTTCATGGTTTGATCGCCGTAAACAGCCGGGCGGGTGGCCATGCGGGCGGACTCGACACTCGGGCACTCCTGGACGATGTGGTCGATCTCGAGCTTCCCGTCATCTGCGCCGGCGGGGTCGGTACCGAACAAGACTTCGTGGACGCTCTCGGGCTGGGGTATGCCGGGGTCCAGATGGGCACGCGCTTCATCGCCACCCCCGAGTGCACGGCCAGCGACGAATACAAACAAGCCATCGTCGACGCCGAAGAGGAGGACATCGTGCTCAGCGAGCGGCTCACGGGCATTCCTGTGGCGGTGATCAATACCCCATTCGTCGACCGAATGGGGCTCAAGGCCGGTCCGCTCGCCCGCTGGATGCTCCGTGGCCGGAAAACGAAGCACTGGATGCGTACGATCTACGCCGTACGTTCCCTCTGGCAGTTGCGGCGGTCCTTGCGAGCAACCAGTGGACGTGGCGATTACTGGCAGGCCGGGCGGAGTGTCTCAGGCGTGCACGGGGTCGAATCGGCACACGACATCGTGCAGAAATTCGCCTTGGCCGCGCACGATGCGGGGCGTGAGGGAGCGTAGGCCCCGTTGAGGCCCCGGGGACGCGGCGCGTAGCAGCCGCCCGGATTCAAAGAAACTGAATGATGCACGAACTCGACCTAACCAGCGGGAGAATACAGATGCTCCGACGTGTTCTATGCCTTACGGCTCTTTTGCTTTCTCTGCCCGGGGTGACCCAGGCTCAGGAGGCCCGACGCCGTTGGGAGAGGATGGCCCAAATCCGCCTGGACAAGTTCGACCTGATTCTTCCCGAGGCGATGCGAGAGAATCAGATCGACATGTGGGTCACCGTAATGCGGGAGGGCCACCTCGATCCGCTCTACGAGGATCTGGGTCGCGGATATGTAGGCTCGACAGCCTATTACATCTTCACCGACCGGGGGGGTGATCGCATCGAGCGCGTCGCCCTTGGGGTTGGCGGATACCTGCTCGAGCAGAACGGCGCCTACGACATGGTCACCGGCAGCTTCGACCTGCGAGAGTTCGTCACGGAACGTGATCCACAACACATCGGCGTCAACATGTCCGAGGCCATCGGCGGGGCCGACGGTTTGTCGCACACGTCCTATCTGGCTCTCGTCGAAACACTCGGAGAGCCCTACGCCTCTCGCCTGGTTTCGGCCCAAAAGCTCGTCTCCGATTTTCGGTCCCGCCGCGTGGCCTCTGAGATCGTTGCGTTCGGCCAAGCGGGAGAAATCTCGCGTGAGATCGCGGAACGCGCGTTTTCGAACGAGGTGATCACCCCGGGGGTGACCGCGCTGGAAGACGTGGCGTGGTGGATGATGGACCGCCTTCTCGAGCGGGGACTCGGCTCCTCGTTCGACATGCCCTCTGTATACATCGCCGGGCCGACCGGTATCGAGGCGACTTCGAGCGACCGGATCATTCAGAGGGGAGACCTGATGATGATCGACTGGGGAGTCGGGTACCTCAACTTCTATACCGACATGAAACGCACGGCCTACGTACTTCGGGAGGGTGAGACGGAGGCACCTGCCAGCTTCCAACTCGCCTTCGACCGCGGGGTCGAGGCTCGGACGGTCATCAAGAATACGATCAAGCCGGGCATGACCGCCGGAGACAACTTCGAGTTCATCAAGGAAGCACTATCCGGGGCCGGCTTCGGGGTGATGGAAACGTTCAACCAACCCGGGGATGATCCTGAAGTGACCGATGTCATTACGGGCAACCATTCGGTCGGCAACCTCGGGCACGGTGTCGGCCCCTCCATCGCCTGGTTCAATCCCGTCCGTATGACCTACGAAGTAAAGCCAGGCAACCTGTTCTCCATCGAACTGTTCGCCTATACCAGCATCCCCGAGTGGGGCGGAGCCAAGGCGCGCATCCCTCTTGAAGACGACGCCATCGTCACCGAACGCGGAGTGGAATGGCTCTACCCGGTAAATTCCAGAATCTTGCTCATCAGGTGAGACACCCGAAAAGGAATATCATGAAGAAGTCCTATATTGGCACGACCCTCGTCGCGATCCTGCTGGCAACAGCCGTAGTCACCCTCGGTCCACTTGAAGGTTCGGCACAAGACGGCTTGAAGGTGCACATCTCCGCCGACATGGAAGGGGTCGTGGGCGCCGTCACGAGTGACCAACTCAATCCGACGGGGTTCGAGTACCAACGCTTCCGTGTGTTCATGACCAACGAGGTCAATGCGGCGATTGCGGCGGCCAAGGCGGCGGGTGCGACCGAAATCGTGGTGGCGGACTCTCACGGCAACGGCGAGAACCTCCTGATCGAGAATCTGCCCAGCGACATCACTCTGGTCCGGTCCAAGCCGCGGAAGCTTGGCATGATGCAGGGCATCGACGAGACCTTCGACGCCGCCATCTTCATTGGGTATCACTCGAGCACCACGAACCCGCGAGGCGTTCGAGCCCACACCATGTCGAGCGCCAACCTCGCCGCCGTGAGACTCAACGGGATCGAAATGCCCGAGGCTGGCATCAACGCGGCTATCGCCGGACACTTCGGAGTCCCCGTCGTGATGATCTCGGGCGACGATGCCATCGTTGAAGAGGCCCAAGGGCTCATCGGCGACATGGAGGGGGCGATCGTGAAGTGGAGCTACGGCTTCCACTCTGCCCGCACCATCATGCCGGAGGCGTCGTACGCGCTGATCGGTGAGAAGGTCGCGCGCGGGCTCGAACGTCTCGACGAACTGGAGCCGTGGGGGTTCGACGGACCGATCGATGTTGAGATCACGTTCAAGAGTTACATGCCCGCCGAGGTCCTGAGCTACCTACCCTCCGTGGAAAGGCTGAACGCGCACACCGTTGGGTTCGTGGGTCAGGATATGGTGGAGGTCGCGACGTTCCTACAGTTCATGTCTCAATACCAGATCGGGTTGACGCCCTAGAGAGCTGCACCGGTGGGGCGAGCCCTCCCCTGTGGTACGTTCGCCTCGCCCTCTTTGGGATACCTACCGGCGACCGAGGTACTCGCGCACGAACTGGTCGTGGCTGCGGGCCTCCTCAGGCGTGCCGAGTTGGTGCGTAGTCCCCGCGGCCATCCACGTGACGGAGTCGGCGAGGGCGAGAACATCAGTGACATCGTGGTCCGTCACGACTACGGCGCAGCCCTGTTCAGCTAGTTCGCGTAACGCGTTGGCGACAGCGCCGCGACCCTCAGGTGTACCCCGAGTGAATGAGCCGGCGACATCAAGTCGCGCTCCGGTAGATAGAACACGCCGAGCCGAGCAAGGCGATGCGGGGCTGGGTGCTCGAACGTCTGGTCGCCAACCTGTACCGTTCCGTAGTCGGCTCGCACCAGGCCTAAGGCACACTCGATCAGCGTAGTCTTCCCCGATCCGTTTCTGCCCAGCAGGGCGGTGATCGCCCCGGCGCGGCCCCACAGGCTGGCACCGTTCAGCACTTCAACGGCACCGAAGCTCTTTCCGATGGATTGAGCCGTGAAGGGCTGGGTCACCGTAGGAGGAGCCCCAAACGGAAGAGTAGCTCGGCGCTTACCAAGACGAGCCAGCCGGGCAGCCAGATCTGGATTCGGGATATGCCGAAGTTCGCAAGGAAGAGCCTGTATCGGCGTAGACGGGCATCGACCATGACCAGAATCCCGCCCACTCCGAGGACCCAGAGGAGGGAAGCCGATGGGTTGATCGGAGCACCAAGGACCTCACCCACGCCGACGACAACCCCCTGAAGAAACAACCAGGCGATCAGCGCGCTGACCGTCGAGCGCAGGACGAAGCCGGGGGCCGCCCGGACGTAGCCGATCATGGCCCTACGATCCCTCTGTGACGTCCTCCTGGACCTCGCTCGGCTGGTCCCCAACGGCACCGCCTGCGGAATCCCCCTCGACCCCTTCCCCGCGTTCGTTCAGCATCCCAACCTCGGCAAGCACCTTCAGCGCACGCTCCTCGTCTTCGACCCGGACCACGACCCGAGCGGGATTCACGAAGGCCAAACCCACGTCCATGCCGCCCGCATCGTCAATGAAGAGGGCTGTCGGCACACCGGCGTTCTCCAGATAACCATGAGCCAGCTCGGCCTCGTGACGGTAGTGGAAGCGAGCCACCACCGTGGTCGGAATTCGAGCACGGCTCATTGCGTTCGCCTCACAGTTAGCCCGGAAACAGAGAAGCGTCGATGGCCGGCACCAGTCGAACGGCGTTCTGATAGTAGATCTTGCGCAGCACTTCGTCCGGTAGATCGAGACCGTACATCTTCCAGAACGCGTGATAACGCCGGTAGTAATCGAAGTAGTCGTCGTCGGTCTCGAAGACCTGGAAATACGTGTAGAACTCCTCCTGGTTGTAGGAGTCCTTCCCCATCAACACACGATCCTGGTACTTATCGAGCCATTTGGCCGCGAAGCGAGGCTGCCTACCCAACTCGTAGATCACCGCTCCAAGCCCGAGGTTCATGTTGGGAAGCTCGTCAAGAAGTGCTCCGAGTCGTCCCAGATCGTGACCGAGCCAGCCCATGTGCGCCGCGATGAAATTCGTTTTCGGATGCTTCCTGAACAGGTTGTGCTGTTCACCGATGATCGTCTCCCACGGCGCGCTCTTGCCCGGAGGCTGGATCCGACCCGGACGCAGTTTCAACTCCAACCAACGCTCGTTGAATTCGTCGAATGGCTGCCAGAACTCAGCAGGATCCGCGGAGTGGATCAACACGGTGATGCCCAACTCACCTGCCTTGTCCCACACGGGCTCCAATCGTGGGTCGTCTACGGGAATCCTCTCCCCGTCCGTATCCAGCGATGAAAAGCCGAGATTCTTGAAGATCTTCAGTCCAGCTGCTCCGTTCCGAACATCCTCCTCCAACTGCGCTGCGGCCCGCTCGCCCCAGCCCGGCTCACCCACTCCGTCGAAGCGCACGTTGGCAAAGAACACGAACCGGCCCTCGTGGTCTCGGGTCATGTTCTCGAGGCCCGTAACCAAGGCGTCACCACTGCCACCCGAGAGGTTGACCATCACAGCCATGTTGAGCTCGTCCATTTCCCCCACGAGCCCGCTCACTTGGGCCGCCGACATGCGTGTGGCCCTCTGATGACCGTGAATGTCCACGAACGGGAAGCGAGCCCGCGTCAGAGGATGCTCGGAGACGACCAACGTCGTCCGCGGCGTATACTCTTCCACCGTGAGCTCCTGAGCCGCCATCGAGGTGACTCCCAAAAAAACAGGTGGCGAGATGAGGGCGAGAGAACCTGACAACAAGGAAGCGTTGAGCCGCATTTGGTCGCTACTCCGGGTCGAACTCTTGGCTTGGTCGGCTCCGCCCGTCGCAGCCGCCAGAAATTGATGATAGTGTGACCCCGTACCCATCCTGACTGTTTCCAAGGAGCGTTGTCGGGCAGGCCAAATGGCGCTCAAGGAAGGCTCGCTTCGCCGCGTGCTTGCCTATCAGCACATCTCTGGGGCTGGAGAGGCGACGATCAAGGATGCGGCGCACCTAATCGAGAGCGAGGGCTCTCCGGAAGCGTTCGAGCAGAAGATCAGCCGCGAACGGAAGTCCCTCTGAGGCATGGGCAAACCGCAATCCATCGCGTTGGAAATCGCGATCAACGACAGCGTTGAGCGGCGCATGATGGAGCTGGAACTAAAGTCCCTCGAGTTCCTGTGGAAGCGCGAGGAAGAACTCGCCCGAATCATCGACGAGGAACTCACACCCGAGGACATCCGGGACCGGCACCTTCGGCGACTCCCCGTGACCGTCGCCTCCAAGGGTCACACCGCCGCTGAAGTGGGCGCCTTCTCGATCCATTCGGACGGGACCACCTGATTCGGGACTGACGGGCCGACCTACTCGTCGGAGGGAGAGCCCTCCAGCAGTCCCTCGAGCGGGAGTTCCTCCGCACCGTTCTCCGTACAAACAGCGAAGTTGCGCTCCCCTGACCCGTACATGGCCACGCCGGCGTATTCGCCCTTCTTGTTTAGCACGAAGAAGCGGACATCGAACGCCGGCAGACCCCGGCTGTTGAGCAGCCGCTCTTCCACGGTGTTCTCCTTGATTCGATTCAGAGCCACCATCCCGGCGTCCTTGGGGCTCAAGCCTGCACGCATGCTCTCGACTATCAGGAAGGAGGCGAGGTTGAATAGGTTGGCCTCTCCCCTCCCGGTGGAACCCGCGGCGCCGACCTTGCCATCCACATAGAGGCCGGCTCCCAGAATCGGTGAATCACCCACTCGCCCGGGGATCTTCCAGGAGAGTCCCGACGTAGTGGTCACGCCACAAATTTCGCCTTGAGGGGAGATACCGTTGGAGTTGGTGGTCCCCCAAAAACTGTTCTCCGAGATGAGCCCTTCACGGACCATCTCGAGACCTGCGTCATAGAAAGCCCTTGAGCGGGCCCGCTCCGATCCACCTGGACCGACACTTCCGGCTCCACGCGAGCCCCGCTGATCCGGGTTCAGAAAGTGAGAGGGGTCTATGCGGCGCTTCCAGTTGAGCCACAACGAGCGGGACTTCTCCGTGTTTAGATCCTCCTCAACGGTCATTCCGAGCTGCCTGGCGAATCGCTGCGCTCCCTCTCCCGCGAGAAGATGATGATCGGTCAGTTCCATCACGGCCTTCGCTACCAGAGACGGCGTCCGTACTCCTTCGATAGCCGCGACCCCTCCCGCCCACTTCTTGGGCCCATGCATGCAGCATGAGTCCAACTGAACAACCCCGTCGGCATTCGGCAGCCCGCCGTAGCCGATACCGGATTCCTCCGGATCCAACTCCGGAATATTGACGCCGGCGACAAGGGCATCGAGAACGTCGTCTCCGCGCGTGATCCCCTCGAACGCACGTTCGATACTACACTGCGGACCGCCATTCCTATACCGGATACCGCTCAGGTCGGACACGACGACCGGGCGGATCAACTGAGGAGCATGAACGAAGGGAGCTCCGGCCGGGGAGCGCGTATCCTTCCCGAGGGCCGTGGCTGGCACTGCGGCCCCCGCTGCAATACCGAGGGTTGCCGATTGGACAAATTGACGACGATTGATGCGTTCAGACATGGTCTTGCCCTCTCTCTGCCTTCGCCGGGCTACCAACCGGCTCACGTTCCGGAGAGTCGGCGTGCCCGCTCCCAGATCGCGTCGAACATCGGCTCTGTGAGCCTCCCGGTAAAGGTGTTCTGCTGACTCGGGTGGTATGATCCGATCAGGGTGGTGTGCCCGAGGTCGACCTCCACACCGTGCGAGAACTTCGGTCGCGGACGTGGGACCGCCAGTCCGCGAGCCGCAAGGAGCCGAAGAACCTGGTTGAAGGCCAACCCGCCCAGGGCGACGATGACGGGTGCGTCGGCAAATGCCTCGAGCTCGCGCTCCAAGAACGGGCGACACGCCTCACGCTCCTCGGTCGTTGGTCGATTGTCGGGCGGCGCGCACCGCACAGCCGCCGTCACATAGACACCCGCCAGCGTCAGGCCATCCCCCGCGTGGCGACCGTCGGGCTGGTTGGCGAACCCCGCGGTGTGCAACGCCCGGTAGAGCCAGTCGCCGGAGCGGTCGCCGGTGAACATCCGACCCGTACGGTTGGCACCATGGGCCGCCGGCGCCAGTCCGACAACGAGGACGCGCCCCTCGGGATCGCCGAAGGACGGCACCGGGCGCCCCCAGTACTTTTCATGCGAAAAGGCGGCCCTCTTGTCTCTGGCGATTTCCTGGCACCAGCGAGTGAGACGAGGGCACCTAACGCACGCTACGACCTCTGCGTTGAGTACCGAAAACCGGAACGCCCGTGCAGGCACTTCCCGGCCTTAATGCTCGTGCGCCGCCTCAGCTTCTCCCTTGAAGGAGAACATGATGTGCGCAGACGGCCGTCCCGGCATCATGATCCAAGGACCACCCTGATTCGGCTCGGCGCTCAGTCCCGTGCTCTCTGGGGTGGCGAACGGGATGTAGGCGGCGTGGATGTGCTGAGCGTCGGTCAAATAAAGCGTATGTGAATCAAAATCTGCCGCCTGGCCCCGCAGATTGTAGACCATCGCCGCGCCGTCTGGCATGGGGATCTTGCCCTCGTCGACTTCGGCCCACCGTGCCAGTTGCCGGTCCTGACCCGTAATACCCTCGGCGGAGAGTTCGCGACCACGCTGCATGAAGGGCTCAAGAGACACGTGGTAGCATGCCGAAGCGAAACCCTCGTCACCCGGCCGGTCCGCGAGGCAGATCAGTTCGTTCGTGCCTTCACGTACCGTCCACAGAGAGCCGTCTTCACCGTAGGCGCGGACTTCGGCGCCCGCTCGATAGCTGGCAGGAGCCGCCGCAGACGCCTGCGCGATGAGCACCTCGTCGGTGACCTCTTGGGTCTGAGCGGGAGCAGGGATCATTACCGTCAAACCCAGACTCAGAAATGCTAGCCCCTTCTTCATGTCTTTCTCCGTTATGATCGAACGCATTTGACGTCAGCCCCGCAAACTAGCACCACCCCGTCAGCCTTCACTACCCCAGCTACGCACGAAATCCTCAGGATCGATGCCCAGTCCATCGGCGATGCGTGTGATGTAGTTGAAGTACGCCACCACCTGCGTCGCGTCGTGAAGGGCCGCGTCGTCGAATCCTAGGGATCGGAGCTGATCGAGATGCTCCGACGTAACGCTTCCCTGTTCGTGTGTAAGGCGCACAGCGTGCGCACACAGGGCGCGGTCCGCTTCTGTGAGGGGCGCGGTGGTCCAATCACTGACCACCTGGTGGACAAACGCGTCGGCCTCGTCGTCGCTACTGAACGTTCCCTGGACCTCTTCACGGAGGTCGTGCGCGTGCGCTGCGGTTCAGTAGTGACAGTTCAACTCGACCGAGACCACGGTGGCGAGCAACTCGCGCTGCATGAGCGAAAGGGGTGACGACCCCTTCATGACCGCCCTGTAGAGCTTCATGCTCGCGTCGAGAGTCGAAGGATTGGGGCTCATGATGCGTACGATATTCCACACTCGACCAGCACGCTGCAACGCCGCATCGTATTGCCTTTTTACGATCCCAGTCGCCTCTGAGACGGAAGTGGTTCGAATCCAAGCCATTGAGTTTCTCAGTCTGGAGGGAATCCCGAGGAGGCCATGACGGCGTCCGCCTGCTTCAAGTCCCGCTTGTTGTGCTCGACCATCATCCGAAGGGCATCACCCAGCCGGAAACGAAGGAGCGCACTCGCGGGGGATGCGACCTTCACCTGTTGGAGATCTACATCTCGGCTCTTCTCGATCACCGACATGATCTGCCTCTGTTGTGCTGCGAAACGGCGTACGACCCTCGGGTCGGAGTCGCCCTCAACGCCTACCGGCGGGGGCTGGAAGATGCTGGGCGATTTCAACCGGCACCGCGAATCGGGTCCCAACAATCCGATGAACCATCCAGCGAGGCGTCCGCCCTCAAATGCCGCGTTTCCAGATGAGGGAGCACCAGACTTCGCGAGCGTTCGCTCGATGCTGCCTAGGTAGAGGCGGTGGGTGGTGAGCAGATGATCCAGGCATTCCACCACACTCCAAGCTCCAGGCTTCGGACGCCAGCCTAACTGAGCCGGCGACAGCTCCATAAACGTGTCAGTCGCTCGTCCGGCCAGAGCCTCACACTCCTCCGAGAATTCAGTGCGGTAGTCGGCGGCAGAGGGCCGCGGGCACTACGTCCCCCACCTAGGCATCTTGGGCTCGCCACCGCAACCGAGCGCCCTCGCCTGATACCGATAGAAGCCAGAAAGGAGCATAGAACCCGAGAGCACCACGTTGAGCAGCGACATCACGCCAAGCCCATCAGCTCAGTAAGCGTGTTCAGGTCAGGCACCTCGAGATCCGGCTCGGCAGTAGTGGGGGCGGTCGCACCCGAACCCACCTTCCCGGCTCGACGGTTCACCCATACGCATGAGAGACCCAACTGTCGCGCTGGAGCAATGTCGTGGTAGAGGCTTTGGGCAACATGCAATATCCGGTCAGGACCGTAGCCCAACCGACGAAACGCGACGGAGAAGTTCTCCGGGGAGGGCTTATAGGCTCCGACTTGCTGTGCAGTCACAACCTCATCGAAATCCACAGTCAATTTCGGCGCCGAGTAGGCGAACAGATCGTCGTCGATGTTCGAGATTATCGCGAGCCGGTACCGACCCTTCAGCGCCGCGAGCGCCGGAACCGTATCGGTGAAGGTCGGCCAGTCTCTGATCGACTCCGCCAAGGAGTGGCGCTCGGCCTCGGACGGTTGAAAGTCCAGCTCACGTCCAAACTCGTCGACGACCTTCGACAACACTTCTCGGTACGGAAGGTACCGATCGGCCTCAACCGAGGACTCGACGTTGCCGAAGAGGGTGAGAATCGCTTGGTCGTCGATCGAGAGCCCGTGGGCTGCCAATACGGGCCGAAGCGCCCCTAGAATGCCGGCCTCCCAATCGATGAGCGTCCCGTAGCAGTCAAACGTCAGGCAGTCGAAGACGTCAAAATTTATGGTTTGTTCGCTCTTCTCTCACGAATCCGTGCCCTCGCCATACCAACCATCGGGCCAATCAGGCCACCCACGGTGGCGCCGATGACGGTCATGACGGCGATCGGATTCAGGTGAGCGAGTTCGAGGCCACCACTAGCCACCGATCGGTAAATACTCATGGCGGCGAAAAGCCCACCCGCACTCACAGCTCCAACAATGGTCCACCGAAGCGTTGCCGCTTCTTGGACGTCCCCTTCGGACCCCTGCGGTGGCGCGTTCATCGTTCGGTCTCCTGCGGTGGTTGCCAATCAAGCACTCCGTGGAGGATACGCTCGGCATGGGCGGGTACCCCCTCCAACTCTACCTCGAAGTCGCCCTCCTTCGCACCGGCTATGAACTCACCCAATGCCAGGGCCCCTGTTAGATCGATCCTACCGAGGCCCTCGAGGTGAATAACAAGTCGTTCCGCGTCAGGCTCACGGGCTAGTTGTTCAGCAGCCATTTCTTCGAGTATGGCCGCCGACCCGAACCACAGGACACCGGCCGGCCTAATGTGCACGCCGCGTGTATCGGTCCACGACTCGATCCCCGGTCTCAATTCTCGCCACACGTGGATCGCGACCGCCGCGAAGACACCGATGACGACAGCCTGCTCGACATGCGGCGAGAGCCATAGCGTACAGCCGAATGTCAGCCATCCCACCGAGGCTTGGGCGCGCGACATCCGCCAGAGCGAAATGAGCAGACTCAGGCGAATGAGCGGAATCACGGCCGAAATCACTATGGCGCTCAAGATCGCTCTCGGCAGGGGCGAGAGGACTTGCGCGAAGGGCAGGAAGATGAGGACGGTTACCCCTGTAGCAGCCCCGCTCCATCGAGTGCGGGCCCCGGACAAGTAGTTGAGGCTGCTCCGCGAAAACGATGCACCGACGGGTAAGCCACCAAAGAGCCCGGACGCCAGGTTGGCGACCCCCTGACTGATGAACTCTCGGTCCGGGCTCCATAACATGCGTTCCCTGGCCGCGTAGAATCGTGAAATGGAAGCCGCCTCCGCGAAGCCGACCAACGCGATCACGAAGCCCGGAAGAATCAGCAGGGACAGTTGGGACAAGGGGAGCCGGAAGTCGAGGACAGGTAGAGCGGCCCTGACTTCCCCGACCGTCGATCCTGAATAGTCCGTGAGAACAGAAAATGCCCACCCCATTATCGTGGCAATCAACACTCCGGGCACAAGAGGGTGAATACGACGACTCCCGATGATCACACCCACGGTCACGAGGCCCATGAGCAAGGCAGCCGTCTCCCACGAACCGGGGTTAGCGAGGGTCCAGGCGGCCCGTCCAAGCACGCCTCCGTCGGGTGCCTGCACACCGACCAAGCCGGGAAGCTGAGAGCCTATGATCAAGATCGCGGCTCCCGAAGTGAATCCGTCCATCATCGGTCGGGACATCATGTACGATATCCATCCCGTCTTGAGCACTCCGATCAACACCCTCGCGATCCCGACCACGACAGCTAGCAACGCTGCAAGGCGCACGTATTCGGTGGACCCCAGAGCGGCGAGTGGCACGAGGGCCCCTAAAGTGAGTAGGGCGGTCAAAGCACTTGGACCGGTCTGAAGGTACGGAGACGACACAAAGAACGTGGCCGCAATCGGGGCGACGGCCGCGGCGAATAAGCCCAGTTGGCTTGGCAGGCCGGCGAGCTCCGCATACGCCATCGCCTGCGGAATCAGAACCAGAGCGACACCGGCGCCGGACACAAAATCCCGGAGAGTAGGCGTCGGTGTGGCACTCATACCGCGACCGCCGATTCAGCGTCGGCGGCCAACGACACCAGCAGATCGGCAGTAGCGGACGAACGGCCCACCCAGTGCTCACATATCGGTCCGAGTCCCTCGAGTCTTGTGGATAGGCTGGCCGATTGGCGACGCGCTTCGACAGCTAGCCAGGACAGCACTTCATGAGGGTTCTGAGCAAGGAGCCCCTCCAACACGAATCGGCGCTCACCTGCACGAAGTCCGAAACCGAGTTGCGCGCCAGCATGGGTGAGGTCGCTGCGAAGGATGATCAAGCCACTGCGGACCGGCGTGAGCAACGAGGTCAGAAAGGCATCTGCGCTTTGGTTCCTGGGATCCGAGGCCTCATCGACCCCGACGAGATGACGAGGGATAACGTCGAGGGTGCCGAGCTCTTCGACCTCGGCCTGCAGAGCCGCCCACAACAGGGCAGACCACGGACCGTAGAAGGGCCCACCAACTTCCTCGACCCGCTGAATGAACGCCGGCATCCACGGCAGCAAATGCTCCCACAGAAGCGCCGCGCGGGCACTCCGAATCAGACGGACCGCAGCGGGGTCGTCTTCTGCGGCCTCGGCCTCCGTAAGATTCGCGGCCAAGCCGAGCAGACCACTGAGGTGGTCCGGCTCGTCGGGAGACTCTTGGTGAAGCGCTCTCCAAAATCCCGCCACGCGATCTCGGGCCTCTCCGCCCAGCTGACCCTCGCCTCCTAGGTAAACGGCCGCATAAGGATGCAACTCCATCAGGAAGACGGACGCGTGCGTGGTGGAGTCGGGTGCCGGGGGCAGTCCGAGCACTTCAGCCAGCACCGCGTGTTCCTTGGCCGGCGGCTCCGCCAGGGCAGCTAGCGCCCGGAGCAACTCCACATGCGCTCCTATGTGTGAGTCAAGTCGTTCATGCTCCGCCGCCCTCGTTGGACACCGGCAATCGGTAGGCTTCTTCCTGCGGCCGCACAGGGCGGTCGAACCAGGCCGGCCGACGTGTACCGTCCGGGCTGGTCCCATCAACCGGTCGCGTGAGATCCAGCCATTCGCGGAAGACCTCGCGCGATCGGGTCGTGTCGACCTGGATGTCCCCAGCGGCCTCACCCGGTCCAGCCTTCTTGATCCGCACGGCCTGATGCCAGCAGTGCATCCCGGAAATCGGATCCGGGTGGACCGGGAAGGTGAGGTTCTGGTTGACCCCCACATCGGCCCACCAGATGCGTCGTGTATCCTCATCCTCCGAAGCATAGGCCCCGGTGCCCCCGATACGCCGCATGGCCCACTCGTTCCCCGTCCGATCGAGTGACACAGCAGCCGACACCTGACGTTGCCCCTCGGCGTGGAGCCGCCACCGTCCCATGTGGTGGCTACAGGCCACGACCCCCGGCTTGATCGCTTCTGTGACCCAAGCCTTTAGAACGAAATGGCCCAAATCGGTCTCCACCCGCATCAGGTCTCCAGTAATAACGCCGTGCGGAGCCGCATCTCGTGGATGGATCCAAAGAGGATTCGTGTGCGCGATCTCGTCCAGCCATTTGGCGTTTCCACTCCGCGTATGGATCTGTATCGGTACGCGGAATGTGGGCAGCAAGACCATCTGGTCGCTCGCTAAGTTTTGGCGATGGATATGGCTCTTGATGTACCCCGGAAGGGCAAGCTCGGGCCAACCCCACGCCTCCATGGTGGTCGAGAAAAACTCGAGCCGGCCGGACGGGGTGGGAAATCCACGCCGCACCGAGTCGTCCATCATGATTCCTACACAACGACGCGCTTCGGCGTCTGCAGCTGTTTTGGGTGCCGAGACCGTATGTGGCGAGATCGGCTTGGGAACTCGAGTGAACACCCTCCCGTGTGCATCGGTGCCGATTCCGTCCAACTCCTGTTCAGGCACCTCTTCTTCGTAGAGCGCTCCCACCTTAGTGCGAACTTCGAACGCACCGTAGCGCCGCATGTACTTGAGCGGTGTCAGGCCTTCCTTGGCCGCCGCCTCGGGCAAGCCGGGTACAGAATTGTCGAACATCCATCCGTAGTACTCGTCCACGGACAGCGGTGTCCCGGGCTGCTTCTTGGACTCGAAGTACTTCCGCACACCGAGAGACCCGTCCGGATCGATGCGCCAGGACAACTCCATCCAGAATTCGTTTTCCTCCCAGACTTCTCCCGGATTGGATTCGCGGGTATCCTCGATGTCTTCACCCAAGCGCTCGCGTGCAGCGCGGAGAACGGGCTGACGAAATCCGACCCACTGTCCGTCATACTGCTCGTACGAGTGAACATCATGGCGTTCCGACGCCAGGCCCATCGGGAGCACGTAGTCCGCATATTGAGCGGTCTCGTTCCAGGTCGGCGTGAGCGCCACGTGCATACCGACCAGCGATTCGTCCGTGAGGGCTTCGATCCAAGCGAATCCGTCGGGGTTCGTCCAGACCGGGTTATAGACCCGCGTGAAATAGGTATCGAGCTTGCCCCTGCCCTCCAATAGGAAGTGCGGCAACAGGATCGACATTTCGTGATGCGAGAGCGGGTATTCCCTCGGCCACAACAGCTCGTTCCATTCCGGCGGGCCCGGCGGGTCGTAGATAGGCTTCGGTGTGAACTTGTTCCAGGCCGCGGGGTGTGTGCCTCCCTCCGTGGCCACAGATCCCGTGAGGGCACAAAGCATGTATAGCGTGCGTGCTACCTGCCATCCACCGAGGTTGCCCGACGCAGCGCTTCGCCAATTGTGGACCGAGAGTCGCGTCCCTGCCGTCGCGACCGTTTCCGCGACTGCTCGGAGCGCGTCGGCCTCTACTCCGGACTCCGCCTCAGCGTACTCGAACGTGTACTCCGTGTACATCTCCTTCAAGGCGCCCTCAAAGCGCTCGAAAGTCACAGGTTCTGTGGGGTGTTTGGCCTCCAGGTACTCCCGCCAATTCCACCAGCGCTCCACAAAATCACGGTTGTACAGGTCGTTCTGGATCAGATAGTTCGCGATGGCCAGGTTGATAGCCGCCTCGGACCCCGGGTACGGCGCCACGTAGTGATCCGCGTGGGTGGCGGTATTCGAGAGCCGAGTGTCGAACACGATGACCTTCGCGCCCCGCTTTCGCGCATCGATGATTCTCTGGGCGTGCGGGTTGAAGTAATGCCCGGCCTCGAGGTGGCTCGAGATGAGGAAGATGACGTCCGCATTCGTAAAGTCCGGGCTGGGGCGGTCCGATCCGACCCAAAGGTTGAAGCCGACCCGGGCCCCCGAAGAACAGATATTGGTGTGCGAGTTGTGCCCATCCACGCCCCAGGCCGCCAATACCTTGTTCGCGAAGCCCGCCTCTCCGGGGCGGCCCACATGATACATCACCTCGTTCGCTCGGCCGGACGTCAGCGCGGCACGAATTCTTTCCGCCAGCCCATCAAGCGCCTCGTCCCAGCTCACTCTCTCCCATTTACCCTCACCTCGCTCGCCCGTGCGCTTCAGGGGGTGCAAGATACGGTCCGGATCGGTGACCTGATTCAGGGTCGCTGGCCCCTTGGCGCAGTTTCGACCACGGGAGCCTGGGTGTTCGGGGTTTCCCTCGAACTTTCTAACCTCGAGCGTCTCCCGGTCGACATACGCCAGGAGGCCACAGGCGGACTCGCAGTTGAAGCATGTCGTGGGAACGAGCATGTAGCGTCGTTCCACCCGCTCCGGCCAAGCAGAGGAGTCGAGCTCCACCCAGTCGTTCCATCGTTCCTTGGGAGGAAACGCCGACAGATGAATCCGGCTGGGGCCCGGATAGAAGGTCTCACCGCGAGCCTCTACTTCTGCTCGGGCCGCTGAGACACGTTTGTTAAGTTGATTTAAGTCCATCTACCTAAGTCGCTACAGGTAAACTGTTTAACTATGCTAATGGTACAGCCTGTCCGGCTTGGACGTAGGCGTGTTCGTGCGCCGCGAGGCCTACTAGTCCCAGCACGACGACCGACCCTCCGGTCCACGGGGCAAAGACACCGGCGACCGTGAGAATCGTCCCAGCCCAGAACCATCGGCTGAACCGCCCCCGAGTCATCTCAAACACCGCGAGCCGAGCATGTTCACTGACATGCGGAAGGGTGATCTCGCCCGCCGTCATCAAAAGGTGAACCGAAGCCGAAGCCGCGAAGAAGACACGAAGCATACCAGTCGATCCGCCATCCCAAACAGGGGCTAGGAGCGACAGGACACCCGCACCGGCCATCAGGCACTGAACAAGCAGGTGGGGCGGCAGGAGCGGGTTTTGCCACAGATCGCGCGCCTTTGCCTGAGCAAAGAGATACGCCGTATACACAGCCGTCATCGCAGCGAGTGGGCCGCCCGCCCAGGCTAAACGCGCGGTGAGACCGGTACGCCCGGTGATCTCGGCCCCCAGATGCAGCACCAGCACTGCCCCATACCCGCCGATGATCACCCCTCCCCGGACCAGCCAGCTTCGCCACTGCGGTCGGGTGAAGATCATGTAGAAGCGCTCTGGATGTTCGAGGTCCCAGATCAGGAGGGCCCCGGTGATCGCGAGGAACGTCAGCCCGACGACCGGAGTTCCCATGCTCCACAGAGAACTATCGCCCGACAGCAGACCCGTCAGGATCAGCAGGAGCGGCACCAAGTATGCACCTGCCGACACCGACTTCGTCCACGTATAGAAACTCACCCGCCAATCCCATGGAGCCCGATGCAGCACGTCATAGGACAGGACGGCCGCAGCCGAACTGTTCCAGGGCCCAGGGTGCCCGGACGGCACCTGATGGGGGACATCACCCTGTTCGCTCCACATGAACAGCCCACCGTCCGGTCTACGGGCGGCCAAGGGATCAAGCGTCATCTGGTCCGCACCCTTGTAGTAGAGCGTGGGTCGGGTCCCCTTCTCAGGCCGTCGTACGGTAACCGCATCGCGGTTGATGATCTGGTTCACTGCCGAAGTCGGATCCGTCATGTCACCCACCAACAGTGCCTGGGTGGGACAGACCACGACACAGGCTGGCTCGAGCCCGACGTCGATGCGATGGGCGCAGAAGTTGCACTTCTCCGCCGAATGGTCGACCGGGTTGATGAAGATGGCGTCGTAGGGACAAGCGGCCATACACGCCTTGCATCCGATACAGATCGACTTGTCGAAGTCGACGATCCCGTCGGGTCTCGCATGCATGGCCGCCGTGGGGCAGGCCGTAACACAGGGAGCGTTGGCGCACTGGTTGCACCGAGTAACCTGAAAAGAGCGGCGGGTCTGTGGGTACTCACCGACGTCGACGTATTTGACGTAGGTCCGGGTGACCGACAGGGGTACTTCGTTCTCGGATTTGCACGCAGTGGTACAGGCGTGACAACCGATACAGCGCGTATGATCCACCACTTTCGCCCATTGGGGCGCACGGGCTTGGGTGCCCGAAAGCGTGTGGGTCTCCATGTCGCTCCGGCTCAGGTAGAACAGCTTCTGCGCCGGATCATAAGCGAACGCCGAGCCAACGTACAGGTTGAGCGGCAGCGTCTTGGGGGGGGCGATTGCAGCCCCTCCCGAAGAGAGACCTAGAAGCGGTTGTTCACCACATTGTTGAAGATCGAGCCGAACTGGTAGCTGAACCCCATTCGGATGTCGAACTCGTACTCACTCGCCCGTTCACGGCGGCGCAGCAAGATCTCCTCATCGGTGAGGCCTCCGAGGGGCAGGAAAATCTGGTCGCGGATTCGCTCCCAACCACCCCCGGCGTTGAGTCGCAGTCCGCGAAACACTCGGATACTGATGTTCCCGTCCAGCTCGATCCGGTTCTGCTCTACGTCATCCAAGAATGAAGACGCTTCCAAAGACAACCACGAATCACCCCAAGTCTGACGCTGGAAGAGCCTGGCTCGGAAGCTCTGCCCGGGTCGGGTCTCGGAGGTCTTGAAGAACTCGGTCTCCTCCTCCCAGTCGAAGTACCGGAGGTTGACCCGGTAGGTGAACGTGAAGGAACGGCGAGGAGCCTCCTCGTAGGGCCAATAGCTGTACTCGATTCCTGGTCCGACTTCCATACCGAAATCCTGATTCGATCGCGTCGATGCGCTCGCCTCCGACTCGAACGCAACGGACCAGTGCTCAGCAAGGGCGTAGACGAGCTCTTGGTTCAAATTCCAATTGCTGCGCGTATCGAGCACGGTAGAACTGTCACTTAGTAGGAGCTCTTCCCTCGAGTAGCTACCGAATCCACTAAAACGGAACTTCCAGGTAGTCGTTGTTCGACTCGCCGACAGGTTTCCCCGGATCCTGGCCTCGTTCTCCGAGGATTCTTCGTCGTAATTGCCGTTCAGCCCCACGTTGAAAACCCAGAAATTCCACGGATCCTCCACGTCGTCACCCGTCACGAGCCTATTAATAAGGTCCCGCGACACGCCAGAGCGCTGGATCTCGAGTCCTTCTCCGCTCCCCGCCAAGACCGAGTAGCGAGCCAGCCCGACGGCCAAAACCTGGGAGATGCCGTTCAGGTTCTCCTCGGACGTGTCGGTACCCAATGACGCGTAGCTGAGCGCGTCGTCGACACCTTCGAGTTCCTGGAGCCCGATGAAGTCGAACCCATATTCCCGCCCGTTGCTCGCGTTGGTCTGGCTGGTCATGATGAGGTGGACCTGGGCCAAGGTGTGGTCGCGCACCCAGTTGACCCAGTCGATCTCTGTCCGGTAGTAGGTCGAGTTGCAATTGCGACCCGAACAATCGAAGAAGACACGGAGGGCCCTTTGGCCTTCAGAGGACTCGACCGCCTGCTGGCCCTGGGAAACGATCGGCGTGGTCAGGAGACCAGCCAGGGCTCCGATGCCGAGCAACGCGCCACCAATTGCCGAAGACATTGTGGCGGACCGTCTTAAGGGGTTCTCTGCGTTTCCATCACTCATCCGGCGCCCGATCTATCGATCAATCCCGAGCCCAGGCCCGAGGTGAAAACGAAGCCATCCTCGGAGGAAGTGCATGCACTCCTCCGACCACTAGTTGACACAGTCAGGCCACATAACGTTGGATGCACGGCAAGCGTAGTTAGGCCGTCACCTCTCTCGCCACGCCTCACCTACTCTGGCTGCGGTGTAAGCCCGCCCGACGATTCCAAGACGTCACGGACTTCGCGCGAGCGGGCCGGCGCAGGTGCAGGCGGTGCGGCTTCAGGCGGCGCGGCCGGTTCACCCACACCCGGGGTCCATTCGCCCTCGGCGGTGACATCGGGCTCGACCGAGTCTGCCCCCACGCCTTTCTCGACGGGGTGTGTGAAATGCCGCTGGACGAAGTCGGTCAGGTCGTCGATCAACGAGTACAGCACAGGGACCAGGATCAGAGTCAGGAACGTCGCGAACAGAATCCCCACGATGACCGCGATCGCCATGGGCCCCCACCAAGCGGCCTGAGCACCCCCCCAGTACAGTTCCGGCTGGAGATTCGTGTAGAGTCCGAAGAAGTCGAAGTTCAACCCGATCGCCAAAGGGATGAGGCCCAGGGCTGTCGTGATCGCAGTAAGCACCACCGGCCTAAAGCGCACGTGGCCTCCGCGGACCAAGGCCTCGCGTCGGTCCATCCCATCGCGGGTCCTCAATGTGTCAATGTAGTCGATGAGGATGATGGCGTTGTTTACCACGATTCCCGCCAAGGAAATGAGTCCCACGCCCGTCATGATGATCCCGAACGGCATGCGGAACAGCATGAGTCCCAAGAACACGCCCGCCGTTGACATGAAGACCGATGTAAGAATTATCACCGGCTTTACCACCGAGTTGAATTGGGTGACGAGAATCAACGCGATAAGCATGACCGCACCCAAGAAGGCGTTCGAAAGGAACGCAGCGGCTTCGTCCTGATCTTGTGACTGTCCGGTGTACTCGAGGTGGTAGCCGACAGGTAGCGCAGTGGCGCTGAAATCGCTCAAGACGGTCTGTACTTCGCCCAAAACCGCGTTGCTGTTCAGGCCAGCTCGCACATCGGAGCTGATGGTCGCCATGCGCGTCTGATCCTTGCGCTTGATGCTGCCGTAACCGTCTTCGACCTGCCAGCTCGCCACGGACAGCAACGGAATCTGCGTGCCTTCGTTCATGACGGTCAGGTCCCGCAATGATTCGAGCTCGCCTCGGTACTCGTCAGCCAGGCGAACGACGATGTCGTACTCGTCGTTGTCCGTTCGGTACTTGGCGGCTTCGAGACCTTGAATCGCACCGCGGATGGCCATACCCACGTCGCGGCTCGAAACCCCGTAGAGGGCGGCCTTCTCACGGTCTACCGACACGGAAAGCTCAGGCCGCGCTTCGTCGAGATCACTCTCCAAGCCTACGAGCTTGGCATATACGGGATCATCCTGAAGGATCGACAGCACCTGATCGGAGAGCCCCTTCAATACCGCGGGCTCTTCTCCGATGATCTCGATGTTGATCGGGCTCCCTTGTGAAGGGCCCTCCTCCATCTGATCGACCGTAATCTCGGCTCCGGCAATGTCCTTACCCAGTGTCGTTTGCATCGCGCTGAGAAGGTCGAACGCGTCGAACTCCTGGTCCGCGAACTCCACCATACTGACAGTCAAACGACCCGCGTCGGGGCCCGACGCGCCTCCACCCATCATCGCATTCCCGGCACCGCCGCCGCCCACCGTGGCAACCACAGACTTGGCGTCGGAAATCCCGGGCACAGCCAGGACTTCGGCTTCCAATCGTTCCGCGATGACATTCGTCGCCTGCGCTCGACTCCCAACCGGCAGATCGATGTCGACGAGGATCTCTTTCGGTGGCATGTCCTCCGGAAAGTACTCGACGCCAGCGTTGAATTGCCCGAAGAGCAAGAAGGTCACGACCAGCCCCGCCACCGAACCAACGAGCAAAATGCCCCGGTGATCGAGCGACCAGCGCAAGCGAGCCTCATAAACCGTAAGGACGCGCGGCAACACCGACTGCTGGAAATGCTGCGCGACACCGGCGATGACGAAGTGGTTCAGGCTCCACAGAATCGCCACGGTGCCGGCGAGAAGAAACGCCGTCAGTGGGTTTCGCGTAGCGAAGCCCAAGAGGAGCAACGCAGCGGCGCCGAACAGGGTCCACCGCGTCGCGGGCGTCATCGGCGGAGCAGGATCGTCTTCCAGGCGAAGGAACATTGCGCACAGCACCGGTACGATCACCAGCGCAACGAACAACGAGCTCGACAGCGCGATGATCAGGGTTGCGGGCATGAACTTCATGAACTCGCCCACCTGCCCGGGCCAGAACAGGAGCGGTGCGAACGCGGCCAACGTCGTCAGCGTAGCAGCGATTACCGGCCAGGCCACCTCTCCCGTCGCCTTCTTGGCGGCCATCCGGCGGTCCCAGCCCTCTTCGACGTACCGGTAGATGTTCTCTACAACCACGATCGCGTTATCAACCAGCATTCCTAACGCGAGGATCAGTGAGAACAACACGACCATGTTCAAGGTCGTTCCTGTCAACTGCAGGATGACAAACGACAGCAGCATGGAAGTCGGGATGGAAATGGCAACGAACACCGAGTTGCCGGCCCCGAGAAAGAACAAAAGGACCGCGATAATCAGAATAAGACCTGAGATGATGTTGTTCTCGAGGCTGCTCACCATGTCGGAGATCTGGATCGACTGGTCGGAGGTGATCTTCACCACGGTCGTGGGCGGGAACTCGGCCTCCATCTCCCTCAGGACGTCCTTAACCAACTCGACTGTCTGGATGATGTTTTCGCCGGAGCGCTTCACCACGTCCAGAGTCACTACCGGCGACTGATCCAAGCGAGCAAACGTCTCGCGCTCCTTGAAGCCGAACTCGACGTCGGCCACATCACGCACGTAGATAGGACGGTTGTCTCGAGTGTCCACGACGAGATCCTCGATCAGCCGCGGATCGTCGAACTCTCCATCCACTCGGACCAGGTACTTGACCGAACCGACATCGATGGCACCGCCGGGAATGTTGACGTTCTCACTCGCGATGGCGTCGATCACATCGATGATGGCCAGTCCGTAGAACTGGAGCCGGTCGAGATGCACGTCGACCTGCACCTCACGCTCCAAGCCGCCACGAAGGTCAGCGCGAAGTACCGACGGAATCTGCTCGAGCCGGTCCTGGAGATCTTCCGCAATCTCCTTGAGCCGAACCACCCCGTACTCCCCCGACAGATTGACCTGCATCACCGGAAATTCCGAGAAATCGAATTCCATGATCGTGGGGTCTTCCACTTCCTCCGGAAGATCGGGCTTAGCAAGGTCCACTTTCTCTCGAACCTTCTGCAGCGCCTCGTCGAGGTTCACGCTTGTTTCGAACTCGGCTACAATGCTCGAGTAGCCCTCAACAGACGTCGAGGTGAGTTCTTTGACGTCAGAAATCGTGGACAGCTCGTCCTCCAATGGACGCGTAACCAGGCTCTCGATATCGGCCGGCGAAACACCGATGTACATGGTGTTGACCGCGATCATCGGGATCTCGATCTCAGGGAACGACTCCCTCGGGATCGCCCGGTACGCCATCAGCCCGGCAACCACCACGAAGGTCAGTAGCACCAGCACACTGGTCTGGTGGTCTACTGCGAGGCTGGTCGCCTTGAATTCCTTGAAGCGAGCGAGAAATCCCGCGTCGTTGCGCTGATCCACTATCGTCCTTCCCTCGACCCCACCACGGTCACACGGTCTCCCTCGGCCACCTGCTGCTGACCGACCACGACGAGCTGGTCGCCAGGCTCCAGGCCTTCCTCGATGACCACTCCGTTCTGCTGACTGGCCCCGGTCACAACCACCCTAGCGACCACTTGAGCATCCGGTCCAGCACCCTCGACCACGTAAGCGACGAAGCCGGTCTCGACCCGCACCAACGCCTCCTGTGAAACCACGATCGCGTCAGAGATCGACTGCCTCACCACCGCAACATTTGCTACCATCTGTGGTTTCACCGCGCCGTCGGGATTCGCCATTTCCAATTCGATCAGGAATGTCCGGTTCCCTGGGTCGACCGTCGCACCTACGTAGCTCAGGACGCCTTCTACAGAGACGTCCAGCACGTCGAAGAAGACTGTGGCCACCGCCCCGACCTCGACGTCGGCCGCATACCGCTCGGGCACACCGGCCACCACCTTGATCGGGTTCAGCGACACCACCCGCGCCACCGGAGTACCCACATTGACCATGGTACCGATCTCGACCATGCGCATCTCGAGCAGACCCGTGAGAGGGGTACGAACGACAGTCTTCGCAAGCCGCACTTGGAGCACGGACAGCCGCGCCGCTGACTGCTCGGCAGAGTACATGGCCTCGAGGTAGGCCAATTCAGAGCCGACCTGGTCCTCTTCGTAAAGGCGCTTACGGCGCTCCCACGTTTCGCCGTCGAGCGCGGCCTGGGCCGCGGCCTCCTCGACCTGACCCTTCAGGATTGCGTCATCGATACGGACAAGGGCCTGGCCGGCTCTGACGGCACTCCCCTTCTCGACGAGGATCTCCTGAATCACGCCTGACTCCTCGGCCGAAATCGTCACGTCCTTATCAGCCATGACGATTCCAGTCAGCCGAATGACCTCCACGAACTCCTGCCGCTCGACCGTGGTTGTCTCAACGTTAATCACTCTCGAAGTCCCTTCTACCAGGACTCCGTCGCTTCCGTTGTCTACGGCCTCTGCGTCCCCCCCGCAGGAAGCCACTACCAGGAGGACCACTACCAGCATGCCCCCTCTAGCCTGAGCTCGTTTCGTCATTGCTCCCACTACCTCCCTTATCACTCAACGGGGCCCGAGGCATCATTTGAATCGACCAAGGGAACGAATCCCACGGCCTGATCGAGGTTCGCCTGAGCCACCAAGAAGTCGTATACCGCCTGCGCGTAGTTGAATTCACTCTGTCGGAGAGCCACCTCGGAATCGGTCAGTTCTAGCTGACTCCCGAGCCCCTCCCGGTACTGCGCACTCGCGATTTCGAAGCCCCTAAGGGCCTGACGCACCGCCAATCGCTGTCCGTCAGCACGTTCGCGGGCTTCTCCCACCTGATCCCAAATGGTCTCCACTTCGTTTTCAGCTCGCGACCTGGCGAGACGAGTCTGGGTCTGGGCCTGCCTCAGACTGGCCCGCTTTTGGTCGATCCGCGCGTCCTTTGAGAAACCACTGAACAGCGGCCAGGTGACCCTCACGCCAGCCTGCCGAGCGTAGGCCCTCATGGGGGGCTCCCCGAAAAAGTCGGGGCGGCCGTTTTCCTGAGCGG
>Ga0315339_1000879_pt1 | contig 31390 bp, 24 predicted proteins | sample ASW17metaG_FD_204514 | JGI IMG/M metagenome (GOLD analysis project Ga0315339, IMG submission 204514) | Ammonia-oxidizing marine archaeal communities from Pacific Ocean, United States - ASW #17 | ecosystem: Environmental > Aquatic > Marine > Oceanic | place: USA: California | collected 2016-12-05 | reverse complement strand
GACCGCGACCGCCGAAGCCCGCCACCGAGGACGAAGCAGAAGAGTAGCGCGCCGCGAAGTAGCCGAGGCAGTAGTCAGGTCGGGACGCCCGTCGTGCCACCGCTAGCAATCCGGAGGGAGGCCTGCTAAGCCGATGGCAGCGTCTCGATCGCCCCGAGCACCTGCGCGGTGATGTCGACTACCTGCTCCAGCTCGCCATCGGAGATGACGAACGGCGGGCCGAAGAGGATCGCGTCGCCGTCGGTGCCATCGACCATGCCGGTTCCCGGGTAGGCCAACAAGCCGTCCGCCTTGCAGGCCGAGAGCACGCGCTCGGTGACCCGGTCGGATCGTGGGAAGGGCTCCCGCGTATCTCGATCCGCCACCAGCTCCACACCGACGAGCAATCCGCGGCCGCGCACCTCGCCTACGTGCGGGAGGCTCGACAGCTGCTCTGCGAGCAGCGCCTTGAAGCGCTCCCCCTTGTCGCGCGACTGCGCCACCAGGTCGTCCGCCACCAAGCGGTCTACCACGGCGACGCCGACCGCGGCGCCGACGGCGTGGTGTGAATACGTGAAGCCGTGCACGAATCCGCCGGCACACAGGGCGCCTGCCACGCGCCCGCTGGCGATCGTCAGTCCGAGCGGCCAGTAGCCCGATGAGCAGCCCTTGCCGCTGGCGATGAGATCGGGCTGCACCCCCCAGTGCTCGATACCGAACCATTTGCCTGTCCGACCGAAGCCGGTCAGCACCTCGTCGGCGATGAGCAACACGCCGTGTCGTCGGCAAACCTCGGCAACCGCCGGCCAGTAGTCGTCCGGCGGCACGCTAGCGCAGAGCGTCGCGCCACCGATCGGTTCGGCAATAAAGGCAGCGACCGTGTCAGGTCCCTGTTCGAGGATAGTCCGGTCGAGCTCGGCCGCATGCGCGGCGCCGCAGGCCCTCGGGTGTCCCGACATCGGGCAGCGATACTCATACACTGCCGGTACGTGGATCCCTGCGTTCAGCCACGGCAGATACGGGGCGCGCATTGGCACCCGACCGCCGGCATCGAGCGTCGCGCGGGTGTTCCCGTGGTAGGAGCCCCAGCGACTGATGATCTTGTGGCGACCCGCTTGCCCGTTGGCAAGATGGAAGGCACGCGCCATCTTGAAGGCGGTTTCCACTGCTTCCGACCCGCCCGAAACCGGGTAGATCGACGGCTGCTCCATCGGCAGCAGCGGGGCCAGTTTCTCCCCCAGGCTCTCGAGGGCCTCCGTGGTGAACTCGGGGCCGTGCACATACGAGACTCGCTCGACCTGCTCCGACATGGCGCGGCGGATCTCAGGCACGCCGTGGCCGACGTTCACCACCACGGCACCGCCGCAGGCGTCCAGATAGCGCTTGCCGTGCTCGTCAGTTATCCACACACCTTCGGAGGCGACGACACGCGGCAGGCGAACGGCCGCCCGCGAGAAGATGTGGCTCATCGCGAGTAAACCCCGTCGGCGTCGAGCTCCTCGCGGATCAACCGCAGCTCTTCGATTGTAGGAGCAGGCGTTTCGCGCAGGTCGTCCGCCACTCGTATCTCCCAACCGGTGTTGTCACGGACCTCGTCCAACGACACCCCGAGATGCAACGAAGTGAGCGTCATCTCGCGGGTCTGCTTGTCAAAATCGTACTCTCCAAGATCGGTGATCACCACCTGTGGCCCCGTCCCGAGCCAGCCGCGAGCACCCGCGACGTCGGGGTCGGGATTGTGTCCTGGCGATGTCTTGAAGCTCAGCTGCTCCACGAACGAGCGCCGCTTCTGCGGCATGATGACGAAAATGCGGCGCGCGTTGATGGCGATCTCACAAGCGCCTCCCGAACCGGGCAAACGCACCTTGGGCTCCTCGTAGTCGCCAATGACGGTGCTGTTCAGGTTGCCGTAGCGATCGATCTGGGCTCCCTGCAGGAAGCCCACATCGATAAGACCGCCCTGCAGGTAGTATGCGAAGAGCTCGAACATGCTCATCGCAGCGGTCGCCCCGGTGACCAGCGTCGGGTCGCCAATGGACAGCGGCAGCCGCGCCGGGGCGGCACCGAACACACCCGCCTCGTAGACCAGCTGGATATCGGGCGATACGGTGCGCTTGGCAAGGTTCACGGCGATGTTCGGCATGCCGACGCCAACGAAGCAGACCTTCTCGCCCTCGAGCGCGCGCGCTGACTGCACGATCATCATTTCCCGGCGCGAGAAGCCAAGCTCGGCTGCGGCGCTCAAGCGTACTCTCCGTAGTCAACTTCGCCGGACAACGCGGGGCCGGTCGGGCGCAAGCGATCCCAGTAGGCATCGCCGAACTTCTCCACATAATCGGCGTGGCACGACAGGTCGTAGACGTAGTCCTTCAACCAGGTGTCGAGGCTATCGGGGTGGCGCGCGACAGTGTCCCACTTCACGTAGAACTCGTTGTCGCGGTCGTAGTACCCCTGAACATAGGAGGGGTGGCATCCGAACGGTTCGACGACGACCGCATCCACCTTGATCCCGGGGATCATTGTGCGGTTGGGGTCACGACGTATGACCTCCTCACCGACGAGCTCCTCGACCACGAGAATGACGCGCTCGGCGCCGAACGCGGCCTCCTTCTGGCAACCGAGCAGACCCCAGATCTGCGCATTGCCATCGGCGTCAGCGCGCTGCGCGTGGATGATCGCGACGTCGGCATTCAGTGGCGGCACGACGGCGATCCGACCACTTCCGAAGGGGTCGTCCAGCCAGCGAATCCGATCGTTGACCGACGGGATGTCGGACTCCTCGTACGAGCGTAGCGGCATGAACGGCAATCGCGAGGCGCCGGCCATGTAGCGGCACACCATGCCGAAATGGCTGTACTCCTCGATCTCGAGCGCTGCCGGATCAGCCTTCTCCACCCGACGTCGAACGGCGTGCAGCGAGCCCACGCCGGGGTTGCCCAGCCACGAGAAGATCAACTTGTTGGCCACCCCAGCAGCGATCATCTGATCGTAGATCAGGTCGGGGGTCATTCGTGCCAACGTCAGCTCGCGCTTGCGCTGACGAATGATCTCGTGGCCGGCCGCGAAGCAGATCAGGTGGGTGAAGCCCTCGATCGCCACGGTGTCGCCATGCCGCACCAGATCGCGCACGGCGTCCTGCATGGGAACGACTTTGCTCACGTCGCTCCTACCCGACGACCGCGGTGAGGACGTCGGCGAACACCTCGAGCCCCCGGTCGACCTGTTGCCGCGTGAAGATCAGCGGCGGGGCGATTCGGATCACGCCATCGCCGCACCCGAGCATCAGCAGGCCACGCTTAAAAGCCTCCTGTTCGATCCTGCCCATGAGTTCGTGATTCGAGAACTCGACGCCGATCATGAGCCCCAGCCCGCGCACCTCGCGAATCACGTCGTGGCGCGACTGCAGATCACGAAGGGCGTCCATCAAGTAGGCGCCCACCTCGGCAGCGTTCTGCTTGAGGCCGTTCTCGATCAGGTCGATGGTGGCCAGCGCAGCAGCACACGACGTCGGCGACCCCCCGTAGGTGGAGCCGTGCGCACCCGGCTCCCATGACATCAGCTCCTCACGCGCGATCATCGCGCCAAGCGGCATACCGCTGGCGATACCCTTGCCCGAGATGATCACGTCAGGCTCGACGCCGAAGTGCTGGATGGCCCAGGTCTTGCCGGTACGTCCCATGCCCGACTGCACCTCGTCGGCCACCAGCAGGATGCCGTGCTCGTCGCACAGCCGCCTCAGCTCAGTGAGGAACTCCGTCGGCGGGATGATGTAGCCACCTTCTCCCTGCACCGGCTCGACGAAGATCGCCGCCACTTCATCGGCCGCCAACACGCGCTTGAATAGCACCTTCTCGATGTAGTCGATGCTCGCCAACCCGCCGTCGGACTCGGCCAGGCTCATTCCCCATCCGAAGCCATCGCCGTAGGGCGCGTGGTACACGCCAGGCAGCAAAGGGCCGAAGCCTCGGTGGTACTTCGCTTTCGAAGCGGTCAACGACACGCTGCCGTACGAGCGACCGTGGAACGCCCCGTAGAACGCAATTACGTTTTGCCTGCCGGTGACGTAGCGAGCCAGCTTGAGCGCCGCCTCGACAGCTTCGGTACCCGAATTGGTCAGAAACGCACGCGATGGCCCCGAGAACGGCGAGATCTCATCGAGCCGCTGACAGACCTCCGAATAAATCGGCAGGAAGAAGTCCGAGGCTGAGTAGTGCAGCAGTTCGGCGGCCTGCTTCTGGATTGCCGCGACCACGGCGGGATGCGAATGACCGGTGGCGTTGACCGCGATGCCGGCGTTGAAGTCGAGGAACAGGTTCCCGTCGACATCCTCGATCACCGAGCCGCTCCCACGTCGTGGGGCGAACGGATAGGCGCGGGGCAGCGACGGTGATGTCACGCGTTGGTCACGTTCCACGATCGCCTGCGTCTTGGGGCCAGGCGGCACCGCGATGATTTGCGGGGCGGGCGCGCTGGCAAGGTCTACGATGGAAAGCTCGGTACTGCTCATCCGATCACCGTCCTGGATTGTTCGCGCATGTACTGGAGCACGTAGTACGGGCCGCCGGCGGCCTTGCCCATCGTTCCGGACCCCTTCCAGCCGCCGAACGGTTGAGCGCCTGGCCAGGCGCCCGTAGTGGCCCCAGTGGCTCGATTGATATAGATGACGCCGGCCTCGATGGCGCTGCAGAAGCGATCGATCTCGTCTTGATCCTCGCTGAAGAGGCCTGCCGTGAGACCGTATTCTGTGTCGTTGGCAAGCATAATCGCCTCGTCGAACGAGTCCACCGCATCGACGGCCACGAACGGCACGAACAGCTCACGCTTCCACAGCCAGGAATCCCGCGGCACGTGCACGACTGTCGGCTGCACGAAGTTGCCGCGTGCCAAGTCGCCCTCGGTGATCACCTCGCCACCGGCGATCACCTCGCCCGTCCGCCTGGCCTCCTGGGCCGCCCCCTCGAAGGTGTCAACAGCCGCCTGGTTGATCACCGGGCCGAGATACACGTCCTTCACCAGCGGGTTGCCGACCACCAGCGCCTCGGTCTTGTCCTTCAGCTTGGCGACGAACTCATCGTACAGCTCACGCTCCACGTACACCCGCGAGTTGGCTGAGCACTTCTGCCCCTGCAGGCCGAACGCACTGCGCCAAACCCCGTCTGTCGCCTTGTCGAGATCGGCGTGCTTGGTGACGATCGCCGGGTTCTTGCCGCCCATTTCGCAGATGGCCGGCTTCGGATAGTCCCTGGCGAACTCCCTGTAGATCTTCATACCTACGTCGTAGGAACCTGTGAACGTGAGGCCCTGCACGTCAGGGTTGGTGGCGATGCCGTCGCCGACGACCTCACCCGACCCCGACAGCATGTGAAACGCGCCGGGTGGCATACCGGCTTCGCGGTAGGCTTCGTAGAGCATGTGCCCGGTCGCCGCGCCTTGTGAGGCCGGTTTGAAGACCACCGTGTTCCCCGCTGCCAGAGCCGCCGACGACGGTCCGGCGGCGAGCGCCATCGGAAAGTTGAAGGGACTGATGACACCCCACACGCCGTAGGGACGCATGATGTCGTAGTAGTCGCCGGCCTCACCCAGCGCCTGCATCGGCACCCTGAACCCCTTGGCCTGGATCATCGCGTGCGTGTTCCAGCGGATGAGGTCGGCCGACTCCTGCACATCGCCGACCGCCTCGAGGCGGTTCTTACCTACCTCCATGGCCATCAACGCCGACATCATGTAGCGACGATCCTCGATGATCCTGGCGGCTCGGTCGAGGATCTCGGCGCGCTTCTGGTATCCCAGAGCATCCCAGGCGGGAGCGTAGTCTTTGGCTGCAGCGATGGCGTCCTGAACGTCCTGTGCCGTCGCCCTGGCGAACGTGCCGAGCACGATGGTCGAGTCAATGGGCGATACTTCGGTGTGCCATCCATCGCCCTCGCGAGCCTCTCCGTTTACGTAGAACGGATGCCGCTGGTCGAGCCACGCCCTCGCGTCCTCGATGCCGCGCTCGTAGTCTGAATGCATGTTCGGATCTGCTGCGAGCGTCGCGTAGGTTACGCGGAATTCCTCGGCCATCTCCGGCGCCTCGTGGTGGTTCGGTTGGCGATGTGATCGATCTCAGGCGGACATCGTAGTCCGGTCGTCGGGTCGCCGCAAAACGCCGTGTGGCGCGGAGAATGGGCCGGAGGTTGCCCACGCTCACGGTGCGATGGGATGATGGAGCTGTCTGCTGCCGCCATGCCATCGAGTGCGGCGCTTCGACGACCCGCCCCGCATTGTGAAACGCCCGGTCATGATCTGACATGTGGTTCAAGCTGAACATTCTTCACCAGCCCGACGTCGGCCCCTGATGAGGTGACCTCGCCCACCCGCTGGGCGCGCGAGTTAGTCCCGTCAGCCCCAGGTGAAGCAAGGATCGGAAGCATGTCATCGAGCAGTCTCAATACCATCGACGCGGACATCAAAGCCCCGCGCACCAAGGATCCAGTGGATCCGTCGCTACTCGGCCATCGCGACCTGTTGCGCGGCGAATTCTGGCACGATATCCCGGCCTACGGCGGCGTCTCCGAGCCCCGGTTCCTCGACCACTTGTGGCAAGCCAAGAACTCGATCACGACTCCTAAGAAGCTGCTGGCAGCGCTCAGCGGCCTGGTAAGCGACGCTTTTATCGAAGACGTGCGCCAGGGTTTCGAGCACTCGCCCATGAGCGTACGGGTGTCGCCGTATCTGCTGAGTCTGATCGACTGGGAGGATCCTTACGAGGACCCACTGCGTATTCAGTTCGTCCCGGTGGGATCGCGGCTGTTACCCGACCATCCCAAGCTCGAGCTCGACTCGCTGCACGAGCAGGCCGACGCCCCGGTACCCGGGCTCACGCATCGATATGCCGACAAGGCGTTGTTTCTGGCTCTCGATACCTGCCCGGTGTACTGCCGATTCTGCACACGAAGCTACGCGGTGGGCATCGACACCGAGGATGTCGAGAAGATACAGCTCAAGGTCAACGTCGAGCGCTGGGAGCGCATGTTCGAGTACGTCCGCTCACGACCCGAGCTCGAAGACATCGTCATCTCCGGCGGCGATGCCTACAACCTCCGTGCCGAGCAAATCCGCACCATCGGCATGACCCTGCTCGAGATCGACCAGATCCGCCGCATGCGATTCGCCACCAAGGGACCGGCGGTCATGCCACAGAAGCTGCTCACCGACCATGCATGGGTCGATGCGCTCACCGACGTGCACGAGCGCGGGCGCCAACTCGGCAAGGAGGTCGTGCTGCATACCCATTTCAACACCGGCCGTGAGATCACCGGGATCACCCACGATGCGATGAACGTGCTGTTCGAGCGCGGCATCACGTCGCGCAACCAGAGCGTCATGCAACGGGGGGTGAACGACCGGGTCGAAACGATGCAGCGGCTGGTGAAACGACTCAGCTACATCAACGTCCATCCCTACTACGTATACATGCACGACCTGGTGAAGGGGGTTGAGGACCTCCGTACCAACGTGGCTACCGGCATCGCCGTGGAGAAGCACGTACGCGGCATAACCGCCGGATTCAACACTCCCACCGTGGTCGTCGACGCCCCTGGTGGGGGTGGTAAGCGCGACATCCACTCCTACGAGCACTACGACCCGGGAACCGGCATCAGCGTCTACACGGCGCCAGCGGTCAAGGACGGCTACTTCCTCTACTTCGATCCGATCGCCATGCTGCCGGTCGAGAGCCAGCGACGCTGGACGGATCCCGCTGAACAGCAACGCATGGTCAACGATGCCATCGACGCGGCACGCGCCAACGATGGGCAGCATGCGTAGCGTGACCGACCGGCGCGTTTGGTCGCTGACGGCTGGCTTGTTGTCGTACCTGGCGCTCGCAGCCTGCGGCGGCGCCCCTGCGGTCGAGACCCCGAACTTCGATCCGGCGGCGCAGGTCGATGCCCTGTTCGCCCACTTCACCGAGGGCATTCAGCCCGGGGCCGCCGTCATGGTGATCCGCGACGGCCACGTAGCGCATAGCGCCGGGTATGGCTATGCAGAAATCGAAGGTCCGGTTCCGATCCGTGCTGACTCGACGTTCCGGCTCGGTTCATTCTCCAAGCAGTTCACCGCCATGGCGATCATGTTGCTGGCCGAGAGCGGCGCCCTCGACTACGACGATCCCATCGCCCGTTACCTGCCCGAGTTGGCCCGCTATGGCGAGGACATCACGATTCGGCACCTCCTGTACCACCAAGGTGGCCTGCCGGGGTACTACGCCGACATCGACACCTCGAAGGGAATGCCGTCGAACGCGGATGCGCTCGCCGAGTTGTCGCGAAAGGGCGAGCCGATGTTCCCTCCAGGTGAACGATATGCCTACAGCAACCCCGGCTACGACATGCTTGCGGTAGTGGTCGAGGCGGCGTCCGAGCTGCGCTTCGCCGACTTCATGCGTCAGCGCATCTTCGCTCCGCTGGGAATGAACGATTCACTGATCCACGATCACACCGGTCCCCACATCGCCCGGCGTGTCATCGGCTACGACCCCGATGGTGATGGGCCCGATGGCGATGGATACGCGGAGAACGACCAGCATCCGCTCAACGGCATCGTCGGCTCGGGCAGCATGTTCTCCACGCTCGACGACCTCTACAAGTGGGATCAGGCGCTGTATACGGAGACGCTCGTCAGCGCCGCGACCTTGGAGGAAGCGTTCACACCCGCCAAGCTCGACAACGGCGAGGATACCGGCTACGGGTTCGGCTTCGTGATCAGCGAGTATCGTGGCCACCGACGTATTTCGCACGGCGGCAGCTGGGTGGGCTTCCGGACCCACATCGCACGGCATCCGGGGATCGGGCTGACGCTGATCCTGCTGTCTAACCGGAGCGACTTCCGCAGCAGCGACTACGTCGACCCGGTGATCGACGCCTACCTGGACGCCTACTCGACTCCGTCGGCCGAGTAGATCACGTAGAGCTTGCTGTAGCCCATGGTGTCCCAGGTGCCCTTCCATTCCTTCGGAATCGTCGCAGCCTCGCCTGCCTCGATCACCTGAACCGTGCCGTCCACCGAGGTCAGCGTGACACTACCCTCGATGAAGTACATGAACTCGTCGACGCCGTAGGGCCTGTCGTGATAGTTCCAGTGCCCCTCGGTGGCACGATACATGCCGCTGACGAAGTTCTTGTCGCTGCTGAGGTGGGTGATGAAATCGTGCGTCGTTCGGTCGTTGCGCGAACTCACCACCACTTCTGGATGGTCGAAGATCGCTCCGGCGATTTCCGTCGCCGTCAGCTCTGCGGGCCTGACGACATCCTCGCCGTCGATGGCACTCACCGCCAGAGCGCCCGCCGCGCCCACCATCATCAATCCGAATGCCATGACGCCATAGAGCGCTCGCTTCATCGTTCCAGCTCTCCTTTCTGTGTCTGGGATGGGTTTGCGACTTGCGCGTCGAGGCTCTATCAGCTTCCCGGCACGAGGTCGATACGCATCGCTGTCGCCGCCTGGATCTTCTCTCGCGAATAGAATACCGGATGGAATTGGTCATTCGCCCAGTCATCGAAGAGGTTTCGGTAGAACGGTGAGTCGGGATCGCCGCTCTGTCCGGGAGTGTTCATGCCCATCCCGCGATCCCAGTCGCCGGTGTCGATAATGATCCGGAACGAAGCCCCCGATGCTTGGTTGTCACTGCCGCCGGTCTGGTTGACCGTATAACTGTAGCCGCCACGCGGACTGGGGCCGACCTCGAGGCGTCGGCGCATCGACTCGCTCACCGCCGATCCCAGCGGATGACGGAGCGTGACGTGCTTGTAGTCGGGTTGGCCGTAGATCCAGCGGTCGGGGTCGGGGCCCAGCTTTTCGGTCAGCATGCGGACCGCCGCCTCCAGCGCCTCGACGAGCGCCTGGTCGCGCGCCCGCAGGGGGTCGCTCCCCAACGTCCCGGGCGGCGCTACGATCGTCTCGATCGTCTTGCGCAATGAGAGCCGCATCTGGGCTCCTGGCGGCACCAGCGCGGCGTTGACCCGTTGACGCAGCTGCGCTTCCCAGGCGACATACAGACCCGCCGCGACGGAGCGCTTGTCGATCACGTGGTCCCACGCGAGCAGCAGCTGCCGGGCGTGCTCGGTGCGATCGTCACCGGTCTCAATCTCCTCGAGCATCGGCACCAACTGCCGTGCCGGAATCGACAGCTCGTCAGTCTGCAGGCGCATCATATCGGTCATCGAAAAACGCCGGCCGCTGCCGAGCACTTCGACCAACCGCAACCAGCGATACGGATCCGACCAGGTGAAGCCAACCGCGTCCATGTGCTCGTAGCCACGCGGCACCAGGTCGTTGTTCGCCGTGGCGAAGTAGCCGTCCGGTGGATTCACCACATGTGGCTTGGCCTTGATCGGCAGGTAGCCGTCCCACTCGTAACGACCGTCGCCTGGGACCGGCACCAGACCGCTCCAGTTGCGGCGTATGGGAGCAATGCCCACGGCCTGCCAACCGATCGTCCCATTGCGGTCGGCCCAGACCATGTTCTCACCGGGAATGTTGGAGTAGTTGCTCGCTTCGACGAACTCCTCCCAGGTCTTCGCCTGGTCCATGCGCAGTGAGGCGAGATAAGGCGAGCCACCGACCTCCATCCAGCCGGCGCGTACGGCGTAGGCCAAGTTGCGAGCACGATCCTCGAAGACCACGGGGCCATGATGCGTGTACTTGAGCTCAGCCCGGTGCGCCTCCCGTCCCTTCACCGGAATGTCCTCCAAAAGAATCGTCATCGGGCGCCACTCGCCGCGGTAGCGATACTCGTTGGGGTTGGCGGGATTCGTCTCGTAGACGTAGAGATCCTCGGCATCGGTGGCGAACACCGTCAGTCCCCAGGCACCATGACCGTTGTGCCCGATGGAGACCCCCGGCAGGCTCGGCTCGCCGCCGCCGATGACGTTCCAACCGGGGCCCACGAGGTGCACCCAATAGCGCAACGAGGGCGCCGCCTGCACGCGGTGCGGATCGTTGGCCATGATCGGATAGCCGCTCGCGGAGCGCCATCCGCTCACCACCCAATTGTTCGAGCCGATGTCCAGTTGCGAGTCCTCAGCAAGGGCGGTGGCGGAGGCCTCGACGGCCCGTTCGATGCGGGCGAAAGCCTCGCCGTCGCCCCGGTGCTCGGCGACGATATCCTCGGGGCGGAATCTCACGCCGCGGCGGAAGGCGTTGTAGATCCCCAGAATATCTTCCGAGAGCGCCTCGCCATCGATTGCCGGGTCAAGGTCGAGCAGCGGGTCCCCAGGCCCGTACGTACCCAGGCCCTTCACGGTCGACGCTCCGAGTTCGGCAACGAGTCGGCCGGTGCGCAGCTCCGTGCCGATGTTGCCGAGCAAGCCCTGGTGTCGCGAGATGACGATCTCCGGGGTCCACAATCCCGGCGTGATGCCGAGCAATTCGAACTCGATTGGCAACCGGCTCGGCTGGCGTCGAGTTTCCTCGACGTAAGCGTTGATCCCGTCGACATAGGCGCCGATGATCGCTACTCCGTTGGGATGATAGTGGCTCAGCTCCTGTTCCAGATCGCGCCGGAACTTGAACAGTCGTGTACCCACATCACGCTGGATCTCGCGAGGGCCGAGAATTTCCGCCACGGTTCCGGTTGCCTGTCGGCGCCACATCTCGAGCTGAAACAGGCGATCGCGCGCCGCGTTCCAGCCCTGCGCGAAAAACAGGTCGTGCTCGGTGTCGGCATAGATATGGCTGATACCCCAACGGTCCACGAGGATCTCGACTGGCTTGTCGAGGCCCGGCGCTTCGAATCGACTCGACTCCTGCGCAAGCAGGCCTGGCGCCAGGATGACCAGACTGATCAGCAACCAAAAGGCAAGCGCGCCGGGGCGGCCCACAGGCTGAAACATCGAGCCCGAGGCGGGGCAGGAAGACGCTCGGCTAGCGATCATATGTACTCCCGGAGTCTAGTGTCCTGACTCGCGACACTAGCTCGCCATTGAGTTCCATGTACACACGCCGCACGGTGCGCGTCGAGACCTAGGGACAAGATCGGAATCTCCTTTCCGCTCAGTTGCAAGTCCAGCTCCTCATTCGCCACCGATCTCCTGACATCGCTCCGGCGCGAACGGTATCATCGTCTGGCGATGTATCGAGCGATTTCCCTCCGAATGTCCGCGTCGGATGTTTGTGGCCCGGCGACCCGGAACAGGTTCGAGGCTCGCGCCGGCCTCGGTAACCGCAGTTTCCTGGCAACCACTTTCCCCCCAACCCATCTCACGCCCCATGCGTCACAACGCGGACTTCGACATCATCGTTGTCGGTGCCGGCCACAACGGCCTGGTAGCAGCCGCCTATCTGGCCAAGGCGGGTCTGCGTACGCTTGTGCTCGAGCGGCGCAAGATCGTCGGCGGCGCCTGCGTTACCGAGGAGATCGCCCCCGGGTGTCGTGCCTCCACGACCTCCTATATCGCCAGTATGTTGCGGCCCGAAGTGATTCGCGACCTGAAACTGGGCGAGCATGGGTTGCGGATGGTGCCGTGCGATCCCTCCCTGCAGGTGGCGTTCCCAAACGGGACAGTGCTGCCGTGGTGGCATGATCGCGAGCGTACGGTAGCCGAGCTCAGCCGCTACTCGCAGCGCGATGCCCGCACGTTCGTGCGCGTCGACGATGAGCTCAAGCAGCTGGCGCGCTACCTTCAGCCCTTCTTCATGGAGCCGCCTCCCGACGTCCACAAACGAGGTATCTCGGGCCTACTGGAGCTCATCCGCGTAGGACGGCGCTTCCTCGGCATGACAGGTGAGGAGATGGCCCGGCTGGTGTCATTCCTGACCGGCAGCCTCGGAGAGTTCCTGGATCGCAATTACGAATCCGACGAGGTCAAGGCACTGTTTCTCGCCAACAACGTATACGGCAAGCACGGTGGCCCGTACCAGCCCGGCACTGCGATTGGATTGCTGTTCCATTTGCTCTCAGGTGGCGAGCACGACCAGCAGGGCTTCTCCGGCCACGTCATCGGTGGCATGGGGGCGATTACCGAGGCCATGGCGGCGGCCTGCCGACAGTTCGGGGTGGAGATCCGCACCTCGAGCCCGGTCAGCCAGATCGACGTATGCGACGGGCGCGCCCGCGGCGTCGTCCTGCAGGACGGAAGCGAGATCACCGCCGCGACCGTGGTATCGAATGCCGATCCCAAGCGCACCTTTCTCGACCTCGTCGACGCCGAGGTCCTGGACGACGATTTCCGGTCGGCGATCTCCGGCATCAGGATGGACGGCCCCTGCGCCAAGGTGAACCTGGTGCTTGCCGAGGAGCCACAGGTGAACGGGATGCCCGAGGACGCCAGCCCCGAGCAGCGATCGCTGTTTACGCTGGTACCATCGCTGGAGTTCGCCGAGCGCTGTTACGACATCGCCAAGATGGGCGAGATTCCCGAAGAATTGTGGGTGGATTGTGTCTGGGCTTCGGTCGTCGACGACACTCTGGCGCCGCCCGGGCGGCATATCGTCGGCTGCTTCGTTCAGTACGTCCCCTACCATCTGCGCGAAGGCACCTGGGACGACAATCGTGATCTACTCGGCGACCGGGTGGTTGCCACGATCGGCCAGTACGCACCCAACGTTCCGGGCGCGGTAGTGGCACGACAGGTACTCACGCCGCTCGACCTGGAGCGTACCTACGGTCTCACCGAGGGCAACATCTTTCATGGCGACCTGAGTCTGGATCAATTGTTCTTCATGAGACCCGTGCCGGGATGGGCGCAGTACCGAACACCCGTGCAGAGTCTTTACCTCTGCGGCGCCGGTGCACATCCCGGCGGGGGTGTTACCGCAGCACCGGGCCATAACGCCGCCAAGCAAGTGCTTGGTGATCTACGCCGGAGACGCGCATGAGTAGCACCAACAACGCCGATATTGTCATCCTGGGTGCTGGGGTCATCGGCACATCGATCGCTTTTCACCTCGCCTGCCGTTCGCCGGGTCGAATCGTGGTGCTCGACCGAGACGTGGTAGCCGCCGGCGGCAGCGGCCGATCGTCGGCCCTGATCCGCATGCACTACAGCTTTGCGCCGGAGGTCGAGCTAGCGCTACGAAGCCTGGAGATCTTCGAGAATTGGGAGGACGTCGTCGAGCGCCCACGACACTTCCGCCAGGTGGGCTTTGTACGCCTGGTACCCGAGACAGAGATCGGGCGCCTCGAGGCACAGGTCGAGATGCAGCGCGGGCTCGGCTCCAACGTGCAGTTGATCAGCGGGCAGGAGTTGGGCGAGATCGAGCCCGACTGGCACGTCGACGACGTCGCGCTAGCCGCCTACGAGCCGGCATCCGGGTACGGCGACGGTGCCGTGGTGGCGGGCGATTTCCTATCCCGCGCACGCGAGATGGGAGTCGAGTACAGACCCCATACCAGCGCCCTGGGGCTCCGCGTCGAAGGCGGGCGAGTCCGTGCGGTGGAAACCGATGACGGGATCATTGAAGCTCCAGTGGTCGTATCTGCCATCGGTCCATGGACTCGGCCACTGCTGAGCACGGTGCACATGGACCTGCCGATCGCGCCTGAATACCATCAGGTGGCCGTCATGCAGAACCTCCCCGGCATGAAGTCGGAGGGCTGCGCCTGCATCGATTCCATCACCAGGACTTACTTTCGATCCGACGCCGGCGATCTCACCTTGGTGGGTGACTTTTACGGGGACCGCAACGTCGACCCGAACAACTTCCAGGACAATCCCCCCGAAGAGGATCTCGCCGACTTGGTGATGAGCGCCACTGGCCGGATCCCGGCGCTCGCGGACGCCGGCATCCAACGCGCAGTTACGGGAATCTACGACGTGAGCCCCGACAGTCGCCCGATCCTCGGCGAGCTTCCCGGGGTTTCCGGGTTGTACGTTGCCGCAGGCTTCTCCGGGATGGGCTTCAAGATCTCACCGGCGATCGGCATGGTGATGTCCGAGCTACTGCTCGACGGGGCGGCCTCGACGGTCGATATCACCATCTTCCGGCCGGGGCGCTTCGCCGACGGTGAGCCGATCGAAGCCCAGCACGAGTACGAGGACGAATGACAGGCCACTCGAGCGACAGTACCGATCCCCGGGGAGTTCCCGGCTACCAGTTGAACGCGTAGGTCATCTTGGCGGTCAGAGACCGGTCGTCGCGGCTCTCGAACAGGCCATCGGATGCGGTCGACTGCCGATAGACCAGATAGAAGTCGTCGCCGGTGCGATAGATGTAGCGGAGCCGGGCGAACAGCGACACCTGGTCGCTCACGTTGCTGTACTGCGCGAGCGAGTCGATCAGCACTCGATCCGAGAAGTGCAGATTGGCGCGCACTCGGATCAGATGCGTCTCGAATTCTCCATCCGGCAGCCGCACACGGTTGTATTCGTACTCGGGCTGCAGGCCGAACCGTTCGCTGAACCGGATCAAGGGCCCCCCTCCGATCCCCATACGCGTGCCATCATAGAGCTCACCGAGGTCGAGGTTCAGGTTGCCGCTCAACCACCGCCGATTGGCGGTGCGCAGGGTGACCCGGCCGTCGGTCCACCAATAGCTGCCGATCGGGATGGAAACCGATTCGTCGATCTGGAACTCGGTGTCCAGGCGGTCAAAGTTGCGGTGCACGCTGAAGATGAGGCGGTCACCTGAGTCGAACTCGAGGTTGACGTCGGTGGCTGCGCGACCCGAAACGAGCTCGCCTGCGGTGTTCGTGATGCGCTCGAGCGATCCCGTCAAAGAAGTCCGCCGGAGCGCTGCCCAGCCAGGCCGTGTAGACCACCGCGCCTGATAGTTCTGGCGAATGATGTCGCGCCGCAGGATGAAGCCGAGGTCGCTGTCGAAATCGTCGTCTATGTACGTAACATCGCCCGAGGCGCCCCACTTGTCAGTGTCCCAGCCGACACTGAATTGTCCGGCCCAGGGCGTACCCTGCACGTCGCTATCGCTCGCCGCGGCGACGAACCCGGTTACGAAGAGGTGGTCAAAGAACGTGAAGTCGATATCACCCCCGAGGACTCGGTTGAACTCACCATCGGCGCCTTGCACATTGGTGAATAGCGCCCCGATGCTGGAGCGGTCCAACACATCCTGACTCCAGCGCACAGCCGTGTAGTTCTGGCCAGCGCCGAACTGCGAATCGTCGGTCTGCACGTTGAGCATGCCCAGATTCCCACTGCCGACCTTACCGGTAAGCTTGGCACCGAAGCGGATGGGAACCGGCTCGCCCGCCGGCCCCAGGCCGATTCGCCGCGAGAAGAACAACAGCGCCAGCGGCGGCTGCCGGCCGAAACCGCCGCCCCCGCCCTGACCACGACGTGACAGAGTGCCGAAGGTGAAACTGTCGTTGGCCTCGAGGAAGAACTCGCGCTTCTCGGGAAAGAACAACGAGAAGCGGGTGAGGTTGACGCGCTGGTCATCGACCTCGACCTGTGCGAAGTCGGTGTTGGCTGTCAGGTTGGCGGTGAGGCTCGGGGTCAGCTGGATCTTGAAGACCTCGAGGCCGAACTCGCTCGTTCGTTCTGATACCGGATCGGCTCGCTGCTCGAATGACTCGTATCCCGCAGTGACGAACGGCTTGAGACGAAACCGATCGGTGAGCTTCAGGTTCTCCAATCCCGCCAAGTGCCCCGATTGCGAGATCGCCCGCCAGTCGTAGTCACGACCGAGGTTGTTCCAATGGATCTCTTCGAGGTGTCGGCCGATGCCGCGGTCGAACTCCAACCCCCAGACGTGCGTACCGGTGGGATACCTGAGAATGGCGAACGGAATCACCACCTCGGCCTCCCAGCCGTCTTCGGTAAACGCCGTCTCTACCTCCCACGCCTCGTCCCAGTTGCTGTTCACCTGGCTTTCGTCGGTGATCACCCAGTCGAACTTCGTGCCCAATGGGTTGACGGCGAACATGAAGGCATTGCGGTGATCATGGAACGTGTCGAGTATCATCGTGATGTGGTCGTCGTCGACCTTGAATGCATCGCGCTCGAGCGACGTCGCCACGATCGCTTCGGGGTCGTCGTCGAACAGCGTCCAGCCGAAGTAGAGGTTGTCCTCGTCGTAGAGAATCCGCACTTCGGTGCGCTGTGACGGCGGCGAGCCGGCGACAGGATCCTTCTGAACGAAATCGCTGACCACCTCGGCGGTTTCCCAGACGCGGTCGTCAACCCGCCCATCTATGACAGGCGCGGTGCTGGTGAACGTCGCCCTGGCGAGCTTGGTCGTCTCGGGCGCCGTCTGGGCCTCAGCAGCCGATGCAGCCAGCAGCATGCTCAGCAACCCGACGCAGGTCGGGAATCGCCACGCAGGCCGAGAAAACAAGAACCGCTCAGACATGTTCCCGCTGACAGTCATTCGCGCTGCCGTTAGCTCTTGCGGGCCCGCGGACCAGTGGTGGAGGCAGTGAGCTCCTGATAAAGCCAGCCGCCAACGAAGAGGCTCACGCCCAGCGCCACGAGGCTGCCGATGCGCACCAGCGGCGCGGCGCCGGCGAGATCATAGAGCAACACCTTGAGGCCCGAAACCGTGAAAACCAGAAACGATGATCGTCCGAGCGTCGTGTCGCGTAGCCACAACGCCACCATGAGACCGGCAATGGCGATCGTTCCCCAGAGCACCGACGTAAGGAAGCTGGCATCGACGAATCGGACCACAGCGGCCATGGCCGCGACGTGCGCCGCGTAAAGCAATGGTCGGCGTAGGCCGAGCACACCCATATCGTGGCGCAACATGCCATAGCCGGTGTACAGAACGATCGGATACAGGATGCGCAACCACCCATCCGCGGGAACCTGGGTCATGCCCACATCACCGAGCACACGCAGATAGTTGAGAGCAAAGACGGCGAACACTGCGAACCGCGCCAGCTGCACCGCCGGGCTGGCCTCAACCACCGAGCGCGACGCCAAGGCGTACGCCAATACGGCCCCGAGCGCTACCCACGGCGCCAGCCTCCCAGGAAGCAACTCCACGTAGCCGGCATGCAGGGTTACGAGCACTGCATATGCGCCCACGATCCCGGCGCTGGCTGCCGTACTCTGACGCACCAGGCGTGTTGCGATGAGGTGCGCGCCGAGCAGCGCCAGCACGCTGCCGAAAGCGATCCACGGCGCCCAGGCCGCCAGATGTTCGTTGAGAATCGAATACTCGAGCACGTAGAAAATCAACAGGGCCGGCATGTGGCCGTAGGCGGCTTCAGCCTCGGTCATTGGCGACTCGCGTCGCACCGAATACACCACCGCCGTGACTGTGAAGATGAGCAGCTGCAGCGCTTGGTAGACCGCTGCAGTGACCCAACCGGGCTGTCCGGCGTCACGCCAGATCAAGTCGAACCCGACGATCGCCAAATACATCGCCACGAGGTAGGCAGTGCGCGAGCCCGACCACAGCGCTTGCAAACAGAACAGCACGCTCCAGGCCGAGAAGTAGATCAGCAAATCCTCGAGATCAAGCCGCCCGGTCGACAGAAGGAAGGGCGTCGAATAGGCCCCGACGACGGCAAACAGCACGTACAGATCGGTGCTGAAGACATGGCCGAGCCAGAGCGAGGCGAGGCATACGGCGGCGACCGCAGCGGTGGCCGCCGGAGCACCGATCAGCCCGTGAAACACGTGCGCTCCGTACACCGTCAAGAACAGGATGACCACACCGGCCCCGGGCAACAACGCCGCGTAGCGACGCCTGCGGCCAGCCAGCGCCAGGCCCAGCGCGATGAGCGCCAGCCCACTGAGAGATGCCAGCGCCATCTGGCGCGACGGGGTCAGCCACCCGGACTCGATCGCCAGACGAATCAAGTACATGGCGGCAAGCACCAGTGCCGCGGCCCCGCTTATGCCGAGGACGCCCGTTGCCATCGACAGCCTGGGCTCGTCGGCGGGCGTGGATGAGGTCGGCGCTGCTGACGGTCTGTCGGTCTGCGCCGACACCACTTCCTGGCGCCTCGCCGGCGGTGTCGCGGAAGGTGCGTCAGCGCTCTCCGCCGGCCGCTGGGTCGCCGCCGAAGCACCGGCCTCCCGCAGTGACTCCTCGAGTCGGCGGATGCGCTCCTCGAAACCGGCAAGGCGGCGCTCGAGGTCGGTCAATTGAAGCTCCCCCCTTCCTCGTGGCATTGGCGGCCAGCAGCGACCGCCCACGGTTCGAATCGCCGCCTGATCGTAGTCTGCTGTCTGGGGCGCCTCAACCGTAGCTCCCGGGAGTTGGTTACGGTTGCGACCTCGTGGTAGAAACCCCAGCCAGCACAACCGGCCCGTATTCGAGCCCCCGGCCCCATGAAGGAAGCTTCGATGACGCAAGACCTGCGCCTACATCCGATGCTCTCACCGGATCCTCCCTTTGGGCAGTGAGACCATTGTGACGTCAGGCATCTCGCCGAGCCGGCGAGCGGACTCGATTACGCAGGCCGAGATCCGGGCGATGTTCATCGAGTGCGAGCGCGTCGGCGGCATCAACCTGGCGCAGGGAACCTGCGATACACCGACCCCCGAAACGGTCGTTGAGGGGGTCCGCGACGCGCTGGAACAGGGACTCAACACCTATACCCGTTACGACGGCCTCGAGGTGTTGCGAAAGGCGGTTGCACACAAGCTACGGACCTACAACGGGATCGAGGTCGACCCTGAGACCGACGTCGTCGTCTCGTCCGGCTCGACCGGGGCCTTCTATGCCGTGTGCCTGTCCTTCCTTGATCCGGGAGACGAGGTCATCCTCTTCGAGCCCTACTACGGCTACCACGTCAACACGCTGGGCTCCGTCGAAGCCGTACCGGTTACGATCAAGCTCCAGCCTCCTGACTGGAGCTTCGATCGAGCCGACCTGGAAGCGGCGATCTCGCCACGCACCAAGATGATCCTGGTCAACACGCCGGGCAACCCCTCGGGGAAAGTGTTCTCTCGCGAGGAGCTCGAGTGGATCGCCGATCTGGCGATACGCCACGACCTCCTGGTGATTACCGACGAGATCTACGAGTACTTCCTCTACGATGGCGCCGAGCACATCAGCCCGGGATCGCTGCCACAGATCCGTGATCGGACAATCACCATCTCGGGCTACTCGAAGACATTCAGCATTACCGGTTGGCGCATTGGCTACACCGCCAGCGACCCGCGCTGGTCGAGGATCATCGGGTACATGACCGATCTGGTCTACGTCTGTGCGCCGGCGCCACTGCAGTTCGGGGTCGCCGCTGGAATCAACGGGCTCGATGAAGCCTTCTTCACCGACCTGGCGGTCGAGTACGAGGCCAAGCGCGATCGGTTCTGTAACGCGCTCGACCACGCCGGGCTCACCCCGTTCGTTCCTCCCGGTGCCTACTACGTGCTTGTCGATGCCTCTCATCTACCGGGGGAGAGCGGCAAGGCGCGCGCCATGCACCTGCTCGAGGCCACCGGCATCGCTTCCGTTCCTGGCGAAGCATTCTTTCAGGGGAGTGACGCCAAGAAGTACCTGCGCTTCTGCTTCGCCAAGGATGACGACGTGCTGACAGAGGCCTGCCAGCGGCTCGCCGACCTATCCTGAGCAACCCGAAACCGACTTCCATTCGTCATCGGAGGCACGCCAATGTCGCCCGTGAAGCTAGGCATCTACATTGCCCTCGGCCTCGTATCGATTACCTTCGTTGCCGTCTGGGTGGCTGCGGTGCGCAACGCTCGCCGGACGCTGCCGGCGTCGGACCCGGCAGTTCAGCGTGGTTGGCCCGATCTCTACGAGATCACCATCGGCGCGGTGGTTAACTTCTTCGACACCCTCGGCATCGGCTCGTTCGCGCCAACGACAGCAGCCTACAAGTTCTTTGAGGTGGTCCCAGATCGGATCATCCCGGGTACGCTCAATGTCGGCGGGGCCCTCGCCATCGCCCTGCAAGCGTCTATTTTCATGGCAATAATCCAGGTCGACGTGCGAACGCTAGCGCTGATGATCACGGCCGCCGTCGTCGGTGCCTGGCTCGGTGCCGGCGTGGTCGCTGGACTGCCAAAGCGCAGCGTTCAGGTGGGCATGGGAATCGCCCTGCTGGTGGCCGCGGTCCTGATGGTCATGGCGCAGTTCGGGTTGTTTCCCGCCGGCGGTGAGGCCCTGGCTCTGAGCGGCCCGTTGTTGGTGGCGGCGATTCTCGGCAACCTGATCCTTGGCGCCTTCATGACGCTGGGAATCGGCATGTACGCCCCCTGCATGATCATGGTCAGCCTCATGGGACTGGACCCGCGGGCCGCGTTCCCCATCATGATGGGCTCATGCGCCTTCCTCATGCCGGTGGCGGGTATGCGCTTCGTACGCAAGGACAGCTATGCGCTGCGCCCGTCGCTCGGCCTGTTGCTCGGTGGTATCCCGGGTGTGCTGGCCGCCGCGTTCATCGTTGGCTCGCTGCCGCTCACCGCCATCCGCTGGCTGGTGGTGATCGTGGTGACGTACGCCGCTATCTCGATGCTCCTGTCAGCACGACGGCCTGCTAGCGCTGGAACGTGAATGTCATCTTGGCGGTGAGCGTGCGATCGTCGAGGCGGTCGAACAGCCCGCTGAACGCGGTCGACTGGCGGTACACCAGGTAGAAATCGTCGCCGGTACGGTAGATGTAGCGCAACCGCACGAACGCCGACATCTGATCGTCGACGCTGCTGTGCTGCAGCAGCGAGTCGAAAAGCACTCGCTCCGACAACGACAGGTTGGCGCGCAACCGCACAAGGTGGGTATCGAAGCTCCCACCGGGGAGCTGTATGCGGTTGAACCCATATTCGGGGTTGAGCGTGAAACGCTGGCTGAATCGAAACTTCGGCCCGCCGCCCACTCCGAAGCGCGTGCCGTCATAGAACTCCCCTAGGTTGAAGGTCAGGTTACCGCTCAGCGCACGCCGGGCAGCGGTGCTCAGGGCGATCTCGCCGTCGGTCCAGGAGTAGCCTCCGATCGGAATAGTGACGTCCTCGTCGATCGGGAAATCGGCATCCAACAGCTCGTAGTTGCGGTTGATCCGGAAACGCACGATGTCACCGGACTCCAGATCCAAGTGCGTGCTCAGCCTGCCCCGCCGGGAAACCAATCGCCCGCTGGTGTCCGTGATGCGCTCCAATGAAGGGCTCACCGACATACGCCGCAACAGCGGCCAGCTCGGGCGCGTTGACCAGCGCCCCTGGTAGCTGTACCGGACTATGTCCTGCCGCAGGATGAATCCCAGATCGCTATCGAAGTCGTCGGCCACGTACGTGACATCGCCCCCGAGCCCCCATGATTCCGTGTCCCACCCGGCGCTGAGTTGCCCCACCAAGGAGGTGCCTTCGATATCGCTGTCCTGACCACCGGCCACGAAACCCGACAGGAAAAGGTGGTCGAATAACGTGAAGTCGGCGTCGACGCCGAAAACGCGGTTGTACTGGCCATCGGGCCCCTGAACGTTCGTTGCCAGCACGCCGACGCTCGATCGGTCAAGGACGTCCTGTTTCCAACGAAACGCGGCGAAATTCTGGCCGACACCGAGCTGCGAATCGCCCGTCTGCACGTCCACGAACCCGACGTTGCCGCTACCGATCTTGCCGGTCAGCTTGCCTCCGTAGCGAATGGGGACCGGCTGCCCCTCTGGGCCCAGACCGATACGACGCGAGAAGAACAACAGTGCCAGCGGCGGCTGTCGCTGGAAGCCGCCACCCTCGCTATCAGCGGAGCTACGACGTGCCAGAGTGCCGAAGGTAAAGCTGTTGGCAGCCTCGAGAAAAAACTCCCGCTGCTCGGGAAAGAACAACGAGAAACGGGTCAGGTTTACCCGTTGAGTATCGGCTTCGACCTCGGCGAAGTCGGTGTTCACCGTCATGTTAGCGGTGAGGCTGGGGGTCAACTGCACCTTGAAGACCTCGATGCCGACCTCTCCCCTGCGATCAGACACCGGATCCTCACGCTGCTGGAAGGAATCGTAGCCGCCGGTGACGAACGGCTTCAGACGGAACCGGTCGGTAAGCGCCAGGCTCTGCAGCCCGACCAGATGGCCGTACTGTGAAACGGCGCGCCAGTCGTAGTCGCGGCTGCTGTTGTTCCAGACAATGCGCTCCTTGGTGCGGATCACCTCGCGCTCAAACTCGATGCCCCAGACGTTGCTGCCAGTGGGATACCGGAGGGCAGCGAACGGGATGGCGAGCTCTGCTTCCCAGCCCCGTTCGGTAATGCTCGCGGCAGCCTCCCAGTTCTCGTCCCAGTTCATGTTGAACTGGCTCTCGTCACGCAGGGTGAAGTCGAACTTGGTGCCGAGCGCGTTGACCACGAAGCCGAAGGCGTTCCGATGGTCGTGAAACGTGTCCAGGTAAACCACCGCCCAATCATCCGCCGACGGGTATGCATCGCGTCGCATCTCCGTGGCGACGATCCCATCGGGCTCATCGTCGAAGTTGACCCACCCGATATAGAGAGTGTCGTTGTCATACAGAATACGCGCTTCGGTACGCTTGGTCGGCGATCCGACGACAGGCTCCTTCTGCACGAAGTCGCTCACCACGTCGGCCAGAGCCCAAACGGCCTCGTCGATCCTCCCATCGAGAACGGGCGCCGTGTCGGTCCACGTCGCCGACATGCGTTTCCCGTCGATCGGCAGGTCAGCGGCCGAAACCGCACCGACCTCCGTCCGTGGCGCCGTGCTACCGACGGCGCTGTCGGGAAACGCCCGCGTCTCAGCTTCGAGTTCCAGCAGCGCAGAGTCCTTCGCCAACACCGGGGCAATCGTGTTCGAGGACGAGGCTGGGGCGGCACTGCCGTCTGATCCATCGGCGCTCGAGCTAGATGCAACGAACAACCCCACCGGCGGAGCCGACACCGGGCCGGTCTCACCAGGTCGAACCATTCGCACCGGGATGTTGCGGGTCGGCACCGGGCGCACCGGGCTCGCCAACTCGTCTGGACGAACGATCCGCACCGGAATCTGGCGACGACGACGCTCTTGCTCGGCGACCACGGCCGTGCTGGTAAGCAGGCAAGCGAACGTCGCGAGAATCACCGCGCGTCGTACCGGCGATGCACGGGCTGCTGCGGTAACTGAAGGCACTAGCTAGTCGCTCGAGGAGTCCCGTAAGACTGGAGTATTACTGCACGGCGTATAGGCGACAATCTAGCAGAGCGGCGGCGTAGACAGTCAGAAACAACGACCGCCGCTGCCACCTCGGAGGTCAATCGAGGACTCAGCGCCGCATGGGCCCGGCGCTCGTCCGGAGACCTCCCTAAGGCGACGCTTCGTCACGCTCGAAAACCACCCTTCCGTCGAAGATCGTCATATCGGCCCGCACCCGGTGAATCTCCGTCTCCGGCACATCGAAGAGGTTGCTCTCGAGCACTACCAGGTCGGCGAGCTTGCCGACATCGATCGATCCACGCGTCCCCTCCTGCGACCACAGGTAGGCGCTGAAGATCGTGTACGAGGCAATCGCCTGACCGAGCGTCACCCGTTCCTCCGGAGCCCAAGGCTCATATACGGTGCCCGCCGCGTCGCGACCGCCCAGGTACCGGCGCGTAACCGCCGCCTCGATCCCCTCCATCGGTACGATCGGCGAAACGCCCCAATCGGTTCCCCACACCAGATGGGCACCACTTCCCAGCAGTCCCTTGTAGGCATACATCTGTCGAGCCCGTTCGATGCCCACCGATTGAGTCCCGGTGGTCTCGAGCCACCCGTCGCCCTTTCCCCAGTGCGGCGTCATGTTGGCGATCACGCCGAGCTGTCGGAAGCGCGGCACATCGGCCGGATCAATCAGCGCGAGATGTGTGATCGTGTGCCGTGGACCCCGCGGGCCGTTAGCGGCGCGCGCCGCCGCGAACCCGTCCAGGGCTCGCCGCACACCGCGATCACCAATAGCGTGAATCAACACCTGAAATCCCTCCCGATCGAGCCGGGTCAGCAGCCGTGCGAGGCGATCGGGCTCGACGAACACTTCCCCCAGGTCGCCGGGTTGGCCTTCGTACGAGCGCAACATCCCGGCAGTCTCGCTTCGCATGTTGCCGTCGAGGAAGATCTTGATGCAGGTGGCGCGCGGTGATCCTGGCACTGACGGCAACCGAGCCCGACGTTCGAGGAACCCGCCAACCTGCTCCTCATCGTCGATCTCCCGGCGAAACCGCTGACAGTGGGTGGAGCGCACTGTCAGCTCGCCGGCCGCCGCAAGCTGGGAGAAATCCGCTTCGCTTTGAGCCGAGGAAGAAGCGTTGGTCATGGCGGTGATGCCGTTGCGACCCATCAAGCGCAGCGCCGCGCGGTAGCCGTCGAGGCGGACGCGCTCGCTGGGTTGGGGAAGCTGCCGCAACACCAAGGCGATGGCGCTGCCGGAAAGCACGCCGGTGGGCTCGCCGCGCTCGTCGCGTTCAATGCGCCCGTTCGGCGGATCGGCGGTCGCGGCGGTGATACCTACAGCCTCGAGGGCGCGCGAATTCACCCAGATGGCCTGGCCGCCGGCACTCCGCAAAACGGCCGGCCGATCATTCACAGCGCTGTCCAGCAGCTGCCGGGTCGGGAGCCCGGCGGGCCTGAAGGCTGCCTCCTCCCAGCCGCTGCCCTGGATCCAGGCGTACTCCGGACGCTGCGCCGCGTAGCGCTCGATCCTGACGATCACTTCATTGGCGTCGAGTACCCCCTGCAGATCGATCTGCAGCAACCGCATTCCGGTGCCGGGATGGAGGTGAGAGTCCTGAAACCCCGGCAGCAACATACGCCCGTCGAGATCGATGACCCGCGTACCCGGCCCCACGAACGGCTCCAAGCCAGCATCGTCTCCGACATAGACGACCTGGTCTCCCTCCACGGCGACCGCCGAGGCCCAGCTGCGCGCCGCATCTACCCGGTACACGGCTCCGTTGCGGAAAGCGAGGTCAGCGACCTCAGGCACCTCGATGGCAGGAGCCGCGAAGCTCAGGCTCAGCGCTGCGGCCAACATCATTCCGAGGGCGGTTCTCATCTCGTCAGTCCATGCACTCAGGGCTCGAATGCAGCCGCCAGGATGGCGCCTACCTTGGCCGGTTGGAGTTGACTCCGAGCAGGGCGGTCGTGGGTGTCCAGAAAGCTCAGCACCACCGGAAAGCCGCGTCCTACGAGCGTGGAAAACGGCGTTACCTCTTCGGCGATACGCCAGCGACCCGGGCCACCTTCGGCCTCTTCGAGCTCAAGCACTGCTTCATCCAGTGGCCCATGGCCATAGTAGTAGCCGTTCTTGCTGCCGTTGAACTGCAGCCCCGGCGGCCGCCACGCGTCTGGCGTGTCGGCCCACATGTACCCCGGATAGTAGAGGTCATAGAACCAGCCGTGGTCAGCTTCGACCGATACCAACTGCACGCGGTCACTATCTTCACGATTGCGGACCTGTGGCAACAACGGGATGGCGGCACCGAGCGCGGCGTTGAAGGCTGGAACGCTCAGCGCCAGCTCCCAGCTTTCCTCCGCGACCGAGCGCGGAACGTGGAAACGGGCGAACCGACGATGTAGCCGGTGTCGTTCGATCGCCCCCGATTCGACGAGATCACGCGACCGGTCGAGAGCTGCCAGCCCGTCGCTTATCGCCACATCGCCCTCGTCGCCGTTGCGAATCAGCCGGCGGGCACGATCGAAGCAGCGCTCATAGATCTCCTGGATATCGACCTGCCGAGCTTGCAGGCTGTTCATCAGAACCGTGAGCCCTTGAAAGAGCACCTGCGCCGACTCGTCGCCCCAGCCCCAGAAGTCCCCCATCTCGGCCGCCCGAACGATCGTCTGACGCTCGGATTGGGCGAGCTCGGCGTCTACGAGCGTGAAGATCGACAGCAGGCCGTCGACGTCAAGATGATTGTTAATCGCCAGGTCCCAGTCCTCTGTCCCCTGCTGCTCGACGAACTTCATACAACAACCCGTCGAGGTGTCGGCCTTGTATGGCGGTGGCGTCTTGTTGGGCACCCAGTGACTGAGCTCGATATCGACGCCATCGCGAAAGCTGCTATCGGAATCGCCGTCGGCGAAGATCGTCTTGCGGCTCGAGGGACGCTGCCGCGCGCTTCCGATGATGTAGAACCGAGACGTCGTCATGTCAGCCATGTCACGTCACTCCGCGGCGCGCTCACCCGGCAGCACCCGTCCCAGCGCCGATACCGTGCTTCTCGAGGACCTTCATCAGGTCTACCAGCACCTCATCCCGCTTGGTTTCCCACTCCGCCACCGACCTGCCGCCAGCCTGTTCCTCGCATCCGTCGATGAGCCGGAGACTCATCTCATCGGACCACTCCGGAAATTTCAGGTCGGTCCACGGGAGCTCCTCGGTAGGATCGAAGTGATCGAGGAAATGGCGGATTCCTCCCTCGCCGCCGGCGAGATGATAGGTAAGGAACGGGCCCATGAACGCGTAGCGGAGCCCGGCGGAGTAGACCAGTGAATCGTCGATCTCGCTGGTGGTGGCGACGCCCTTGTGGATCAGATGCAGCGCCTCACGCCAGAGAGCCTCCTGCAGCCGGTCGCACAGGTAACCGTCGATTTCGCGCTTGAGCCGCAGCACGTGCATGCCAATGGACTCGTAGAAACCAGTGGCACGCCGCATCACCTCATCCGACGTCTGCTCGCCGGGGACGATCTCGACCAGCGGGAGGAGGTAGACGGGGTTGAACGGATGGCCGATGAGCAACCGCTCGGGGTGCGCACATCGAGATTGCAGGCGTGTCGGCAGGAAGCCAGACGACGAGGAGGCGACGACGACATCAGGGCATGCAACGGCGTCGATCGTCGCGAGCAGCCCGATCTTGAGATCTTCCCGCTCGGGCGCAGCTTCCTGAATCCAGTCGGCGTGGCGAGCCATCTCTTCGACGTTCGAGGTGAACCGAAGGATACCGCGCTCGACCTGCTCGCGACCCATGAGCTTCAGCATCGACGGCCAGGCGTTGTCGACGCTGGCGCGAAAGCGACTCTCCGTTTCCGGTGCCGGATCGTACGCCACCACATCCAAACCGCGCGCCAGAACGCGGGCGGCCCATCCCGCTCCGATCAACCCGGCGCCGGCAATGCCCACCGTCCGAACCCGCCTCGCTTCGACCGGTGGGGCGGCGCGCTCACTCACCCCGCTGCTCGAGACCGAGAATGTCGCGCGCCTCATCGGGCGAGGCGATCGTCGCGCCGAGCAACTCGACGATCTGTATCGCACGCTCGGTGAGCGACCCGTTCGAGGCGTACACCCCCTTCTGGAGATAGAGATTGTCCTCTAACCCAACGCGCACATGGCCTCCCAGCAAGACGGCCTGGGCCACCATTGGCATCTCCCAGCGACCGATTCCAAAGCCCGCCCAGACGCAGCCATCAGGCAGTTCGCTCACCATATAGGCCATCGTCCGGGTATTGACCGGAGCCCCCCATGGGATGCCCAGACATAGCTGAAATATCGGCGGATCTTCAATCAAACCTTCGGCACAGAGCTGGTTGGCAAACCACAAGTTGCCGGAGTCGAAGATCTCCATCTCCGGCTTGACGCCATACGAGCGGATCAGCTTGGCCTGCTCGCGCAGCTGCATCGGGGTCTGGATGACCACCGAGTGCGAATCGCCGAAGTTGAGCGAGCCGCAATCAAGCGTGCAGATCTCCGGGCGCAGCTCCGCCACGTGCCGCAGGCGTTCGACTGGGCCCACCAGGTCGGTGAACTCCTCATCGAAGTCCCGCGGGCTCTCGCCGTCGCCGATCATCAGGTCGCCGCCCATGCCGGCCGTCAGGTTGATGATGACGTCGGAGTTCTTGGCTCGAATGCGCTCCACGACCTGCCTGTACAGGTCCACGTCACGAACGCCCCGGCCGGTCTCCACATCACGAACATGGCAATGGACGACGGCGGCCCCGGCCGCGGCAGCCTCCAGCGCCGCATCACCGATCTGCTCTGGTGTCACGGGAATCGCCGGGTGCTTGTCGACCGTGTCACCGGCCCCGGTGACAGCGCACGTCACGATGACCTTCGAGTTCATCTGGTTCTCAGACCTCGCCTGCGAGTGTCCTGCTACTCAGGACAGTGACTGTTTCTCCGACGAATTCGCACCGAATCTAGCGCATCCGCGACGGCCGTGGCGACTGGCCCTTCACTCGACCGCGTGGAGCCGGCGACTTGTACCCCTGGCTCAAGAGAAGAGATCGACGTGGCTGACGATCCCCGTGGCCAACGCTGTCGTTGCATCGTAAAGTTGTAGCTTCTCCCAAAGGAGTTCAAGTATAGCCATGAGACAGGTTTCGCGACTCATCGTCGTGCTCGGCGTCACCATCCTGGCGGCCTCTTTGGCCACCGCCACGGCGGCTGGCCCGCTGACATCGCAGGACGCGCGGGAACAACAACAACAGCTCGAGCGGGCTCAAGAGAACATAGATCAGGGTGAGCCCGAGAAGGCGCTCGAGGTGATCGAAGACTTGCTCGAGGTGAACGACAACCTTTGGGTCGCACACTACCTGAAGGGCATGGCACACGGTCAGATGGGTGACGAGAAAGACGCTCTGGCGTCGTTTCTCGCCGCCGATGAGCGGCAGCCCGGGGTGCCCGATGTCTACTTCATGGCCGGAATCGCCGCCTTCGGCGTCGGCGACTACGAGACCTGCTGGGAGCAGACGATCCTTGCACACCAGGCGGGCCGCGACATGAGCAAGGAGATCCTGCAGCTCAGCGAGGTGGCGGACCCGCCGGACGATCTCGAGGAGCGCATCAACGCACCGCGTGTTCTGCTAGGTCCGATGAACACCAGCGTCACCGAACACAACAGTGCAATGGAATCGGTTCTCATACAGGTCCAAGGAGAGCTGACCGTCGTCCAACGGCAGGTGCAGCGAGCGCTGCGTGACTCGCCCAACATCGGCCTCGTGCGGACGCTCGAGCTCGCCGACTATGTCCTCGTCGTGAAGGTCGCCGACTACGGCGGTGCCGCCAACGCCTCGCTGGAGAACCGTCCCGGTGACGTTCAGGGAATCGGGTCCGCGGCTCCGGATGTAGGGGGGGCAAGAGCCGCGCCAACAACTGTGATGGGGGCTAACGGAAGTCTGGATCGCGCCCAAGGACGTCCGGTCGGAAGCCACGCGCTCACCGGCGTGATCGAAATGCATGACGCAAAGAGCAACGACGTGGCCTTTGCCCTGCCGATGACCCTGCCAGATATCAGCTCGATCGGTGACCTGACTCGAGACTTGCGGCGTCGAGTTGACCTGCTCGAGAGCTGGGCGCGCCAAAACTCCAATACCGAGAGCGAGTAGAAACTGTCAACGGCCCGACGGCAACCGGGGTCAGATCCCCTCATCCCCGGTTGGCGCTGACTGCGCCAGCCGCGACTCGACAACGGTGAGCCGATGCTCGATCCGTTCGAGCTTGTGCAGGATCATCACGTGGGTTCGCTTGGCATCGATGCCGACGGGACTGGCAGCGCTGTCGATCAGCGCCGCGATACGTTCGTAGTCGTTCTTCGGGATCTCCATTTGCTCTCCGATTCAATCTAGTGCTACGCCCTACGAATAATGATACGCCGCACTAGTGGCCTTTAGCAGATGATGGTTACGGGACACTAGCTGCCGGCTGACGACAGGAGGAAACCATGAGTGAGCTGGCGAGCCGAGAATGCAACGCGTGCCGGGCAGGCGCCCCGCTAGTGAGCGCCGCGGAAGCGGCCGAGCTGCATCAACAAGTACCCGCGTGGAATCTCATCGAAGTGGATGGTATCAAGCAACTAACCCGCAGGTTCCAATTCGGTAACTTCGCGGAAGCCCTGGCATTTACCAACGAGATCGGTTCGATCGCCGAGGAAGCGAACCATCATCCCAAGCTGGTAACCGAATGGGGAAGCGTCCGGGTCACGTGGTGGACTCACAAGATCCACGGGCTCCACGTAAACGATTTCATCATGGCTGCCCGCGCCGATGCCATCGCCGTATGAGCCTTACGGTCCTGTTCCTCTGCACCGGAAATTCGTGCCGTAGCCAGATGGCCGAGGGCTGGGCGCGCCACCTCAGAGCGGGACAACTCGAGCCTTACTCCGCCGGCATCAAGACCCGGCATCTCGACCCGGACGCCGTGCTCATCATGCGCGAGGCGGGCGTAGACATCTCTTCCCAACGCTCCAAGCATATCGATGAGCTCGCATCGGTCGACTTCGACGTCGTCGTCACCGTCTGTGGACACGCAGACGAGCACTGCCCGCGATATCCGAAATCAACGACCATAATGCACGTCGCCTTCGATGATCCGCCTAGATTGGCAGCCGGCTCGTCATCCCGACCGGAAGCGCTACAGCAGTACCGACGGGTTCGTGACGAAATCCGCGATTTCGTCACGGCGCTCCCCGCGGTGCCTGCGGCGGAGTGATCACACCCGGCGCGGGAGCCACGCGGAACCGAGTGTCCTGTAGCAGAGGTTCGTTACAGGGCACTAGTGCTACGGCTTGTCGACATCGAAGCGCTCGAGAACCTCGCTTCCCCGCCGATATGCCGCTCTCGCCGCACTGCTGGAGCTCGGGCCGTCGATTGCCAGTAGATCGCGTATGGCAG
>Ga0315339_1000878_pt1 | contig 31406 bp, 30 predicted proteins | sample ASW17metaG_FD_204514 | JGI IMG/M metagenome (GOLD analysis project Ga0315339, IMG submission 204514) | Ammonia-oxidizing marine archaeal communities from Pacific Ocean, United States - ASW #17 | ecosystem: Environmental > Aquatic > Marine > Oceanic | place: USA: California | collected 2016-12-05 | reverse complement strand
CCAGCATGTGGCGCTGTGCATAAGATGGCAGATCCCCGGCGGCGCGATACTTTGACCCACGCTGCCAACCATAGCCCGCCTTGGCTTCCTGCCGCGCAATGCCGCCCAAGTCTTTCATCTCTGCGATCATAGCGCAGCACACATTCAATGGTGTCAGGTTGTAACTCATGGCACGACATGTAGACGAGTAAGAATTCTGATTGCAACAGAATTATTCCGTTTAACGAACTCTTTTTTTCGTCATCGAGTAACTACTTAACGAACAATGGATGACAAGTGGTTCAAACAACAGCAAAAGCGTGTCGGCGTCACAGCCGGGGATATCGCCGCAAAAATGGGCCGAAGCCCAAGCGCGGTTTCGCATATTTACTCCGGCCAACGCCGCATGTCGCTCGAATGGGCCAAGGTTTTTGCTGAAGTCTTGCAGATTTCCATCGACCAAGTGCTGGAAAAGGCTGGCGCCTTGGATAAGCCCGACGCTCAAACCCTTCAAACCGGCTTTGCCGAAAGCGATGCCGCCCCTTGGCAAGGCACCGGACCAACCTTAGAGAAAACCCTTGGAATCGCGTCTTATTTTGGCGGCGACAGGCCCGGAGTGGACATTTGGACGGTCAAAGAAAACTCTCTGGCGCTTGACGGGCTACTTCCTGGCGATCACTTCCTGCTCGACACCCACCAAAGCGAACGATGCAAGGCCGGTGACCTCGTGGTTGCACAAAAATTCGACCAACAACTTGGTGCAGCCATCACAGTTTTACGGCGCTACGAACCCCCAGCCCTGATCAATTCCGGCCTTCCCGGCAGCGATCGCGGCATCTTGCTGGTGGACGGAAATAATGTGGTCATTCGCGGAAAAATAATTGCGTCCTGGCGATCCGAAAAAGCAGATAACTGAAATTTTTGTGTCATTTTTTTCGTTTTCCGCAATTTTTGCGTTGACAGTTGCGCGTTGCAACCTCTAACTCTGTAGCCAAGACAGCAACAGAGGCGGACACCATGCAAAATCACGGCGGGCAGGCTCAAGAAACGACGGGGAACCCGGTTCCCAACGCCATGGGCGGCGAAATCACCAACGATATTCTGGAATATCTCAGCAACATGGGCAGCACGCCGGGCGAGGGTTTGCCCGTCGATTTCAACGCGCCGCTGGTGATGTTGACCTTCCGCACCATGGCAGGCGAACTTTTGAAACGCCGCCGCGTGATGGCCGCGACCCAAAAGGCGATGAACCTCGACAACGTCGTCCTGCTTCACGGCAACGCACCCGCCTAACCAAATTTCCCAAGGCCCCGCTCTGGCATCCACCCACGCCACGGCCTTCACTCCTCCCAGCACATCGGCATCGGGCGGATGCCGATCACCGGAACACACAAACACCTTGCTATCCCGCGCGCCCTTGGGACCAGGGCGGCGATGCAAGGCCAGGGCAGCAGCCTAAGACGGCAACGACCCGTCGATAGGTGCCAGCGTAAATGGCCCGAGATTCCCTACCAGAAAAGGACGGCCATCATGCAGGATGACCTCGCCCTGCGCACCCTACTACCCAACACCAAAGACGCCGCGATCGCGCTTGGGGTTGAGGGCACGCCGCCCAGACAGACCGCCGCCCAACTCGGCGTTCCGCTGAACAAGATTTACGGCTGGTTCCGGCAGGCCCGCGAACAGGGCCACGCCATCCCCCATTTCAAATCAGAGCCGGGACCACGCAAACCGGTGATCCGGCTGGACGATATGCTGCAAGTGCAGCTGCAAATCGCCGCCCGCCGTCGCGGCACAACGGTGACGGCCCTTGGCACAGACCTGCTGACGGCCATCTGCACTGACAACCTGGTCGATGCGGTGCTGGGCGACGTTCAACGGGAGGGTTTGGCTGTTGGTTGAGAAGCCAAAGAGATGCCCAGAAGACGACGACGACCATCTCAGCGATTTCACCCCCTTCATGCGCTGCAAGACGAACATCGTTGACGATGCAGGCGAATGTGAAGCCTGCGGGGCATACAATGACGAAAGCTGCCTCCAGAAAAACAAACAACAAGCGCATGAACAGCCCTCTCAGCAGTTGCAAGCAACTTCCTGCCGGGACGGTTTTCCCTTGGGAAAACTATAAGTGAAACACGACCGCCAATCCTACGCATACCCGCCCTTTCGGATGAAAAAGGACGAGGCCGCGCGCTATGTTGGCATGTCGGTCACCAGCTTTGATCGTGCGATCGAGGCGGGGGAATACCCACCAGGGCAGCGGCGCACCGGTGGCACTTTTTGGTTGCGGTCTGATCTTGAAACCGCCACGCTTGGCATTCCGGTACAGCAACGCGATTTCAGCAGGGCAATTTGACCAAGAAACGCCGATACCTCTATCCAGATCAGGACCGGCACGGCAACCGCCGCTGGTATTTTAAACCACCGGGTTCCGGCAAAGTCCGAATCCGCGAGGCCGAAGGTACCGCAGAATTCTACGAAACCTATCAGCGGCTTTTCCAGCAGTGGCTTGATGGCGATTTACCCGCGAACAAAAAGGCCATGATGCGTAACTCGGTTGAATGGGTGCTGCGTCAGTATCAGCAAAGCCCGGACTTTCTGAACTGCGCCGAAAACACACGCAGCCAGAGGACTAATTTTTATGTCCGGTTCTGCCGCATACACGGCCACGTGCCCGCCAACGATCTGACCTCGCGTGACCTTGCGCAGGTGCGCGATGCTTTTGGCGACAAGACATTTGCCGCCCGCAATTTTCTTAAATCCATGCGCGCGGCGTTTCTCTGGGCGTCAGACCCAGACAGGGCGCTGATGGCATCAAACCCCGCTGCCAGCGTCAAACTGCCATCCGGTAAAACCACTGGATATAAAACGTGGCGCATGGAACATGTGTTGCAGTTCAAAAACCACTTTCCAGACGGTCACCGCGCCCGCATCGCGCTGGCCTGCCTTGTCTTCACCGCCCAAAGCATCGGTGATGTGCGCCTGATGGGGCGACGACAGGTGCGGGATGGCTGGCTGGAAATGCGGCGCAAAAAGACAGATGCGATAATCCGCTTGCCCGTCCTGTCATTACTGCGCGAAGAACTGGGCGACCGCTACAACGATATGATTTGGTGGCAGTCAGAGCTGGGCAAACCCTATTCTGAAAAATCCGCATCCATGCGCTTTTCGGCCTACTGCAAGACCGCTGGCCTGCCCCTAGGATACACCGCCCACGGCGTCAGACGCTTTGCCCCAACATTGTTAGCTGATCTTGGTTTTTCCGAGGATACAGTGATGGCCGTGCTGGCCGACGACAGCGCAGAAGCCGCCCGGATCTACATCCAAGACGCCGACCGCGCCCGATTGGCAAAAGCCGGAATGCTGTCATTCGAAACTCAGGTACAAAAAGTCTGGAAAAGTGGGTAACTTTCCGCTTTTGTTCATGGTGTTTTCGGGGTGTTTTCGCTCCCCACTTTCCACTTAAACTATTGATAAATATATGTGACCGCAGTCCCTCCAGGCCTACCAAATTTCCGACCCATGCCTGTTGCCAGCGTCAGTTAGACCGTTTGCACAAAAGCAAAGCGTTTGCTGTCGGGCGACCAGCACGGAACATTGATCGTCCCCTGCCCACCTGTTAGAGAAACAAGCGTCTGATAAGGACCACCACCTGCAGGCATCAGGCGCAGCTCCACCGGTAAATCCCGTGGGTGCCCCTCTGTGCCGGGGGCATAGGCGACATATAGCACCCATTTGCCATCAGGCGAAGGATGCGGAAACCAGTTCTGCGCGGCGTCACCGGTCATTTGCTGTAATTTCGCGCCGTCAGTGCGCATCCGCCAAAGGTTCATGATGCCGTCGCGCTGACCGTTGAACCAGATCCACTTGCCATTCGGGGTGTAATCCGGCCCATCCGTGTGTTCGAACCCTTCGGTCAGCCGGGTTTCCGGCCCGCCTTTGGCCGAACAGGTATAGATATCAAAGATGCCGTTCCGTCGCGCGGTATAGGCCAGCGTTTCGCCATCCGGTGACCAGCCATGCCACCAGGACGGAGTGTTTTCCGTGATCCGCTGTGGTGTGCCGCCATAAATCGGCAGCGTGTAAAGACAAGAGCCGTCGGTTTCAGTCTGATCGCTGATCACGAGGGTGCGGCCATCCGGCGAAATGCCGTGATCATTGTTCAGTTGCTGGGCAAAACCCGTCTCTATCGGGTCCAAAGCCGGGGCCCCAAGAGGCACGCGGAATAGCCGCCCCTCTGCGTTCACGATCAACGCCGAAACACCGGCGTCCCAATTCGGGGCCTCGATCAGACGGTCGGTGACCATCACCAACCGCACCTGCTCGGCACCCAAATCATAGACGCACAGTTGGCTAGGCATCGGTCACGGCCTCATAGTCGAAGCGGTCAAACCGTGCAGTGCGCCGCTGCCCTGAGGTATCAAAGGCGACCATACCGACGAAAGCGCCCGTAAATGAACCATGCTCGCCACGCCCGCCCTCGTCAGAGATTACCGAGGCGTCAAGCTCTGGGCCGATATCTTGCCAATCGCCTGACTGCCGCCAGGAAAATTGCTGTAGGGGTCCCGTCACGGTGACGCGCAGTTCTATGGCACCATTTTCAATTGGCACCGGAACATCCAGCGGATGGTCCAACGCGCCGTCAGGCCAGTCACCGGGACAAGACAGAATCGTCAGCACACGACCCACATCGGGTTCATGGGTCACCAACAACGCGTGAAACTTGGTGCGGTTATAGTAGGTCGTCAGCCCTGCGGCCTGTTGGTACAGCTGCGGCGCGAACTCTGCCAAGTGGGTGGTGGCGGTATAATTATGGTGTTCCTGCCGCCGGGCCACCAACGCCTGATCAAACCAACTGCCTATGCTTTCTCGGCCAATTAGCGTCAGGCCATCAGTGCCAAGGTTGAATATCCGGTCCGGGTCAGGCGTGCGCAGCCATTGGAATTCTGGTGGCAAATCTGCGCTGTCAAAGACGCGGTGAATAACCTCTGGCACCTTGGGCGATGCGTCGGTGGGCGATGGCACATCGACCCGTGGAAACGGGCTACCGCTGTCAGAATACAGCCAGTCATCCTCGCCCCAGACCACACGTTCAATCCCGGTTTCGCGCCCGAGGGGGCAAAACCGACCGCTGCCGTCGGGGCCCACAATGGGCCGTCCCATCAGGAAGGTATGATAACAATCGCCCCAATGCGTCTCGACATATTGGCCATGCCCGGTGCGCTGAATCGGGTGATCCGGGGCGTCGGCGGTACAAAACAGATGCCCGTCTGGGTGCGCCTCATAGGGGCCGGTGATGTTACGTGAACGCGCCATGGTGACGGCATGGCCATAGCCCGTGCCGCCCTCTGCCACCGTCAGATAATACCAGCCGTTGCGCTTGAACAAATGCGGGGCCTCTGTCAGGCCGCGCGGGCTGCCCATGAAGATGTTGGTGACCGAACCGAACAGGCCGCGCTCTGGCGACCATTCCTGCAATAGAATGCCGTCGAAGGATTTGTGTTTTGGGTTGCCACCGGTGCCTTTACCCCGGTGGTTCCACTGCTGGTTCAAGAACCATTTGCGCCCATCGTCGTCATGAAACAGCGACGGATCAAAGCCGCTGGAATTGATATACCAAGGGTCACTCCATTCTCCATCAATCGCCTCGCAGGTGGTGATGTAGTTCGGCGAGTCCTTAAAGGCCCCGTCCAGCCGTTTCATGTCGGTATAGACCAGCCAAAATTTGCCGTCCGCATGGCTAAGACACGGGGCCCAAACCCCGCCAGAATCCGGGTTGCCGCGCATATCCAGCAACGCCGCGCGGTTCAGAGGACGGGTGATCAGCGTCCAGTTCACCAAGTCCCGGCTATGGTGAATTTGCACGCCCGGGTACCATTCAAACGTCGAGGTCGCGATGTAATAATCTTCGCCGACCCGGCAAAACGACGGGTCGGCGTTAAAGCCCGGCAAGATGGGATTGCGGATCATTTCAGACGTTTTCCGAGGATTTGGCCCAGTTGTTTATGCTCTCGTCCACCGCATGCTCGTCGATTTCGGCCAGTTCTGCGGCGGTGAAATCAAGGTTTTCGACCGCCCCGGCGCATTCAATGATCTGACTGGCTTTCGACGCCCCGATCAGGGCGGTGGTAATGCCTTCATTGCGCAACACCCAAGCGATGGCCATCTGTGCCAGGCTTTGGCCGCGTCGTTCCGCAATGACGTTCAGCGCCTGAATGCGGGCAATCACGGCATCGGAAATCTTGTCCGGGTCCAATGATTTGCCCTGCGTCGCGCGGCTGCCTTCGGGGATACCACCCAGATATTTGCGCGTCAGCATACCCTGTGCCAGCGGCGTAAAGGCGATGGAGCCAACGCCAATCTCTGCCAGCGTGTCCTTTAGCCCATCACGTTCCACCCACCGGTTGAACATATTGTAGCTTGGTTGATGGATCAGGCAGGGCGTGCCGAGATCCTTCAAAATCGCCACAGCCTCGCGCGTGCGTTGCGAGTTATACGACGAAATCCCCGCATAGAGCGCGCGGCCAGAGCGCACGATGTGATCGAGCGCGCCCATGGTTTCCTCTAGCGGGGTGTCAGGGTCATAACGGTGCGAATAAAACACATCGACATAATCCAACCCCATCCGTTTTAGCGACGCATCACAGGACGACACCAGATATTTCCGGCTGCCCCACTCGCCATACGGGCCTTCGAATTGCTTGTAGCCAGCCTTAGACGAGACAATCAGCTCATCACGCAAACTTCTGAAATCAGTACGTAAAATCTCACCGAAGGCTTCTTCAGCGCTGCCCGGCGGTGGGCCATAATTGTTCGCCAGATCAAAATGCGTGATGCCCTTGTCAAAAGCGGTGCGGCACAGATCGCGCTTTAGCTCGTGCGGGGTATCGCCGCCGAAATTATGCCAGAGCCCTAGTGAGACGGCGGGCAACTTCAGGCCAGAATTACCGCAGCGGCGATAGGCCATGGTGTCGTAACGGGTTTCAGACGGTTGGTACATTTCTACACCCTCAGTTTAGCAGGTCCTGCGCATCCGACGCCGCCAGTGGCGCGGGACGTTCGCAGGATGTGGTCAGGTCGACAAAACTGCCAGTTTCGCCGGATTGCAGGATCGCGGTCATCACGTCCACCGCGTGCAGCGCCAGTTCGAGTGAGCAGCGATGCGGTCGCCCTTCGCTGATCGCTTGCGCCATATCGGCCAGCCCTGCGGTACGGTAATTTGCCCGGTGATCATCGCCCTTAATCTCATTGGCCACGCCGAACGGATGCTCCCACGGGGTCACCATCGAAATCTTGCCATCGCGCGCGGCGGCTTCCAAATCACCGCCGAAAAAGTTCGGGTCGGGCACAAACAGGCTGCCCTCTGTGCCGTATAATTCCATCGGAGCGTGACGGTGCGCGCGCACATCCCAGCTCGTTGACATGGTGATCGTCGCGCCCTGCTCAAACTCTAGCAAGGCGTGAATATTTGTCGGCGTCTTCACCGGTATCTTTTCGCCCTGGCGCGGTCCGGGTGTCAGGATTGTCCGAGTATCATTGGCCGACGAGGTCAGTGCGGCGACGCGCTTCACAGGCCCGATCAGTTGCACCAGATTGGTCACATAATACGGCCCGATATCCAGAACCGGGCCAGCGCCCGGCAGGAAAAAGAAATCGGGGTTTGGATGCCAATGCTCCATCCCGCCGCTCATGACATGGGCACTGCCCGCGACGACGCGGCCAATATCACCGGCGTCGATCATGGCGCGGGCTTGCTGGTGCGCGCCGCCCATGAACGTGTCAGGTGCCGAACCAACGCGCAGGCCTTTGGCGGCACAGAGCGCGCGCAACTCTTCGCCTTCGGCCAAGGTCAGCACAAAGGGCTTTTCGGAATAGGCGTGCTTGCCAGCTTCTAGAATCCGTTTGGTGACTGCGAAATGCGCATCGGGGATCGTCAGGTTGACTACCACATCAATGTCATCCGCCGCCAGTAGCCCATCGACCGTTTCCGCCCGCACGCCGAATTCGTCAGCGCGCGCGCAGGCGGCATCCATGTTTATATCGGCCACCGCCCGCATATCCAACGCCTTGAACAAAGGGCCAAGCCGCAGATACGCGGCAGAGATATTGCCGCATCCGATGATGCCAACGCCAAGTTTTTGCATGTTTTTGTCCTTAGAAGTTCTGCGCCGTCGCCAGGGATCGGCGCGCAAATCGTTCATGATCACTGGGGTTATCGTGTTCCATCACCCAATATTGCACCGGCGTCTGTTCCAACGCGGCCACCAAGGCAGGCCAGTCCATCACGCCATGGCCAACATCGGCCCAGCCGTCTTCGTCTTCAGCCTCGCCTTTGGGGGCGAGGTCTTTGATATGGGCCGCAACCAGACGGTCAGAATATTTTGCGATCCAGGCCAACGGGTCTTCGCCCGCGACGGCGACCCAGGCCAGATCAAGTTCCAGCGCCAGTTCTTCAGACCCTTGCAGGATCAAGTCCAGCGGCTTTTCCGCGATGCCAAGATCGACCAGCTCAAACGCATGGTTATGCCAGCCAAATTTCAACCCGGCATCCTGAAGCGGCTTGCCCGCCTCTGCCAACCGTTTGCCAAAGGCGGCCCAACCGGCGGCATCTTTGACACGTTCGTCCGGTCCTACGGCGGGCACAAACAAGGTGTTGATCCCCAAATCCCGCGCGATCTGAATGACGCGGGTCGGATCACTTTCGACCATCTCGATGCCGAAATGCCCGGTCGGCATGGTCAGGTTATTCGCCGCTAGATCAGCCTTCAACGTGGCGATATCGTCAAGTGAGTTGAACAGCCCGCCATAGCCCTCGACTTGCGCATAGCCCAGCCCCCCCAGCATTTTCAGGGTCTGCGACAGCGGTGGAAAGTTACGAGAGCTATATAGCTGATAGGAAAAATCGGTCATCTCGGCCTCATTGGGGTTTGTGTTTTGTTAAAGGCGTAGCTCGGTGGCTTTGCTGAACAAAGACGCGCGCGACGGGTCAAATCCGATCGTCATCTGTTCTCCGGTCTCAACTTGGATCTGCCCATCCAGGCGAAAATGCAGCGGCTGGCCGGCCATCGTGGTCCATACCAATGTGTCGGCCCCCATCGGTTCATATAGCTCGACGGTGATTTCCTGATGGTACGGCAGCGCCGTCGCAGCTGGCCCGACGGTGACATGTTCTGGGCGCACCCCCAGCCAAGCCGGACCGTCGCTGCCGGGCGTGGCAAAATCATAGCCCTGCATGGGCACCAAGGTTTCGCCCAGTTGAAACGCCTCATCTGACAGCGACCCATCGAAGAAATTCATCGCGGGCGAGCCGATAAAGTCAGCGACATATTTGTTGACTGGGCGGTTGTAGATTTCATCGGGGCTGCCAAGCTGCTGTACCGCTCCGTCTTTCATGACGGCTATGCGGTCGGCCAGCGTCATCGCCTCTACCTGATCATGGGTCACGTAGATCATCGTGTTCTTCAGCCGGTGGTGCAGGCGTTTGATTTCAACCCGCAGATCGGCGCGCAGCTTGGCATCTAGGTTCGACAGCGGCTCATCAAACAAGAAAACATCGACGTCGCGTACCAACGCACGGCCAATCGCGACTCGCTGACGTTGTCCACCGGACAGGGCACTGGGTTTGCGTTTCAGCAGCGGTTCGATCTGCAAAACATCCGCCGCCCGCGCGACACGTTCGGCGATTTCGCCCTTGGGCATGCGGGCGTTTTTCAGCCCGAAGCTCAGGTTCCCTTCGACCGTCATCTGCGGGTACAGCGCATAAGACTGAAACACCATGCCGATGCCACGCTCGCTGGGTTCCGCCCATGTCACGTTCTTGCCATTGATCCAGATTTGCCCCGCAGAGATATCCAGCAGCCCGGCGATGCAATTCAGCAACGTGGATTTGCCGCAGCCAGACGAGCCCAGCAGCACCAGAAACTCGCCCTCGGCGATTTCAAGGTTCAGGTCACGCAGAACCTTGACCGCGCCAAAGCTTAGATCAAGGTGTTTGATTTCAACAGAGTGCATTTATCCCCCCGGCGACGGGCAGTGGCCCGCCGCGTTCGTCATTTGAAACGTCACACGGTGACCTTTCATTTTGCGTTGCAAAACCATGTCTCACCCCTTGACAGCGCCAGCCGCAATTCCGCGCACGAAAAGCTTGCCAGAGACAAAGTAGATGGTCAGCGGCACCAGCCCGGTCAGGATGGTGGCCGCCATATTGACGTTGTATTCCTTGACGCCCTGAACCGAGTTGACGATGTTGTTCAGCTGGACTGTCATGGGGTAATTATCCGGCCGGGTGTAGACCACGCCAAACAGGAAATCATTCCAGATACCAGTGACTTGCAGTATCATCGCCACCACAAAAATCGGCAAGCTCATGGGCACCATAATCTTTAGGTAGATGCCCCAAAACCCGGCACCGTCAACACGCGCGGCCTTGAACAGCTCTTCAGGGACGGATGCGAAATAGTTGCGGAACAGCAGCGTCAGGATCGGCATGCCAAAGATCGAATGCACCAGAACCAGACCGGTCAGCGACCCGTAAAGGCCGATTTCGCGCAGGATGATCACAATGGGGTAAATCATCACCTGATAGGGGATGAAGGCCCCGACGATGAGGATGGTAAAGAACAGCTCTGAGCCCTTAAAGCGCCAGTTCGCCAGCGCGTAGCCATTGACCGAGGCTATCGCGATCGACAGGGCGACCGACGGGATCAGGATGCGGACAGAGTTCCAAAACCCGCGGCTTAGCCCCTCGCAGTTCAGGCCGGTGCAGGCCTGCGCCCAGGCTTTGACCCACGGCTCAAACGTGATTTCGACTGGCGGGGCAAAGACGTTGCCAAGGCGGATTTCCGGCATGCCTTTAAGCGAGGTCACCACCATGACATAGAGCGGCAGCGCGTAATACATCGCGATCAGCCCCAGCGTGCCGTAGATGAAAATATTGCGCCGCGAGAACCGCTTGCGCGGTTTTGGGCCACTTGGACCAGCAAGGTTTGCTGTTACATCAACCACGGCGCTTGCCTCCGAATTCCAGATAGGCCCAGGGAACAATGACTACCGCCACTGCCAGCAACATCATGGTCGAGGCGGCAAAGCCCTGCCCCAGGTTCTGGTTCTGGAACATATAGTCATAAACGTATTTTGCAGGCACTTCGCTGGCGATGCCCGGCCCGCCGCCGGTTTGTGCCACGACCAGATCGTAGACCCGCACAATGCCACTGGCGATGATCACCAGCGTAGTGATAAACACCGGCCGCATCATCGGAATGACGATAAACAGATAGGTTTTCCACATCGGAATGCCGTCAATCCGCGCGGCCTTCCAGATGTCTTCGTCGATACCGCGCAACCCGGCCAACATCAGACACATGATCAACCCGGTACCCTGCCACAATCCGGCTATCAGGATGCCAAAAATCACCGTGTTGGGGTTATACAGCGGGTCAAAGGTGAACCCGACATACCCCCAGCCACGCACAATCGATTGAATGCCGAATTCGGGGTTCAGGATCCACTGCCAGACCAGCCCGGTGACGATGAACGACAATGCAAAAGGGTACAATAGAATGGTGCGAAAGGTGTTCTCAAATCGGATTTTCTGATCCAGAAGCGCCGCCAGCATAAATCCGATGACAAAAGAGAAAATCAGGCTAAGTATACCATAAATAGCCAGGTTCTCGACAGAGATCACCCAACGTGGCGCGTCCCATAGTCGGTCGTATTGCTTTAGGCCGACCCAACTACGGCTGACGATCCCAATCGGAATTTCAAAGTTGAGCTCCCCGTCTTTGGCAATCCACTCTGGCACCGGAATGGCGAACAGATCGTCCCATTTGAACAGCTTCTTGGGCAGCAGTTTGGAACCGGTAAAGGAATATACCACGGTCCACAATGACCCGCCGACAAAGACCACCAAAGCGGTCAGTATCATCGGAATCGCGGCAATTTTTGCGTTCAGATTGCGAAACAACCGGATCGGGCGCGCACCATCAGACATGGCTCACCTCGTGCAGAAGGGGCATTGGCAACGGCGAAATGGTCCCGGCGTTGATGCGCCGGGACCAATCAAAGTTGGCTTAGTCGGCGTCAGCCACGATGGCGGCAAAGCGGGCTTGCGCCGCCTCGGCGGTGATCGACGGATCGTTGAAGAACTCAACGAACAAGTCATTCACCTGGCCAAGCGAATCCGGGCTCATCAACTGGTTCGGATCAGGGATCACATTGCCCTTCGCCAGAATATCCAGGCCCTTTTTCATACAGTCGTTGGCCGCTGCAAGATCGACATCGCCACGTACCGGCAGCGAGCCTTTCTTGAGGTTAAAGTTCACCTGAACCTCAGTCGACAACATCAATGACGCAAGCTCGCCTTGCGCCACGGTCTTGGCCTCATCGCTTAGCACGGGAAAATAGAATGCGTCTCCGCCCGTCGAGATGATTTCATTGACTCCCAGCCCAGGCAGGCAAGTGTAATCCTCGCCAGCGACCTGCCCGGCCACCTGGAATTCACCCTGCGCCCAGTCGCCCATGATCTGACCGCCTGCTTTGCCGGTAATCACCATGTTGGTCGCCTGGTTCCAGTCTTGCACCGAAGACCCTGCCGACATGCGGCGGGCGTCGTCGGCGGCCTTGAACACGCGGGCCACTTCTGGGCCAGCGGCCAGTTCGGCGTCATGATCGCCATAGACCTTCATAAAGACGTCCTCGCCCGCCAGCGACACCATCATCACCTGGAACGCACCAGAGGTCTGCCAGGACTGCTGACCAACGGCCAGCGGCACGATGCCCTTGGCCTCTAGCGCAGGCGCGGCGGCGACGAATTCATCCCAGTTTTTCGGAACATCTACGCCAGCCTCGGCAAAGGCGGCGTTCGACAGCCATAGCCACTGCCAGCTGTGAATATTCACCGGCACACAGTAGATGTGACCATCCAGCGTGCAGCTGTCCAGCAAGCTGCTGGGGTGCACGAGGTCTTTCCAGCCCTCAGCCTCGGCAATATCGGTCAGATCGCGCATCAGCCCGGCCTCGACCAGTTCTTCGGCTTGGCGACCATGGTTGAATTGCGTGGCCCCCATTGGATCACCACCAGTAATACGGCTGATCATAATCGGACGCGCGGTCCCGCCGGACCCGGCGATTGCACCATCGACCCACTTGTGCCCAGCACCATCAAAAGCCTTGGCAAATTCCGCAACCGCCGCAGCTTCGCCGCCAGAGGTCCACCAATGTGTCACTTCAAGCTCTTCGGCTTGTGCAGTGACGGCTGTCAGCGCAGTGGCCGACAAAATCCCAACTATATTTTTCACGACTTCCTCCCAGTTTAGATTATTGTCTAAATCGTTGTAGGGGCAGCTAAAACGATTTAGTTTGCGCAATCAACAAGTTTTTCGCATGCTCTGTGACAATTGGTATTAGGCCCGGACGCTGGCCTTTACCCCAAATAGGACTAGAAGAACCCCAGCAAGTTACAGGAATAAAAAGGATAAATTTACCGAGTGCCCCCTGACCGTGACAAACGTCCGACGCTGAAAACAATCTCTGAAATCAGCGGATTCGCGGTGCCAACGGTATCACGCGCCCTGAAGGATGCACCCGATATTGGCCGTGCAACAAAGGAACGCGTCCGCCAAATCGCCCACGACATCGGTTATGTCCCGAATCGCGCAGGCGTGCGTTTGAAAACCGGGCGGACCAATGTGATCTCGCTGGTGATGTCCAGCGAGCATGACATGATGAACCATACCGCGCGACTGATATCGTCCGTGGCGGGGGCCTTGCGCCAGACGCCCTACCACATGATCGTGACGCCCTATTTCCCGGATGAGGATCCGATGGTCCCGATCCGCTATATCGTCGAAACCGGGTCCGCCGATGCGGTGATCCTGAACCAGACGCAGCCGCAGGATCCCCGGATTAAGTATCTGATGGAGCGTCGGTTTCCCTTTGCCACCCACGGCCGCACCGACTGGTGCGATAAACACCCGTATTTCGACTTTGACAACGCGGCCTTCGCCACAATCGCCATGCAACATCTGATCTCGCGTGGGCGTCTGAACCTGATGTTGATCGCCCCCCCGGCGGCGCAGAACTACGCGCGCGAACAAATCGCCGCCGCCCAGCAAGTGGCGCAAGAGCACGGTGTTTGCCTGACGGTCTTGCCGACGGCCACCAGCGACAGCAATAGTGACGATCTTCGTCAGGCTGTCGCCGACTATCTGACCGCTCATCCGGAAACCGACGCGATTCTCTGCGCCTCACAGACAGCCGCCATGGCGTCGGTCGCCACGCTAGAGCAGCTTGGTCGCCATCTGGGCCAGGACATCGACGTCTTGGCCAAAGAAGCTGTGCAATTCTTGCAATTGTTTCGCCCCGGCATCATCACAGTGGCCGAAGACGTCGTGCAGGCCGGTGACTTTCTTGCCCGCGCGGCGATACAGGCGATCAACCAACCAGACCTGCCGCCGATGCAAGGGCTAGAGGTTCCCCAAGCCAGCGAGTTAGGCTAAACAAATGAAAACGCTACCTTTACAGGAAACCATGATCGCCTGGCGGCATGACTTTCATCGCAATCCAGAGCTGGGATTTGACGAATATCGCACCGCGGCCCGCGTCGCGGACCTGTTAGAAAGCTTTGGCCTCGATGTATTTCGCGGCGTTGGTCAGACCGGCGTTGTCGGCGTCTTGCAACGTGGCAACGGGGCCGGTGCCATCGGGCTGCGCGCCGATATGGATGCCTTGCCGATTGCCGAAACCAACGTGTTTGACCATGCTTCTGAAATGGCTGGCCTCATGCACGCCTGTGGCCATGACGGGCATACAACGATGCTGCTGGGAGCCGCAAAATACCTTGCCCAAAGTGGCGATTTCAATGGCCGGGTTGTATTCATCTTTCAACCGAATGAGGAACACGGGCTAGGCGCGCCTGCCATGCTGGGCGACAATCTGTTCACGCGTTTCCCGGTGGATCAGGTGTTCGGCATGCACAACATGCCCGGCATGCCCATCGGCTCCATGGCGACCCGCGCCGGGCCAATGACCGCGTCAGAGGCGCTGTTTGAGATCGCGATCACTGCCCAAGGCGGCCACGCCGCCCTGCCCCATATGGGTGTCGATGCCATCATGGTCGGTTCGCAGATCGTCAATGCGTTGCAAACCATCGTCTCGCGAAAGCTTAATCCGGGGCTGAACGGCGTGGTGTCGGTTACCGAGTTCATCACCGACGGGCGGCGCAACGTGCTGCCCGGCACCGCGACCTTAAAGGGCGACGCCCGCGCCCTAACGCCAGAGATCAACGCCACAATCGAGGCGCGATTACGCCAGATCGTTGACGGCACCTGCGCCGCGCATGGCGTAAGGGCGGCCGTTAGCTTTGACACCCTGTTTCCGCCGACGATCAACGACCCTGACGCGGTTGAGGCCGCCGCCATGGCGTCACGCGTCTTGTTTGGTGCTGACAACACCGATGCCGACTGCCCGCCCAAACTGTTTTCCGAGGATTTCGCCCATTTCGCCCAGGCCCGCCCCGGGTGTTTCTTGTTGATGGGCAACGGCACAGACGGCGCGCACGCCCGCCCACTGCATTCAGCCGATTATGATTTCAACGATGCGGGACTGGTCCCCGGATCGTCGTTTTGGGTCGCCCTGGCAGAGCAGCAACTGCCATCAGATTGACGCCCGCGCGGCAAGAATGGATGACTTCGCCTGCATCCTCTGGCAGTATCATAACAATAGCGCCGAGTCGGCGCGCCGCATATTTTAAGTAACCTTCATCACGTAGAAATTTGTTTTTAAGGACTTTCCACAATGACAGGCGCAAACTCCGACAGATATACAACTGCCAGCGCGCTTTTGATTTACAAACGCGTGCTTGGTTTCAACATGATCCTGCACCTGATCATTGGCTTGACCTGCCTGTTTTTCCCCTATTTCGTAGCGACCTTCTTTGGCCTGCCAGGCCCGACCCCGGACGGCTGGACACGCGGCTGGGGCGCGACGTTGATCTTGGTAACAGCACTTTACGTCCCCGGTCTGTTGGACCCGCTGGGCAGCCGCGCGCCGAATTACATCGGCATCGGCGGCCGCATCTGGATGGCCAGCGTCTGGGTCTTTGTCGGTGGGCAATTCCTGTGGTTCGCGCTATTTGACTATAGCTTCGCGGCCATCATCTGGTTCTTTTACCTAAAGCTTTTGCGCGCCGCAGAATAACCGGCAAGACTGGGGCTATTTCCCCGGCTTGCCCCACATTGCTTCACGCTCTGCCTGTCGGCGGTACAGGCTTTCGTCAAAGAATTTCTCGTAATACTCCATCTCAAGATGCGAGAATTGCAGCCAGACACCGGGAATATGCCAGGCATTCGCCGCCGCCGGGAACCGCCCATAGGTGTCATAGATATAGTTGACGATTTCCTTGGTGTATTCAATGACTTGGTCGGTCGGACGCTTGCTGGCCATCTTTAGGAAAGCCTCGCCGTCGGCACCGTTTTTATAGGACATGTTAAAGATGTCCTTGTCGCCATAGGTGCCCTTCGGGCCGTATTTTTCCTCAATCACGATATCGACCGCTTCGTCCATGTTCTTGACATAGGGCGGCGACAGCGATTCCAGCAGGCCATCAATCCCGATCGGGTTGTCCAGCGTTGTCGGCACCGGTGGCCAGTTGCGCCATTTCTTCGGCTTTTGCATCCGGAATTCGAGACCGAATTTGCCCTTGGCCGGGTCACGTTCGTAGATATACGGGGAATCCACAGCGGCGTGCATCCAAGCCCCTAGCCCCATGCCCTGCCCGATCAACATCAGGTTCTGTAACATGAGGAACACTTCGTAATCACTTCTGAATGCGCCATAAAAGTTGACCGGGACCGGAAAATTCGCGTTCAGCCATTTGTCCTGGCCACGCTTGGCCCCACCGATGATCTGATACGGGATTTCCGGCACCAGCCCAATCTTGCTACCAGCCCAGGCGAACCAATCCAGGAATGTCTTCGGTTTAAATTTGCTCCAGTCATCAACGAACAAGGGCCGCGCGCCATCGTCCTCTGACAGCAAGCTGATGAACACGTTGATTAGCTGGCGGGTGATGTCGACGATGGGCAGAAAGATCGTGGTGCCGGGCCGGTTTGAAAGTGTTCGGTTCCAGATGAAATAATACGGCCACTCGCGCGGGAAATCCAAACGTTCCTTATACAACTTGTGCTTGGAGCCTTCGGCGGCGGCAAGCCAGTCGGCCTCGGTCCAATCCTCCCAGCGTGGCGGACGCTTTGCCATCTCTTCCAGCGCTTCGTGATTGCGCCGCTGGCGGATCAGCCAGGTGCCCTCGTCGTTGATCATGATGAAATGCACCGAATGCACGTTGTCGATGCTGCTGGTCCCGCGCGAGATGATATTCATCAGTGGGGTGGCAAAACTTTCCTCGCCCTTGTCATTCTTGGTCGGCACGTCATGCATCGTCGAACTGCCGGTGGTGCCGGTCGAGGAGATCAAAACGGCCTCTTCCAGCGCGGTCAGCGGTTCGGGCGCATTGCTGCTGGTATGGCTAAGGGGCCCCGCATCAATTGAGGTGCCCTGCGCCACGCGGCGGGTGCGGCGGTCGGTGATTGCCGACATCAGAGGATAGTTGAAAAGTTCCTGTAACCCTTTGTGATCCATGATCTTCTCCGGTTTCAATTGATATGTGCGACGGCCCGTTCAGCCAGCGCGGCAATGGTATGGGATGGGTTGTGAATGGTCGGTTTGGGAATAATCGCGCCGTCAATGACGTAGAGGCCAGGGTAATTTATGACCTCTCCCAGATGATCCGTGACGCCGTTGTCGGCACTGGTGCCGATGTTGCAGCCACCCAGAGGATGCAGCGTAACAAGGCTGCTGAACAGTTCCCAAAATGGGTTGGGCAGCATGTTACCGCCGGTCGCCTCTGTCAGCATTTCATGCATGGTTTGAACGGCGTCATACATCGGTTTGGACGCGTCGATCGGGTAATCCAGATCAAGCACGCGCTTCCACGGCATGTACCACAGGCGTTTCAAAAACAGCTCTGCGTCGCCCGCATCGGCCCCTGCCCCAAGCCAGACCATGATCTTGCTGCCAATGGAATCCTGGCGGATGTAATCCTCAAACTGTTGCAACAGGCGCTTGCCGGTCTTGGTGTGCAGGCGGTTGTCGAGAAACCCCTTTACCGCAGCCAAAATCAGGTTGGGAAAGCCGTCATCCTCGACCAAAAACTTTTGATTGCGGAAACTGCCATCAGAAAAATCCATGATACCAGCAATCGCCGGACCGGTAGATTGACGCAGGTCATCGTCGCCAGAATAGCTGGCGAAGGATAGGAAATTCGCGTTTGCATTCCATCGCTTACCCAATGTGGGGCTAAGGTTGGTCAGTGTCTTGTAACGGTCGCGACAGTTCAGCAGCAGCTCGGTTGAGCCAACACTGCCCGCCGCGATGATGACCTTATCCGCCGTCGCCTCGCCCGGAATGGCCTGCCCGTCCTGCAGCTTGTCAAACACCACGCGATAGCCACCTCCAGTGACCTTCTCGACGTATTTCACCACATGCAGCGGCCGCAGTTCGGCACCGGCTTTTTCCGCCATCGGGATATAGTTGAAATCGAGGCTGTTTTTCGCCTTGGCCTTACAACCGATATCGCAGTTGCCCAGATGCACGCAGGTGCCTTGTTCAACCCCTTGTTTGTTGGTGAATTTGGTCGAGCTTTCCACGTCAATCGCATCGGGCAGGTCATAATTCCACTCTTCGGTGAAATTCATCGCCAGCCCGGCCTTTTTATAACGATCCGCATACCCAAGGTTGCGCGCTGCATCCCGCGCCATCTGAAAGCGGCGCGGCAGTTGGTTGTCAGGAATGACCTGGAGCGCCATCTCATCGGCGACGGTGTCGTAATGCGGCTTTAGCTCGTCATAGGTGATGTCGGGCGTCCAGCCGGTGTCAAAAATCACTGCGTTGGGTTCAATCGCAACGGCGCTATAACATAGCGACCCACCGCCGACCCCTGCCCCCAGCGCGACCGTCATGCGGCCGAAAAACCGAAGATCCAGCCAGCCGTTGTGTTTGTGCGGGCGTCCGTCGCTAAAGATCCACGGATCACCCGGCGTGCGCGGGTAGCTGTCTGGCCCCCAACGGCGGCCACGTTCTAGCACCAGCACCTTCATGCCTTTTTCCGCCAGCCTGCGCGCCGCAACAGCCCCGCCAAAGCCCGTGCCGATTACAATCGCATCATAGGAGGTCTTCATGGCGTGCTCCTGTCCAAGAAACTACTTAAATTAGCGGCGGCACCTGACTTCGCCCTTGCGAATATATGTGGACGCATCGTTGCGATCATCGCGCCAGCCGGGGTGGTGAAAATGAATTACGTGGTCGCCGTTGTATGACGCCACAGCCTCTGTGAATTTCAGTTTTCCAATGGTTTTCCAGTCTTTGACCGTCATCGTGGTGACGCCCGGCAGACCGGTCTCGCGGCCATAATCGGCCACTGAAATATCAAACTCCATCACACCGCTTGGTTTGTCTTCGCCGTCAGGATGGATGTGCAGGTAGATTTCATCGCGGAAATCAAGCCCGGTGCCTTCGACCTTGCGCTGCCCGTCTGACATTTTCAGCATCATGTGTTTGGGGGTGAACGTCTTGACGTCGTCGGGTTTGCCAAGTTCAGCGACGTCCGAATTCTGCCGGCTGCCCGGAACCTTATCAAGCTTGGTAAAGATCGAATTCGCCCGCAGCATGATCAGCATGAAAATACCGCGCCGATAGGCGTGAATGCTGGGCGCGTTCATCAGGATGGCATCGTTCATATAGTCGGTCTTCATACCGCCCAGATCTTCCTGCACGATGATACTGGCGGGGATCAGCGGCTTTTTGTGGCCCGGCGTCATTGTCGGGTAAATCTTCATCCCAAGGCTGATAGACCGACGTTGGCCACGCTTGGTCTCGTTGCCGTCAGACGAAACGCGCCCAACGATCAACCCCTTGGAGCCTTTGGTGAAATAGCCAGAATACGGGCTATCCTCGGTAATCTCCCAGGTGCCCGTCACGCAAATGCCGTTGGGTGCGATGATGCGGCGATAGCCTTTGCCATCCTCACCCCAACGCAGATCGGCACGGGAATCCAGCACGCGGGCGGAGGCCTGGCGAAAGATGTTCTGCCCCCGAAACAGCCCCTGCCACGCGCGCTTGATGCGCGACTTGAACATCGGCAGCGCACCCGGTTTCTGGCCCGCAGCCCCAGCGCGGTACGGGTTGGCAAACAGCGCCTCGCGGACTTCGGAATAGCGTGATCCTTCATAGGCGCGGTCCTCGGCGACCATGCCCTGATCACCGAACATCGTGTCGAGGTTTTGATCTGATGTACTCATTTCGCCTCTCCGTTCAGCTCAGCCTCGGCGCGGGCTTTGATCCGCTCTAGCGTTTTGGTCATCAGGCGATTGAAAAAGACTTTCAGCACCGGAATAAGGATCGGCACCGTCAGGAATGACCGCGCCTCGGCGGTATAGCTCCACTTGGCGTGGGTACCGTCGCCATCATCTGTGAACCACCATTGACCGCGCGCCTCATGCACCAGCAAGTTCAGGAAAAAGCTGGAGAATTCCGTCAGGCGATAGGCGAAATAGTCGGGTGCGGCGGCGTGTGTCACGGTTTCACGAGAGTACGTCCCGTCATACTGATGGACGATGCGGGTATTGCCCGGAATGTCCCAAGCCCCGGTGGTGCCGCTGGTCACGGTGATCCCGGCAAACCCGGCCTCATCCCGCATGACGGTGTCTAGCTGGTCGTCAAAAACACCGGGCACCAACCATTGATAGAACGGCCCGCGCGGGGCCCTAACGGTGGTCGTAACAGTGGTGGAGACTTTTGGCATAACGTAAGCCCCTGATAAAATGATTCTTCTGCAATTCGCCTTTCAAGGGTATTCGGAACCGGCCAACGGATCAATCGCTAACATTGTATAGATTTTTTTCGCTCCCCTTTAGCGGGTGAGAGCGATGGGTGTCAAAACTAAAAAAAGCCGCCAGCATCTCTGCCAGCGGCCCATATTTTTACCGTGTTTTGGTGCGCTTGCTGGCTACAAGAACAGCGTAATGATCGGTGGCCAGATCAGCAGCACCGACAGGGCCACAAGCTGTAGCGCGATGAACGGCAGGAAGCCCTTGAAGATGTCGGTCAGCGAAATCTCGGGCGGGGCCACGGATTTCAGGTAAAACGCTGCCGGGCCAAAGGGCGGCGACAGGAAACTGACCTGCATGTTCATACAGAACACCACACCGAACCAGATCGGCACATAACGCGCGTCGACACTGCCCAGGAAACCGATTTCCTCTGCTGGTAGACGCACCACGATGGGCAGGAATACCGGCATGATCAGCAGCACGATACCGACCCAATCCATGAACATCCCCATGATCAGGAAGACGAACATCATCACCAGAATGATCCCCATGGTGGGCATATCCGCGCCCACGATCAGGTTGGCCACATAGGTCGGCCCGCCGACCAATGTATAGGCCGCAGCCAGTGCCGCCGCGCCAATAGTGACCCAAATGATCGTGCCCGTTGATCGCAACGTGCGGATCAGACTGTCCCAAACGATGTCAAACGTCATCTCGCGACGCAGCAGGCCAATCACGAACACCGCGATGACGCCCATACCGGCCGCCTCGGTGATGCCGGTGATACCACCGTAAATCGAGCCAAGAACCACGCCGATAACGATAATCGGTGCAATCAGACCCTTACCCATTTTCCAGCCCTCGGCGGTGCGTTCCCGCCCGACGACAAACTGGATCAGCACCCCGGCCAGAATAAAGGTTCCGACGATCCAAGGAATGTCACTGACCATGCCCAGTGGAATCGGGTCCTGCCCCTCGCGTATCGCGTTCTCACCGGTTGCGGTGAAAAACAGCGCCCGCAGGAATAGCACCCCGGCAAACCACAGCGTGAACTGTGATAGGAACCCAAGGAACATCAGGCGCTTGTCTTTGCCCTCTGGCTCTCCGGGGACCGGTTCTGGCAGTGGGGCCAGTGAATGGTTCATCCGCGTGCGGATCAGGATGTAGAGGATAAAGAACGACGCCAGCATGAAGCCTGGCAAGAAGGATGCGGTGAACAGCGCCTTGATCGAGGTTTCTGTAACCAGACCGTAGAAAATCAGAACGATCGACGGAGGGATCATCGTCCCCAACGACCCGGACGCACAGATCGTACCAATCGCAAGGTTGCGGTCATAGCCCAGCCGCAACATCTGCGGCAGCGCGATCAGACCCAGCAGAACCACCTCGCCGCCGATGATGCCCGACATGGCGGCCATGATCACCGCCATGATCGAGGTGACAACCGCGATGCCGCCGCGCATCCGGCTTAGCCAGATGTTCAGCGATGAATACATGTCCCGCGCGATGCCGGATCGTTCCAGCAACGCGGCCATAAATATGAATAACGGAACGGATATCAGGACGTAGTTGGTCATTTGTCGGTAGACCGCCTGCCCCAGCACAGACAACGGCCCGCGCCCAAAAGTTCCGAACAGCAGATCAGGTGGGAATTTCAGCATCAGCGTCACGACGGCCAAGAAAGCCGACGCAAAGCCAAGCGGCATACCAATCGCCAAAAGGGCGAACATGGCCAGCAGAATGATCAGGCTTAGGGTGCCAATATCGACCATGATCACTTCTCCTCTAGGGTGCGGCGGATGTTCTCGATCTCGACTTCGTCGATTTCGTCAGCCGGGGTGTGGACTTCTGGCTCTTTGTTCCAGTCCGCGATCAGGTTTGATACGGCTTGGATACACACCAGAACGATGATGATCAAAAGTGCCGGTTTGACGATGCCGGGAATGGGTGGATCCCAGGCGGTGCCAAAGGTTTCCATCCGCATCCAGCGGTTCATCGCGTCGGTATACCCACCGTAAACAAGGCAAAACGTGAAGAAGACGATGAGTGAAACCGAAATCGTGTCAGATGTTTTCTGCATCCAGCGCGGCATCATATCGTAGATGATATAGATGCGGATGTGGCTGCGTTGCTGCATGGCATAAAGCCCGGCCAGCAAAAATACGAAGGACGCGATCCACAGCGACAGCTCGTTGGCCCAAAGTGTCGGCCGCGAAAAGACGTAGCGCGACACGACCTCGTAGAACATGACCAGCACCACAAAGGCGACCAGGATCATCGCCAGACGCCCCAAAATCACTGAGATCAGGTCAAAAATGCCATCTGGCTTGGTCTCGATCACGCCTTTGTTGTCAGACAGAAACAAGGACGCAAAGAACACCGCGGCCCCCAGGCTGATCAGCATGACCAACACCAGCGGGCGCCCGCCCGGGCGGATCATCTCGAACATGCCGTAGGCATCTTCCAGTAGGAAACTCTGGGCGATCAGCAGAACGTAAAGTGCGACCGTCAGAGAGATAAAGCCAATCATGGCTTTCTTTATCGGGGCCCTGAACCGGCCCAGCCATAAGGATTCATAGCGCATTACTGGCCTCCCCACCCATCATGCAGTGTTTTCACTGTCAAAAAAAGCGGGCCCCGCGGAGGGCCCGCCCATAGTGTCAAACCGTCTAAACGCGGCCTTTATTCGCCAACCAGACCAAGCTGCTTGAGGTACGACTTGTGGCTTGCCACCAAAGAAGCGGCTTCTGGGCTACGGGTCGCCCAGTCATCCCAAGCGGCCTGAGCGGCAACGCGGAACGCTTTGCGATCCTCAGCTGACCATGCATAAAGCGTGACACCCTGCTCTTGCAGCGCGGCTGCCGCTTCGGTGTTTGCTTTTTCGTTCAACATCGCGATCTGGAAGGACAGTTTCTGCCAAGCGGTTTCGACGATGCGGCGATGCTGCTCTGACAGACCTTCCCAAACAGCCTGGTTACACGCCAGGTGGTCCGATGGCATCGAGTGGAAGCCAGGATAGTTGGCGTGCTTGACGATGTCATACAGACCCAGGCCCACGTTGTTGGCCAGGCCAGACGCATCAGCGCCGTCGATGATACCTGTTTCAAGCGCGGTAAAGATCTCTGTGAAATCCATCACGATAGGCGACGCGCCCATTTTTTCAAAGATCTCGGTCTCCATGCCGGGAGGCGAGCGGAACTTCCAGCCTTTCAGATCCTCAGGACCTGCAATCGGCTTGGAGGATGCAAAGGATTCCTGACCGTAGACGGCCCAGCCAATCAGCTGCATGCCCTGCGCGTTGTACAGTTCCTGTGCGGCCTCATAGCCGTCACCATAGTACAGCCAGCTATACTGCTGCCATGGGGTATCATAGCCACCCATGATGTCGCCAACGAATTGGAACGCAGGGTTTTTACCGGTCTGATATGCGCCGCCCGTTGCGTCGCAATCAATGATGCCGTTGATCGCCGCGTCAAAGGTTTCAACCGTGGCAACAACCGAAGACGAATAGAACATCTCGATGGCGATATCGCCGCCCGACATGGTCTGTACGTCGTCAATCCACTGGGCCAGCATCTTGCCGGTTGGATGCTCTGTTGCGTAATGCGTTTGAATGCGCAGCGTAACCGATTGGGCCAATGCGGGTGCCGCGATGGCAGTTGCGGCAGCAGCTGCCAGCAATAGTGACTTCAGTTTCATTCGAATAGTCCTCCCTTGGCAATCTTGCGACCGCCCAATTAACTTTCACGCCACCTCCGCGGGCGTGTTCGAAGATGGTATACCATCTCAATTGACATTAGCGGCTCGTGTCACGACAATCAATAAACATGAAAAGAAAAAGCGGATAATAATTGCCCCTAAACCGGGCCTTCCCCGCAAAACCGAACGGATTCTTTACGGATGGCGGAACAGAACCTTGCCGAACAGATCGCAAATCGCCTTAGGCGCGATATTTTGCGCGGAAAACTCGCGCCTGGGGATTCCGTAAAGGAGCGCGACAACGCGACAGAACTGGGTGTCAGCCGCACGCCCCTGCGCGAAGCCATTCGGATTCTCGCCAAAGAGGGCCTGATTGAACTGCGCCCTGCCCGCAGCCCGATTGTGTCTACACCGTCAGTGAAACAGATTTCCGATGAGGTCGAGGTTCTGTTGGCGGTTGAAAAGATGTCGGGTGAAATGGCCTGCGAACGGGCCAGTGACGCCGAAATCGACGTTATCGCCGCCATTGTTGATGATATGTCTGCCCGTTTTGACAGCGCCGACACATTAGAGATGTTCGAAACTGACATGAGCTTTCATTCCGCCATCGCCAAGGCATCGCACAACATCCCGTTGGCGGAAATTCATAGCACCTTTCTGGCCCGACTGTGGCGCGCGCGCTATCTGGCGGCGGTACAGCGGCGCAACCGGGAACGGGTGATCGACCACCACAACGCCATTGTCGACGCCCTACGCGCCCGCGACCCAGAGGCGATTCGCGAAGCCATCGGCATTCACCTGAACAATCTGGCGCGCGACATCGTTTCGGTCATCGAACAAGAAATAGAGGCCGCCGCGAACACCAGTAAAACCCCAAGCCCGACGCCCCCATCAGATCATGACGCGCGCGCCGAATCTTAACGCCCTGCCGTATTTTGAGGCTGTGGCCAGGCGCGGCAGCCTTTCACGCGCGGCCGAAGAACTGTCTGTTTCGCCCTCCGCCGTCAGCCAGCAGGTCAAACTGTTGGAACAACAACTTGGCGTCAAACTGTTCCGCCGCACCGGGCGCGTTCTTTCTCTGACTTTAGAAGGCGAGCTGCTGGCGCAGACTGCCGGCACCGCGCTGCGGATGTTAACCGATGTGCAGGCCAACCTTGGCCGTACCCGCACGGCACGGCGGCTGAATTTGCGAGTCTCGCCAAGTTTTGGCGTGCGCTGGTTGGGGCCGCGCCTATCGGATTTTCTGCAAAGCTATCCAGATTGGGATTTGCGCGTCGATGCCGCGCCTGACCCAACGGATTTTGACCGCGAAGTCATGGACTTGGATGTGCGCTATGGCACCGGCACTTGGCCCGGTCTGCACTGCCAACCGCTGGTGAATGACCATGTGCTGCCGCTGGCCAGCCCGACCTATCTGGCCAGCCTGCCCAAGGATGACCCGCTTTCCACTGCGCGCCTGATCGACAGTGCCCGCGCGCTGTGCAAGTGGGATTTCTGGCTGTGGCACAATAAGGTCACCACCGCGTCAAACCAGAAAACCATCCTGATGGACCGATCGTCGATGGCGCTGCAGCTTGCCCTTGATGGTGCAGGCGTCGTGTTGGAATCCTTGGCTTTGGCCAGTGCAGAACTGGCGACCGGCCAATTGGTGCCGGTCACGCCGGGCATTCCGGTTTTGCGGTTCCCGGCCTATTGGGCGCTTTGCCCGGCACGGTTCACCAAACGCCGTCCGGTCCGGCTTTTCTTGGGCTGGGCAGAGCAACAGGCCACGGCGCATGAGGCTGAAATCGCGGGGCTGATCAAAAAACACCAGCTTTCCATTGCCGAAATCGACCCGGAAACCCAGATTTCCAGCAAACCGTATCAGTGAATAAGCGAGCCACCATTCACGTCCACCTCTGACCCGGTCACATAGGCCGACAGGTCGGATGCCAGAAACAGGCAGCAACCGGCCACGTCTTGCGCAGTTCCGGCGCGGCCCATCGGGATGCCCGCTAGCACCTGCGCGCGCATCTCGTCTGTTAGTTTGCCAGCGGTGATGTCGGTGGCGATGAATCCGGGGCAAATCGCGTTAGACCGTACACCAGCGGGGGCCAATTCGCGGGCCATCGCCTTGGTCAGGCCCAGAATACCGGCCTTGGCGGCAGAATAATGCGGCCCGCCAAAAATGCCACCGCCGCGCTGCGCCGACACCGACGACATATTCACAATTGAGCCCTGCGCCCGTTCGCGCATATGCGGAATCACGGCTTGCGACATATACAGCGTGCCGCGCAAGTTAACGTCCAGCACAGCCTCATAGTTTTCGGGCGCGATATCCATCAGCTTTAGCGGCTGGGTGATCCCGGCGTTGTTGACCAAAATGTCGATCCGGCCGAATTTCTTGATCACATCCTGCGCAACCAACTGACATGCGGTTTTGTCGGTGACATCACACACGCCGGAAAAATGCCCCACTCCGGGTAGGTCATCGACCGCTTCGGCGGCTTCATCCGGGTCCAGATCAAGGATCGCGACACGTGCGCCGTGCGCGGCAAACAACATCGCCGTCGCCTTGCCCAGCCCACGCGGGCTGGCGGCACCGGTGATTACAGCGGTTTTTCCATCAAGCAGTTTCATATCACCCTCCCTATAACCAAGACTTTACCGAAGCCGTCACCGCATCCACCGAAATTCCATATTGATCGTGCAATGTCGGCAGTGCACCCGCGTCCAAAAACGCATCCGGCAGCCCAACCTGACGGAACGGCACAAACACGCCCGCGCGCATCAGCGTGGCCGCCACGGCCTCGCCCAGACCACCGGTCACCGAATGGTTCTCAGCAGTCACCACCAAACGCCCGCCTTTACTGGCCTCGGCCACGATGGTCTCGGTATCCAGCGGCTTGATCGTCGGCACATGCAGCACACCGCAATCCACCCCATCGGCCTGCAACTTTTTGGCCGCATCCAGCACACGCATCGTCATAAACCCTGACGAGACGAACAAAACGTCGCGCCCGTCGCGCAGCATCTGCGCCTTGCCGGGTTTGAACTGATAGCCATACTCGCCCAGCACATCGGGCACATTGCCCCGCAGCAGCCGCATATAAACCGGCCCCGGCACATCGGCGATGGCGCGCGTCGCCTGATCAATTTCAACTGCATCGCAGGGGTCGATAATGGTCAGGTTGGGCATTCCGCGCATGATGGCCAGGTCTTCGGTCGCCTGATGGCTGGGGCCATAGCCGGTGGTCAACCCGGGCAATGCGCAGACGATCTTGACTGGCAGGTTTTCCTCGGCAATCGCCATAATGATGAAATCATAGGCCCGACGCGAGGCAAAGACCGAATAGGTCGTGGCAAAGGGCGTGAACCCCTCGCGTGCCAAGCCAGCAGCCGCAGACATCAACACCGCCTCGGCCATGCCCATCTGGTAAAACCGGTCTGGATAGGCTTTGGCAAAGATATGCAAGTCTGTGTATTTCGACAGATCCGCCGTCAGCCCAACGATATCATCGCGGGTCTTGGCGATATCCACCAAGGCATGGCCAAAAGGCGCGGCAATCGTTTCGCGCCCCTCAGAATCCAGTGACGCGATCATGGCAGATGTCGCCAAACGCTCGCCCTCTGGGGCTTTGCGTGGCGTGTATTTATCGCTACGGCGAGAGAGTTCCTGATGTGTCATTCCGGCTTCCCCTCATCCAGTATTGTCAGTGCCTTGGCCCATTCCTCGGGTTCAACTCGGACGAAATGCGTGATCTCGCGGTCTTCCAAAAACGGCACGCCCTTGCACATCTTTGTCTTGCAGATAATCACCCGCGGCCCGTCGCCATCATGGGCCCGCGCCGCATCAAAGGCCGCAACCACGGCGTCCATATCGTTGCCGTCCACCTCTTGCGCGAACCAGCCAAAGGCCTGCCATTTCGCCGCCTCTGGCATCTGGGCCAGCGCCTTTGTGCTGGGTCCATCGGCCTGCTGGTTGTTGAAATCGACGATGGCGATCAGGTTGTCCAGCTTCCACTGCACCGCCGACATCACGGCTTCCCAGGTCGATCCCTCGCCAAGCTCACCATCGGACAACATATTGTAAACAAACGCTGGGTTCTGCTTGCGCTTCAACCCAAGTGCCGCCCCCACGGCAATGCCCAGCCCCTGCCCCAGCGACCCGCCGGTGATCTCCATCCCCGGCGTATAGGCGGCCATGCCCGACATCGGCATCCGGCTGTCATCCATGCCGTAGGTGGCGATTTCGTCTTCGGGCAAAATCCCGGCCTCGATCATGGCGGCATACAAGGCAATCGCGTAGTGGCCGATCGACAGATAGAACCGATCGCGGCCTTCCCACTCGGGATCACCCGGCTGATATGTCATCGCGTGAAAATAACTAACTGCCAGCACATCGGCCACACCAAGCGCCTGACCGATATAGCCCTGCCCCTGCACCTCTCCCATGCGCAGCGCATTACGCCGGATCGCCCAGGCCCGTCGCGCCAAACTGACGTTAGAGCCACCGTTGACCGTTGTTATATTCATGGTTCACCCCGAAATTTGCCTGCTATACTTCAGCATTCCGAGCGCATTGATGCAATTAATTATTCTTAAGCGGCTCTTAAGCACAGCTTCACTGTATTCCTGCCTATCGCGTGCTACAAATCGGTAAACCCAAAATATCAGAAAGCACGTCATGAATCTGTCCGCCCTGCTTGCGCAACGTGAGAAACCCATTCGTATTGGCCTGATCGGGGCCGGTAAATTCGGGTCGATGATCCTGGCGCAGGCGAAATATATTGCGAATTATCAGATCGTCGGCATCGCTGACCTAGACGTGGAAAAGGCCAAAGCGTCCTTGACGCGCACCGGCTGGATCCCTGATCAATATAGTGCCAAATCCATGACGGACGCTGTGCAGAACGGCACAACCTGTCTAACTGACGATGCCGCCGACCTGTTTGCCAACCCCGACATCGACTGCATCATAGAGGCCACCGGCCACCCGCTGGCAGGCACGCGCCACGGCTTGGCGGCGATTGACGCGGGCAAGCATGTCATCATGGTGAATGTCGAGGCCGACGTGCTGTGCGGCGCGGTTCTGGCCGACCGGGCGCGGCAACAAGGCGTGGTCTATTCCATGGCCTACGGCGATCAGCCCGCCGCGATCTGCGAGTTGGTCGATTGGGTACAGTCCTGCGGGTTTGAGCTGGTGGCGGCAGGCAAAGGCATGAACTTCGCGCCGCCCTATCGCTATTCCACGCCCGACACTGTCTGGGCCTACTTCGGCTGGAGCGATGAAGAAGTCGCCGCCGGTGACTTCAACCCCAAGATGTATAATTCGTTCACCGACGGCACCAAAGCCGCCATCGAGATGGCCGCCGTCGCCAATGCCACCGGTATGGATTGCCCCGATGGCGGGCTGGGCTTTCACCCGGCTGGTTTGCAAGATTTAGCATCGGTTTTTCGCCCGAAATCCGAAGGCGGCAGGCTGGCGAAACCCGGTTTGGTTGACATCGCTTCCAGCCGCGAACCGGATGGGCGCGTGGTGCTGAACAACATCCAATACGGCATGTTCGTCACCTTCAAGGCCCCCGATGACTACACCCGCGCGTGCTTTCAGCAATACGGCCTTCTGACCGACGAAAGCGGTTGGTACGGGTCCATGTGGCGGCCATTCCATTTGATCGGGCTAGAAACCTCGGTCTCTGTCCTGTCGGCCTGTTTGCGCCACGAGGCGACCGGCAGCTCGACTCGCTGGCGCGGCGATGCGGTGGCCACATCAAAGGGCGACTTTGCGGCGGGCGAGTACCTTGACGGCGAAGGTGGATACAAGGTTTGGGCCAAGGCGATTCCCGCGACGCTGTCGCAGAAACACAACGCGCTGCCCATCGGGTTGGCGCATCATATCAAGCTGAAAAAGCCGATTGTGAAAGACCAGATCGTCAGCCTGGATGATGTGGAAATTGCCGATGACAAAGACATCTTCGCCCTGCGCGAGGAACAGAAGGCGTTCCTGGACGGCTAAGGGTCCTGGGCTGTCCGGAGATGCCGGGCAGCCCACATAATCGTGTTTTAAACGTCTGCCATCCACGCCAGCGACGCATCCGTATCGCCAACAGGCTTATATTCCACACCCACCGGCTTGTCCCAACCGAGCCGAGTAAGCACCTGCCATATATGTGAAAAATTCAACTCTCCGTGATCCAACGCACCGCGATCCGGCACTGACGCCACCTGTATATGGCCAATGATCGGCAACAGCCGCTCCAGCCGATGGGTCAGGTCGCCCTCCATCAGTTGCACGTGGTAGCAGTCGAACATCAGCTTCAGGTTCGGCGCACTAACTTTGGTGATGATGTCCTCTGCCTGCGTCGTGGTTTGCAGGAAATACCCCGGCGCATCATAGTGGTTGAGCGGCTCGATCAGGATGGTTCGCGCGGCCGCCTGGGCACAGGCATAGCGCAATGTATCAGTGAACGTGGCCTCTGCCTCTGGTCCCTGCGCGAACCCTGCCATGACATGCACCGCGCCAGTGTCGGTTGCCTTGGCATAGGCCAGCGCCTCATCCACCAACGCCCGGGCATCATCCCTGCGACCGGGCAACGCCGACAGCCCGTTTTGGCCGGACTCTCCGCGCCGTGTATTCAGCCCTAGCATCGCCAATCCGGTCTCTGCCAGTGCCGCATTCACCTGATCGACGGGAATGTCATAGGGCCAGTGGCATTCGACCGCGTCAAACCCCGCGGCCTTGGCGGCGCGGATCGCATCTGGCAAGGGCCGGTCGTTCCACAGAAACCCAAGATTGGCTGAAAACCGCATCGCCTACTCCCATTCCACATCATATTTTGTTACGATCTTCTGGACCATCTCGTC
>Ga0315339_1000876_pt1 | contig 31420 bp, 27 predicted proteins | sample ASW17metaG_FD_204514 | JGI IMG/M metagenome (GOLD analysis project Ga0315339, IMG submission 204514) | Ammonia-oxidizing marine archaeal communities from Pacific Ocean, United States - ASW #17 | ecosystem: Environmental > Aquatic > Marine > Oceanic | place: USA: California | collected 2016-12-05 | reverse complement strand
ATCTGGCTCGAATGTACGATCTCGGAGAAGGTGTTCCCGAAGATGATAGGGAGGCCGTGAAGTGGTTCCGAAAAGCTGCTGACCAGGGAGATGCAGGTGCCCAGTACAATCTGGGGTGGATGTACAGTAATGGCGAAGGCGTTTCCGAAGATGATAAGGAAGCCGTGAAGTGGTACCGCAGGGCCGCCGAACAGGGAGATGCAGATGCCCAGTACAATCTGGGTATAATGTACAGAAAAGGCGAAGGTATTCCCGAAGATGATAGGGAGGCCGTGAAGTGGTACCGAAAAGCTGCCGAACAGGGACTTGCCCGGGCACAGCACAATCTAGGTCTGATGTACAGAAAAGGCGAAGGTGTCCCTGAAGATGATAGAGAGGCCGTGAAGTGGTACCGAAAAGCTGCCGAACAGGGACTTGCCTGGGCACAGAACAATCTGGGTGTGATGTACAGCAAAGGCGAAGGTGTTCCCGAAGATGATAGGGAGGCCGTGAAGTGGTACCGAAAAGCTGCCGAACAGGGACTTGCCTGGGCACAGTACAATCTGGGTTATATGTACGACAATGGAGAAGGCGTTCCCGAAGATGATAGGGAGGCCGTGAAGTGGTTCCGAAAAGCTGCCGAACAGGGAAATACAAATGCCCAGTTTAATCTGGCTCAAATGTACGATCTCGGAGAAGGTGTTCCCGAAGATGACAGGGAGGCCGTGAAGTGGTACCAAAAAGCTGCCGAACAGGGAAATGCAAATGCCCAGTTTAATCTGGCTCATATGTACGATCTCGGAGAAGGTGTTCCCGAAGATGACAGGGAAGCCGTGAAGTGGTACCGCAGGGCCGCCGAACAGGGAGATGCAGATGCCCAGTTTAATCTGGCTCATATGTACGATCTCGGAGAAGGTGTTCCCGAAGATGATAGGGAGGCCGTGAAGTGGTACCGCAAGGCTGCCGAACAGGGAAATGCAGATGCCCAGTCCAATCTGGGTCATATGTACGATCTCGGAGAAGGCGTTCCCGAAGATGATAGGGAGGCCGTGAAGTGGTTCCGAAAAGCTGCTGACCAGGGAAATGCAGATGCCCAGTTTAATCTGGCTCGAATGTACGATCTCGGAGAAGGTGTTCCCGAAGATGATAGGGAGGCCGTGAAGTGGTTCCGAAAAGCTGCTGACCAGGGAGATGCAGGTGCCCAGTACAATCTGGGGTGGATGTACAGAAAAGGAGAAGGTGTTCCTGAAGATAATAAGGAAGCGGTTAAGTGGTTCCGCAAGGCCGCCGAACAAGGGAATGCCCAAGGACAATTTTATCTGGGTATGATGTACGATCTCGGGGAAGGTGTTCCTGAAGATGACAAGGAAGCGGTTAAGTGGCTCCGCAAGGCGGCAGATCAGGGACAAGCCCAGTCCGAAATCACTCTGGGTATTATGTACGACAATGGAGAAGGCGTTCCTGAAGATGACAGGGAAGCCGTGAAGTGGTTCCGCAAGGCGGCCGAACAAGGGTATGCCCGAGGACAATATTATCTGGGGCTGATGTACGACGATGGAGAAGGTGTTTTAAAAGATACAAAGGAAGGCTTTAAATGGAAATTAATGGCTGCTGAAAAGGGATATGAAGACGCCCTTAATTCGGTAGGTTGGGCATATCATCAGGGAATTGGTACGCCAAGGAACTATATAGAAGCAAGAAAGTGGTATTTAAAAGCTGTTAAACATAACGACCCCTATGCCCAGGATAATCTGGGACTTTTGTATCAGAACGGCCAAGGGGTAGCTGTCGATTTTAAGAAGGCGTTAGAATGGTATCACCTTGCCTCAGAACAGGAAAATAAATGGAGCCTCCTGCACCTGGGAAACATGTATCGGCGCGGGATGGGTGTTGAACGGGATTACGTTAAGGCCCGCGAGTTCTACGTTAAGGCAGCAAACAAAGGTATGATTGAAGCCCATCTGCAGCTTGCTGAAATCTATGAACTTGGTTTAGGAGTAGAAAAAAACCTCAAGACGGCAGCAAAATGGCTTAAAAAGTCGCAAAGTGTAGACAAAGACTATGAAAGTGAGCACGACGCCGGACTTGGTGTGATGAAACATAGAAAACAGGCAAGAATACTGCTCAGGGAAATTGAAAGGGACATCAAGGAAACAGATGCCAAGAGATACAATAAAAAAGTTCTGAGATACGCGAATATAAAATTCGGTCCATACTATGCACTTGTTATTGGCAACAACGACTACAAGCACCTGAAAGACCTTGATACTGCAGTGAACGATGCAACCAAAGTGGCTGATCTTCTCAAGGAAAAGTATGGGTTCAGAACCACGTTGTTGACCAACGCCAATCGAAGCAAAACCCTCAAGGCTCTCAACAATCTGGTCGATACATTGCACTCTAAAGATAATCTTCTCATCTACTACGCCGGTCACGGGGCATATGACGATCGAACTAAAACCGGGTATTGGCAGCCCGTAAATGCCGAGGAAAAAGACAATACGGAATGGATTGCAAACGACAGAATTACCAAAATCCTTATGACACTGCCGGCAAACAACGTATTGGTCGTTGCCGACTCATGCTATTCGGGAACTGTTTTCAGGGGCCGCAGTGTTTCAAAGAAAATTTCGGAGACCAGAGAGCAGTGGTTTACACGCCTGATCAATAAAAAAACGCGTGTCGCACTAACTTCCGGCGGCAATGAACCTGTCGCAGACGCCGTGTTCGGTTCCCAACATTCTATTTTCGCAAAATCATTTATTAAAATACTCGAGACTAACGGTTCGATTTTGACGACAACCCAGTTTGCCGAAAATTTAAAAATGCGTGTCATACCCGAAATGGAGAGCAACAACCTGAAACAAACCCCGGAGTACTCGCATATGTACAGTGCCGGACACGATGGCGGTGACTTCTTATTTGTCCCTAAAGTATTTGTCAGACAGAACAGACGCATTCCTTGAGACAGGCATAACCTTTATCATTTTCATTTCTACGGCTGTCACGATGCTTTGTCCCTACCGGTGAACCGTTAAATTACGAGATTTACCCCCTCCCAAAAGCTTGGTTCTTCCCCACTCAATTATTCTCCTCTGTCGCCCGTTTAGTAAATAGAGACGGAAGACGGGAACCACGTTCATATAATAATTCGCAATAACTAGCACCGGTCGACCGTTCTAAAGGTAGAAACACAAAACTGAACCTTGGATATGGAGAGATATTATGGATTTGACTGATGATATCGACCCAGACTTAATTTTTGAAAGTCAAAACGAACTAGCCAAAGCTATGGCCAGGTTGTTTGAGTCCGGTAAAATTACAAGGCGAGAATATAAACTCTTTACAGATTCTATTATTCAAGCGCCACTTGCAATGAAGGTGTTAATCAGTGGATACGCTATAAACGACGAGTTACTGTTAGCCCTTTTAAAATTTCACCCGAAGTACAAGTTTTTTAAAGGTATTGTGATATTGAAAAAGGGATCAAATATAATTAAGTTTTTGGAGTTTTTTGCCCTTACAATTTTCGTTTTATCCATGCCTAGTTGTGGCATTGGCGCTTTTCAATATTTTACCGATGCATCAAATACGGGCACATGGCTTGGTTTGGGTTTTGCATTGTTTATTGGGGCCGGGGCCATATTTCAATTTAGGAGTAATATATCGGAAGAAGAGTTGAACGAAGAATTTTATTCCAGCGTGAAATACTTCACAAAAGAGATCGCTCCAAAGATACGCCAACAAAGTTGGAACTGACCCATACACGAAACGCTGCTGTATTTATCTGTCTCCTCGATATTACTCATAGCAAAAAGTCAAACCGTGATGGCGGTAGTTTAACAGCTGGTCAAAACATGGACTAAACCGTACCGCCTTTCGGAAGAATACCAAAACCCCCCGAATGCTATTTCTTCCCCTCTCAATAATTTCCCTTCCTCGACCGTTTAATAGGTAGAGACGGAAGACACGACACATTTTTCTTCAATAATTTCCGCCGGTGGACCGTTTAGTAAGTAAGACAGACTTCTGAATTTTTAATAGATAAACATTTTAAAAAAGGAAATTAACGATGAATTGGCCGTTTGCAAATAATTGGATGGGCAAAAATGAAATGGAAATCTCACCGGTTGTGCCCATAGAAGACGTTGTTTTTCAAACAATAGAGGAGGCGCTGGTTGATGAAGAGGGTTGGGACAAACATGAGATTGGACCTTCAGGCCAGGCTTTCCAACTAGGTTTAGATCATGCTGGAAATCAAACCCTTTTTCTTCACCAAATTATTCAATCAAAAAATGGAGGATACCGGGAAACATTAGTAAGTAATTTAATTTCGCCCGGGCGATATTTGATGTTTGACCCAGCTGGTTTGAATACCAATGGACTAGCGGGATACGACCAAATGGATAGAATTTCATGGCATAGTTTTATAAGAGAAAACCTGACAGACGGCCAGAACATGGAAGAATTTTTTGGGAAACCGTTACTTATTTTGGGTCCCCACTCAGGGGGCTTTCAGTTTAGTGCGAAAATGCCAGAAACTGGTGAGATATATAATTTTCCTCTCCTTATTCTCAGTTTGCCAAATTTTGTAAAGATTTCCAAAAGATAGCCAGTTCCTTATTTTAGTCTTTAGGTTAGACGCATATTAAGGCCAAATTAGTCACAAGAAAATTTTACCTCCCCTCTCCGACGATACTGAAGGGCGCCCAGAAGAAGGGGTGAGCGAAGTTGTCGTTGGCAGCAAGTGACATCATGGAACGACGGAAGGCTTCTGCACGGGAGAGACTGGGATTGTCCTTCAGGTTTTTAAACAGGGTAGTAGTGAGCTTGGCCGCAGCCTTACTCTCAACCGGCCAGTGGGATACTAACAGAGACCTGGCGCCGGCATAGAAAAAAGCCTTGGCCAGACCCGAAAGTCCTTCCGCATTTCCCTCCCCTCCGGCAGCGGTGTTGCACGCGGACAGGATAACAAAGTCCGCATTCATCTTGAGTTGAGCGATTTCACTGGCGGTCAGTAATCCGTCATCCTCTTCCGTCGCCTTATCAGGTGGTGTCAGAACAAGGGCCGGTTCAACAACACTCCCGAGCTTCTGCGTTTGCATGGAGAGGAGACCGTGGGTGGCAAAGGCGATGACCTTACTGTCGTCGAGCTTCACCTTCTTAACCATCGTTTCCGTGGCTCTTTCCCCCAGATAGAGAGCCTCCTCCTTATCCGCCTTTAGAAAACTGGCTATCTCTCTCAGTTCATCCGATGTCTTGGGAAGGGGACAAAGTTCCCTGACTTTGCCGACATCGGCAACGCCACCCCTGAACAGGGATACCATATCAACACCCCCTCTTACGTCCTTACATTTTTGGGGGTCCCCCTCCAGAAGAGGATCCCCAAACCCGATAAAGGGATCTCGTGCCGTACTCTTCCTGGCAAAGAGGCGGAGAGACTTGAGAGAGGCGATCGACGGCAGCATCGTCAGGGCATACTTTTTGAAAAGCCACGGTACTGACTTGTACCCGGAGGAAGACGTCGTCTTACCCTTGGATACGGAACTGGTCTCACGACCCCGGGTTGTCCCGGCATCTGCCGTCGTTGAGGTGCCGTCTCCCGGACCCGTCGCCAGAACCCCGAAAGGGATGGACATCAAAGGGCCATCGGGAACCACAATCAGGTGGCGGACACCCTTGAGCGTTTCCTCCGCAGGTCCCAGCAATCGTTTGTACAATGCATGAGAGGCGCCCACATCAAAGGCCGGCAGTTGCTTTGACTTGGATACAGGCGTGATCCCTCTGCGGATCCGTTTCACCAGACTTTGCGTCTCTTTCAGACTGAGATCAGCCGTATAGACCTGCTGGGCATCATTTCTGACTAAAAAGACGTGCGTCTTCTCACCATCATAGCTGCCCGCAAACGTTACCAGGGCTTCGTCGTCTCCCAGTAATTTCTGGGTATCGGAAAGAGACAGCGGAGCACGACCCGTCAATGCCGCATAACGTGGAAACTTCTCCTTGATCTCAGAGTTTAAATTTTTTAGGAGGGGGGTAATTTCTGAGAGGCGGGCACGTAAATGATCTTTTTTTGTCTCATTGCTATCGTCCTTTCGAAACAAAGCGTCGAGATTAATAATCTCCCCACTTCGATTTACGACAACACTTATTTTCTTTTCTAAGGGCGATTTTAAAATTTCTTTGTGTAAAAGAGTAAATATATCGCCCTTGATTGCCTTACCGTTAAAATGGGTTATGACATCGTTGGTCTTGAGACCAATTGCAGACGCAACTGAACCTGGTAGGACCTTGATGATATGAGCCCCAACAATATGAGGGCTTTTAGTCCCTTCTGTGACAGGTCCCTTTGTATCTGTGAATTCAATGCCCAGCCTAGGCGGAGGCATCGACAACAACCCTTCAAATCTTTGTTCCAGAACCTTTCCCTGTGCGGAGATATCTTGGTGTTTCCTGATGAGATCGGCAATAACATGACTTCCCGACGCAAAGCGGGCACCCATTCTCGCCATTGTATTAGCAACTCGCGAATAACGGGAAAGTTGCAGTACCTCAAACATATCTGGATTCAAAAGGCCCCCTATTCCATTTTGTGAGGCTTTGAGACCTAATGTAAGGTGAAACAAAAGATTATTTACAAATAAGCCTTTTATTTCTCTTTCGTCCGCACCCCTAAATAAATAATATTTGAATAATGAATAAGCACGTTTGGAATATTTGAATGCTTCCTTAAAACGTTTCTGATGATAGCGTATCTTCGCAATTCTTTTTAATGTAAAAGCCTTAGCCAGGTCATCTTGAGCTCCTAGACTCGGAATAAGAAATTTTTCAGCCTTTTCGTAGAGGCCTTGTCTCATATACAAATCACCCATATTGCGTAAGGCTTTCATAACCTGGAAGTGTCCAGGGCCAAAAAAAACTTTTGATATCTTCAGACCTCTCTTAAGCAATTTCTCCGCCTCCGTATATCGGGCCTGATTTCGATATAAATTACCTAGCTTTATCAAAGAAACGCCAATCATTGGGTGATCCACATCAAACACTTGTTCCCTAATTGACAGGGCTTCCTTTAGGGCCTCCTCGGCCTGTTGATAAAGCCCGGACCTCTCTAACGAAAATGCAATATTTTCTAAGGAACTTGCGACAGCAAGGCTTTTTGGACCAAAGGCCTCTACGTTAATATCCTTGGAATTTTTGTGTGCAGCCATAGCCTCGTCATAGCGATCTTGAACCACGAAAATCGCTCCAAGATTGTTCCATATAACTGCTAACCTTGGGTGCCGCGGGCCAAGATTTTTTTCCACGATGGAAAGAGATTTCTTGAGAGCAGACAACGCTTCGGAGAAGCGCAATCTCTGCCCATAAAGATCTCCTAGCCTTTCTAAATAGTGTCCTACCTCTAAATGCTGCGGTCCGAAGGCTTTTTCCGCAATAGCAAGGGCTCTTTTGTAAGTAGATTCCGCCTCCGACAAACGTTCCCGTGTGTTATATAAAGACCCTAAACGGGACAATAAAACTAAAACCAGGGGATGTTCCGGGCCTACGGCTTTTTCAGTAATGGCTAAGGCACGTTTGAAGGCGGATTCCGCCTCCGAATATCGGGCCTGATGGTGATATACTCCCCCGAGAAGAGAAATACTACTCGCAACATCCGGATGTTGCAGGCCGCGCACTTTTTCATTGATCGCCAAGGCATGTTTGAAGGTGGCTTCCGCCTCCGAATATCGGGCTTGACTAGTATATAAACTCCCTAGAAAACTCAAGATGCCTATAAAATTTACGGTTTCAGGGCCGTGCAGTTTTTCATAGATGGCCAGGGCTTTTTTGTAGGCCGATTCCGCCTCCGAATATCGGGCTTGTTCTTTAAATACCCTCCCTAGGCCAAGCGAAATTTCTGCAACTACTGTGGCTTCCGGGCCGCTAATTTTTTCAGTGATGGCTAGGGCTTTTTTGTAGGCCGATTCCGCCTCCGAATATCGATTTTGATCGATGTAAGTCTCCCCCAAATTCACAAAAATCAAGCTAATAACCTGATCTTCCGGGCCGTATATTTTTTCGTAGATGGCCAGGGCTTTTTTGTAGGCCGATTCCGCCTCCGAATATCGAGCCTGATCTCGATATAAATTCCCTAGATTAAAAAAACTATACGCAACATCATGATGTTCCATCCCGTGGGTTTTGTTCCCGATGGCTAAGGCTTTTTTATAAGCGGATTCCGCCTCCGAATATCGGGCTTGATCTCGATATACGCCCCCTAGACGAGAAAAACTATCCGCAACACCCCGATGTTCCGGACCGTGCAGTTTTTCATAGATGGCCAGGGCTTTTTTGTAGGCCGATTCCGCCTCCGAATATCGGGCTTGTTCTTTAAATACATTCCCTAGGCCAAGCGAAATGTCTGCAACTCTTATGGCTTCCGGGCCGCTGATTTTTTCAGTGATGGCCAGGGCTTTTTTGTAGGCCGATTCCGCCTCCGAATATCGGGCTTGTTCTTTAAATACATTCCCTAGGCCAAGCGAAATGTCTGCAACTCTTATGGCTTCCGGGCCGCTGATTTTTTCAGTGATGGCCAGGGCTTTTTTGTAGGCCGATTCCGCCTCCGAATATCGATTTTGATCGAAGTAATTCTCCCCCAAATTCACAAAAATCGCGCTAATAACCTGATGTTCCGGGCCGTGTATTTTTTCGTAGATAGCCAGGGCTTTTTTGTAGGCCGATTCCGCCTCCGAATATCGGGCCTGCCGAAGATAATTATCCCCCAAGCGGCTTATGGTATTTGCAGTATCGGGGTGTTCCTGGCCGAGGACCTTCTCTCTAATTGCCAAAGCCTTCTTGAGGGTTGGTTCTGCCTCTTCAAGCCGACCCAGAAGACTATAAGTATCACCTAACATAGTGAGGTTATCGGCGACCTTCTTGTGTTCCGGGCCAATAAATCTTTCTGCAATAGCCAAGGCATTTTCGTATGCTGATGCAGCCTCAACATAGCGTCGCTGCCGATAATAAACGTGACCTAAACTATGAAAGGCCTCCTCCGCTTCACCATGCAGCCCACCTCCTTGTTTTTGTATAGATATAATTTTCTTATAAGTCGCCTCTGCACTTAAGATAAAATTTTTATCTACGCAGAATTCTGCCATTCGGAACAAATTCGACACGACCTCAGCGCGATCGGTAATTCCATTTTGCGCCCATTCATGGATAAAAAAATACAATAATTTTTCAATACCAGGCATCCCAACGCCCTCAACCTTTGAAAAAAGTTCAGAAATCTCTTTTTTTTCTGTGTCTGTCAGAGATGTATTCTTTACTTCGGCATATACCTGGCTTGTCGCAATTAAAAATATGATGGTTATGCAATAAATGCGTTTGAGCAATCTCATAGCCCAAACCATACCGCTTTTACGGACAAACTCCAAAACCCCCCGAATCCTATTTCCCCCCTCTCAATAATTCTCCTCCATCGCCCGTTTAGTAAGTAGAGACGGAAGACGGGAACCACGTTCATAAAATAATTCGCAATAACTAGCACCGGTCGACCGTTTAGAAGATAGGACAATCAACAAAACGGAGATGAAAATGAAAACACTACTGACAGCACTCATCGTATTGACCGCATTAAATATCTCGGAAGCAGAGGCCGGCGCCCACCAAAACTGGATGAACTACGGCAAAGCAAACGACAATATGGTCGTCAATCCTTCCGAATTTAAAGACAATATGTTCATCAAGCTTCCGGAATTCCCGGAACTCCAGATGTCTTGCTTCGGCTGCATAAGCCCGGATACGGGACGCCCCCGCACAAATTACGTACGCCCTCACTTCAATAACGGTCGTTTCGTCGGGGGGTACTATCGCAGCTAAAGGGAATTTGATTTCCAGATGTCTCCCATGTGCCAACTCGGAAAGAGCAGAACCCCTGCTCTTTCCATTTTTTCCGGGTGCTTGATGCATTGTCACGACGACGACGTTCTTAAATTCTCTCCTCCCGGAGATCTTCCTGAAAACATGCATGCCAAAGAGAAGTCACCTCATTCTGCCAATCCGCTCCAAAGCAACGAACGTGAGAGGGTCATTATGGAATACCGGAGAACCGCCTATACGATTTTTTTTGCAGCCATTCTGGCGGTCTCCTACCTGATCACGTCGAAAACCCCCCGGACGACCTTCGATTACGGGAACCTTCATTCCCCGCAAACCGAGACACACCTTTCTGGATTTGAATTATGATCGGACAACAAAAGATCTACGCCTTATCTCTATCCCTTTTGATTATGGCGTTTTCGGGGGGGACGTCTTCATCGCAGCCGCAATTGCCGAACGACATCAAAGCTATCGGAGACGCGATCGATCAGGGGGAGATCAACCTCACCGATTTCCTTATTGCGAGGGTTCTCGGCGCCTCCTTTAAAAACGACAAGACATTTGAAACCCATAGGCGACTGGTTCCTTCCCTACGGAGGCATCCCGGTTGGGCACCTACGCACTTTATCTCGGGACGATATTCAGATGAATTTATCGATTTTTTCTCCCGGGGTTCATGGAGTATGTGGGGAGGTCCTTCGCGGTCACATGACCGTAGGCATAAGAAAATCGTTTTGAAGGAAGCAAAGCACGGCGACACCGCCGTCGTGATCTGGGGGACGCCCACCTATAGGAACTGGTATGTCATCGCCCCCCGTAAAATTACCGTCCTGACGGTCATCGGTTCTCACGATACGTGGATTATATTTGGAAAAAGAAATACATCCGGTAAATGGGATGACTGTAAAAGAAATGACATGAACCGTGAAGGTTCGATCCAATACGTCTGGAAACCTCAATTCATTGACCTCGACAATGACGGCGAGAGGGAACTCCTCGTACGCTACAACGTCATGATGGCAGACGGATACCGTCAAATACTGGATATTTATGATATCTCCTCCTTCTGCCAACCTGAATTGCTCAGGACGTTCATCGGCATCCACGGGATCGCAACCCAACACCGCAATTCAATCGTCGTCTCCGATGAGACGTCTTTAGACGGGAAAGCCATCCTCTCCCAGGACAGGCAAAAGTTTAGATCCTTCCGCCTGGAAAAAGGGGCATTCATCAAAATCTCTGAAACCCTTGAAGATAATTTTCTCTGGGAAGGCGACTGGATGAAGAGGGTAAAGGCGGTAGCGGAAAAAATGAGGAGAAAGGACTTATAATGCAGACAATAGAAAACCGCATAAATGAATTGCATTTAGGCAATCCCGTGACGTTCAGGAAATTAATGATGTTTCCCCTGAAGGGGCAGGGGGAAACGTCGATCGATTACCTCACCCTCGACGAAGCTTTGAGTGCTGAGACAGCCGGAATTTCCGAAGTTTCCCGGTCTGGTTCCGTGTCCAGCCTTAAATTCCTGAACGACGGAGATAAACCTGTCTTCCTCCTCGACGGGGAAGAACTTATAGGTGCCAAGCAGGACCGCATCCTGAACCTGAGCGTTCTCGTTCCGGAAGATGCAGAGGTTATCATTCCCGTATCCTGCGTCGAGGAGGGTCGATGGTCATACAATTCCGGGGGCATTCACTCCTCCAACCGATCCTATTTCTCGGAGGGTCGTGCGAAGAAAGCGCGGATGGTGTCAGCCTCCCTCGGCAACGGAATGCAGGCCATGTCCGATCAAATCGAAGTCTGGGATGACGTCGCCAGAAAAAGTGCATCGTTCGGGGTTCAATCCAACTCTGACGCCATGGCCGATATTTTCGAACAACACAGTTCCGGAATTGACGAGTTTGTCGATGCCTTCCAACAGGAAGATAAACAGGTGGGTGCGCTTTTTTCGATCGGAGACAACGTCGCCGGTGTCGATATATTCGATAAACCATCGACGTTACGTCATCTTCTTCCGAAATTGGTCCGTAGTTACGCTCTCGACGCCCTCGATAGTAATTTCGTGACCATCTCAGATAATGCCGGGAAAGCCGCCGACGATTTTCTCACGGTCGTCAAATCACTCGAAACCAGGTCCTTCCCTGGCACCGGAATGGGAGAAGATTTCCGCTTTGCCGGAGATGCCATCGCCGGCGGTGCACTCTTAAATGACGGCGCGGTGATTCACCTCTGCGCCTTCCCTCTTAAACCGGAGGCAGACGATATTAGCCCATTCATCCGATCAAGGATGGCTGGGGCGTCATTCCGGAGGGGGGCTTATTCATGACAGGATTTCACACACACGGCGTCAGATAGAATTTCAACGTTAGGCAAGAAACGGAGAACCGACGAATGACGAGAATTCACCAAACTTACTCCAGGTGCGGCATCTGTCACACCTCCATTAAACATAACGTCATGTTTAGCGGAAATTCCTTCGGGTCTCCGGACCTCGACCTTCGACCACCCGGATCGGAACGCCATACGATGGATATGTGGCTTAGGGAGTGCACGAAATGCGGTTACGTTTCCGGATCGATTGAGGAAGTAACAGATTGCATCAGGGAAGTCGTCAAGGGGGCAGAATATTCGGCCCTCCATGGGGGACCCCTCGCAGGTACGCTGGCAAATCGTTTTCTCAAAGCCTCCCTGATTTCGGAAAGCCTTGGTAATCGGAGAGACGCCGGCATGTTCGCCTTATGTGCAGCCTGGGCGGCAGATGACGTCGGCGATCGAGCCACCGCCAGGGCAGCCCGCTTAAAAACCGCCGAACACTTCCTGAACGTACTTTCAAGTATGGAGGAACGCGACCCCACCTCGAGGAGAGCCATTACCCTGAAAACGCAGACCGTCGACGTTCTCAGGCGCTCCGGTCGTTGGGGGGATGCGGAAAAACTGGCTGACAGTATTTCGGAACAGCCAATTGATGCGGACGTTAAGGCGGTAATCAATTTCCAGAAGTCTCTCATCAGGCATCGGAATGACAGCCCCCACGGTTTGGACGATATCGTTTTTATCGATGAACAGAAAAAATGTTGTTCGCGCTGAAACGTCCACTCCAGCCGCCGGTCGGAAGAATATTCAAGAAAATGCGGCTCTAAACCGTTCCTATAGGTGGGAGACATCGTAACCGTCTTCCCGCTTGATACTCAAATTTGAGATATGTCGTAAGAAAGGAAAGTCTTTTATGGTTCAAATTTTTAACGCCTTCCTCGCTGTCGCGCTTCTCGCCGGCACCTCCACACTTCTCCACACCACTGCCGACGCGGCCACCGCCGACGAGATCGAGGGTATCTGCAATGAGCGATACTATAGTGCAGACCCTCGGCCCTACGTGAGACCACTGCAAACTCCTCTGCCATCCCCATCAAGGTCCGCGCCGTCAAAATTTAAGAGCCCCACTTTTGACAAGTTAGTCCGGGGATTGGACCTTCTATTTGCACGATCTTCAGAAGAAAACGACAACAATCAGATCCTCTCAGAAAAGGTGGAAGCGCCTGAGGTAACAATCGCTTCCAAAGAAATCAGGGTCCAACGCATGCCTCAGCGGGTCGCCTCGTCCCACCATAAGCTGCCGCAAATCGAGGCTGAGCCCAACCGTGACGCCTATCCCGAAGCCGACCCCAATCCCGTCAAGGTAACGGCGGAGACACCCGTCTCGACCTTCGGAGCGGACGTCGACCGGGCATCTTATACTCTGGTCCGGAGGCATCTTCTCGAGCGCGATGTCCTGCCTCCCGCAGACGCCGTACGCACGGAAGAGATCGTCAATGCCTTCCGCTATTCCTACGATGCGCCGACCGACCTCAACGGACGCTTTAAGCCGTCCATCGCCATGTTCCCCGCTCCCTGGTCTCCCCGAAAACAGCTTCTCAGAATAGGCATCAAGTCCGCACAACCCGCTCCAGACAAACGGCCACCCGCCAACATTGTCTTCCTCATCGACGTCTCCGGTTCAATGAGTTCCCGGGATAAGCTGCCACTCGCCAAGGCTTCCGTCTGCATGTTACTGCATAAGTTAAACCCCCAGGACCGCGTCGCCCTCGTCGTCTATGCCGGCGCCGCCGGCACGAAACTCAAACCGACACCCGCGCACGAACGGGCGAAGGTGCTCGCCGCTCTCGATGACCTTGAGAGCGGTGGATCGACGGCAGGTGGGGAAGGTATCCGCCTGGCCTATTCACTGGCCGAGAAGAGCTTCCGGAAGGACGGCGTGAATAGGATCGTTCTCGCCACCGACGGTGACTTCAACGTCGGGATTCATGAACCCCGTAGGCTCCGTGACTTCATCTCAAGGAAGCGTAAGACGGGTGTCTTCCTGACGGTTTTAGGCTTCGGCCTTGGCAATTACCGGGATACGATGATGCAGACCCTGGCGCAGGCCGGCAACGGCATGGCTGCCTACATCGACAACATCAAGGAGGCGCGTCGCGTCCTCGTCGATGACGTACTGTCGTCCCTCGTCACTGTTGCCCGGGACGTCAAGTTCCAAATTGAGTTCAATCCCGAACGCGTCGCCGAATACCGCCTCATCGGTTACGAGACACGTCTCCTCAAGCGAACCGACTTCAATAACGACCGCGTCGATAGCGGTGACATTGGCGCCGGTCACACGGTGACGGCGCTCTACGAACTGACATTAGTTGGTGGCGATACGCTCTCCTACCCGCTGCGCTACGCAAGGAAGAAGACGGAAGGCACCGTAAACACCGAATTCGCTTTCCTTCGCATCCGCTTCAAAGTCAGGGGTGATGACCGGAGCAAGCTTATTGAGCGATCCATAAACGAGAGCGACGTAATCTCCGAAGGGGACGACGTACCGACGGATGCACGTTTCGCCGCGGCCGCGGCCTGGTTCGCCGAGGCACTTCGTAATTCTCCCCACGTCCCCTCGACCTGGTCTGACATCAGGAGCTTCGCGGATGCCACCGTAAAGGCTGGCGACGCTAACGAACGCCAGGAATTTCTGCGCCTCGTCAAGGTTGCCGAGGAAATCGCAGGCCGCAGTTAGTGAACGGCGACGGACAAATTTTGAAAGGATATCTGAAATGAAAACGAAAATGTCTGTCTTCGCCATAGGGGCGTTGTTGATTTCCTTTGCTTCCCCCGCGTTTGCGGTGACATGCATAGACCCCGAACTTATGATGGAGGAGCGTAAAGCGGAACGCTATTTTGCATGGGCAAATTGCTACACGGTTAAGGTCCGTACACGCGTCAAATATCCCTTCGAAGATACGAGGGGGTCCTATTCCGGGGCCGGCTTCCTGATCAACAGGAAACTGGGGTGGATCGCTACGAACGCACACGTCTCTTCACGCAACCCCGAAAGCCTCGAGATCGCCTTCAAGGGCAAGAAGTTCATCGAGGCGAGCCTCCATTATGTTGATTACCTTCTTGATTTTGCAATCCTCAAGGTATCGCCCGAGAAAATTCCGGACTGGAGTATCCCGGCTGAACTCGCCTGCAGCGGGGAACCGACCGTCGGAAGCGCCGTCGGTGCGTATGGACACCCCTATTCTCTTTCTTACTCGGGAACACGGGGGATCGTCTCTGGAATGAGATACCGCCGTGGTCGCCTTTGGGTCCAAACCGACGCCCCCATCAATAAGGGAAACTCCGGGGGTCCACTCATCAGTCTCACCAACGGAAAGGTTATCGGGATTAATTCCGCAACCTTGTCGAAAAGAAAGAGCGAAGGTCTGGGATTTGCAGTCCCCATGTACCACGCCTGTACGCTGATACGCCTCCTTGAAGGGGGGATCGATCCATCTCCATCATATATACCCATCAGCTTTGCCTTCGATAAGGATGCCAGCGTCTCGGATCTTTACGTTGCAATCGTCTACCGGAAACAACCTGTCCATTGGCCACTGAAGGTCGGGGACCGCGTCATCGCATTGGCAGATGACCCTGAGGTCGAATTCCAAAACCAGGGTGACCTGGTTCATGCCCTCAGAGGGAAAAGAAATAAAGTCGGGCTTCTGATAGAGAGATCCGGGAAGAGAGAAACCGTCTTCGTGGACTCCAAACCCCGGCCCAAACTCATCACGCGCGTCGGGCTCCATGTCTCCGGCATTGTCATCGGGAGACAAGCCCTCAAGGACGATGAACTGCTCAATCCTGACGGTCTTCTGACGGTTTACGACGTTGCAAGTGCCTCCATAGGATCACAGGCCGGAGTTGCCTCATACAATCATCTGGTTTCCGTGGATGGGAGGTCTTTCAAACACGTCGACGACCTTTGCGGCTACCTCAAGAAGGCGGAAGAAAGGAAGGAAAAAGTTAAGATGGTAACGCGCATCGATAAATACGAATACCGCGCCCAATCCAAATACGGTTTGCATCTTATGAAACCTAAAAATGTCCAACTCGTAGGTCCGGAGGCTCCCGAGAACTGCGGGAACGGGAATATGGAAGCTGATGGCGAAAAAGAAGGCGCCGTGATCAGCAGTGTCAGCCTGCGGTAAAGAATTGAAAAGGATTAACACAAGAAATAACAAATATTCGGGTGAAACGTCTTCTTGAGAACCCTGAAATTAAATAATCCTGATCCCCTCCAATAAAAGCCTCTTCTCAACCGTTTGTATAAGTGGGAGACGCCGTAATCGTCTCCCACTTTTAGCGAAAAACCGGTCTTCAGCCGGATTTTCAAGAATGGAACCGAACAAGATGAATTGGGAGCAGTGAAACATGGATTATTTTATATTTGTAATATGTATTTCGGCATTAGCGGTTATCGTCTGGTTTGTCGTGAGAGGAAGAGGGGTTGCGGAAGCAACGCCAAATGGAGATGCGGGTGAAGCAAATTTCGTAAACTATCTAAAACACACCGACCCGCTATCCGGGGCCGTTCAGGATCAAGAACTTGCCCGCCAAAACCTCATGAAAGCCGTAAATCTGAAACACCCCGATGCGACATTTGTCTTTGGCACGTTGACCTACACCGGAGACATCTTTCCCAAAGATACGAAGGAAGGTATGCGCCTGATGCGCGAGGGGAGAAGCCTCGGAGCAGCTATGACGGATGTCATCGCCACGAGCATGGGAATTGACCTCGATGCAGATACCCCTGAGGGAAGTGAGGAAAATACATTCTCCGGTGAAAATATCGGCGTCGCCTGCAGAAAACGGATTGATGAGCTTCGTGAGAACAAACAACTAACTGACGGACAGCAACAAGACCTCTATGAACTCGTCAGGACATTGGATCAAATGCACTTGATGAATGTTCTCGGTATTCTCCATAACGATCAAGAAATGAAAAGACTTGCAGGACGTGCCGGCCGTATTAGCGGCTGGGATGGAGAGCGAGGCATCTTTTATCTCTCACCCGCATAACCGAACCGATGGAGACATCCCAAACAAAGGAGGATGGGGCCACACCCCCTACCCTCCATTTTAGAGGAGTGAAGTAAATGATGCGGAATTGCGGAGAATTAACATTGGGAGGTACATCATGCAGCCGTCGTGCTCGGGAAGGACGGGAACACTGTTGGCAGCACCCCCGCCTGGAGAAAGATGAATTTCAGGAAAAATATCGTGACCCTCGTCGTTGCGGTTCACCACTCAAGGAAGGTGGGTATTGTTTGGAACCGATAGTGGGTGCAGAGAAGAGGTGTTTTAAACACGCCGAAGAGGCCAGTGATAGACTTCTTCGAGTTCGCAAACAAGCGGACGACGGCTCTTCGGCGGGACGAAACGATGTCGGGGTTATGACACTCCTCGGAGACGGTTGTCCACAAAACCGGGTTGAAGCGGCAAAGGATATAGCCAGGGCAGCGGAAGGTGGACAACCTGAAGGACATACAAATTTGGGTTTGATGCACCTCTTCGGCAAGGGTGTGCCGAAAAACATGGCTACAGCCTTTAGACATTTAAAAGAAGGAGCCGAGGGGGAGTGTCGAATTGCACAATTCAATCTGGCTTGTTTCTATGATGTCTTTCCCGAAGCTATTATTAGAACTTTTGAAAACCCTACCGCCTTTATCAATTCTTTATTGGAAGACAACCAAGGACCGGAGGAAACCCGAGGGCGTATTCTGGCAATCTCTTCGAAAGATATGGCCTTGAGGTGGTATAGGGAGTCTGCGAAAAGAGGAGACCCGAACGCCTCTTATCGACTGTCGGTTCGTCTTCAGGAAATCGGCAAAGTCAAGGAAGCTGACCACCATAGAGAAAATGCTCAACGCCAGTTTGTGGAAGAGGGGTGCCGCCTTTCCGAAGGGAATGGTTACGTTCAGGATCCCTCTAAAGCCTACACCTCTTATTTAATGGCTGCGGAACTAGGGGCGGAAACCCGAGAAGAGAGGAGATCTCTTGAGAATATCCTGAGTACAAATGAAATTCAAAATGCAGGAAGAGAGGCCGATATTAGGTTCTCGAACCTGAATGGATGAGGGTTTTCACAATCCTCTATGAGATAACGGCACACCCATCAGGTTCCGGGATATCAAATCTGTCCCCACGACCCTTATTAATGTACCGCTGAAATGAAGTTCCGGGGACCGAAGACACTTCGGTGACTGCCGGGACGATCCGGCAGCCGTCGTTTCATTCCGTGATAATGGCAAAAAGTGGGGAAGAATTTAAGTTAGTTGGTGGGTGAGAAACCTGTCAGGGGTATTTAGGGAAACGGGTGATTAGCTGCATAAATTTACCACATTATCTCTGTCTGATTTGATAAACCCTTTGGTGTATTTAAGGTTAGATTTCATCATTCTGAGACAATCGTTATTAAGGTCGTTAAGTTGTGACCAACTGAAATCCAGACGCCATAATTTTTCCGGTAGGTTTGGAGGAGGATATTTTAAACACACCCAATCAGACTCATTATTGAATTTCCTATATTGAAACCACCATGTCATATAGCGGTCGCATTCCTCTTTGGTTAGATAAGCTTTTTGATCTCCAACCCTAACCAGCATCAAAACAAATGTTGAACTGAAGTCCCTTTGAGGAGGGGAAGCCCCCGTAAAAAGTTTGGTCAATTGAGTTTTCCCTGGTGTAACTTACTGCATTTCTGCTGCAGTTTTTGGTTTTCCACACTATGACTTATTGAATTTAAAAATTAGTGAATCAGGCCAACGTCAAAAAGTATTTATGTAATTTATATTTTCCATTCACATCCGTATTTCTCATCGATTTATATTATTAAGGGGCCTTAATGGATACCCGACCAAATATCGTTTATCCAGCAAACTGAGATACTCCGCCTCCATTCTGGCAGCGCGTTTCCGCAGCCATGCCTCTGGCGGTTTGCGATATATCGCCAGGTAAATGCTGGTTGGCGTACCGCACCTGTAACCCCCTGCAATTTCGTTTCTTATGTATGGGTCACGAATATAATCCACAGCCATAGCATCCAAAGGTTCAAAACCATCAGTTAGAAGCCTTTCATCAAATCGTCCTTTGGGGTCGTAGAAATCCAAGGTGGGGTCATAAAAATAGATATCCGAAGAGCCAGGCCGTACCTTGAAGCCACCCTGTGGTGCCTTCAAGACAGGAAGGGTGTCAGAAAGAACTGGAGATACGAATGCAAGAAGACTAATTAAAAACGCACCAATCCAAACGAAGCTTTCGGCCCGTGTGAATTTTCTTTTGTTCATTCCCCTCACTCCTTTACCAAAGCCTGAGACTGCGGATCACGGTACCCTCTGGTCTCTCGTGTCTGGCCAGAACAACACGAGGTATAGGCAACCAATAGCCATGTAGACTCCCGGATCCGATGGGAGGAGGCCTAAAATAAAAGAGAATATGGAAATGCAGATTATGAGCGACGTCATTTTATCCCATGACGTCATCTCGGAGGTTAGGTAATAGACGGGAAGTCCCAACATGATGTATATGTCTGCGACGTTGAATATGAAACCGTCTAGTGCTCCGAGACCGCTGAAGGTAATAAAATCCGTTGCACCCCCGTAAAACATCAACTCCCAGACATTTCCAAACATTCCGCCGACGGGAATGGCTCCGATCGCCGAATGCCAGGGGTTTTCGTTGAAGAGTACGAGCACGGAAAAACAGAACAGAGAAAAAATGGCCCCGAAAATATGCCAATAACGGTATTTCAATTCCGGGGTGTCGCTCCCGAAAACGCCGGGACCGCCAAAGTTTTTAACCGGTTCATTGATGGTTATGGTTTTCCCGAGATCGATCTCACTTCCGTGGAAGACGGAAGACGTCGAGACTTCATGCTTGGTCCATAAGTCCGCTCCCATGAATAAGCCGACGAGAAGAATTGAAATGATAAATTTAGAAAAATCCACGTGCATCATATTTCCCTCGGGTAGCCTTTCCGCTGCTTTTACCAACTCGTCTCGTAGAGCCAGATGAGATTGTGATCCTCGAGGACGGTCATCGTCACGACGCGGTCCAGACGGAGGCGATGTTTGATATGCCATATGGGGGCCTCCGAAAGGTCGCAGATAGGCACGGTAAACTTCGCCTCGGATCGCTTGACGTCATTGCATTTGAGGCCTTCGGCATTCCACTCGAGACCTTCAACCGGTTTCGTAATTTTTAACTTTTCTCCGAAGGGTCGCGCCGTTTCGATCCACTCTCTGAGGTTCAGTTTCGAGGCATCCAGGATGACGTGAAGACCGAACTCGTAATCCATGACGGGGCGGCGATAGTAAACGGCGTGAGCGACTTTAGCGCCTTCCGGAATTGCGATCCCCGTATGTTTTTTAAAAAATGCCGGTGCGTTGTCTGTAAGTAGGGACGTGTTTTCGTAAAATTCTGGCGTCAATGCTTTTCCGATGTTATGAACAAAAATGCCAATCGGTGCTAGGACCATTATAAAAAAACCCGATAAAACTGAAAAAAAGATCACACCCTTTGCGGCATTCTTCCAGAAGTTCGGGGCGCCCCTCGATGCCGATCGCCAGACGACAACCGTCGGTATGAGACCCAGGATGATGAAGAGTAGGTTTGCAAAAGAAAATGAAATTCCCTCACTCAGGAGCATCCACCAGAACAGCAGGACCCCCAGAGGAAACGCGAAGCCGCCTAATCCGATGCCCCAGAAGGCCCACCCCAAACCGACTTCACCATTCCAGATGCGATTGATCATAATTTTGCTTCTCATTGTGTACTTTTTCGATGGAAGGCGGATATCCCGCATGCCGTTAATTTGACTTCTAACCTTGTCGAATTGATGGTCCAAATGTGTCCGAAATTCATCAATCCCCGGCATCCTGAAACCATTCGAACACCCTCAGAAGGACCGCGTATTCGGCAATGGAAATACCATCCTCCTGACGGCGTCGTCTGCCAGGCTCTCGGCGACTTCGCGATCCGCTGCAAAACGGGAAGAGAAGACGGTATCGACGAAAATACCGATGGGAGACAAAGATAAACCCCCTTCCGATCTTCTCGCCTTATGGCGGGCCCTCCAGAGGAGGTGATCGTCTTCCGAACGCCTCAACTGCAGTTCCAGACCGACACCTACCTGGCTCCAGACGAGGAGGTATTCGATATGGGGGTCGAGGACTTCCGTTCGAATGTAGGTGTCACATTCGAGCCTCTTCAGGATGGAACGGAGGTCCGACGGGTCGTCTATATCGAGGTTATACCTCTCGATGGCGTTTCTTCTCTCGGGACCGTCGATCACCCTATCGAAGCGCGCTGTAATATGGCGTGAAAGCGCCGTTTCAATTATCCGGGATAAATCCGCCGTAACCTGATCGCGTGGCCCCGGCTCGAGTATGAAGACGCACGTCGGAAACTCTTCATAGAAGGAAGGATCAATTTCATAGGCGACCATCTTAAAAGGAATTTGATCATCTCCGACGGCATCTCCGTAATCGACGTACCTCGTCTCCGTACAGGCGGAGAGGATCAACCCGGACACCAGCACCATACTACAGAATATATTTGTCTTTCCTTCTGACGATTTCAAAGCGACACCCTGATGGATCGATTGAAGGGCATTTCCTTGAGGGTGTCCTTGATAACTGCGTGCGTGAGTTTCAGAATTATACCGTCACCTTTTTCAATGTAGTCGCCCGATACCTGCATGATACTTCCGAGGGTGATATTCTTGGCGTCCGCTACGCTGGCGATGACGTCCCATAACAAGTCATCGAAGGGACTATTGAAAAGCAGGACGACACGATCCTTGAGTGCCGTCTCCGGGAGATCGAGCTCCGAGAGGATTTCCCCGATGAAGGGATCCGAAATAAGGTGGGGCCTATCGACGGCGTATTGTTCCTTTTCAATTCCACGATCCCCGAGGATTGTCCTCCGTATGAGTGAGACCTCTGGACCGAGCTTGACCTTGTCTCCGTCTTCAATCAGGACAAACAACCTCCCGACCCTCTCCATGACGTCGATATAACGGTCGAAACCGATGTAGTCGTAACCGACCTCCAATTTCGGGCGCTCCCCTATGTAGGTGCGACTGACGTGGGGGATGTCCTTCTCCGGCGGGGGTTTGGTTTTCATGGGCGTCGTCTTTGCCAACACTTTAAGTGGTTTCGTTTTCTTCTTTGGGGCTTCAACCCTCTTCTTTTGAGCCTTCACTTTCCTGACGGGAGGTTTTTCTTTTGGCGGGGGCTTTCTGACGGAGATCGACCCTGCAGGGTAGAGGGTAACGACCCTCACCTCCTGCGATTTGCGGCTGTGTTCCCTCTTGCGGTTTATTTTAGCCTGATTGACCTCTGTTTTTTGCTTCTTCAGGGAGGCGTTCTGGGTCTGTTTATGGGGGGCCGTCTTATCAGAGGAAATCCAATGTGAAGCTCCGAAAAGAAAAACCGTCAGGACTGTCAGAAGAAAAATATAGCGTCCTTTTTTCATTTGATCTCACTGAGAAGACGACTTGCCCGGTCAAAACGGGCACCGATTTCAGCAAGCTCCGCGCTGTCTATGGGCGATGAGACCTTCGAGGCGATAACCTTTATTTCAGGCTGTATGGGGAGGTTTTCCCCGAGGGGTTCGGCGACGACCTCCTCGAGAGGACGCGCCGGAAGGCTCGGCGCCGGCTTTATGGTGATTTGGGGCGGTTCTTCCTCCAGCCTTTTAGGTGCCTGAATGGCTTTCTCCAGGGGAGTGGGGACCTCCTCAAGCCTCACTGACGGTTCCTGCTTAGGTTCTGTTCGATGGACCCGTTTTCTTTCCTCGGGAGATTTATTTGCGACCCTCACGGCAGGCCTGGTTTTCTTCTCTATGGGTTTAATCTTTTTCTCTGGGGGCTTAACTTTCTTTTCTCCCTTCTTTAGACGTTTACGGATATCCTCAAAATTTTCCGTAACTTTGTTGTCGAGGTTCCGGTTGAATTCCGATCCTTCCTCTCCTTCCCCTGCGTCGTTGACTTTCTGGATGACGTTGGAGCTTACTTCCTTAGCGAAATCCCATGCCGACTGATCGGGGTCTTTAAAGGCAAAAGCCAGAAGTACGAAGAGGACTGTAAAAAGGAATAATGATTTCATTTGGTTTTTCCCTTATCTGAAGTTACGGCGAGGCCAACTTTGAGGCCGAGCTTCCTGAGAGGCGTCTCGGCATCCACGTATTCCTGAACGGAGATCGTCTTCGAAAGCATCAATACGGGAGTGATTTTCCCGGATTTAGTCCGCCCTGCCACCTCATCGGCCGAAAGTCGTTCGCCTTCGTTTGTTTCGTAGATCCATTCACCTCCCCTGATGCTCACTGGCTGGAGAGGTAATATTTCCGTCGTTTTTTTTGTATCCTCCGTCTCGTCGGTCGGGAGTTCGATACCGTGTGGGATAACACTCTTGGAATTGGGATCTCCCATCTGGAAGGCGAAGAGCATCAAAGCTCCGAAGAGAAGATCAATCATCATCGTGGGGGGACGGAGGTTAGGAATGGAACCCCTAGTCTTCCGGCGTCGACCGCGGGAAGTCTTGATGTCTTTCATTACTCCGGTCCCTCCGGGTAGTCAGGGAGAAGACGGTGTAACGTAAATGCCAGAAGAGCGAGCAAACCACCTGCGATACTGCTTCCAAAGGCAATGGCAAATTGTTTGATGAAGGCTGCCTGCGTCTCCGGTTGACCGGGACCCGCGTCTCCGTAGGCGAGTAGCGCCATGAGGAGACTTCCAAACGTCGTCAGTAAACCCACCAGGGGACAAGCCTCCGTCGCCCAGTGGAGGGCCTGATCGATGCCATCCCAGTTCCGGGGAGGAGAAAACTCGAGTATTTCGATGATCCATGCCGCCGCGGCGTAAAGAATAAAAGAGAGAACGGCGGCAAAGAATGGCCAGGAGAAGCCCAGATATTTTTCCAGATTTCCAATGGTATCACCGACAAGAAGCTGAGGGGTAATCCACTTCGTGAGCGTAAAGGCTCCAACCGCGAGTATCGCCATTGCGATTATGGTGTGAAGGCCCCTGGTATTTCTGCCGGCAGAAGGGGGTTTCGTTTCCGTCGCCGCATCCATGACTTACTTGCCCTCGACGTAGTCTTTGATCGTCCTTCCCGCGAGGGGGCGATAGACGTCAAGTGACATACCTGTTTCCCGGACGAGAAGGGCGGAAGGGAGTTCCGAAAGGCCGATGTCCTTGAGAAAGGGTTTGTCGTAAATTCCCAGGATAGCGAGGCGGGCGTGACCCAGATAGCAGTCGGCGACCAGGGTCCTCAGTGCCTCTGCTTTCTGCCCGTTTTTCTGTTTGAACCAGGCCGGAAGAACCGACCTGCAGAATGTCTTGGTTCGCTCCTTTAGGGCCTTATGGACGAGTTTATCGGCTTCCCTGACCTCCCCTGCGGAGGTTGAAGTCACTCCGATCCAGAGGAAGGCGACGGCGGCGACTGAATAGAGAATTACGCGTGAGAGAGATTGCTTCATCATTACCTCCTAAAAATTTTTCAAACCGTCGAGGGAGAGTTCCGGGATTTCGGCCGGTTTACCGGGTTTACCGGGTGACGGCGCACCAGCTGCCTCGCGGATGAGGTCGTCGTTTAACTGCGTGATGCCGTTAGCGACGATTTCAAGGGAAGGAATGCCGAGACTGGGATCTTGGGGAGCGAGGAGGTTCGGGATCGCCCTCTCCCCGACCTCCCGGATCATTTCCAGTCTCCCGAGCTGGATCGACATTGCCACCTCATCCCTGAGATCGATGAGAGACTCCTTCTCCGCCATGACTTGCGTGTACATGTCGCTTAACCTGTCGACGGTGCGATCCAGTGACGCCAGCCTATCGCGTTGGGCACGAATGGGTGAAGCTTTTGATCGGCCGCTAACCCTCGCCTTATCGATCGTAACGCGTCCATCGAGGGTCTTGGCAATCCGCATCAAGCTCTGAAACCTTCCCGCAATACCGGGATCCTCGTGGACCCAATTGCGGAGCTCGACTAAAGCACGGCGCATGGATTTACCCGCTGCGACGTTATTCCGAATTCTGACCTTCAACTGTTCAACGCTTCCCCTCGGGTCTCCCGACTTCCTCACTTCCTCTGCGAGTGCCGCCAAATCCGAGAGATTAGCTGAAATCACCAGAGCTGCCGCATCGACCAGTTTGTGGGCATTATTTAGATATTCGGCAGTAAGCTCCGTCAGTTTGCCGCGAATTTCCATACGTTCCCTGGAGGCGTCGCCTTCCGTCACCTCCTCAATCTCGTGGTACTCCCGGGTCAACTGCTCGATCTGCCCTGAAATACTGACGATACGCTCCCTTATCCTGACGGAGTTTTCCTCGTGCCTGGTCGTACGAACGTCGATCTTCTTGTAGGCTTCGAAAATCCGGACATCGAGGGAAGTCTGCTTGGCGACAGCTGCCTGCGCCGTGAAGGCGGCAATGCCGAATATCACGGCGACTAGTGCACTGGAATACATCTTATATAGAGTTTTCATCGTTTATCTCTCCTTTGGAGCTTCGCGTTCTGGATGTAGGCATATTTATCCTTAAGTAGTTTCATGTTTGCCGGGGCATTTACCGGAAGTGTCTTACCCTTCACGGCCCTATAGAGGGTGATGACCTCCGTGTGAGGGGCCTTGACGTGGATCGGATTACCGAGAGACCTATCCAGTTGACGGGCTAGCCGTTTGAAGTCTTCGAATTCCCCCTCCTTGAGGGCGAGGATAGCCATGGAATTGGTGACGGATCGATACCCCTCGCTCTTACCGGGTTGTACCTTTCTGACCTGAGACAAGAGGTGTCTGGCCTCGGCGAACCGTTTTTGCCGGTCGAGGTCGACGATGACCCGAATTGTAGATGAAACTCCCTTTGTCCTGCTGAGGGCGCCGCTACTCCGGGGGAGAACGACATCCTCTCCGACGACGATCTTCTGGGGGGTGCCGAAGAGATCGAAGTTCGAGACCCCATTGGTTCCGGTCGTCTGACAAGATGCAAGTAAAGCCGCACCCGCCGCCGCGAGGGATACCCTCGCACAGCGGAAAAAAAACGACCCTCTACGCCCTGACATTAGATATGTCTTTTTGTTCATTTTTTTATCTCCTGCTTTTTTTTTGAATTGCGTTCATCATTTGCCTCATCGGTTCTTTCCAGACGAATGGGTGGTTTGAGGGGTGGCGGTTCTACCTCGGGTTTATGGACCTTCTCCCCTTCCAGACGATCAATAAGTGACTTCAGGTAGTCGATGAGTATATTCGGGAGTTTCCTGTTTCTGACACCCGCGGCATCAGCAAAAATCCACTCACCACCACCTTTGGGGTCTCTATTCCGGATCCTGACAGTCGCAGGTTCCGGGCCTTCCCAGTGGTAAAAAAAGACCCCTCCCGAAACGACATCGCCAACCAGTTGGGATAGGCAATTCTGCATCGAGTGGGCTTCCTGCCTCATGGCATCGGGGGTCGATAGAGGTGTCAGATGGTTGTGAGGACTGAGGGGCGCCTCCGGAAATGAAATGAATTCCGATAACCTCTCCTCCCATCTCCTGACCATTCGTCTTGCTTCTTCGGGTGTTCCGACATTCCGAATGGCATCTACGATGCGGCTTCTGATGTGAGTGGGTGCAGCCTCGAGGAGATTGATGAGGTTTCTTAATTGCGAATAAGATTGTAGCCTTCTTGCTTCGAGTACCCGGATCATCGGCGGCGCGAGGAGTTCGTCGGGGAGCCGTTTTAAACCAAAGACGAATTCCCACCTCGGGCTCTTCTCATGGGAGAGGAGGTGGGATCTCTTCGGGCAATGCATCACAGAGGCCAGTTCAAAATAAAATTCAGGTTCGTGATGATAATCTCCCAGTCGATTGAGAACTTTCAGGATCCTCCCCCCTTCAGGAACGGAAATCAGGCTGTTGATCAGTTTTTTTCTTTTTGCGGACATAATCTCACCGGCGAGGTCCTTACGACGGCTTCTGGATAGGCGTGACGCTCGGGAAAGAACCAGAACCGCGACGACGAACTGCCCGTAGTTAGCGCGAATTTCCTGATCCAGAAACTTGGCAAATTCCGGAACCTGCCAAATCATATCCAGAAGCAGCCAACTATACGGACCGAAAGGAGCGACGAGGCTCCTGATGGGGCGAGGGATCGACGAAAGATAGGCTATGAATGCCGCCCTCTCCTGTCGATGCCACTTCCGGGAACGCCTGACGTTCGTCTTCGGAAACCGCATCCTGAAGGAGATGTCGCATGTCCTCCAGACGCCGCCTTCATCCATAACACTCCAGTGGGGGATGACTTCCCTGGCGGGCCTCCCCTCCGCTTCATTTTGCCAGCAACCGAATAGATAATCCCAGCTGCCGTAGACGTAGCGAAGGCCTTCGACCTCTTCGACGAGGTTCTTCGGGGAATACTGATAACACCATTTGACGGTCGTCCGGATCTCTCTGTCATCAGGTAAATCGAGTGGCATTTGCTCCATAGCCGTTATTTGATATGATGAACGTGTCAGAAACGGTCACATTATATAAGTTTCACCCTACTCCCGATTTTGACTCTGTGTTAACCTTGCTCCGATGCGGTAAGGGAGAGTGACATGAGATACGAGAAATTCGAGGATTTACTCCACCTTGCGCTTGAAATGCAGGCGAGACGCAGCGGCATCTCCCTCGAAGATATACAGGAGCGTTTTTCCGTCGGAAGGAGGACGGCCATGCGTATGAAAGATAGTATCATGCGCGTTTTTCCTCAGGTTGACGAAATGACGGCAGACGACCGCAAGAAGAGATGGCGCATCCCCGGAGGCGTCGTCAATCGACTGATCTCCTTTACCGCCGAGGAACTGGCCGACCTCGAGGCGGCAGTTCAGATCCTGAAACGCGATAACATGAAGGAAGCCTCCGCTAATCTGGAAGACCTCTCCACCAAGCTTAAGGCCCTCATGGATACCGGCGTCGCCCGGCGTGTCGAACCCGACCTCGAGGCCCTTCTCCTGGCGGAGGGCCTCGCCATGCGGCCCGGACCGAAACCGAGAATAAGCTCCCTCGTCCTTGAAGACCTGAGGGAAGCCATTAAAGCCTGCCAGAAAGTTGAAATCCGACACCGGAACCGTGTGACCAACCGCCTGAGGAGCAGAACTGTCTGCCCCTACGGTTTCCTATACGGCAACCGACACTATCTCCTGGCTTACGATGAGGGGGCCAGAGACTACCGGAAGTTTGCCCTCCCCAACGTCGAGGAAGTGAACGGAACGGGAGACTATTTCGAGAGGGACGAAGGTTTTTCCATAGAGGAATATGCCGAGGCGTCATTCGGCGTCTACAGCGAGGATCCCTTCGATGTGGTCTGGAAGTTTTCGCCGGAAATTGCCGGTGACGTGAAGCAATACTCCTTCCATCCGCAGCAAATCATGAAACAGGAAGAAGACGGCTCTGTTCTGGTGGAATTCCGGGCGGGTGGCATTCTGGAGATGGCCTGGCACCTCTATAAGTGGGGGCAACACGTGGAGGTTATAAAACCCCGGGAACTCGCTGAAATGGTACACCCCAACCGCATGAAGTGGGAAGGTCATATTTAGAAGAAGCCTAGGAAACTGGATGAATGAACTAATCGTCCTCAAATCCTAGGGCGCTGGAAAATTACACTTATTTGGGATGGATCAAGGCGGGATTTCATTCCGACCTCCTGCACCAGAACTGATACATGGAACTAAAACTATCCTGATAAAGTTTTTCGAAGTCATGCCAGTTATGGAAATTTGTCATATTCGGATCACCGGGAAACATACGCTTATAAGTTTCCCCGATTTCCGGTCTCGATAATTGAAGGCCAATGCACTCCAGTCCGAGGTTCCTTAAGGCGTCGCCAATTTCGGGAAACGTAAATGTATGTTCCTCGACGTGAAACATCAAATCACGGGCACCACTTATCGAATAGAAATCGCCGTATGACAGGACGTGACGTTTAGCGTCGCCTTCAGGGGTATCCAATATCAAACGACGGGTTTCCCTAATAGCGTCTTCTGTAGGTTGGAGATTTTGAGCGGAAATCCATTGCCGAACTTCTGCAACGTGTCGCCTGGCCAAATCGCTATAAACCCCTATTTTCATTACACCACCCGGAGACAACCTAGAGAGCAGAGCTCTCCAGCCTGCTACGGGGTCAGTCATATGATGCAGTACGCCGGTACAACTAATGACATCGTATTGATCATCACGCTCCCCAAGATTGAGAATATCCCCGTGCAGTAACCGCAAATTGGAAACCTCATAGTTCTTTGAACGCCGCATTGCGGAAGCCAGGCTTTGGAGGCTCAAATCAATGGCGGTTAATTGACAATCCGGATACCTAAGAGCATCCATGATTGGTTGTTGTCCCGTACCGCATCCTGCGATAAGGATCGAACAAGAATCAAATAGTTTGGCGGGCGCCTGAAAGTAGGGAAACAGAATTTGGAGTGTTTCACCAATCGTGCTTGAAGGTGGACGAGCTAGTCGCGCCCAGCGGGGAAACGGGTTTTCCTCGTATTGATTTCTAACTTTGATGCTCGTTTTATCGGTTACGGGCGAGTGAACTTCAATTTCTCCTAAGAGACGTGCCTCGACCCGCTTGTCATGAATTTGAGCCTCGAATAAAGAGGATAACGGGCCGTCATTCAGTGCATCGGGTACTATATCGATCCATTCATCCAATGAAATATAAGCGGCCGAAATAGCCAAAGCTGCTCTATCCAGGAGCTTTAGAGGCTTACCATCTTTTATTTTAGCCGACAACTCGTCTTGCATCGATTTGAGGAGGAGAAGCTCGCTCTCTCGGGTTTCATATGCATATTCGGTAAGGTAGGCCTGGTGCGCCATCGAAACACAGAATTGGATAGGAATATGAGTAAGGAAATCTCTCTCATTGACCGAAATCTCCAGCAGCACGCTGCGCAATCCAGTCAAAAAAACCTCAATTTCAGGCAACGGCAGAACATTCAGTCTGAGAATTTCCTGAAGTAGAGCATCTCGGCATACATCCACGATACAGGAACGGTACGATGACCCGATATCTTTCCCAATCGATCTGGAACCAAGGACCTTATTTGCCAGAAGAATGTGATCCGATGAAAAAACCAAAGTCGCGGCCACCGGAATATATCTCGTCATGTCGAATTCCGGAAAGTTTAAACTAGCTTCCACATGACGCCGTATCGGTTCCGATAACTCTTTTACTCCGACGTCCTCCCATCTGATTGCCTGAAGCACATCGAATAGATTTCGCCGTATCAGTTCGTCGGATGAATCGAGTGTCAATGCATCACAAAAATGAGATACAGCCTCTAAAGTGCTGCCTTCCTTTTTAGCAATGACACCAAGGTTACGCAGCCCGTCCCGATGCTCGGGATCAATGGTGAGGACAGCTTCGAATGCCGATCTGGCTTTCGGAAAGTCATTACAGGCGTAGTGATTTAGCCCGGCAAGATAGTGGTGTTTAAGCGTTGCCAGGTTCTTTTCTTCTGCCTCGGATAGATACCTGAGGGACGTATCGTAGTCTTCCCTATCAAAAGATATTTGAGAAAGCAGTAAATAGGCTTCCGAAGCCGTTTCATTATTGTCCAGAAGGGTTAGGCATTTCTCTTGAGCGGCGATGTCGTCACCGCCTTCATAAAGTTTTTGCGCCAGGAGAAGGTCTGTATTCATTAACTACTATTTGAAGAGCCTATTCGATTTCACTACGTTCCCTGAAATAACGGCAGCTGTCGCAACCCTCCGACCCCTCCGGAATTTCATCGCTTCTTAACGTATCCTTACATTGATATATGATGTCGTCCACCCATCCGGTATCCCCGTCGTAGGGGATAAGGGTCGTCCTGAAGAGCATCCTCCCGACCGTCTCGCCACTAGTTTCTTCGTCGTAGAACGCCGTATCCTTGCGGCCGTTGATGTAGAGAAAGTAACCGGTCTCGTGGATGTCGAAACCGTTCTTCCGGAAAAGCCACTGGTAGACCTCCATCTGCCTTTTATATCCGAACCCCCATCCGCTCTCGATGTCGGGGTCATCCTTTTTACTCGTCGATTTGTAGTCGATGATATGCAACTCCCCTGTATCGAGGCGCTCCCATACGTCGTCGATGGCACCGGTAATCTCCTGGTTTGTCGGCTCATGGAGGTAGCGGATGCCGCGGAAGTTATTTCTCCAGTCTTCCATGTCGGGGTGACTGAAGGCGTGAACGTTCAGGTCATGGGTCTCCCAGACGTAGTGT
>Ga0315339_1000874_pt1 | contig 31524 bp, 29 predicted proteins | sample ASW17metaG_FD_204514 | JGI IMG/M metagenome (GOLD analysis project Ga0315339, IMG submission 204514) | Ammonia-oxidizing marine archaeal communities from Pacific Ocean, United States - ASW #17 | ecosystem: Environmental > Aquatic > Marine > Oceanic | place: USA: California | collected 2016-12-05 | reverse complement strand
GGCTTGCAGCATCTTCCGGCATCTCGAAATCCAACCCATGCGCTGCGCGGATTTTATCCTCTATCTCCAGCGCCAGATGCTTGTTCTCCCGCAAAAAGACCTTGGCGTTTTCACGCCCCTGCCCGACACGTTCGTCACCATAACTGAACCAGGCACCGGATTTCTCGACCACGCCGGCCTTAACACCCAGGTCAAGCAACTCGCCCATCTTCGAGATGCCTTCGCCATACATGATGTCGAATTCCACCTGTTTGAATGGCGGCGCCACCTTGTTCTTGACGACCTTCACCCGCGTCTGGTTGCCAACAACCTCATCGCGGTCCTTGATGGCACCGATGCGACGGATATCCAGCCGTACAGAGCTATAAAACTTCAGCGCGTTACCGCCCGTCGTCGTCTCGGGGCTGCCAAACATGACGCCAATTTTCATGCGAATCTGATTGATAAAGATCACCGTACATTGCGTGCGGCTAATAGATCCGGTCAGTTTGCGCATCGCCTGGCTCATCAGCCGGGCATGAACGCCGACGCTGCTGTCGCCCATATCGCCCTCAAGCTCTGAGCGTGGTGTCAGGGCGGCAACGGAATCGACCACCACCATGTTGACGGCACCCGACCGCACCAGCGTGTCGACAATCTCCAGCGCCTGCTCACCGGTGTCTGGTTGGCTGATCAGCAACTCTTCCAGATTCACGCCCAGCTTTTTGGCGTACTGCGGGTCCAGCGCGTGTTCCGCGTCGACAAAGGCACAAACGCCGCCTTTTTTCTGTTCTTCGGCAACGCAATGCAGGGTCAGCGTGGTTTTACCCGACGATTCCGGGCCGTAAATCTCAACCACACGCCCCTTGGGGATGCCGCCGATGCCCAAAGCGATGTCCAACCCAAGCGAACCTGTCGAGGTCGCCTCGATATCTGGCAGCGCATTTTCGCCCCCCAGCTTCATGATAGAGCCCTTGCCGAATTGCCGTTCGATTTGGGCCAAGGCCGAATCTAGGGCCTTTTGTTTGTCGCCGTCGCGCTTGTTTTTCATAGAGAGAAGTTCTGCCGTTGCCATGGTTCATCTTCCTTATTTCACAGCCCATGCCCCACAGCAATCGCCCTGAGCATCAGCGTAAATGTTCGCCTGTTGTTCTTGTTCACCGTTATGAGAACAAAACGCGTACAATTCAACACAAATCTTACCCGTCAAGGATTGCGCTGATCAGGTTAACGAGTGGTTTACGAGGAATGCCTGTTTCGAAAGAAATATAACTTTTTTGGCAAAACGCTGTTTTCACTCAGTTTCTTGTGACGTTCTCCGACCAAATTTCAACACTGATTTGAGCGCGGCGGCGTGACCATATGGCAACGTTCGCTTCCCCCACCTCGATTCCTAGCTATTGCAATTGGTTTTGCACCGTCTCTGTCAGTTGACTTAATGAGAACGGTTTCGGCAGGAAGACGGAATTCGGAATCTTCGCCCGGTTGTGGCTGACGCTATCTTCGGCGTATCCCGACACAAACACCACCTTGACGCCCGGACGTTTCTTTAACGCCTGCGAGACCCAAGTCGGGCCATCCAGGCCCGGCATCACCACATCTGTGACGAAGATGTCGACACGCAGACTGCCGTCTTCCAGCTTTTCCAACGCTTCCTCGGCGCTTTCTGCCTCCAGCACCGTGTAGCCGCGCAGCCGCAAGGCGCGGCTGGCAAACGCCCGCACCGGGGCCTCATCCTCAACAAGCAGAACGACGCCACCGTCAGCCTTGGCAACGGATTTCACCGGCAGCTTCGTCGGCTTTACCGGTTCGGGCACAGAGCCACGGTGTGCGGGGAAATACATGGAAAATGTCGAACCTCTGGAAACAGTGCTGTCTGCGAAAATAAAACCGCCGGATTGTTTTACGATACCATAGGCCATCGATAGCCCAAGCCCGGTGCCCTCGCCCAGCCGCTTGGTGGAATAAAACGGTTCAAAAATCTTGGGCAATTTGTCAAAGGCAATACCGCAACCCTGGTCCCGGACCGTCACGACAACATAGTCACCCGGTGGCACCTCTGCCCGATCACGCTTTAGCGATTCCTGCAGACAGGCTGACCGGGTTTCCACCTCAATGCGACCGCCCCCTGGCATTGCGTCGCGGGCATTGACGACCAGGTTCATCAGCACCTGTTCCAGCTGCCGTTTGTCCGCCCTGATGCGTGGCAATTCAGGATCATGGGTCCAGCGCAGATCGATTTTCTCGCCGACCAGCCGGTTCAGCAAATGCGTCAGATCGCCAAGCGTATCACGCAGATCAATCAGCTCGGGCTGCATGTTCTGTTTGCGCGAGAAAGCCAGCAACTGCCCGACAAGGCTGGCCGCGCGATTGGCGTTCTGGTTAATCTGCACCAGGTCGCCATAGTTCGGATCGCCCGGCTCATGACGCAGTAACAATAGGTCGCAATGGCCCGAAATCGCCGTCAGCAGGTTGTTGAAATCATGCGCCACACCGCCCGCCAACTGGCCGATGGCCTGCATCTTTTGGCTTTGTACGAATTGCGCTTCCATGGTTTTCAGCTCAGTCGCGTCGATCAGAACCGCCAGAACCGAAGTCTCGCCCCGCTCTACCATGCGCCCAAGGGCAACCTGCAGGTAAACATCCTGCGTCGGCAAAGTCGCCCGCACAACCTCTGTGCGCCCGGCCCCGCGTCCTTCTGTAATATCAAGCAACCACTCATCCACCGGGCGGCCAAGCCCCTCTACCACTTCGGCAAAATCAAACTCCTGCCCCGCGCGCAGTGCCAGCAGTTTCCTGGCGCGCTCGTTGGCCATCAGGATTTTCCCGTCTGGCGAAATCCGCATAAGCGGCACCGGAAGCGCATCAGAATGGGTTTTTTCGGAACTGGGGCTTTCACCGGGCCAGACGTAAACCTGGCTTAGCCCATCGTCGCCCTCGACAATCGCGATTTCTGCCTGAACCGGCCCAGAGACCGTTTCCAGTGTAACGGGCCGGCCCGTTTGCAGCGGCAACCGCGACACCACGCGGTCTAATGCCTTGGGCCGATCGCCCAGCAACTCAAACATCGCCTCATTCATATCCAGAATCGTATTGGACTTACTGACGCGCATCATCGGCAGGGCAAGCTTCGCCGCAGCGTTTTCATCTGCCAGCGCCAAACGATCCTGAATACGCCACATATAGCCCGCTTGGTCGATTCGATGCACAGAAATACGCAGCGCGCCTTTGGTGGCGACGATGTCTTCGGTTACGGACCCAAGTTCGTCTGCTTTGCGCCGCAGACGGTTGATCACCGTGTGCGGCGCGGCAAACAACTCTCCAATCGCACCGGAAAGAGAGGCTTCCGAGTTAGCGAACCGCGTCTGTGCTGCCGGGTTCCGATACAGGATTTCACCGTATTCATCGGTTCCAAAACACGGCACACCATCATGTTTATTCAGCGCACCAGCAATCTGCCAGACATCCGATTGCGTGCGGCGATGCCGGTAAACCAGCGCATAGACCAGCCCTGTCAGGCTGAACAAGGTGATGCCCGCAACCAAAAACACCAGACCCAGCATTTGATCTCCAAAGGTCACCGCCAATGCCAAACACCCAATCGCCGGGGCCAAAACATGAACAGCCCGGGGTGATGTGGCAAGCGCAAGGCGCGTAAGCTGTTGCGGCGAATGAGCCGTGTCAGACACAGAGCCCTCCTTGGTCGGTCTATCGCTGTTGTGCCATGCCAAAGGTTAACCGCCCGTTAAGGATAGAAAATGGAGCTACAACTTACGCGTGTATTTTTTCATGTGTCAAGTGACTAACAAAGAAGCCATCCCCGCCATTCAAAACGGAAAATCTGTGTACATACGCTTGTCGCCACATCGGCTGACGCGCAAGAAACCCGTTCACAATATCTTCGTTTTCGGACCGCAACATCGAACATGTAACGTAGGCCAGCGTTCCGCCGGGCGCTACAAGCCTGCTGGCATCGTCCAGAATCCCGGACTGAATACGGCCCAGTTCGTCCAGCCGTTCCTGCGTTAACTGCCATTTGCCCTGCGGGCTGCGCCGCCAGGATCCGCTGCCGGAACAGGGCGCATCACAAAGCACCAGATCAAAGGGTGCAAGCCCGGCCAATGCCTCCGTCGCCACCGTTTCAATTCGCACGCCTGCGCGCGCGGCGCGCTGCGGCAGATCACGCATCCGGACCTCATCGGCATCATGGGCAAAAACCTGCGTTGCCCGCCTGGCGGCCAGCGCAAGGCTTTTGCCGCCACCGCCCGCGCAATAATCCAACACCCGCGCGCCGGTCGGCAACCTGTCAACCACAGCCTGTGAGGCCGCATCCTGCAACTCGACCAGACCGTCCTTATAGGCGGCGCTGTTTTGCACTCGGCGCGGGTTGCTTTGGACCTGTAACGCGGTGGGGGCCAGATCATGTGGCGCGGTGTCGATCCCCTCTGCCGCCAGCTGTTGAGCGACCGCATCACGCGTAGTTCTCGCCGTATTCACCCGCAAAAATACCGGCGCGCGATGGCGCAGCGCGGTGCAAACCGCCGTCAGGTCATCCCCAAGACTGTCGCGTAGCGCGGGCATCAGCCAGTCCGGCATATCCAATGCGACGGCTTGCGGCGCAGCGGCCAAATTGGGGCTAACGGCCTCGTCTTCCGTCAAAGCCGCGGCACCGTATCCCTCGCCAGAGAACATCGCGGCAACGTCACCGCCCGAGGCCTGGACGCTGCCCAGCATCAGCTGCCGCCCGGTTGCCGCCCCGTCGTCGGCCCCGCCAAGCCAGCCAAACGACCGCTGGCAGCGCAGCGCGTCAAACACCAGATCCCGGATCGCGGCCCGGTCGCCAGACCCGGCATAGCGGTTTTTGCGCGCCCAGGTGGTCAGCGTTTTCTCGGCAGAGGCTCCAGCCAGGATGTCATCAAGAATCCCAATAGCCGACGCGATACGCGCACCCGGAATCATGGATCAAACCTCATGAAAGTCGCCGCGCAAGCCATGGCTATATCAAATTGCGCGATAGTTCGGGCTTTCGCGGGTGATCTGCACATCATGAACATGGCTTTCCTTCAGGCCCGCGCCGGTGATCTTGACGAACTGGCAATTCTGGCGCATCGCCTCAACCGTTGCACAGCCAGTATATCCCATCGCCGCGCGCAGACCACCAATCAACTGATGCACAACCGCGCCCGCCGACCCCTTATAGGCCACCTGCCCCTCAATACCTTCTGGCACCAGCTTGTCACTGGCCGCGTCGGCCTGAAAATACCGATCAGCAGAGCCGCGCGCCATGGCACCCAGACTGCCCATACCCCGATAGGATTTGAACGACCGGCCCTGGTACAGGATCACCTCGCCGGGAGACTCATCCGTGCCCGCGATCATGCTGCCAACCATCGCACAAGAGGCCCCCGCCGCAATCGCCTTGGCGAAATCACCGGAGAACTTGATGCCACCGTCGGCAATCACCGGCGTATCCCCAGCAGCACGCGCGCAGTCCATAATGGCCGTCAGTTGCGGCACACCAACACCGGCGACCATCCGCGTCGTACAAATCGAGCCCGGACCGATGCCGACCTTAACCGCATCCGCGCCCGCACCAATCAAGGCGCGCGTCGCCTCGCCCGTGGCGACATTACCCGCCACAACCTGAACCTCATTTGACAGCTTCTTGGCGCGTTCCACGGCGATGGCGACGCCCTCGGAATGGCCATGCGCCGTGTCAATCACGATCATATCCACGCCCGCCTCGACCAGCGCCTGTGACCGCTCAAACCCGGCATCCCCAACCGTAGTCGCCGCCGCAACCCGCAACCGCCCAAGGTTATCCTTGCAGGCCGTCGGGTTCAGAACCGCTTGTTCCGTGTCCTTTAGCGTCAGCAAGCCAGTCAGCTTGCCTTTGCCATCCGTCACCAACAGCTTTTCGATCCGCCGCGCTTTCATCAGGCTCTTTGCCTCATCCAGATCGGCAGGTTCGGTCAACATTGCCAGGTTATCGCTGGTCATCATCACGCGGACCGGTGTCGCGTCATCCTCGGCAAAGCGCATGTCCCGGTTGGTCACGATGCCAACCACGCGACCGCCCTCGCCCACCACCGGAAAGCCCGTCACGCGGTAACGCTCCTGTAGCGCCTTGGCGTCGGCCAGCGTCTGATCCGGCGTCAGGGTGATCGGGTTATAGACGATGCCCGATTCAAACCGCTTCACCCGGCGCACTTCGCGTGACTGCGCCTCGATATCAAGATTTCGGTGAATCACCCCCATCCCGCCAGCCTGCGCCATGGCAATCGCCATACGCGCCTCTGTCACTGTGTCCATCGCGGAACTCAGCAACGGAATATTCAGCCCGATCGCCCTTGTCACAAAGGTGCGGGTATCAGCGGTGGACGGCAACACGCTGGATGCGGCCGGAACAAGCAGGACATCGTCGAAGGTAAGTGCCTCGCGAATCTCCATGGGGGGTACTCCTTGGGAGGGATCGTTTGACGCCTCCCTATCTCATGGGATTGCCGGAATGAAAAGCGCGATTACGCGATTGCGGCGTTTGTGCCCTTGGCCAGCGATCCTTTTACGAACATCTGCAGAACTTTGGCGGCGATATAGATCGTGATCAGCGTCGCCGCGACCAGAACCGCGCCACCGATGAACCCGAAAAAGCCCGCCACCGAGGCCAGCGCCAGCATCATCCCGCCGTAGGCGGCCAATGGAAAGGTGAATGCGCCCCAAAGCGGGCTGAACCCGGCAGCCGTCAGGTACCGCGCTTTGTACAGCATGATCGCCAGAACCAATGTGGCCAACAACGCGAAACAGATCGCCATGCCGGTCAACTCTACAGAGGCGGCAATCGTGCCAAACAGGCTCAGCGGGGCAAGATGGATCGCCAGCAAAGGCCGCAACGGCGGCGGCGGGTCGCGCTGCGCCAGCTGGCTTAGGCTGATGGCATAAATCACCACAGCGATGCCGATGGTGCTGATGAACAGGCCCATTGCCAGCGGGATCATTCCCAAGGGCACCGCAGACAGCGGGGCCACGACAAAACCGACATAGCTTAGATGCCAGACCGGGGTCGTCTTCCGCTGCGCCGCTGGCCCCTTGGCCAGAACGTAACTCATCAACCCGGCCAACACCATGTGCCAGAGCACCCCAACCGTAAGCAAAAAGCTGGCGAGGCGTTCGGAATAGGGCACCATCGCCGCCGCGAATAACATCACCGACAAGGACGCCGCCGCCAGCCCGGCGCGGCCCGGCAACACGCGCAAATCTTCCAGCACCACCTCTGGGCGGGCCAGGAATTTCGCCATATAGGCCGCAAACAGCAGCAAAAAGATCATCACCGTCGCACCCAGTACCAGATCAGCGATCGCCGTGCTGGTGCCAAACGCCTCGGCCGCGCGCCGCCAGCCAAGCGCGACGCCGAAAAGTCCCATAACGGGCGGAAACACCGCAGGCGGCGTGCTGCGCCAAAAGGCAGGTTTGGACATTGGGGTCATTTGGGCACTTCCGTGACAAGGTTATATTCAACTTGCCAGATATACGGCGTGAACCGCAACCTCTGGATGGTCGCACCCCGCCCAAAACACCGTACATACCGTCTGTGTACGCGCGGTGTACAGCCTGTGTACAGGTTGTGTACGCGCGGTGCAGGTGTATGAGTTGCTCTAGATCAGACAGCGTGACACGGGCAAAGACACTTGCAAAAGGACATCGACATGACCGGACATGGCTATGAAGGCGGCAGGCTGAACCTGCCATTCACCGGCATCTGCACCTTTGGCAAAAAGCCCTATGTCGACGATTGGCGCCACATCGCCGCTGACGTCGCGATCCTTGGCGCACCGTTTGATTTTGGCACCCAATGGCGACCCGGCGCACGCTTCGGCCCCCGTGCGGTGCGCGAGGCCAGCACGCTGTTCGCCTTTGGCCACGCCGGGGCCTATGACCACGAGGATGACGCCACCTATCTGGGCAGCGACGTGCTCATCGTCGATATCGGTGACGCCGACATCGTGCATACCGACACGATCCAAAGCCACGCCAACATCAAGACCGGCGTGCAAGCCATTCTGAACGCAGGCGCTTTGCCCGTTGTGATTGGCGGAGATCATTCGATCAATATCCCCTGCATTGATGCCTTCGCCGACTTTACCAACCGGGGCGATATCCATGTTCTGCAAATTGACGCCCATCTGGATTTCGTCGATGAACGCCACGGTGTACGAAATGGCCACGGCAACCCGATGCGCCGCGCCGCTGAAAAACCCTATGTCACTGGCCTGACCCAGCTGGGCATTCGCAACGTGTCGTCAACTGCCAAAGAAGGCTACGAGGCCGCCCGCGCCATGGGCAGCACCATCCTTTCCGTGCGGCAAGTGCGTAACGCTGGCGTGGCCGGGTCACTGGCCAGCATCCCCACCGATGCGCGGGTTTACGTCACCATCGACATTGATGCCTTTTGCCCGTCAATCGCGCCGGGCACAGGCACCCCCAGCCACGGCGGATTCCTGTATTACGAGGTGCTGGAGTTGCTGCAATCCGTGGCGCAAACCCATGAAATCATTGGCATAGATCTGGTAGAGGTCGCGCCGGATTATGACCAAAGCGGATCAACCGCCATTCTGGCCGCGCAGCTGTTGCTGAACTTTCTGGGTTTCATCTTTCATGGCCGCGCCACAACAGCGAGGGCGGGCGCATAGTCACACCAACGTGGCGTAGATACATCTTTAAATAAATTCGGCTAATCTGTAAGTTATCCACAGGCAAACAGATCGTCGAATCCATGCGTGTACCCTTGACCATAGCAATAGTTCTTGCTGCTTCAGTTCTTGCTGCTTCCGCACCCGCCGTGGCGCAATCCGTCCCCGATTGGATCTCTGTCGACGGGCATTTCGCGCTTGGTTACAGCGACCGCACGCCGGGGGCCGACGTGTTCGGTGTCGGCGATGCCACCCTGCGGTTTTCGCCTGATTTCACAGCGCCTTTTGGGTTTGAACTGGGGTTTTATGGCCGCGCCGATGCGCTGGACACGCCGCATGAAACTTACGGCGCGCTGATTTGGGATCTGGGCCAAAACGGTCGCTTGTCGCTTGGGGCGGTGCGCCCCGCCTATGACGGTTTCGCCGTTTCCGCACTGGAAATATCCTTCCCGTCGCTTGGCATAGATCGCGCTGGTAGCACCCGCAGCGCGGCCACCTTCGGGGCGATGTTCGCCAATTGGCTGCCCTATGGGGCCAGTTTCAGCAACCACACGGACACGCTGCATTACGCTGTCTCGGTGCACCACGCCTCAAACGTCGATACAACCGTTGCCAGCTTTGGTGCCGGTGCGGACTATGGCGATTGGCAGTTTTCCGGCGCTTTAGAGGCTGCCTGGGGCACCAGCACCGAAGTCAGCGGCAAGCTGCAGGCCAAGGGGCAATTCGGGCCGGTCACCGGCGGCGTCGGCTATTACACACCCGGAATCGTCGGCGGCAGCGATCTGGTCGAACTTTTCGCCACCTATCGCCCTCAGGACAATCTGGAATTCTCCGCCGTGGCGCAGGTGCCGGTGGATGGCGCGAAAGACCCGACCGCAGGCGTCGCCGCGCGCTACAGTTTCACCGATCATACGGATGTTTCGGTTGGTGTCGCCAGCGACGCCGGGTCCGATGCGGTACTCAACGCCTTCGTAGATTTCCGTTTTTAGGCAATCCCTTACGAGGCGACCTTCACGCCAATCCCAGCTTTGCCTGCCGTGCATCCCGCAGTCGGGCAAAGTCATCCCCCGCGTGATAGCTTGACCGTGTCAAAGGCGTGGCCGAGACCATCAGGAACCCCTTGCCAAAGGCCGATTTTTCGTAGCTGGCAAATTCCTCTGGCGTCACGAAACGATCGACCGCGTGGTGCTTTGGCGTTGGCTGCAAATACTGCCCGATGGTCAGAAAATCGATGTCCGCGACGCGCATATCGTCCATCACCTGCAGCACCGCCTGACGGTCTTCGCCCAGCCCGACCATGATGCCAGACTTGGTGAACATCGACGGGTCCAGCTCTTTCACCCGCTGCAACAGGCGCAGCGAATGGAAATAGCGCGCGCCATGCCGAACCTCTGGATAAAGCCCCGGTACGGTTTCCAGATTGTGATTAAACACGTCAGGACGCGCCTCAACAACCACCTCTAGCACACTGGGATCACAGCGCAAAAAATCCGGTGTCAGGATTTCAATCGTGGTACCCGGAGATTGCCTGCGCACTGCGCGAATGGTCTGCGCAAAATGCTCGGCCCCGCCATCTTCGACATCATCGCGGTCCACAGAGGTGATCACAACATGGTTCAGCCCCAGCTTTTTCACCGCATCGGCAACGCGCCCCGGCTCAAACACATCAAGTGCCTCTGGCGGCTTGCCAGTGGCAATATTGCAGAACGAACAGGCTCGCGTGCAAACCTCGCCCATGATCATCATCGTGGCGTGGCCCTGGCTCCAGCATTCGCCCACGTTTGGACAGCCGGCCTCTTCGCAGACGGTCGTAAGCTTATGTTCGCGCATAATCTTATGCGTCTCGGCATAACCTTTGCCGCCCGGTGCCTTGACGCGAATCCAGCTTGGTTTCTTGGGCTGGGCGTTGTCAGGGCGGTGCGCCTTTTCAGGGTGGCGCTGCTCGGGGATGTTCAGATCGCGGGCGCTCATGGCCGTCTCCTGCATTCGTTTCTAGGCACTTAGCCCTTTGTGGCGATTCTGTCCAACCGGCAGGGTTCAACCCCGGCCTGCATCCTGCGCATGGCTTAACAACTCGGCACCGGCCTCTCGGAAAATCGTCGCCAAATCCACCGCCCAATCGGCATCCTCGGTGCTTTCGCGCCGCACCAAGGCCAAGGTTCGCGCCGGTTCCGGGGCCGCAAACCGGCGCAGCGCCAGACCTGCGGGCGTTTCAGAGTGCAGGGCGATTTCCGGCAGAAATGTCAGGCCGAACCCCTCGGCCACCAGCCCGGTCAACGTCGCCAGCGACGACGCGCCAAGGTCCACACGGTTGGGCCGCTGGTTCAGCCCGCAAACCTCCAGCGCCTGATCGGCCAAACAATGCCCCTCATCCAACAACAACAACTGATCATGCGGCAAGGCGTCGGGTCGCAACGGGCCAACGCTGTCTTCAAGCGCCGCCAATCGCGCGGGCGATCCGGCCAGCAAAAACTTGTCTTCAAACAGCGGGTCGGCAATCAACCCAGCCTGCCCCAATGGCAATGACAACACCGCCGCATCCAACTGGCCATCCAGCAACGCCGCCACCAAAACAGCCGTCTGCGCCTCTCGGATGCGGATATCCAGCGTCAGGTCGCGGGCGCGAATCCGGGTCAGCGCCAGGGGCAGCAGATACGGCGCGACGGTGGGAATCACCCCAAGCGTCAACCGCCCGGCCAATCCGCGCTGCATCCGCACCGCATGTTCCAGGTCACGCATGTCGCCAAGCACCTTCCGCGCCCGGTCCAGCACCGTCTGCCCGGCGCGGGTCAGGCGGATGTCGCGTGGCAGACGTTCGACCAGCGTACAGCCAAGCTGACCCTCCATCTCTTTGATCTGTTGCGATAATGCCGGCTGGGTCACATGCACCCGCGCCGCCGCCGTGCCAAAGGATCGCGCCTCTGCCAGCGCCACAAAATAGGTCAGTTGTTTCAACGTAACTGTCATTAGTTTTTCTTATCGAAAAGAGAAGAAAAAGCAAGTTGGAATTATTCTAAAGACTTGTCATAGTGTCGCCAGAAACGCGACTGCGCGGTCAAAACCTGCCTGAACCCCACATGTTTTCAGGTACAGACGGCGCGCCCCTTGGACGATAACGCCACATATGATGGGAGAGATTTGATGGACGGTAACAACATGGGCAAATGCCCGGTAATGCACACCAACAACGCAGTGCGAGGCAACCGCGACTGGTGGCCAAACCAGCTTAACCTGCGGATTTTGCATCAAAATTCCGCGCAGTCCGATCCAATGGGAGCGGATTTCAACTATGCCGAAGAATTCAAGAAACTCGACCTCAAGGCTTTGAAAGCCGACATTTTTGCGCTGATGGAAGATTCGCAATCCTGGTGGCCCGCCGATTATGGCCACTATGGCCCGTTCTTTATCCGCATGGCCTGGCACAGTGCGGGCACGTATCGCACGGCTGACGGTCGCGGTGGGGCCTCCACCGGCAACCAGCGGTTCGCCCCCCTGAACAGCTGGCCGGATAACGTCAACCTCGACAAGGCGCGTCGCTTGCTGTGGCCGGTAAAGCAAAAGTACGGCAACCAGATTTCCTGGGCCGACTTGATGATCCTGGCCGGCAACTGCGCGATTGAATCAATGGGCGGCAAGACATTCGGTTTTGCAGGCGGTCGCGAAGACATCTGGGAACCAGAGGAAGACATCTATTGGGGTGCCGAAGACAGCTGGCTGGACGACAAACGTTACAGCGGCGAGCGAGATCTGGAAAACCCACTGGCCGCCGTGCAGATGGGCCTGATCTATGTGAACCCCGAAGGTCCGAATGGCGAGCCGAAGATCCAGGAATCCGGTCGTGACATTCGCGAAACCTTTGCCCGTATGGCGATGAACGACGAGGAAACCGTCGCGTTGGTCGCTGGTGGTCACACCTTTGGCAAATGCCACGGTGCTGGTGACGCCGCGCTTGTCGGCCCCGAGCCAGAGGCCGCGCCCTTGCAGGAAATGGGCCTGGGCTGGAATTCGGCGCATGGCAGCGGCATGGGCGGCGACGCCATCGGCAGCGGCATCGAGGGTGCCTGGACGGCAAACCCGATCAAATGGGACAACGGCTATTTCGACCTGCTGTTCGGCTATGACTGGGATCTTGCAAAAAGCCCCGCAGGCGCATGGATCTGGGAGGCAGTGGGCGTCAAGGACGAACACCTGGCCCCGGCCGCGCATGACGCGTCCCAAAAGGTGAAGACCATGATGACCACCGCCGACATGGCGATGCGCATGGATCCGATCTACGGCCCGATCTCTAAGCGGTTCCATGAAAACCCCGACCAATTCGCCGATGCCTTTGCCCGCGCCTGGTTCAAACTGACCCACCGCGACATGGGCCCTGTCGCGCGTTATCTGGGCGACGAAGTCCCCAGCGAAGAGCTGATCTGGCAAGACCCGGTGCCTGCGGCTGGCTACGTGCCGACCGATGCCGAAGTCACTGACCTAAAGGCTAAAATCCTGGCGACTGGCCTGACGATTGGCGAGCTGGTGCAAACCGCCTGGGCCTCTGCCTCGACCTTCCGTGGGTCTGACAAACGCGGTGGTGCCAATGGTGCGCGCATCCGTCTGGCCCCACAAAAAGATTGGGCGGCAAACCAGCCGATGCAACTGGCCAAGGTGCTGACGGCACTGGAAGGCGTGCAAACCGCGTTCGGCAAACCTGTGTCTATGGCCGACCTGATCGTGCTGGGCGGGACTGCTGCGGTCGAAGCCGCTGCAAAGGCCGCAGGCCACGACGTCACCGTGCCGTTCACGGCTGGTCGCGGGGATTCCACACAGGAACAGACGGATGTAGACTCGTTTGATGTGCTGGAACCCGTCGCCGACGGTTTCCGCAACTATCAAAAGACGAAATACACCGTCTCGGCCGAGGAAATGTTGATCGACAAGGCACAACTGCTGACGCTGACCGGGCCGGAAATGACCGCTCTGGTGGGTGGCCTGCGGGTGCTTGGCGGCAACTTTGGTGGCTCCAAGGACGGTGTGTTCACCGACCGCGAAGGCCAGTTGACCAACGATTTCTTCGTCAACCTGCTGGACATGGCCACCGAATGGAAACCGACCTCTGCTGGCGAAGACGCCTTTGAAGGCCGTGACCGCGCCACTGGTGATCTGAAATACACCGCGACCCGCGTCGATCTGGTGTTCGGCTCCAACTCGCAACTGCGGGCCGTGGCCGAGACCTATGCCCAGGATGACCGCAAGGATGCCTTCGTGGCAGACTTCGTCGCCGCCTGGACCAAGGTGATGAACGCAGATCGTTTCGACATCGCGTAATCCGCGTAAAAACAACAAAGGGTGCCCCACGCGGGCACCCTTATTTTCTTGGATCGGTGAAGACATTCACCAACGTCGCTCCGATGATCCAGATGCCAACCCCCAGCACAATCGCGGTGCCGCCACTATAAAAATGGCCAACAAATCCACCCAACAATGCGACCACACCAATTCCACCGACCAGCCCATGCAATTCACGGCGTTTGGTCTTTAGTTGCATAATGTGCCCCCTGATTTACGATACGAACACCTTGCCAACCCCGCGCCCCGCATGCTTTGACCGAGATCATGCAAACCCACAGCCACAGCCGCCACGCTTAGCCAGATGGACAACCCTTTGCCCTTAGATTTCGGCCCCAAACGACGCGGCAACAACAACCTTAGCCGCGCGCAAGAGTTCCTGAAGCCCATCGTTTACGGCGGCAATGACGGGATCGTCACCACCTTCGCCATTGTCGCGGGCTTCGCTGGCGCGCAGGCCGAAGGCACGGCGCAGCTTGGTGTGCTGGCGGTTCTGGTGTTTGGCTTGGCGAATCTGCTCGCGGATGCGCTGTCGATGGGGCTGGGCGAATTCCTGTCAGGCCGCTCGCAAGCCGACCTTTACCGAAACCAACGCGCCCATGCTCTAGACGAAATCGCCCGCGCGCCCGACACAAGTGCACAATCCGTGGCCGACATCCTGCAACAACGCGGCCTGCCGCCCGAGACGGCCGAACAGGTTGCAAAGCTGGTTCTGCAAAGCCCGGACCTGGCTGCGGATCTAGAGATGACCTATAAATACGACATGGCGCTTCCCACCAGCACGCGCCCGGCGGCCGATGGGATGATCACCTTTTTGTCCTTCGTTGCGCTTGGGTCCGTGCCGCTGCTGCCGTATTTCCTGATGGAACCGACGGGTTTGACGTTCCAACTGTCCATCGCCGGAACCGCTGCGGCCTTGCTACTGCTCGGCCTGATCCGCTGGCACGCGACTCAGGACAGCATGCTACGCGCCGTCGCCGAAACGCTGAGCGTCGGCGGCGGCTGTGCGTTTGTGGCCTATCTGGTCGGGGCGCTGGTGTCCGGGATTTAGGGCCGGGGTTTAGCCGATCATGCCAGACCCGGCCCCCTGTTCCTTATAGTGGCGGTTCAGGCGTTGCAGCGCGATTTTCAAGACGATCTTTCCAGACCGTGCCGACCAGCCCATGCGCTTTTCGGCTTACTCCATGCCTTCCAGAAAGCAGCAGCAGCGCAGCACAACATCGCCCAATCCGGGGCCCAGTTCGGTCAGCACCTTGGCCACCCGGTCGCGCGCCGCTTCTGGTCCGCCACCCCCTCCACTGTTGCTAAACCCGCCCCGGTCGCCACCAGTCAGGAACCGATCCCAGTTCTGCGCCACGCGCGGCCCCATCTGCGCCAGTTCAAAATCTTCGCGCAGCCGCTCGCCCGCGCCGACAAGTTCATCCGACAGAAATGGCTTTCCCTCTTTGTCCTTGCGCCGCGCCAAAGCCGTCAGCGGGCTTTCGATGACGTTATAGCGCACGCGCTTGGATGTCTTGGCATCGCCCTGACGCACCTGACGTTCGCCCCAGACCCTGTGCTGGTCGCCAAAACTAGCCGGTGCTTCGGAAAAGCCCTGTTTTTCGGCTTCACGCTCTGACAGCAGGCGTTTCAGGGCGGCGCGGCCCGCCGTGCTGATGCCGTAACGGGCGATCTTGCCCGAGCCACGGGATTCGATCCAGTCCTTGACCACAAAGGCCTCTGCGATTTCACGGTCAACGACGCCGGTGCGCACCGTGCGGCCATCGGCCATCTCGCGCACCACAACGGCCTTTTCCATTGCCGGGGCAATCGCCAGACAGGCGTCGGGTTCCGCAAGGCGGCGCAAAATGCGACGTGCCTCGGCCTCTATCTTTAAATCATCGGGAAGCGTTGTGGTCCGGATCTGTGCCATCATTTCGGTCTGGTCCTTACTCGGAATTGTGTTCTGGCCGCTGGCTGCCACCGCAAGCCGATCCAACGCGTCGTCCAACAATGGATCGTCGCGCCGCCTTTCATTGCGCCTTACCTGGCGCAGTATTGTCGAGGCATGGCACCCCGCTGCCCGGGCCAAAGCCCGGATTGATTGGCCATCTTCGGTATGCACCAAATAGTGGCGCACATCCGTAGGCACCCAATTTGGATAGGCCGATGGGCCATGCCGTAGGATTTCTCCAGTCGTCATTTTGACGTCCCGTCTGCTGGTGGTCTCTTCCAGTCAAAATACCGCTTTCGCCAAGTCCCTCGTCCCCTGAGCAACCCAACCACGATATTAGATTAACAACTTATGAGGGAATTAGTTTCTATTCAGTTAAAATTTGTGGAAAACCTGTGGATTGTTTCGAATGCGTAAACAATGCCTTAATCGCTCGGTCGCGAAAAACCGCACCGCGCAACAGCGCATCAGAAAGGGTCATGGTTGTATCACCGAAAACATCTGGGAACTGATCAATAACTGACCTTATCACCTTCGTACACGCCCTGCGCCGCCCTCGTCTTTTGATCGACGCGGCCAAATACGGTATGAGCGATTATAACCGCGAACGTGTATTGAAACGCCTGATGCGCGGTGCCGCACTGCCCAGCCCACGCAAGGCCGTCAGCACATTGTTGACCACTGAAGAAACACTGGAAACCGCGCGCAAGAGCGGCGACGCGTCTTATAATGTGTCGCGCCACGTCGAGGTCTTGATCGCGCTTTTAGCAGAGGCCCGGCAGATGGCGAATCCAAAGTTGGGTGCCTAATTTTGACGTCACTCAGACTGCGTTAAAACGCTGCTGACGGGCCTGCCTGACTCCGGCCCGTCTGCCAAGCCGTTTGCTTTGTTAAATAAAGCTGTCGGGCATCGATTCTTTCTTTTGCGCAACATAGCTATGCAGCGCCTCATTGATGGCCGGATCAAGCGCTGGCTGCTGATAGTCGGCCAATTGTTTCTTGACCCGCGCGCTTGCCAAGGCCTGCGTATCGCGCGCGCCTTCTTCATCCCAGGTCTCGAACGGCTTGTAATCCAGCAGGTCCGATCGCCAGAAGGCTTGTTTGAAATTCGCCTGCGTATGGGCACAGCCCAAGAAATGCCCGCCCGGCCCAACCTCTCGGATGGCATCCATGGCCTGGGCATTTTCGTCCATCGACACACCCTCGGCCATTTTATGCAGGATGCCTAGCTGGTCGGCGTCCATGACGAATTTCTCATATGAGCTCACCAACCCGCCCTCTAGCCAGCCGCAAGAGTGCAACATAAAGTTCACGCCGGACAGTAATGCCGTGTTCAACGAATTGGCGGTTTCATAGGCCGCCTGCGCGTCGGGCAGCTTTGATCCACAGAAAGATCCACCGGAACGGTAAGGTAAATTCAACCTACGGGCGATCTGACCCACACCATAGGTTATGTGACTGGCCTCGGGCGTGCCGAATGTGGGCGCGCCAGAGTTCATGTCGATAGAGGTCACAAACGCCCCCATGATCACCGGCGACCCGGGGCGGATCATCTGGCTATAGGCGACACCGGCTAATGTTTCGGCCATCACCTGCGTCAGCGTTCCCGCCACCGAGACCGGTGCCATCGCCCCGCCGACAATGAATGGCGACACAATGCTGGCTTGATTCGCGGCGGCATAAACCTCTAGCGCGCCCATCATTGTGGCGTCGAACGTCAGCGGGCTGTTGATGTTGATCAGTGACGTCATGACCGTGCGGTCATTTAGCCCACCAAACAAGATTTCACACATCTCCAGAGAATCACTGGCCCGCACTGGTTCGGTGACCGACCCCATAAAGGGCTTATCCGACAGCGTCATATGCGCCAGCAACATGTCCAGATGGCGTTTGTTCACCGCCACATCGGTCGGTTCACAGACCGTACCACCGGAATGATGCAGCCATTTCGACATATAGGCGAGCTTTACGAAGTTGCGGAAATCTTCAATCGTCGCGTAACGACGGCCCTTTTCCGCGTCGCGCACGAAAGGTGGACCATAGACCGGGGCCAACACCAGCGATTTGCCCCCGATTTCCACGTTGCGATTCGGGTTGCGCGCGTGTTGCGTGAACCGTGATGGCGCGGTGGAGCATAACTGACGTGCCAAACCCCGCGGAATATGCACCCGCTCGCCCTGCACATCTGCCCCGACATCGCGCCAACGCTGCAATGCCGCCGGGTTTTCCACAAAATTCACGCCGATCTCTTCCAAAATCGTTTCGGCGTTATGCTCAATGATCTCCAGCGCTTCCTCGTTCAGAATCTCGAAATTCGGAATGTTACGCTCTATAAACCGCGCGGTCTCGACGCTGATTGCCGTGCGTTCTGCGCGCCGTGCAGCCCCGCCGCCACCCCGCGCCCGTCGTTTTGCTATTGCCTCGGTCATCTCGCGCCCTCCAGAAAGCTGCGCTGGTGATAGCGAATTCGCCGCCGCCCGCTGCAGCGAATAACGTCAGATGCGACGCGAAAACGACATCAACGCCCTGACGGCGCGTCTTGGGCCTTAAAAAACCGCCGGACGGAATCACTAGGCAAGCGATTGCGCCCCTTGCACCGCTTGCCCCATGCCCCTAAACCCGCGCGCATGAGCATGCATGAACGCCTTCTGATCATCGATTTCGGCAGTCAGGTCACCCAACTGATCGCGCGCCGCCTGCGCGAGTTGAATGTCTACTGCGAAATTCACCCCTATCAAAATGTCACGGCAGATTTCCTGACGGATTTCGCGCCCAAGGCCGTCATCCTTTCCGGTGGCCCCGATTCTGTAACGCGCGAGGGCAGCCCGCGCCCGCCGATGCAGATTTATGATCTGGGCGTGCCGATTCTTGGCATCTGTTATGGCCAGCAGGTCATGATGCAGCAATTGGGCGGCAAGGTTGAAGGCGGCAAAATTTCCGGTGGAGGCGGCACCGCAGAATTTGGCCGCGCGTTTGTGACACCCGCGGCTACGTTGGCGCTGTTAGACGGCTGGTTTGCCCAAGATCGCGAACAAGTCTGGATGAGCCACGGCGACCACGTCGCCAAGCTGGCCCCCGGCTTTGACGTCTACGGCACCTCGCCCAACGCGCCCTTTGCGATTACCGCCGACACCTCGCGGCATTTTTATGCGGTGCAGTTCCACCCAGAGGTGCACCATACCCCCAACGGCGCGAAGCTGTATGATAATTTCGTGCGGTTGGCCGGGTTTACCGGCGATTGGACGATGGGGGCCTACCGCGAAGATGCCATCGCGCGCATCCGCGAACAGGTTGGCGACTCCAAGGTGATTTGTGGTTTGTCCGGCGGCGTCGATTCGTCCGTTGCCGCCGTTCTGATCCACGAGGCAATCGGCGATCAGTTGACCTGCGTTTTTGTCGACCATGGCCTGTTGCGACAGGGAGAGGCCGAAGAGGTCGTGACCATGTTCCGCGACCATTACAACATGCCGCTGATTCACGCGGACGAACAGGAGTTGTTCCTTGGTCAGCTCGACGGGCAATCCGACCCAGAAACCAAGCGCAAAATCATCGGCAAGCTGTTTATTGATGTATTTCAAAAACATGCGACCGAAGTCGGCGACGCCAAATTCCTTGCGCAGGGCACGCTTTACCCTGATGTGATCGAATCGGTCAGCTTTAGCGGCGGACCATCCGTGACGATCAAAAGCCACCACAACGTCGGTGGCCTGCCCGAGAAAATGGGCCTGAAACTGGTCGAACCGCTGCGTGAATTGTTCAAGGACGAAGTCCGCGCGCTTGGCCGTGAACTTGGTCTGCCCGACAGCTTTATCGGTCGCCACCCCTTCCCCGGCCCCGGCCTTGCCATCCGCTGCCCCGGCGAAATCACCCTCCCGAAGCTGGAAATCCTGCGCCAGGCCGATGCGGTTTATATCGACCAGATTCGCAAGCACGGCTTGTATGATGAAATCTGGCAGGCCTTTGTTGCCATCCTGCCGGTGCGCACCGTGGGTGTCATGGGCGACGGGCGCACCTATGACTATGCCTGCGCCTTGCGCGCTGTGACGTCCGTCGACGGGATGACCGCCGACTACTACCCGTTCAGCCATGAATTCCTGGGCGAGACTGCGACGCGGATCATCAACGAAGTCCCCGGGATCAATCGGGTGACTTATGATATCACCTCCAAGCCTCCGGGCACGATTGAGTGGGAATAAAACCTTTTAGCTAAAGGGAAAAACCATGCATTCCGACTATCCAGAATGGCTGCGCAAGGCTGTCCCGTCAGAGTCGACAAGCCGCACCAAACTGTCAGAACTCCGCCGGGTAGAGGTGACTTATGGCGATCTGGATACACTTTACGATCAAGACGAACTCAGCGAGTTGTTGGATGAGCTGACGTATTCGATGCAGGACGCCCGAACGGGTCGCGAGAACCCATCGCGGCTGCAGATTAGCGGCGATATCCGCAACAATCTGGCGTCCTATAAAAGTGCTGTCATGAAATACCAGCGGTTCCGCCAGGACGTCGAAACAGAGGCCGGTCGCCCGGTTTCACGGCAGGCGTCCTCGCCCGATATCACCGAAACCGATCTGGATGATGCCGCGACCCTGTCGCTGGAGGTTGACCTGCAACGCGCCCTGCGCGCCAATATCGAACAGATAGAGCCGGGCTTGCAGATCATCGACGGCGGTGCCGAACGCACAGTTCCCTCTGGCCGGATCGACATTCTTGCCAAGGACGCCGCTGGCAAGATAACGGTCATCGAATTAAAGGCCGTAAAGGCCCGCCGCGACGTGATCGGCCAGATTGCGGCCTATATGGGTGATCTGCTGGACGAGGCCGGCAACGCTGGCATTCGCGGCATACTAATTGCGCCCGACTTTGACGAAAAGGTCATCAAAGCGTCGCGCGTCATGCCCAATCTGGAACTGATGCGCTTTTCCTTCCAGTTCAGTTTTACTCCGCTTGCATAACACCCCCAAGACTCGGGCGGTGTCTATACAGTATACCCGTAGGAAACAGTGACCTTCGGAGTGCTTTTATGAAACTGCCTCTTGCCATCTTTTTAGCCACGATAGCCTTACCCGCCTTTGCTGAACCCGGCTATTTCCGCGTCACCGGCGTGGCCAGCGATGACACGCTGAACGTCCGCGCCGCACCTTCCGCCAGCAGCGCCGATATCGGCGACTTGCCTCCGGATGCTGGCGCGATTGAGGTTCTGAGGACGGACCCATCCGGCAAATGGGGCCAGATCATCTGGCAGGAAAGCATGGGCTGGATCGCCACGCGGTTTCTGGCCGAAGACGACATTGCACTGGTCAATGGCACCAATCTGCCCGTCGGGCTGATTTGCTCTGGCACAGAGCCGTTTTGGTCGCTGCGTCTGTCGTCAGATTACGCCAATTACTCCGACCTGAACGGGGCCGCCTATGCCATGGGCCTGCAAGGTGCGCGCGTCGCACTGGGGCGCGCGGACTTCCCGGTACAGATTGGCCATGCCGGGACCGGTGCCAACAGCAATGCACTTATTGGCCCCGCGCAATGCAGCGACGGGATGAGCGACCGGACCTATCCCTGGCGCATTGACCTGTTGCTAAGCGCGGACGGTGCCGGAAGCTATCAGGTTGGCTGTTGCCATCTGCCGCTTGATGTTGGTTTTCACTGACGCTTCATGATTGCCGCACTCTTGCCCTGCCCGACCGCTGGGCCTAGTGCTGTGGGATGAAAGAATTTTTCCAGATCACTGCCGTGTTGCTGGCCTGCGCAAGCCCCGCACTGGGCGACGGCTATCACTGCACCGGCCAAGACCCTGACTGGCAGTTGCAGTTTGACGAGGTTCAGGCCCAACTGGTATTTCCGGCGACCACCGATATGGACGTGATGCTGATCACCCGTCCACAGGGGCGCGATTGGCCACAGGCCTATACGCTGATCGGCGAGCGTGACACCGCTATCGTCTTGCTTGAAAACGAAAACTGCGCGCCTGACGCCGCCTTTCGCGCCCATGTCATGACACAGCGCGGCCAGACCCCGATCCTACTGACCGGTTGCTGCGAGACGCAAGAATGAGCCGCTCTGCCCCGATGCGCGCCGCGATCTGGATGCTGGGCTCTATTGTGTCGTTCACCGCCATGGCCATCGCCGGACGCGCGCTGTCCAGCTATCACGATACGTTCGAAATCATGACCTATCGGTCGCTGTTTGGCCTGGTCATCGTTATCTCTGTCGCACGCTGGGCCGGGACGCTGGGCGAGATCCGACGCCGCCGACTTGGCGTGCATGCAATCCGCAACGTCTGCCATTTCACCGGGCAAAACCTGTGGTTTTTTGCCATCACCGCCGCCCCGCTGGCGCAAGTCTTTGCGCTGGAATTCACCACGCCGATCTGGGCCACATTACTGGCCCCGTTCTTTCTGGGCGAGCGTCTGACACGCATCCGTGCCTTTGCCGCCGCGCTGGGGTTCACCGGCATTCTGATCGTCGCGCAACCCGGCGCTGGAGTCGTCATCGGACCCGGCCTGATCGCCGCCGCGCTGGCGGCAATCTGTTTTGCCGGAACCGCGCTGGCGACGCGGTTCCTGACCCGCAGCGAGACGATTACTTGCATCCTGTTTTACTTGACCGCGATGCAGGCAGTGTTCGGCCTGATCACCGCAGGAATTGACGGCAACATCGCCCTGCCGACGGCCACGTCTTTGCCATGGCTGGTGCTGGTCGCCTGCGCCGGTCTTGTGGCGCATTTCTGTATGACCAAAGCGCTTGGCCTCGCACCGGCAGGGGTTGTCATGCCGATAGATTTCGCCCGACTGCCGATCATCGCCATGGTCGGAATGCTGTTTTACGCAGAGCCATTACAATGGGCCGTCTTGATCGGGGCCATCATCATTTTCACGGCAAATTACATAAATATCCGGTCTGAAACCCGAAAACCGGTCATAAATTGACCGATTTGCAACGGTTGTTGGCTTTCATATATGTGACGTCGGGTCAGGATTTGACCGGAAAGGCCTAGCACCAATAGGGTGACCCATCACTCTAAATCATGGTTGGGAAGAGACATGATGAAACTTACACTATTGGCATCTGCAGCCTTGTTTGCTGCGCAGGCTGCCGTCGCTGGTGGGTTGGACCGTTCTGGCCAGCCCATTGGAATTATCTTTGAAAAAGGTAACTACGCTGAATTGTCGTTCAGTTCGACAACGCCGTCCTTGACCGGTGTCGATGTGTTGACCAATCCGATTGCCAATGTCGGCGTAAGTTTCACGACCCTCTCGGGCGGGCTCAAATACGAATTCTCCGACAAGTTTTCCATGGCGATCATCGCGGATCAGCCCTATGGCGTTGATGTCGCCTATGGCGGCGCACCCGGGACAACAATGCTGGGCGGAACCGCTGCCAGCGCGGAAACCTTTTCGCTAACGGCAGTCGGTCGGTATAAGTTCAGCGACCGTTTTAGCGCCCACGCCGGCTTACGCTATCAAACGATCAACGCCGACGTCACCCTATCGGGTCTCGCCTATGGCCCGCTGCCCCCGGGCGCGACGTTGAACACCTATAACGCCGATATGTCCACTGGCGACGGATTTGGTTTTCTGGCCGGTGCGGCGTTTGAAATCCCGGAATATGCGATGCGCGTTGCGCTGACCTATAATTCGGAAATCACCCATCAGCTGTCGACCCTCGAAACCATCGGCGGCGTGCAGGTCGCGCCGATCACCGATACCGAGATCAAATCGCCCGCGTCGATCAACCTGGATTTCCAGACAGGCATCAACGAACGCACGCTGGTGTTTGGCTCGGTGCGCTATGCCAAATGGTCGGACCTGGTTATTTCGCCAACTTTCTTTGATGCCGCGGTCGATCCTGTTAACCCCAACAGCAGTATCAGTGACCTTGAGGACACCTGGAGCTTTTCGTTGGGCGTTGGCCGCAAAGTGACTGATAACCTGTCAGTCTCCGCCGTGCTTGGATACGAACCAACTGGCACTGACGACCTTGTCTCACCTTTGTCGCCGACAAACGGCAGCTGGTCTGTCGGACTTGGTGGACGCTATACAATGGACAATGTTACCCTTTCAGGCGGCATACGTTATACGATGGTTGGTGACGCACTTCCCGAGACCGGTACCCCGGACACAGCCCGTGCAAGTTTCACTGGGAACGACGCGCTTAGCCTTGGCTTCAAGGTCGGCTTTAACTTTTAGTCCCTCCTTGCTGTCGCCTCTGAAATGATGATTTTGAAACCCCGCCTGAAACGGGCGGGGTTTTTCTTTGCGGTTCGACTTGGCGCAAGAAACGGGTCGCGCGGGCGGCTGCCTTCGATTAACTCGGGGGCATGAATACGCAAAAAACCCTGTCAGGCCGCGCTTGGGCCGAATTGTTACTGCTCGCCCTTGTTTGGGGCGGCTCGTTCCTTGCGATCCGAGTCGCGCTGGATGAAATTGGCTTTGTCACGTCGGTGGCGCATCGGGTGTTCTGGGCGGCGCTGGTATTGTGGGTCGTCGTCGTCCTGCGTCGCCTGCCAATACCACGCGCGCCGCGTATATGGTTTGCCTTTCTCATCATGGGCCTGCTGAACAACGTGATCCCGTTTTCGCTGATGGCCTGGGGGCAGTTGTTCATCGAAAGCGGTTTGACCTCTATCCTCAACGCCGCCACCGCAATCTTCGGAGTTTTGGTTGCCGCGATGATTTTCCGCGACGAGCGGCTAACCGCGCGCAAAGCCATCGGCGTCAGCCTTGGGTTTGCCGGGGTTGTCACAGCCATCGGGCTGGATAACCTGACGCAATTTGACCCGCGTTCCTTGGCGCAACTAGCCGTGCTGGCCGGCACGCTGTCTTACGCCTTCGCGTCGGTCTGGGCGCGCGCCAATCTGTCGGGGCTGCCGCCACAGGTCGCCGCCGCCGGGATGCTAACCGGGTCCAGCGTCATCATGGTGCCCGCAGCGTATGTAATCGAAGGCACGCCCAGCTTTGATCTGCAGTTCGATACCGTCCTGGCCATCGCCTATTTCGCGCTTATCGCCACCGCGCTGGCCTATCTGTTGTATTATCGCGTGCTGGCGATGGCGGGCAGCGGCAATCTGATGCTCTGTACCTTGCTGATCCCGCCCATCGCGATCTTGCTCGGGGCCTGGGCGCGCGACGAGGCGTTGCTGCCGCAGGCTTTTGCCGGGTTCGCCCTGCTGGCGCTTGGCATGTTGGTTCTGGACGGGCGATTGTTCCGCCGGTTCAAACGCCCCAGCCCCACGTCCGAATAAGATGCGCCAATAGGCTGGATTCCGACGCCCCAGTCAGGCTAGGACGGGGTCAGGGCAATCGGGGCACCAATATGATCTATCAAAACGCGGATGAATGGCGCGACGCGGCGCAGAAAAAGGTGCTGTTATTCGGCATGTCTGGGCTGGGCAAAACCTATGTCTCGAACATGCTGCGCGCCAGTGGCGACTGGTATCAATACTCGATCGATTACCGCATTGGCACGCGCTACATGGGCGAGCATATCGTCGATAACTTCAAACGCGAGGCGATGCGCGTGCCGCTACTGCGCGAGCTGTTGATGTCGGATTCGATCTACATCGGCAGCAACATCACCTTTGACAACCTTGCGCCGCTGTCGACCTATCTGGGCAAACCAGGCGATCCGGCCAAGGGCGGCCTGCCGATTGCTGAATATCAACGCCGTCAAGCCCAGCACGAAAAGGCCGAAATCTCTGCACTGCTGGACACCGGCCATTTCATTGAGCGCGCACAGGAGATTTACGACTACGCCAATTTCGTCTGCGACTCTGGTGGCTCGATCTGCGAAGTGGTGGATCCCGAAAACCCTAACGATCCTGTGCTAAGCGTACTGAGCAAAGAGGTGCTGCTGGTCTGGATCGAAGGGTCAGACGCGCATACCGACGAACTTGTGCGCCGCTTTGACAAAGCCCCGAAACCGATGTGCTATCAGCCCGCGTTCCTGCAAAAGGCCTGGGCGGATTACCTGGCTGAAGCCGGCCAGTCAGAGACCCAGGTTGACCCGGATACTTTCGTGCGCTGGACCTATGCCCGCGCCATGGCACATCGGCATCCACGTTATGCGGCGATGGCGAAAAACTGGGGCGTTGGGGTCACGGCCGACCAGGTGGCGCAAATCAGCAGCCCCGAAGATTTCAACGACCTGATCGCAGATGCGCTGACACGGCACATTAACGACGCAAGGTAAAAACCCCACGCGCCGCATCTCAGAAGGAGGAAATGCAGCGCATGGGGTCGGGAGAAAGGGCTAAACACTCATAAATCCAGCGCGGGGTTAATCAATCCACCACTCAACAACGCTAATAACGTCCCCTACCCTAGTCTTCTCCGTAGTTGGCAACCATTCACTCGTTAATCTTGTTACCATGGGCCCACCTTAACCAACCAACGTGAGCGCAGCGTGAATGCAACGTCAACGCATCAACAGTACGACAGCTAAAACCAAATTTTTCCCCCATCTGGCAATCTTCTGAAATTCGCCGTATCTGAAACTCTCGTCAAACAGGACCAAAACAATGCCCATCACCCTGCCCTCCGATCTGCCCGCTTTCGAGGTTCTAAGCCGCGAAGGTGTGATGGTCATGGGCCAGGATGAGGCCGCGCGGCAGGATATTCGCCCGCTACGCATTGGCTTGCTGAACCTGATGCCCAAGAAAATACAGACGGAAAACCAGTTTGGCCGTCTGATCGGGGCCACGCCGCTGCAGATCGACCTTAGCCTGATCCGCATGACGGAACACACGTCAAAAAACGTCGCGCCAGAACATATGGAGGCGTTCTATCGCCCCTTTGCCGAAGTCCGCGATGAGAAATTTGACGGGCTGATCATCACTGGTGCCCCCATAGAACATATGCCATTTCAGGATGTTACCTATTGGGAAGAACTGACCCAGGTGATGGACTGGACACAAAGCAATGTGCATTCCACCTTTGGGGTGTGCTGGGGCGGCATGGCGATGATGTCGCATTTTCACGGCATCCAGAAACACATGCTGCCGCATAAGGCCTTTGGCTGTTTCCGGCATCAGAACATGGCCCCCGCGTCACCCTATTTGCGCGGATTTTCGGACGACTGCGTGATCCCGGTCAGCCGCTGGACAGAGGTGCGCCAGTCAGAGATCGACGCCGTGCCGGAACTGTCGACGCTGCTGGGCAGCGAAGGCTCTGGCCCCTGTTTGATAGAGGATCCGGTGCACCGCGCGCTCTATATACTGAACCACTTTGAATATGACAGCCGCACCCTGAAAGAGGAATATGACCGCGACGTTGCCAATAACACTCCGATCAATGTGCCGATGAATTATTATCCCGATGATGATCCATCCATGACGCCGCAGAACCGGTGGCGCAGTCACGCGCACTTGCTATACGGCAACTGGATCAACCAGATTTACCAGACGACCTCTTTTGACATGGAGAAGATCGGCCAATAAGGCGGTTCGCGTTAATCCTGACTCACCATACGCGGCCTGAAATTCAGGATTTCAACGCGTTTTGAGATGCCAAAATCTCAAGAAAAACGCGAAAGGCTGTAGGCACGACTTGTCGCGCGCCATTGCACTGGCCCCCTTTTCAACCTAAATCTTTTAGGACAAGTAAAAGAGGTAAACATGGCCCTGCCCTTTGATGGTGCGATCAGCAAATTCTACGATGAAACCGCCCCGGATGACATTCGGGCGGCGATCAAGGACGCTGGCAAAAAGGACATCCTGTCGCCTAGCTATCCCTATGACAAAGCCATGGGTCGCGGCGACTATGAGGATGCGATGGCGCAGCTACAGCTGGAACTGGTCAAGTTGCAGGCCGATGTAAAAGCCACCGGCAAGCGCGTTGCCATCGTGTTCGAAGGACGTGACGCCGCCGGAAAAGGTGGCACCATCAAGCGCTTGCGCGAAAACCTTAACCCGCGTGTCGCGCGCGTGGTCGCCCTGTCTAAACCGTCGGACCGCGAGGCCGGCGAATGGTATTTCCAGCGCTATGTGCGTCATCTGCCGACCGAGGGCGAGATCACCATCTTTGACCGGTCCTGGTACAATCGCGGCGTGGTGGAAAAGGTGTTCGGCTTTTGCGATGACAACCAGCGCGCGCGGTTCTTTCATCAACTGCCCGAGTTTGAGGATATGCTGGTTGATGAGGGCATCCACCTGATCAAGATCTGGCTAAATGTGGGTCGCACAGAACAATTGCGCCGCTTTCTGGCACGTGAAAAAGACCCGCTAAAGCAATGGAAACTCAGCTGGATTGATGTCGAGGGCCTGAACAAATGGGACGATTACACCAGCGCAATCGCCGAGACCTTTAAGAAATCGCACAACGACATCGCGCCTTGGACCATCGTGCGGTCTGATGACAAACGCCGCGCGCGTATCGCCGCCCTGCGCGCCATTCTTAGCCGTATCGACTATGCGGGAAAGGTGGCCAATGTCGCTTGTGACCCCGATGGAAAGATCTGCGGCGGGCCTGACATCTGGAATGCCTAAACGCGGCTATCATCACGGCAACCTGCGCCAGGCGTTGGTCGATGCGGCACTAACGCTGATCACTGACAAGGGTCCGACCGGCTTTACCTTGTCAGAGGCGGCCAAGCAGGCAGGCGTCACCCCGGCGGCGGTATACCGGCATTTTGAGGGTCGCGAAGACCTGATCGCCGAAGCCGCACGGCAAGGATATGAGATTTTTGCCGATCTGATGGAATACGCTTTTGACAGCGGCCAACCCAGTGCCCTGGCCAGCTTTGAGGCGACAGGCCGCGCCTATCTGGCCTTTGCGCGCAAATACCCCGGCCATTACGTTGCGATGTTTGAAAGCGGCATTTCCGTCAATCGCACCGCCGATCTGGCGCTGGTGGCGACCCGCGCAAGCGCAGTTTTGGAAAAGGCTGCCAGCAATCTGTCTGAACATATCCCGCCCGAAAAACGCCCACCTGCCGCGATGTTTTCCGCCCACATCTGGGCGATGAGCCACGGCGTGGTCGAACTGTTCACGCGGGGAGCCGCTGGCAGCCGGTCGCCATTTTCGCCGGAGGATTTGCTTGAATCTGGTATCGGTATTTATCTGCGCGGCTTAGGGCTGGTGCCGCCCGACGAATAGCTGCAGCACCGGTTTCCTACCGATTAAAAGTCCATCCGAACCCCAAGACGTATCGCGTGCTGGGTCACATCAACCGGCATCGTCACCCCCGGAAACGCCGGGGCAAGCGCGCCGCTGGCCGATCCAAAGTCGGTGTACCGGTATTCCAGCCGGACCGACGTGGCATCTTGCACGCGCCAGTTGACCCCAAGACCTGCCGTCCACCCGTTCAGGGTTTCGTTATAGCTGTTGGTCGGTGCCGCGGATGGGCCTCCCATAAACTCGAACTCTCCGACAGCCCAACCTGCGGTCGCGTAATACATCGCAGGCTTGCCGCCCAATTGGCCGGAAACCCCGACGACGCCCCGGATGGCCCCCTGCCAAATACCTTCGGTGGACCCGCCAGAGGTGGCACCGGTGGTATCCAGGAACGATCCGCTGGTCCCGTTCATCTCGATGTCGCCTTCGACGCCGTAAACCATGTTGCCCGATTGCAGGCCATACCCCACAAACCCGCCAACCAGCACGCCACTTGGGCTTGAATTGCCAGATGGCGCAAGGTTGCTAAAACTGTGGTTGGCATCGCCAAACCCATAGCCAAAACTGACACCGCCATAAGGCCCGGCCCAATCCTGCGCCGCAGCGCCAAGGGGAACCATCGCGATTGCAGCAGCGCCGATAAGGCGTCTAAATGCATTTGTCATTGTTCAACTCCCGTTTCTGCCAAGGCCGCACAGCGTGACCTTTGAACATACGCAGTGTACGTCAAACCCACCAGGCCTGCCCTGATGCGGATCAATTTTGCGGAAAATTTGCCTTAAGTCCGTCAAGATTTGATGCAATCCTGAGGCGACGGGCGATCATTGGCCGTGTATGAGTTCGGAGACAGAGCAAGTGAAAAGCTTCACTATCAAACAGGTCGATCTGGAAATCCCGGATGAGTGTCTGTCGCCGCAGGTCGCGGAGTCATTGAGCGCTGGAAAATACGAGAATTCCGAACGCGCCGCGCTTGGCCGTTATTTGTTGCCCGACGATCGGATGGTTGATCTGGGGGCTGGTGCGGGATTTTTATGTGCTTCGGCAGCGCGGGTCATTGGCGGCGACAATGTGCTGGGCGTAGAGGCGAACCCGGTGATGGCCAAGGTCGCAGAGGCCAATCTGCGGCGCAACAGCGGCGGGTCTGGCCGGATCATGAACGGTGCTGTAGTTGCCGATGATTTCCCTGAGGATCACGTGCGATTCTTGGCGCGCAAGCCGTTTTGGGGCGGGCACATCGACATCTCTGACGAGCCTGATAATGCGCTTCACATCAACGTGCCGGTCTTGCGGATCAGTGAGATCATGGAAACCCACAAACCCACCTTGGTCATGATGGACATCGAAGGCGGCGAGGCCAATCTGGCCGAATATCACTGGCCAGAGCATGTGCGTCTGGTCATCCTGGAAATCCATATCGCGCGCTACCCGGCGGCAACGATGCAGGCTATCCTGAACGGTTTTTTCAATTCAGGCATGAACTATCTGCCTTGGGGTTCCCGCGGGCAAATTCTGATTTTTAAGCGCGTTGATGACCTGTTTGGCTAGGCCTTCTTGAACGTATCATAGGCCCGCAGCGCTTTGGCCGAATAGGCATAGCTCGGCCCGCCCCCCATATAGGTCGCCATTGCCAATGCTTCGCACAATTCCGGTCGGGTCAGGCCTAGGCGGATCAGCGATTTGATGTGAAACCCGATACAGCTGTCGCAGCGCGTGGCAATGGCGATCCCCAGCGCCATGATTTCCTTTGTCTTTTCACTAAGCGCGCCCGATTTCTTGGCCGCCGCCCCCATTTTATTGAACCCAGACACAGTGTTCGGAATTTCCGGGGCCAGTACGGCAACATCCGCCAAGATGCCGTCCATGAAGACCTCCCAATCCAAAGCGCTATCCTCTTTCATCAGATCCCATCCTTCGTTCCAGCCAGCGCACCCCGGCGCTAATGATCAGGACCAACACCAGATATTCCAGTATCAGCAATGAGTATATTTCCAGCGGGCGATATTCTGTCACCACCAGCTCATTGGCACGGCGCGTCAGTTCCTGCATCCCGATGACCGACGCAAAGGCGCTCATCTTCACAATATAGATGAACTGGTTGGCCAACGGCGGCAGAATACGCCGGATCGCCTGTGGCAGGATCACATAACGCATCGTCTGAATGTAATTCAGGCCGATAGTCTGCGCGGCTTCTGTCTGGCCCTTGGCGATAGACTGAATGCCCGCGCGGTAAATCTCGGCGGTAAAGGCGCTGTCGCTGATTGCCAGCGTAATGATCGCGCCCCAAAACGGGTCGATCGGCAGCGAAATCCCCATGGATTTAAAGATGATCGGCAGGCCATAAAACACCCAAAACAGCATCGGCAACAACGGGATAGAGCGCACGAATTCGACATAGACCCGGCTGAATATCCGCACGTACCAGCGGCTTGACAACCCCGGCAGGGCGACAACCAGCCCAATGCAAATCGACATCGCCGCGGCGATCAG